>WBZP01002490.1_pt2 | contig 14315 bp, 13 predicted proteins | sample 5204301 | NCBI WGS metagenome assembly WBZP01 (sample SAMN12412401, study PRJNA552823) | activated sludge metagenome | isolation source: activated sludge from nitrification reactor of wastewater treatment plant... | place: USA: Pennsylvania | collected 2017 | reverse complement strand
CTGCTGTGCCTGTTCGGCGCGCAGCAGGCGGCGTTCGCCCATTGGGCGGCGCACCTCGGCGCGCCGGCGGCGGTCGGCCTCGAGTCTACGGACGGCGAGCATGCCGCCGCGGCTGTCCTCGGCCAGTCCTGCACGAGTTGCACGGCTTTCTCCGCCTTCGATGCCGCGCCGGCCGGTCTCCCCGGCGCGGCCGCGGTTGCGCCGGCGCTGGCCGAACATCCCCTGGCGGCACCGCCGGAAAAGTCAGTCGCCACGACACGGCGCTACGATTCGCGCGCGCCGCCTTCCCCGCTCTGAAGCCTCTCTGACGAACCCGCCGCCGATCTCGCGGCGGCCGTTTCACTTGCTTTGGAGCATGCATGCAATATTGGGCCTTGATTGCGTTGGCCGCGCTGGCGCTGCCAGCCGCGGCGCAGGACTTCAGTCCGGAAGCCGCGCTCATCCTGCAGGGACAGTACCGCAAGGCGAAGGACGCGCCCGAATGGCCCATCACCGGCTACTGGCCGGCCGATGCCCACGATCATGGCTCTTCGCGCAGATGGAGTGTCGATGGCAGCGAGCTGATCCTCGGCGCCACCCTGGGCCAGGCCGTGCGCGGCCAGCTCAATGTTGCCCTGCACGATTCGAACAAGCTGCAGGTCGAGGAGGCCTGGCTGCAGACCCTCGGGCTGGGCCAGGGCTTCACGCTGAAGGGGGGGCGTTTCCTCTCCGGCATCGGCTACATCAACGAACAGCACCCGCACGCCTGGGATTTCGCCGATGCGCCGCTCATGACGAAAGCGTTGTTCGGTGAGCATTTCGGCCAGGACGGCGTGCAGCTGAAATGGCTGGCGCCGACCGAATTCATGCTGGAGTTCGGTGCGGAATTCGGCCGCGGCAGGGAATTTCCCGGCACCGGGCAGAAGAACGCCGGCGCGCTGTTCTTCCACCTCGGCGACGACGTCGGCCGCTCGCACGCCTGGCGCGCCGGCCTGTCCTGGCTGTCCACGCGCGCCAGCCGGCGCAGCGCCCACTTCGAGGATACCGACCCGGCCGGCCCGAACGAGGTCGATGGCCTGTTTTCCGGCAGGAGTCGCACCTGGATTGCCGACGTCGTCTGGAAATGGGCCCCGGAGGGCAATGCGAAATACCGCAACCTGAAGCTGCAGGCGGAACTGTTCCGGCGCTCGGAGGACGGCGACCTGGCCTGCGCTTCGGATGTGGCGAGCTCGCCCTGCCTCGGCGGCCCGGCGCTGGGCAGGCTGCGCAGCACCCAGACCGGCGGCTATGCGCAGGCGGTGTGGCAGTTCATGCCGCAATGGCGCGTGGGCTATCGCTACGACTGGCTGAATGCCGGCTCGAAGCGCTATGACCCGGCCACGGTGTTCGCCGCGCTCGATCCCGCCAACCCCTATTTCGCGCACTACCGGCCGCAGCGCCATGCGCTCATGGGGGACTGGTCTTACGGGGAGTTTTCCGTCCTGCGCCTGCAGTTCGCGCGGGACAAGTCGGTCGAGGGCGTCACCGACCACCAGGTGACGCTGCAGTTCATCATGAGTTTCGGCGCCCACGGCGCGCACAAGTTCTGAGGAGAATCCGATGATCCGAATCGCCCTCTTTCTGGCGGCACTGGCGACGGCGTTGCCCGTGCGAGCCGATCTGCGCGTCTTCGCCTGCGAGCCGGAATGGGCGGCGCTGGCGAAGGAACTGGGCGGCGACAAGGTGAGCGCCGTCTCGGCCACCCATGCGCTGCAGGACCCGCACCGCGTCGAGGCGCGGCCCTCGCTCATCGCGCGGGCGCGCAATGCCCAGTTGGCGGTATGCACCGGTGCCGAGTTGGAGGCGGGCTGGCTGCCGCCGGTGCTGCGCGAATCCGGCAATGCCGCCGTGCAGCCTGGCCGGCCGGGCTATTTCGAGGCGGCGCAGTTCGTCGCCCGGCTGGAGATCCCGGTCAGGGTCGATCGTTTCGAGGGCGATGTGCATGCCGCGGGCAATCCGCACATCCAGCTCGATCCGCGCAACCTGCTTGCCGTCGCCGCGTCACTGGCGCAGCGCATGGGCGAGCTCGACGCAGCGAACGCAGCCGTTTACGCCGAGCGGCACAAGGCCTTTGCCGAGAGGATGCGCGCGGCCATTGCGCGCTGGGAAAAAGAGGCGGCGGGGTTGCGCGGCATGCGCGTGATCCCCCAGCACAGGAGCTTCAGCTACCTCTTCCATTGGCTTGGCCTAGTCGAGGCCGGCACGCTGGAGCCGAAGCCCGGCATCGAGCCGGGCAGCGCCCACCTCGCGCAGCTTCTGGCGCAGGCGAAGGCGCAGCAGGCGAAGCTGATCCTGCGCACGCCTTTCGACTCGCCGCGCCCGGGCGAGTGGCTGGCCGAGCGCGCCGGGCTGCGCCTGGTCACCCTGCCGTTCACCGTCGGCGGCAGCGAGCGGGCGCAGGACCTCTTCGGGCTGTTCGACGACACGATCGCCAGATTGCAGGGGGCGCCATGAGCGAATTCGCGGCCCAAATCGAACTGCTCTGGCCGGCTTTCGCCGCCGGCCTCGTCGTGCTCGCCACCCACGTGCCGCTGGGCATCCAGGTGCTCGCACGCGGCATCATCTTCATCGACCTCGCCGTGGCGCAGGTTGCCGGGCTCGGCGCCATCGCGGCGCACCTCGCCGATCGCGGCGACAACCCCTGGATCGTGCAGGGCGCGGCGGTCGGTGCGGCGCTCGGCGCCGCGCTCCTGCTGCAATGGAGCGAGAGGCGCTGGCGCGAGTTGCAGGAGGCGCTGATCGGTTTGCTTTTCGTCCTGGCGGCGAGCGGCACGGTGCTGCTGCTCGCGCGCGACGCGCACGGTGGCGAGCACCTGCGCGACCTTCTCGTCGGACAGATGCTGTGGGTGTCGCAGGGGCAGCTGCTGCTGGCCGCAGCCATCAGCGCGGCCCTGCTCGTCGGGTGGCGGCTGGGCCGCGCCGGCAGCCTGGCGTTTTACACGCTGTTCTCGATCGCCGTAACGGTTTCCGTCCAGCTCGTCGGGGTGTATCTGGTGTTTGCCAGCCTCATCGTTCCCGCGCTCGCCACGCAGGGCATGGCGCGACGACGACTTGCCGCCGGGCTGGCCGTCGGTGCCGCAGGCTACGCGGCCGGGTTGGGACTGGCCGCGACGGCAGACCTGCCGGCCGGGGCGGCCAGCGTCTGGATGCTCGCCGCGGCCGGGCTGGTCTTCGCCCTTGCCCGCGCTGGCGTTGCGCCATGCAGGCCAGTATGTTAAAAGCGAGATTCCGCCCGTGGAAGGACGCCTTCTGACGGGCTCGGCACGACACACACGACGCGCGCACAACTGTGGTTTTCTCACTTTTCGGCAAGAAGCCCCAACCCGAGCCGGCCAAGCCGGCGGCGAGAAAGGCGCCCCAGGCGCCGGCGCCGTCGCGCCCGCCGGCGGAGCCTGTCCAGCCCGCGGCGCCGAAGGAAGAGCTGGAGTCGCTCGATTTCACCTCGCCGGGTGCGATCGAGGTGCACGAGGAGGACCATCCCGGGCATTTCGAGATTCGCGAAAGCTCCGCCAGCATGCATCCCGTGGTGGAGGAGGCGGCGATCCTCTTCGCCAACGGACAGGACGAGGTCGCGCTGGCGTCCCTCGAGGGCGCCGCCGACGGCAGCGGACTGGGTGCCGCCGCCGACCAGGTCTGGGCCATGCTGTTCGATCTCTACCAGCTCATGGGCAAGCGCGAGGAGTTCGAGCGCCGCGCCCTCGAGTATTCGGTCAGGAACGAAAAATCCCCCCCCACATGGGTCGAGCCGACCAAGCAGTCGCTCGGGCCGGCGCTGACCACCGGCGGCACGGCCTTCGTCGCCTTCGCCGGCACGCTGGGCGAGGGCGCCGACAAGACCATCAAGCAGCTCGAGAAGATCATCTCGGCCAACCCGGTGGCACGCGTCGAGTTCGGCAAGCTGCAGAATGTCGACGTGCTCGGCGCCGCGCTGCTGCTGAAGACCATGAAGGCGGCACGCAAGGCCAAGTGCGAGCTGGTCATGAGCGGGGCCGACAAGCTGGCCGAACTGCTGAAGAGCAAGATCGAAGTCGGCAGGCGCGAGGATGAAACCCTCTGGATGCTGCTGCTCGAACTCTTCCAGCACATGGCCCAGCAGGAGCCCTTCGAGGAGTGGGCGGTGAACTACGCCATCACCTTCGAGGTGTCGCCGCCGTCCTGGGAAAATCGCCTGCCGCCGAAGAAGCCGGCCGCGGCTGCGGCACCGGCCGCGACGCCTGCCGAACCGGACGTCTTTCCGCTCTCCGGCGAGATGTACAGCGCGGGCTCGGACGCCTTCCGCCAGCTGGTGGACTTCGCCGGCGGTCGCGAGCAGGTGTCCATCGATTGCAGCGCGCTCAAGCGCATGGATTTCGTCAGCGCCGGCCTTTTTCTCAACACGCTGACCAACCTGCAGATCACCGGCTGCAGCGTGACCATCCGCGATCCCAACCAGTTGCTGTACGCCCTCTTCGGCGTGCTCGGCATCAACCAGGTGGCGCACGTCGAGCGGCGCAAGTTCTGATTTCCGGTTTGACCCTTTTCCGGCGGTAATCCCATGGAGCAATATCACGGCACGACCATTCTTTCCGTGCGCCGCGGCGCATCGGTCGCCCAACATCGTCGTCAAGGCGACCGCGCGCAAGGTGCGCCGCCTCTACCAGGAGAAGATCCTGGCCGGCTTCGCCGGCGGCACCGCCGACGCCTTTACCCTGTTCGAGCGCTTCGAGGCCAAGCTGGAGAAGCACCAGGGCAACCTGCTGAGGAGCGCCGTCGAGCTGGCCAAGGACTGGCGCACCGACCGCATCCTGCGCCGCCTCGAGGCCATGCTGGCGGTGGCCGACCGGCAGAGCTCGCTCATCATCACCGGCAACGGCGACGTGCTCGAGCCCGAGCAGGGCATCGTCGCCATCGGCAGCGGCGGCCCCTACGCCCAGGCGGCGGCGCGCGCCCTGCTGGAGAACACCGCGCTTGGCCCCGAGGAGATCGTCAGGAAGGCGCTCACCGTCGCCGGCGACCTGTGCATCTACACCAACCAGAGCCACGTCATCGAGGTGTTGGAATGAGCCAGATGACCCCCCAGGAAATCGTCCACGAACTCGACAAGAACATCGTCGGCCAGGGCCGCGCCAAGCGCGCCGTCGCCATCGCCCTGCGCAACCGCTGGCGCCGCGCCCAAGTGGCCGAGCCGCTGCGCTCGGAGATCACGCCGAAGAACATCCTCATGATCGGGCCGACGGGCGTGGGCAAGACCGAGATCGCGCGGCGGCTGGCACGGCTGGCCAACGCGCCCTTCATCAAGGTCGAGGCGACCAAGTTCACCGAGGTCGGCTACGTCGGCCGCGACGTCGACACCATCGTGCGCGACCTGGTCGAGAACGCCATCAAGGACGGCCGCGAGGCGGCCATGCGCGCCGTGCGCGACCGCGCCATGGACGCCGCCGAGGACCGCGTGCTCGACGTGCTGCTGGCGCCGGCGCGCAGCGTCGGCTTCCACGGCGATGCGGAGGCCACGGAGGAGACCGCCACGCGGCAGAAGTTCCGCAAGAAGCTGCGCGAAGGCGAGCTCGACGCGCGCGAGATCGAGATCGAGGTGGCGGCGCCCTCGGCGCAGATGGAGATCCTCGCTCCGCCCGGCATGGAGGAACTCACCTCGCAGATCCAGGGCATGTTCCAGAACCTCGGCGGCGGCAAGCGCAAGACGCGGAAGATGAACATCCGGGAGGCGCTGAAGGCCCTCGCCGACGAGGAAGCCGCGCGCCTGGTGAACGACGACGAGATCAAGCTCGCCGCCGTGCAGTCGGTGGAGCAGAACGGCATCGTCTTCCTCGACGAAATAGACAAAATCGCGACAAGATCGGATGTGCACGGCGCCGACGTCTCCCGCCAGGGCGTGCAGCGCGACCTGCTGCCGCTGGTCGAGGGCACCACCATCGCCACCAAGTACGGCATGGTGAAGACGGACCACATCCTCTTCATCGGCAGCGGCGCCTTCCACCTCTCCAAGCCCTCCGACCTGATTCCCGAGCTGCAGGGGCGCTTCCCCATTCGCGTCGAGCTGGATTCGCTCTCGGTCGGCGACTTCGAGCAGATCCTCACCTCGACCGACGCCTGCCTGACGCGGCAGTACGAGGCCCTGCTCGCCACCGAGGGCGTCACGCTCGACTTCAGGGCCGACGGCATCCGCCGCCTCGCCGAGATCGCCTTCGCCGTGAACGAGAAGACCGAGAACATCGGCGCGCGCCGGCTGTACACGGTCATGGAGAAACTGCTCGAGGAGGTCGCCTTCGACGCCGGCAGCCACGGCCGCGCGCTGACCATCGACGCGGCCTATGTCGACGCGCGCCTGAATGACCTGGCGCAGAGCGAGGACTTGGCTCGCTACGTGCTCTGAGCAGCCCATGCTGCTGAGGATCGCCTCCATCATCTTCCCGCTGTTCGCCGTCGTCCTGGCGGGCTGGCTCTACGGCCGCATCAAGCGGCCGGACATGTCCTTCGCCAACGAGATCAACATGGACGTCTTCGTGCCGGCGCTGGTGTTCGCCACACTGGCCGGCAAGTCGTTCGACCTGGGCCAGTACCAGGCGCTGGCGATCGGCGCGCTCGTCGTGGTGCTCGGCTCGGGCCTGCTCGCTTGGCCGCTGGCGCGGCTGCTGGGCGTCGAGGCGAAGACCTTCGTGCCGCCGATGATGTTCAACAACTCCGGCAACATGGGCCTGCCGCTGGCGGTGCTGGCCTTCGGCGAGGCGGCGCTGCCGGCGGCGGTGGTGCTGTTCCTGGTGGAGAACCTGCTGCACTTCTCGCTCGGCATCTACATGCTCGACCACCGGGCGCGCCTGTCAAGCCTGTGGCGCATGCCGGTGGTGCTGGCCGCCCTGGCCGGATTGGGCGTGAGCCTGGCCGGCATCGAGCTGTGGTCGCCGCTGCTGACGGCGATTCGCATGCTCGGCGAGATCTCGATCCCGCTGCTGCTGTTCTCGCTGGGGGTGCGCCTGACCGATGCGAACTTCCACACCTGGCGCATCGGCGTGGCCGGCGCCGCCCTGAGGCCGCTCATCGGCATGGCCATCGCCTGGCCGTCGGCGCGCCTGCTCGGCATGGATGAACGGCACGGCGCCATGCTGCTGGTTTTCGGCGCGCTGCCGCCGGCGGTGCTCAACTACGTCTTCGCCGAGCGCTACCGGCAGGAGCCGGAGAAAGTGGCCTCGATCGTCATGATCGGCAACGTTGCCGCGCTGCTGTTCATTTCCCTCGCGTTGGCGGTGGTCCTCTAAGCCCTAGCTCTTTACGGGCTTCTTCATCAGCTTGCGCTGCAGCGTGCGCCGGTGCATCTTCAGCGCGCGCGCCGTCGAGGAGATGTTGCCGTCGTGCTCTTTCAGCACGCGCTGGATGTGTTCCCACTCCAGGCGGTCCACCGACAGCGGCTCGCTGGGCGGGGCGATGTCAGGCTGCGGCGACGTCGCCTCGAAGGCGGCGAGGATGGCCTCGACGTCCGTCGGCTTGGCGAGGTAGTGCGTGGCGCCGAGCTTGATCGCCTCGACCGCCGTGGTGATGCTGGCGTAGCCGGTGAGCACGACGATGCGGCAATCGGGATTCGCCGCCAGCAGGGGCGCGACCAGGGTCAGCCCCGAGGTGCCGGCGATGTTGAGGTCGAGCACGGCGCGCGCCGCGCGCGCAGAGGGGATCAGCGCCCGGGCTTCCTCCGCGCTCTGCGCACTGCCGACCTGATAGCCGCGATTCTTCAGCGCGCGGCAAAGCACGCGGTTGAACGTGGCGTCGTCGTCGATGACGAGTATGTCCGGCGTTTCGCTCATGTCGCCCGTATCCTCTCAAGCGGGAGTTCGACGCGCGTGACGGCGCCGCCGCCAGCGCGGTTGGCCAGCACGATGCGGCCTCCCAGCCGCTCCACCGCGGCATGGGCGAGAAAGAGGCCGATGCCGGTGCCTTCGGCGCGCGTGGTGATGAAGGCGCGCCCGGCGGCGAGCAGGACGGCCTCGTCGAAGCCGGGGCCGTGATCGCGCACCTCGAGGCGCAACTGCGTCGCGTCCCATTCCGCCGCGATCTCGATCCTGCCGTCCGCAGCGTCGGCGGCGTTGTTGAAGAGATTCAGCAGCGCCTGCTCGAGCGTGGCCTCGCCCGCCACGCGCGGCGCCGCCGTGCCGTGGAGACTGACTTTTGCCTCGGCATGCGGACGCAGCCGGCGCCAGCGGTCGATGACCTGCTCGAGCCAGCCGCCGAGCTCGAGTGCGCCGCCGCCCTCGGCACGGGTTTCGCCCGCCCTGGCGGCGAGACCGGTGATGATGCCCTTGCAATGATCGATCTGTTCGCGCAGCAGGGCCAGGTCCTCCCGCGCATCGGCGCCCAGGGCCGGGCTGCGCGCCAGCTCGCCGGCGAGGACGGCCATGGTGGCGAGCGGGGTGCCCAGTTCGTGCGCCGCGCCTGCGGCGAGGCTGCCCAGGGCGACGACGCGCTCGTTGCGCAGCGCCTCCTCGCGCGCCGCGGCGAGGGCCAGGTCGCGGCTGCGGATGGCGGCGGCCATGCGCGCAACAAACCAGGCGATGAGCGCGGCGGAGGCGACGAAGATCAGCCACATGCCGGCCAGGTGCAGGCGCGTGGCGCGCTCGGCGTCGGACACGGACAGGGGCACGTTCCAGAAAACCAGCAGCGAGTAGGCCGCGACGCAGAGGGCGACGACGCACCAGAGGAGGCGGCCGGGCAGCACCACGGCGGCGATGGCGACGGTCGGCAGGTAGAGCGAGACGAGAGGGTTGGCGGCGCCGCCGCTGAAGAAGAGCAGCAGGGTCAGCGCGGTGATGTCCACGCAGAGTTGGGCAAACAGCTCGCCGTCGGCCACCTCGCCGCCGCGCGCCAGTCGTCGGTGCGTGGCCAGGTTGAACGCGGCGAGCAGGGCGAGGATGCCCAGCATCGGCGCCAGTGGCAGCGCGATGTCGAGCAGGGGCTGCGCCGCGACGGCGAGGGCGAACTGCCCGGCCGCGGCGACCCAGCGCATGAGCACGAGGCGCCGCAACTGGTCGGTGCCTCTGTCGGGTCGGGCAGGATGCATGGTGTCGTCTTCCGCGTCGATTCTAGCCGATGGCCGGGGTGCGCCGTGCGGCGATTTGTCGCAGCCGCGCCGCGGGAGAGGAGGCGGTCGACCTGGCGTAGAATGCCTGATCTTTTCCGGAGGCAATCACTATGCGCAAGACGACAATGGCAGTTTCCCTCATGCTCTTCGGCGCCATGGCGCAGGCGGACGTGACCGTCAAGGATTCCTGGGTGCGCGGCACCACGCCGGCGCAGAAGGCAACGGGGGCGTTCTTCGAGATCACCAGCAGCGAGGCCGGTGCGCTGCTCTCTGCCAGCAGCCCGGTGGCGGGCGTGGTGGAGATCCACACCATGAAAATGGAAGACGGCGTCATGAAGATGCGCGCCATCCCGAAGCTCGACCTGCCGGCCGGCAAGGGCGTCAAGCTCCAGCCGGGCGGTAACCACGTCATGCTGATGGAACTCAAGCAGCAGATGAAGAAGGGCGACATCGTGCCCATCACGCTGAAGGTCGAGGGCAAGGACAAGAAGGTGCAGACGGTCGAGGTGAAGGCCGAGGTGCGCGATCTCGCCGCACCCGCCGCCATGGACCACGGCCACAAGCACTAATCGTTCTCGCCTCAACGAAAACGGCGCCTCGGGCGCCGTTTGTTTTGTTTTGCCTTCCCCCCGACCCCCTTCCCGAGGAAGGAGGTGACGTCTGTTCTCTGTTCGCGAGCTGTGCTCGCTTTATCTTATTGACTGCGCCGTCCTTGGGGCGGCCCGGCGGACGGCGCTGCGGCGATATGTCGCACGGCCGTCGTGCCGCGCTTGGCTATGCTGGCACCCTTTCACGGGGACAGACATGCACGGGCGGATTTATTGTCTTTTTGCCTTGGCGGTCCTTCTGCCGGCGATGGCCAGGGCGCAGGGGCAGCTTGCTGTGCGCACAGCGGAGCGGCCGGCGCTGGCGGTGGGCGCCGCGCTCGATGCCGCGGGCCGCATTTGGCTGGCGCGGGTGGAGAACCGCCTGCTCCTCGTATCGCATTCGTCCGACGGCGGCAGGATCTTCTCCGCGCCGGTCCCCGTCACGCCGCAGCCGGAAGCCGTCACCGCGGAAGCCGAGAACCGGCCGAAGCTGGCCGTCGACGCCGACGGCACCGTGCATGTCACGTGGACGCAGAACCTCGGCCAACCGATGACGGGTCACATCCGCTACGCCCGCTCGAGCGACGGCGGCCGCAGCTTCGCCCAGCCGATCACCCTCAACGAGGACCGCCAGGTCATCAGCCACCGCTTCGACGCGCTCGCCAGCGACGGGCAGGGTCGTGTCGCGGTGGTCTGGCTCGACGCGCGCGGGCGCAGCGGGAGGACGGGCAAGAAGTCGCCGCAGACCGATGTCGGCGTCTATGCCGCGCTGTCGCAGGACGGCGGCGCCAGCTTCGCGCCCGACCGCCGCGTGGTCGAGCACAGCTGCCAGTGCTGCCGCACCGGAGTGACGTGGGCGCGGAACGGCCCGGTCGCCTTCTGGCGCCACGTCTTCGGCCGCAACATCCGCGACTTCGCCATCGCCAGGCTCGACGGCGGCCCGGTCCTGCGCGTGACCGACGACGAATGGGAGATCGACGGCTGCCCGCACCACGGCGGCGGCATCGCCGCCGATGGCCGCGGCAACCTGCACGTCACCTGGTTCACCGACGGCGCCCGCCGCAGGGGCATCTTTTACCGCCGCATCGCAGGGACTGACTTTTCCAGGGCGGATGCACGGCCCGAGATGAGCGCGCCGCTGGCGCTGGGCGATCCGGCTCGCCAGGCGGGCCACCCTGCCGTCGCAGCGGCCGGTGAGCGGGTGCTGCTCGCTTGGCGCGAATTCGACGGCCGGCGCTTTTCCGCCTGGGCCATGTACTCGCCGGATGCCGGCGCGAGCTGGGGCGCAGCGCAGAAGCTGGCCGAGTCGGAGGGACAGGCCGATTACGCGCTGCCCCTGCTCGACGCGCGCCAGGCGCGCGTGGTGTGGAACACGGCAGAGGGCCTGCGCGTGCTCGAGGTTCGGCCGTGAAGCGGGTCGTCCCTGCCGTCTGCGCGCTTTGGCTGGCGTTCGCCGCCGCCGTTGCCTGCGCGGGCGAGCTGCGGCCCTTCACCGGCGACAGCCTGCCCGCCATCCAGAAGCAGTTCGCCGGCCGGCCCTTCATCCTCACCCTCTGGTCGCTCACCTGCCACCACTGCGTGAAGGAATTGCAGACCCTGGGCCGGCTAGCCCGCAGCGAGCGCAGCCTGCCGCTGGTGATCGTATCCACCGACACGCCCGCCGAGGCTCAGGAAATCAAGGCCGCGCTGAAGCGTTTCGGCCTCGAGCGCCTCGATACCTGGGTCTTCGACGACACGGTGCCGGAGCGCCTGCGTTACGCCATCGACCCGGCCTGGCGCGGCGAGTTGCCGAGAAGCTATCTGTTCGATGCCGCGCACCGCCGCACGGCGCATTCCGGACTCATGGGCGAGGCCCCGCTCAAGGACTGGCTCAGGCGCCAGCGCGCGGGCGGCGGAACGAATTGACTGACGGGGCGCAAGACATGAAGCGACAAGCAACCATCCTGCTGCTGGCCCTGCACGGCGCCGCAGCGCAGGCGGCCGACGGGGGCGCGCAGGCCCTGCCGGAAATGACCGTCAGCCAGGCGCGACCGGCACTGGTCGCCGACAACCCCTCGCCGCAGGCGCAGGTGACGCAGGAACAGATGCGCGAGATCAACGTCGTCAACGTAGAGGATTCGCTCAAGTACGCGCCCAGCCTGTTCATCCGCAAGCGCTATATCGGCGACCGCAACGGCATCATCGCCACGCGAACAAGCGGCAGCGTGCAGAGCGCCCGCTCGCTCGTGTACGCCGACGGCCTGCTGCTGTCCAACCTGCTCGGCAACAGCTTCGGCTTCCCGCCGCGCTGGAACATCGTCGGCGCCGAGGAGATCGAGAGCATGGAAGTGCTCTACGGTCCGTTCTCGGCGCTGCTGCCGGGCAATTCGGCCGGGGCGACGATCCTCATGACGACGCGACGGCCCGAGCCGTTCGAGGCGCATGCGCGCGCGCAGTCCTTCAGCCAGGACTTCAAGGTGTACGGCACCGATGACACGTATTCCGGCCATCAGGAGCAGGCCCTGCTCGGCGGGCGCATCGGCAGGCTGAGCTGGACCTTCCTCGCCAACAACCTTGACACCTTCGCCCAGCCGATGAACTTCGCCACCGCGCCCCTTTCGGCGGCGCTGGGCGGCACGCCGGTCTCGGGCGGCATCCGCTACAGCGATCCGACCAACCTGCCGCGCACCATGTTCGGCGCCACCAGTCTCGATCACACCGTGCAGAACATCGCCAAGCTGCGCTTCGCCTACGATTTCACGCCGGACACGCGCGCTGCCTTCACCTATGCGTACTGGCGCAACGACTCCTTCTCCGACACGCAGACCTATCTGCGCGATGCGGCGGGCCGGCGCATCTGGTCGGGCAACGTCAACATCGGCGGCTTCCGCTACAACGTTGCCGCGAGCGCCTTTGCGCCCACCGACGCCAATACCGAGAACCGGCTGCTCGGCCTGACCTTCGACAGCCGCCTGTCGCCCGACTGGCGCCTGGAGATGGCGGCCTCCGACTACGCGACGCCCACCGACATTTCGCGCACGCCGACGACGGCGGCCTGCGTCGCCGGCGGCATCGGCTACTGCCAGCCCGGCGCGCAGGGCGGCGCCGGCCGTACCACCTTCGCCGACGGCACCGGCTGGCGCAACGTCGACCTGAAGGCGGTATGGAAGCCGTCGCAGGGCCAGGCCGGCCATGCCGTGACCTTCGGCTACCACTGGGACGAGTACCGCATCGCCAGCACCCAGTACAACGCTACCCAGTGGTACGACGACAGCACGGTCACGACACGGCGCAACCGCTTCAGCGGCAAGACCGCCACCGAGGCGCTCTACGTGCAGGACGCCTGGAAGATCACGCCGCGCTGGACGGCAACCGTCGGCTGGCGTTACGAGCGCTGGCGCGCCTTCGACGGCGAGCGCTTTGATGTCGCCGCGCCCCTGCTCGGCGCAACCTACCTGTACCCGAGCCGCAGCGAGCATCTCAATTCGCCCAAGGCGTCGCTGTCCTTCCAGGCGACGCCGGACTGGCTGCTGCGCGCCTCGCTCGCTCGTGCCTACCGCATGCCCACGGTGAGCGAGCTGTTCCAGACCGAGACGCGCGGCGGCGTGACCTTCATCAGCAACCCCAATCTCAAGCCGGAAAAGGTGCTGGCGAAGGACCTGTCGGCGGAAAAGACGCTGCCGAACGGCCTGTTCCGCCTCTCGCTGTTCGAGGAGCAGGTGCAGGACGCGCTCTACAGCCAGACCGACGTCTCGGTGTTTCCCAACGTGACCAGCGTGCAGAACATCGACCGCATGCGCGTGCGCGGCGCCGAGGCCGTCCTCGAGGCGAACAATGTCCTCGTGCAGGGACTGGATTTCAGCGGCAGCCTGACCTACGCGGATTCCAAGACGCTCTCCAACCCGGCCATGCCGGCGAGCGAGGGCAAGTGGGTGCCGCGCATCCCGAACTGGCGCGCTTCGGCGTTCCTCGTCTACCGATTCGACGAGCGATGGACGGGATCGCTCGGCGCCCGCTACAGCGGCCTGCAGTACGGCAATCTCGACAATTCGGACACCAACCACGACGTCACCGGCGGCGTCGGCAAGTACGCCGTGGTCGACGTGCGCCTCGGCTACCGCTTCCACAAGCTGATGCGCGCCTCGATCGGCATCGACAACCTGAACAACGCCAGGTATTTCATCGGCCCGCATCCTTTCACGCAGCGCACGCTCCATGCCGAGCTGCGCATCGACTATTGAGGCGGCATGGGCACGTTGCGCGACATCGGCGTCGGCAAGATTGCGGGCCTGGCCGTCGTGACGGCCGTGCATGCGGCGATGCTCTATGTCCTGTGGGGCCAGCGCATTCCGGTGCTGCCGGACGAGGTGGTGACGCTGTTCGTCGACACGATTACCTTGGTGCCCCCGGCGCCGAAGGAAGCGCCCAGGCCGCTGCGCATGGAAAAGCCGCGCGCGGCAGAGCGGCCGCAGCCGCAGCAGCTGGCGGCCGCGGCGCCCGTGCAGTCGCCAGCCGAACCCGTGGCGCCGCCAGCGCCGCCGGCGCAGGCGACGGAAGCGCCGCCGGCCAGGCCGGCCGGGCCGGTGACCCTGGGCGGGGAGCTTGCCGTTTCCTGCCCCGAGCGCAGCGCGCCGGCCTATCCGCCGCAATCGCGCCGCCTCGGCGAGGAG
>WBZP01004609.1_pt1 | contig 14316 bp, 14 predicted proteins | sample 5204301 | NCBI WGS metagenome assembly WBZP01 (sample SAMN12412401, study PRJNA552823) | activated sludge metagenome | isolation source: activated sludge from nitrification reactor of wastewater treatment plant... | place: USA: Pennsylvania | collected 2017 | reverse complement strand
TCGCCGCGGGCATCGACCCGGCGGCCGTGCTGAGTGACGGGCCGACCGGCGACTACCGGCAGCGCCAGGGGCAGACCCCGGACGCATTGGCCGCCGAACTGGACACCCCTGCCAAGCGCCGCCGCTACGTGGGGGAGATGTACGGGCATCGGCTGTGGGCCTCGCCGGGCACCTTCGGTCCGGCCGACGTCGACTTCATGACCGAGCCGTTCGGCACCGAGGAGCGGCTGCGGGCCGGCTGGGCCGTCTACCAACTGGCCTACGGCAGGCCGGTCAGCGAGCCGCCGATCATGGACCGCAAGGTCGACGTGCCCACGCTGATCCTCTACGGGATGGACGATCATGTCGTCGGCCCCGAGTTCCTGCACACGTGCGAGGTGGCCTTCACCAACCGGACCGGCCCCGTCGTGCTGCCCGGTGCCGGGCATTTCCTGCAGTGGGAGCGTGCTGACCTGTTCAATGCCCTGGTCATCGCGTTTTTCGGGGATCTGCGCGCCGCGCGCGGCCGGCCCGGCTGAGCGGCCTTGTCCGCTGGGCGCGAATTCGCAGGGCCCCGCCCTTGAGTGCTAGCACTCTCATGTATAGAGTGCTAGGCGGCAGGCGGACAACCCCTGTGTCGGCACCCGCGACGACGGCGCGAGGGCACGGACGAATGCCGAACACCTGGTTAATCCGATTGGTCCGGGGCTGGCCCCGGACCCGCACCCATAACAGTGGAGGGCTCCATCGTGGCGAGCGTGAACATCAAGCCACTCGAGGACAAGATCCTCGTTCAGGCCAACGAGGCCGAGACGACCACCGCGTCGGGTCTGGTCATCCCGGACACCGCCAAGGAGAAGCCGCAGGAAGGCACTGTCGTCGCCGTCGGCCCCGGCCGGTGGGATGAGGACGGCGAGAAGCGGATCCCGCTCGACGTCGCCGAGGGCGACACCGTCATCTACAGCAAGTACGGCGGCACCGAGATCAAGTACAACGGCGAGGAGTACCTGATCCTGTCGGCCCGTGACGTGCTGGCGGTCGTCAACAAGTAGCACCCGTGAACCGCCCCGGAAACACCGCGTCTGATCGCGGACGTTTCCGGGGCGGATCGCGCTGAAGCGAAAGTCAGGATTTATGAGCAAATTGATTGAATTCGACGAAACCGCGCGCCGCGCCATGGAAGCCGGTGTCGACAAGCTCGCCGACGTCGTGCGCGTCACGCTCGGCCCGCGCGGCCGCCACGTCGTGCTCGCCAAGGCCTTCGGCGGCCCGACGGTCACCAACGACGGTGTCACCATCGCCCGCGAGATCGAGCTCGAGGACCCCTTCGAGAACCTCGGCGCGCAGCTGGTCAAGTCGGTGGCCACCAAGACCAATGACGTCGCCGGCGACGGCACCACCACGGCCACCGTGCTGGCCCAGGCGCTGATCAAGAACGGCCTGCGCAACGTCGCGGCCGGCGCCAACCCGATCGCGCTGGGCTCGGGCATCGGCAAGGCCGCCGACGCGGTCTCCGAGGCGCTGCTGGCCGCCGCCACCCCGGTGTCCGGCAAGACCGGCATCGCCCAGGTCGCCACCGTGTCCTGCCGGGACGAGGAGATCGGCGAGATGGTCGGCGAGGCCATGACCAAGGTCGGCGGCGACGGCGTGGTCAGCGTGGAGGAGTCCTCGACGCTGAACACCGAACTGGAGATCACCGAGGGCATCGGCTTCGACAAGGGCTTCCTGTCGGCGTACTTCGTCACCGACTTCGACCTGCAGGAAGCGATCCTCGAGGATGCGCTGGTGCTGCTGCACCGCGACAAGATCAGCTCGCTGCCGGACCTGCTGCCGCTGCTGGAGAAGGTGGCCCAGGCCGGCAAGCCGTTGCTGATCGTGGCCGAGGACGTCGAGGGCGAGGCGCTGTCGACGCTGGTGGTCAACGCCATCCGCAAGACGCTGAAGGCCGTCGCGGTCAAGGCGCCGTTCTTCGGTGATCGCCGCAAGGCGTTCCTTGAGGACCTGGCGATCGTGACCGGCGGCCAGGTGGTCAACCCCGACGTGGGGCTGCTGCTGCGCGAGGTGGGTCTGGAGGTGCTCGGCTCGGCGCGCCGCGTGGTGGTCAGCAAGGACGCCACCGTGATCGTCGACGGCGGGGGCACCCATGAGGCCATCGCCGACCGGGTCAAGCAGCTCAAGAGCGAGATCGAGGCCTCCGAGTCCGATTGGGACCGCGAGAAGCTCGAGGAGCGGCTGGCCAAGCTGGCCGGCGGGGTTGCCGTCATCAAGGTCGGCGCCGCCACCGAGACCGCGCTCAAGGAGCGCAAGCACCGCGTCGAGGATGCGGTGTCGGCGGCCAAGGCCGCGGTCGAGGAGGGCATCGTCGCCGGCGGTGGCAGCGCGCTGGTGCAGACCCGCGCGGCGCTGGCCAAGCTGCGCGAGTCGCTGTCCGGGGACGAGGCGCTGGGCGTCGACGTGTTCTACGCGGCGCTGTCGGCACCGCTGTTCTGGATCGCCACCAACGCCGGCGAGGACGGCGCGGTCGTGGTGAACAAGGTCAGCGAACTGCCCTCGGGGCACGGCTTCAACGCCGCCACCCTGAGCTTCGGTGACCTGATCGCCGACGGTGTCATCGACCCGGTCAAGGTCACCCGCTCCGCGGTGGTCAACGCCGGTTCGGTGGCCCGGATGCTGCTCACCACCGAGACCGCGGTGGTGGACAAGCCGGTCGAGGCCGACGAGCACGCCGGCCACGGCCACCACGGCCACGCGCACTAGGTTGGGCATCATCGAGAGACCCCCGCTGCGGCGGGGGTTTTCTCGTCTCTGGTGGTTTAGCCCAATGTGGGCCCTGTGCAGGTGATCTCACCGATTTCAGTGCATAGGAACCAGATTCGACTTCCGGGCCGGCGACTGCCGATTTCTAGTGGAAGAAGTGCGTCGCCGGGGGCGCGTTGTGTATGTGAAGGAAGATCGTCAGCGCCACCAACGCGCCGTAGGCGGCCAGCGAGACCAGCCCGACCCGGCGGTCGAGCGCAGCCGTGAGGGCCGGTGCCCTTTCGTGATGGTTTCTCCGGCTGGCCAGGACCGAGTAGCCCGTCGCCGCCGCGATGTAGACCATCGACAGGATGTAGATCACGTCGAGCATCGTCAGGTACTCGACCGATGGCAGATCCCCTTCGGTGCTCCACTGCAGGGCGATGATGCTGAGCAGCGCGGTGATTCCGATGCCGGCCCGGGCCTCTTCGAGGCGGGCGGGAAGCACGAAGATCAGCGCGGTGATCAGGACGACGATGAAGATCGGCACGAACAGCTTCACGATGTAGGGCAACACGTTTCGCTTCACCGGGAGGTCGATCGCGATACACGAATACGGCACGCCCTCGGGTGAAACCCGGATGTCGCCGAAGTTGGTCTCGTAGGAATGGTCGATGATGCTCAGCGTCGGAGTGCCCAGGGAATACCCGGGGATCGTGTTCAGCAGGGAGCGGTTGATCGATATCGGCTTGGTGTCCGGCACGAAGTTGAGCTTGCGGACGTCCGCGCGTTCGTCCTTGAACACAACGCGCAGCATCTGGGTGTCGAAGGGGTAATCCCGCAGCATCAGCTTCCTGCTGAACACGCCCTGGTACCGCATGAGCATGTACTTGGATCCATCAGGCAGGTCAACCGGTGCGTCATAGAGCATCTTGGGCGCCACCCCGCCGGTCGAGGATGTCGTGGTGTTCTGGAAACCGTTCGAGTTCATCACCTCAAGGGTGGCCGGTGGGTTGATGTTCGGATTCGTCCAGCGCAGCCACAGGTAGACGTCAACGGTGAAACTCTCGCCGGCGACATCGATGTCCTGCACGTCCTTGACGTACGCCCCGACGAAAACCCGATCGGCGCCGGGCTCCGCGGTAGCCGGCGCCGGCATCGTCAGGGCCGTTGCCCAAGTTGCGGCCAGCGCCATGAGGACGATCAGCAGGGCCGCTGGTCCGCGAAACGTGTGGCTCACTCGAACGACCGCCCCTGGCCGCCTGTCTTTCAGGCTCCCGCCGAGCGGATTGTTGCATGTTGAAGGGACTGGTCCGTTGATGCGAAGCGCGTGTCGCAACGTACCTCGCCGCAGCGCGCTAGCCTCGCTGGATGGACCGGACATCGCGAACCGTCGGCATCGCAACCTGGCTGCTGGCCGTGCTCGCCGCGCTGGGCCTGCTGACCGCGTGCGCGGGGGAGCGGGTGCGCGCGCCCCAGCTGCCCGCCGGGCCCGCGGATGCGGTGGGGGCTCCCGCACCGCAGGAGGCCCCGAAGGCGCCGCCGCCGATCGAGCGCGACATCGTCAAGACCGCCTCGATGACCCTCACCGTGGGCAATCCCGCCGAGGCCGCCGACAAGGCCACCACCACCGTCGACCAGGTGCAGGGCCGAGTCGACAGCCGATCGCAGGACGCGGGATCGGGTGCCGGCCGGGCGCGTACGTCCATGGTGCTGCGGGTGCCCGCCGCCAAACTCGACGACGTGATGCGCGACCTCGCGGCGCTCGGCACGGTCGAACACGCCGAGGTCAACACCGACGACGTCACCGCCCAGCGGGTCGATCTCGACGCCAGGATCAAGGCACTGCAGACCTCGGTCGACCGGCTGCTCGCCATCATGCGCGACGCCCGCGACCCCGACGCACTCATCAAGGCCGAGGATGCGCTGTCCGAACGACAGGCCGAACTCGACAGCCTGCGCGCCCAACGCGATGCGCTCGGCGACCAGATCGCCTACAGCACCATCAACGTCACGTTCGTCGCCCAGACCATCGGCGGTCCCTCACCCGACAAGTACCGCGGCTTCTTCGGTCAGGTCGAAAGAGGCTGGGACGCTTTGGTTTCCCTCGCCGGCGACCTGGTTTTACTCTTCGGCCTGCTGTTGCCGTGGTTAGGCGTGCTGGCCGTGGCGGGTGGCGTCGTCTACGGGATCGTCCGGCTGGTGACCCGGCGCCGGTCCTGACGCGATTCGCGCCCTAACGGGGTGTCGGCTGAATCGACACCAGTTGGAAGGTTCCCGGTCGGGCGTCGTCGGCGGTGAACCGGACCGTCAGGGTGTCGGGGGGAAACTGGGTTGCCAGATCGTTCAGCGTCCTGGGCAGAAACGTCAACGACTTGGCGTTGCCGTACCAGTTGGGATCGTTCGGGTCGGTGCTCAGAGAACTAACACCCTCGATCTCGGAGTCCCAACGCTGAATCGGCGCGGGCGGCACATCCCCGAATCCCGCCGACTGCTGGTAGGCCTGCAGGGGCCCGGTCAGGGTGATGGCCGCGCCACCGCCGACCGGCGAGCCGGTTATGGTCCCGTCGATGGCGTCGGCCGTCACCGATGTCAGCCGAACGGTGCACACGTTGTCCACGACTTCGGCAGGGGTGCAGAAGTCGGGGAGCGGCGAGGCGTGCGCCGGCGCGGGCAGCGCCAGGGCGGACACGGCGGCGCCGACGGCGGCTGCGGTACGGATCCGTGGGTTCGGCATCTGGATCTCCTTCGGGAGGCGCAACCTGAACTGTATTCGCCCAGTTGACCACCGGAGTTACAAACTTCACGCCTACTCTCGGCACATGGAGCGCCTCGTTCAGTGGGCTTGGGATCACTACGGGTCGAACTTCTCTTGGGCGTTTTGGGCGATCAGCTGTGTGGTGCCGTTCCCCATCTACCTGTACTTGGCGTCCGGAGTCGTGGTCTTCGAGCATTCTGACCGCTATCTCGCGGCGGTCGGTGCTACTTGTGTGACGATGCTGTTTCTCGCCTTCGGATTGGTGCTTCCCGGCATAGGCCCATTGAGGATGGTGGAGCGGTGGGCTGCCGGTGAAAATATCGACGCGGCAACGGCGTTGGAAGCAACCTACAGCTGGGGCCGCGGCGCGATCGTCAGGGGTCTCGTGGTCTGTGGGGTGTGCGGGGCGGTGTTGGCGGTCGTCGCCGGTGAACTTGCAGGCGCGAGCGGATCACGGCTTGTCCAGTACGCACTACTGGGTGTGGCCGTCGGGGCGGGCAGCCACCTTATTGGGGTGCACAGCGTCGCGGAGATAGCCATGCGGCCGGTGCGGGTGACGCTCGTTGAAGGGACGGCGATCGGCGACTCCCTGCCGCGTTCTAGGCCGAGATTCGCCGCATGGTCGAACCTGGCCATTCTCGCTGTCGCGTTCGCGTTCTCCATCGCAACCGCGATGGTGACGGCCACCTTCGAACAGCTGGGTCGGAGTCCGGCAATGTGGGTGTTGATCGCCAGCGGTTTGACGCTGGCAATCGGGGTCCCGATCACCGTCGGAAGCGTATTCGCCCCGTCGCTTGCACCGATTCGGGACCTTGCCGCGGCAACCAAACGCGTGGCGGCGGGGAACTACACGCAACGACTTCCGGTGGTGCAGGACGACGACCTCGGGGCACTCGCGGCTTCGTTCAACCGAATGCAGGCCGGATTGGCTGAGCGGCAACGTCTTCAGGCGGCGTTCGGCACCTACGTCGATCCGGCCTTGGCGGCGCGCCTGCTCGAACAGGGCGACGATGTTTTCACCGGCGAGCGCCGGCAAGTGACCGTCATGTTCATCGACATCCGCGAATTCACGCCGTACGCCGAGGCGCACTCCGCCGAGGACACCGTCGCGCGGCTCAACGCCCTGTTCGAGATCGTGGTGCCCGCGGTCGTCGACGCCGGGGGACATGTCAACAAGTTCCTCGGGGACGGCGCGCTGGCCGTATTCGGGGCGCCGAACGATCTCGCCGACCATGCCGACGCCGCGGTGCGGGCCGCGGTGCTGATTCAGCGGCTGGTCGCCCGGAGGTTCCAGGGCGCGCTTCGGATCGGCATCGGCATCAATACCGGCGTGGTGATCGCCGGCACCATCGGCGGTGGGGGCAAGCTTGAATTCACGCTTATCGGTGACACCGTCAACGTCGCCGCCCGGGTCGAGCAACTCACCAAGACCACCGGTGACGGCATCCTGCTCACCGCGCAGAGCGTCGATGCGCTCGTCGCGCGGCCGGCCGGACTGATGGACCGGGGTTCGCACGCGCTGAAGGGTAAGGCGGCTGCCGTACCGATCTTCGCCCTCCCCAACGACTGATCGGCCCGCCACCTGTGCGGTGACGGGCCGGTCGGAGGGTGTCGGATCAGCGGCTGTGATGAACCGTGGTGTCGACGTGGGGAACGTAGACCCGCTGCTGTTGCTGCTGGTTCCAGATGACGTCGCTGAGGTCGGCGTGCGCGGCGCCGGCCATTCCCAGCAGACCCGCGAACAGCCCACCGGCCAGCACTGTCGAGACGGCGAAACGCTTCATGATCTTTCTCTTCTTTCTGTTTGTTGCCGGTGTCTCCGGCTTGCTGAAAACCAGATTGCCGGAATTGGCGGGCGCGCAAAATCGGCCAGAACGAGGATGTTGTTGACGATTCGGCATCCTGCAATCGGAGGATGCGGGGCAGGATCGGAAGCGTGGATGAACCGCTGCTGCTCCAGGACCGCGATGATCGCGGCGTCGTCACGCTGACCCTGAACCGGCCCGGGGCCTTCAACGCGCTGTCGGAGGCGATGCTGACCGCGCTCGGCAAAGTCCTCGACGCGATCGCCGCGGACGACACGGTGCGCGTCGTCGTGCTCGGGGCGTCCGGGAAGGCGTTCTGCGCAGGTCACGACCTCAAAGAGATGCGGGCCGAACCGTCGCTGCAGTACTACCAGCGGCTGTTCGCCCAATGCACCGCGGTGATGCTCGCGATCCAGCGCCTCCCGGTCCCGGTGATCGCGCGGGTGCACGGGCTGGCGACCGCGGCGGGCTGCCAGCTCGTCGGCATGTGTGACCTGGCGGTGGCCGGCCGGGACGCCCGCTTCGCGGTCAGCGGCATCAACGTGGGGCTGTTCTGCGCAACCCCGGGGGTGGCGCTGTCGCGCAATGTGCCCCGCAAGGCCGCCTTCGAGATGCTGGTCACCGGCGACTTCGTCTCCGCCGAGGAGGCCCGGGAACTGGGTCTGGTGAACCGGGTGGCCGCACCGGAGGCGCTGGACGACGAGGTCGAGGCCCTGGTGGCCCGCATCATCGCCAAGCCGGGTGCCGCCGTGGCGATGGGCAAGGCGCTGTTCTACCGCCAGATCGAGGTCGGCATCGACTCCGCCTACGCCGACGCCGGCGCCACCATGGCCACGAACATGATGAATCCGTGCGCGCTCGAGGGTGTGCAGGCCTTCATCGAGAAGCGCCCACCGGAATGGTCCTCGGCGCGGGCGTCGAGGGGCTAGCCGAAGACCGGCCTGCGCTTCTCCACGAACGCGGAGAGGCCTTCAGCCGCGTCCGGACTGGCGAGCGTCGCGTGAACGGCGTCGCGCTCATCCCGTAGCGATTCCGCCAGTGTCTTCTCGTCGCTGGTCACCAGGCAGCGCAGCATCGTCGCGACTGCGAGGCGTGGCATCGCCGCGAGCTCCTCGGCCAGTTCCACGGCGTGGTGCTTGAGCTCGGCGTTGGGCCAGACCTCGGTCACCAGACCGATGCCCAGTGCCTCCGGACCCGACAACGTCTTGGCGCGCAGGATGAGGTCGATGGCCCGGTCGCGCCCGACGCGCCGGGCGAGCCGTGCGCTGCCACCCCAGGCGGGCACGGTGCCGAGGTGCAGTTCGGGCAGCCCGATGCGCGCGCCGTCCTGCGCGGCCAGGCGGAAGTGGCACGCCAGCGGAAGCTCCAGTCCACCACCGAGGCAGTTGCCGAACAAGGTGGCAATCCACGGTTTGTCCATGTTCTCGATGGCCGCCAGCACCCGCAGGCGTTGATCGAAGATCGCGTCGAGCGCTTCCCGGTCGCCCAGAGAGCCGCTGATCTCCTTGAGGTTCATCCCCACCGAGAAGTTCTTGTCACCGGCGGCGGTGAGGATGACGGCCCGGATGGCCGGGTCGGCGGCGATGTCGGTGACCAGCGACTCGAGCCGGTCCATGAACGCCATCGACATGGGGTTGTGGGGCGGGTCGTTGATGGTCAGGATCGCGACCTTGCCGCGTCGTTCCACCGCGGGAGACTCGTTCATCGCCGCAACATACCGCGAACGACGAGAGGCCCACCCCGATGCGGGATGGGCCTCTCGAGTCGTTCGCTTGCGGTCAGGCGGTGCGGCGGATTCCGCGCTTGAGGAGCAGCTCGCGCTCGGACTCGCTCAGGCCGCCCCAGATGCCGTAGGGCTCACCGACGGCCAGCGCGTGCGAGCGGCACTGGGTGATCACCGGGCAGCGCCGGCACATCTCCTTGGCGCGCATCTCCCGCTGCGCCCGCGCCCGGCCCCGTTCGCCGTCGGGGTGGAAGAACATCGACGAGTCGACGCCCCGGCAGAGTCCGGCCATCTGCCAATCCCAGATGTCTGCGTTGGGCCCGGGTAGCTGTTGCGGCTGTGGCATTGGAAAACCCCTCTCTCCGCGCATCTTTCGCGCGTGAGTTGTGGAACCGATCCGAGCACTGTCGCCGGTGACTACTCGTGGGACACAAGCTATGGGGTGGTCGGCGAGGCGGTCAATAGTGGACTTATGTGCGCAATCACATAACCGCAGGCCGAGAATTTACATCACGTTCATCATTGCGCATCCGCGCCGTTGGCCGGGGTGCTAACGGGGCGGGCGCGGACCTGGCGGCGCCCCGTTTCCGCAGAAAACCGCTGCCACCAACGCCATTGAATTCATAGCGCTCGACAGCCAGTTGACATGGCCGTAACACCGCCACCACAAACTGTTAACCGACCTTCTCGTCACATTCGGCCTAGGCGCCCTTGGTAGCGTCGCGGATCAGATGACCGCCACCGCCCTCTCGGCCGCAGCCTTCGGTGAGGACCCCGGAATGTGGCCCCTGCCCGCCGCGCACACACCGGCCGAATTGTGGCTGCGCGCCGTCGCGGCCGGGGGCCAGGGCCGCTACGGCAGCGCCCAGGCCGACCTGTCGGCACTGCTGCGCCAGGTGCCCGCCGGCGGGCTCGCCTCGCTGGCCATGAGCACCCGGGCTTCGTTCCTGCGCCAACTCGGCGGCCACCGGGCAGCCCGCGGCTGGGACGGCCGGGCACTCGCCCTGGCTGGCTCCACCGACCTCACCGCCGCCGTCGACGCGCTTGTCGGACTGGCTGCGGACGCCCTCGGTGTTGCCCGGCTGGCGGCCTCGGCCACCCTGCTGGAGCGTGCCGACGCCGAACTGGCGCGTGCCGACGTCCCGCCGGCGCGGCTGGCGATCCGGCGGGCCTGGGTGGGTGCCGAACTGGCGATGGCGACCGGCGACGGCGCGCGGGCCCAGGCGTCGGCCGAACGCGGCGTCGAGCTTGCCGAACGGGCCCTGCCCGCGCTGCGCCGGCACCGCGTGAAGAGCGACGTGGTGCTCGCCGCGGCACTTTGCAGCGCGGGGGCCATCGACCGCGCCCGCGAGGTCGCCGATCGGGCGTTGACCGACACCGCCGTCTACGGTCTGGTGCCGTTACGGTGGGCGTTGGCCTGCCTGCTGTCCGACCTCGGAAGCACGACACGCGCAACGCACGAAGTGGTAACGATCCGGGAACAGTGTGCCGCCGAGGTGACACGGCGCGGAGGCCGCTGGAGCGGCGGCTAACGCCGATACCCAGCACAGACAGATATGGTCTAGCTGGGACCACGCTGTCACCGAAGAGCGCCGTTCGTAACGTTGGAGATATCGCCGTCGATGACAATTCCGGGAGATCGTCTCGACGCCGCCGTTGCTGAGGCCGTGGCCGGCAGCCGGGATGCGCTCCGGGAAGTACTGGAGACCATTCGTCCAATTGTGGTCCGTTACATCCGGGCTCGCCTGGGGACCGCGGAGCGAGTGGGTCTGTCAGCTGACGACGTCGCTCAGGAGGTTTGCTTGGCCGCCATCCAGGCGCTGCCGCGCTACCAGGATCAGGGTCGCCCCTTCCTGGCCTTCGTGTACGGCATCGCTGCCCACAAGGTCGCCGACGCTCACCGCGCCGCCGGCCGTAATCGCTCCGAGCCCACCGATCAGGTGCCGGAGCGGTACTCGCTCGAGTCGGGACCCGAGCAGATGGCACTGCAGGCAGACGCCGCGAGCCGGATGAACAAGCTTCTGGAGACCCTGCCCGACAAGCAGCGCGAGATCCTGATCCTGCGCATCGTGGTCGGCATGTCCGCGGAGGAGACCGCCGAGGCGGTCGGCAGCACGCCGGGCGCGGTCCGGGTCGCTCAGCACCGCGCCCTGGCGAAGCTCAAGTTGGAGATCACGGCGGCGGGACCCGACCATGTCTGACTTCGGACGCACCCCGGGTAACGACGACGCGTCGCTGGATGCAGTGCTGGCCAGTGACCGGCTCGTCGACGCCCTCGCCGCCGGGCAGTCGGTTCCCCCGCGGGACCAGGCCGACGCCGAATTGTTCGCGCTGCTGGGCGGCTGGCGCGACGAGATGCGGTGGCCGCCGGCGAACGGCCTGGTCACCGAGCAGGACGCCGTCACCGCACTGCAGGCCGGCCTGGCCGAGAAGCAGGGCAGCGGGCGCAGCCGCCGCGGGCTGAGCGTGGTCGGTGCCGTCGCCGCCGCGGTCCTGGGCATCGGTGGATTCGGCGCGGTCGTTTCCGGCGCCGGCCCTGGTGATGCGCTCTATGGGCTGCGGACGATGTTCTTCGGGGCGCCCAAGCAGGTCCGCACCGACCAGGTCGCCCTCGCCGCGCAGACCGAGCTCAACCAGGTTCAGGACCTGATCGCCCGCGGCGACTGGCAGGCGGCACAGGACAAGCTCGTCGCGGTCAGCACGCAGGTGGCCTCCGTCGGCGACGCGGACCAGAAGCAGCAGTTGTTCGATCAGTGGAACCAGTTGTCGGCGAAGGTCGTCGAGCGCAATCCCGAGGCCACCGTCGCGCCCGGCATCACCTACACCGTCCCGCCGTCGGCAACCGAACTCGTGCCCACCCCGGCCGCGACCACGGTGCCGAACACCCCGATCCCGCCGATCACCATCTCGACCACGCCGGACTCGCCGTCGACGGGCTCCAGCAGCCCCAGTCCGTCGCCGTCGGAGGTGACGACGTCGCCGTCGGCCCCGGGCTCAACATCACCGGAGCAGACGCCACCGTCGACGACGCCGCCGCCCACGTCCGCGACCCCGTCGCCGACCTCCACCCCGAGCAGTCCGGCGCCCGCCAGTACCACCGCGACCAGCGCGGCGCCGACTACGACCACCCCGCCGCCGGCCAGCACCTCGTCCGCGCCGGCCAGTACCACCGCCGCGCCGGCGAGCACCACCGCGGCGCCGAGCAGCACGTCCGCCGCGCCGGCGAGCACCACGACGACCGCGGCCCGGGCCGCCACCTCCACGGCGGCCCCCGCCACGACGACGGCGGCGCCCACGGCGACGAGCACGGCCGTGGTCCAGCAGTCCGTGGCCTCGGCACCGGCCTCGGCGCCCTCGACGGCGGCGCCGCCGACTGCCACGCCCGCCGCTCCCGTGCTGACCACAGCGGTGGTCCCCACCACAGTTCCCCAGCAACCGGCCACCGCCGTTGCGCCGACCGCGGAACCGACACGCCCGCAGGCGCCGGTGGTCACCACCGCGGTGATCGTCCCGGCTCCGGCGCCGCAAAGCGGCGCGGCGGGCTGATTACGCCCGAATCGTCAGCGGGTCAGCGCAGGCCGTCGTAGTCCGAGGTGGCCTCGTTCAGCGAGGCGTCGGCGTATCCGCGGCAGTAGTCCCAGGTGACATAGGCGTCCGGCTCGGGATCGTAGGCCGGCTCGTGCGGACGGACCGTCCCGTCGACAAGAAGCTGAAGTAGGTTGGCGCGCAACATGTCCCAGTCGTGATAGTGGTCCTGTTGGCACTCGTCGCAGCACACCACCAGACCGCGGATGCCCTTGTGGGCCAGCAGTGCCTCGTAGACCGCCAGGTCGGCGAGGTCGGCCTCGACCGCCGAGCGCTCCTGCGGGTCCAGCGGCTGACCGGGCTCCAGGGCATCGAGCGCCGCCGTGGGATCGCACGGGTCGTCAGCGAAGGGGTCCGGTGGCAGGCCTGGTGGAAGGTGGTCGCGCACGAGTCCACCCTACGCAGCCGGGGAGGTATCGCGCCAGGTATCGCGGCCGCGTGCCGATAGGATGGGGTCTCTGATCCGCCTGCTGATGGGGGCCCACCGATGACCATTGCCGAAGGCAGCACCGGCCGCATCGACGGCCTCTCGGCGCGTCTGCTCGACATGCCCGGGGAGCGGGTCCTGACCGGCGGCGACGACCCCAACAAGATCGCCATGCTGGGACTGACGTTCGACGACGTGTTGCTGCTGCCCGCCGCGTCCGACGTGGTGCCCGCCGCCGCCGACACCTCCAGCCAGCTCACCAAGAAGATCCGCTTACGGGTGCCGCTGGTCAGCTCGGCCATGGACACCGTCACCGAGGCCCGGATGGCGATCGCCATGGCCCGTGCCGGCGGCATGGGGGTGCTGCACCGCAACCTCTCGATCGCCGACCAGGCCGGCCAGGTCGAGATGGTCAAGCGTTCCGAGGCCGGCATGGTCACCGACCCGGTCACCTGCTCGCCGGACAACACGCTGGCCGAGGTCGACGCCATGTGCGCCCGGTTCCGCATCTCGGGTCTGCCGGTCGTCGATGACTTCGGCTCGCTGGTCGGCATCATCACCAACCGCGACATGCGCTTCGAAGTCGACATGAGCAAGCCGGTCTCGGAGGTCATGAGCAAGTCGCCGCTCATCACCGCGCAGGAGGGCGTCACCGCCGACGCCGCGCTGGGACTGTTGCGGCGCAACAAGATCGAGAAACTGCCCATCGTCGACGGCCGCGGCCGACTGACCGGGCTGATCACCGTGAAGGATTTCGTCAAGACCGAGCAGCACCCGCTGGCCACCAAGGACAGCGACGGCCGGCTGCTGGTCGGCGCGGCGGTCGGTGTCGGCGACGACGCCTGGGAACGCGCCATGGCACTGGCCGACGCCGGCGTCGACGTTCTGGTGGTCGACACCGCGCACGCCCACAACCGGCTGGTCCTGGAGATGGTCGGCAAGGTCAAGGCCGAGGTGGGACACAAGATCGAGGTCATCGGCGGCAACGTGGCCACCCGCAGTGCGGCCGCGGCGCTGGTCGCGGCCGGTGCGGACGCCGTCAAGGTCGGGGTGGGTCCGGGTTCGATCTGCACCACCCGGGTGGTGGCCGGGGTCGGCGCGCCGCAGATCACCGCGATCCTGGAGGCCACCGCGGCGTGCGCGCCTCACGGTGTGCCGGTGATCGCCGACGGCGGGCTGCAGTACTCCGGCGACATCGCCAAGGCGCTGGCCGCCGGGGCGTCGACGACGATGCTCGGCTCGCTGCTGGCCGGGACCGCGGAGGCCCCCGGGGATCTCATCTTCGTCAACGGCAAGCAGTTCA
>WBZP01004608.1_pt1 | contig 14319 bp, 11 predicted proteins | sample 5204301 | NCBI WGS metagenome assembly WBZP01 (sample SAMN12412401, study PRJNA552823) | activated sludge metagenome | isolation source: activated sludge from nitrification reactor of wastewater treatment plant... | place: USA: Pennsylvania | collected 2017 | reverse complement strand
ACTGCTGGGCGATGTGACCACCCGGGTGTTCGACGTCTACGGCGACGACACGGTCGTCTATCCCGGACATGGTGATGACACCACGCTGGGCGAGGAACGTCCGCATCTGGCGGAGTGGCGCGAGCGAGGCTGGTAACCAGTCACGTCGGTTCTGCGCAGACCCGGTGGTCTACGCCAGAAGGATGGTGACCATGAGTGGTTCCCCCATCGACTTGCCCGCCGGACAGTGGGACTTGTTCCAGAAGCCTCGCGTCGCCCCGGCCAGACGCTCGGAGTTGGGCCGTATCGCCCGCACAGTGTTGGGCGTGGTGCGGCGACGAACTGGCGAGCAGACCGATTTCAACGTATTCCTCACCCTGGCCCGACTGGGCCGACTGTTTCCGGCCCACAGCGTCTTCCTGTCCCAGCTACTGGGCAACAACACCCGTCTGAACCCGCAGGACAAGGAACTGATCGTGTTACGGGTGGCGTGGCGGCTGGGCTGCGCCTACGAATACGCTCACCACCACCGGATGGCCGTGGAACTGGGTGTGCCTACAGAACTCATCAAGGCGGCGACCATCGACGACCTCACCCTCTTCGATCCGCGCACCGCCGCGCTCCTGCGTGCCGCTGACGAGTTGGTGAGCGACCACAAGCTCTCGGACGCGGGATGGGCCGCTGTCACTGAACAGGTCACTCCCGATGAAGCTCTGGAATTGTGCATGTTCGTCGGCCACTACGTGATGGTCGCCGGAATCATCAACACCGCTGGCGTGATGCCGGAGCCGAACTTCGCTGTCCGGGCACCGGAGGGGCAGCCATGACCAAGATCATCCCGATCAAGACCGGCACCATCCGCATCCGGCAGAAGCACCGCGCCGGGAACATGAACCATCCGGTCTGGCGGCGGCGACTGGCCATGCTCACCGACCGGGAGTGGACGGAACCGCTACCGATCTACACCTACTTGATCGACCATCCCGAAGGCTTGATCCTGCTGGACTGCGGCGAGACCTCCCGACCCGGATTCTTCCCCTGGTGGCACCCGTTCTTCCGGTTCGCCGTCGATATGAATGTCGAACCCGGTGACGAAATCGGCGCACAGCTCCGCGCCATGGGCATCGATCCGGGCCGCGACCTCAAGACCCTTGTGCTGTCCCATCTGCATCACGACCACGCCGACGGCCTGGAGTACTTCAACGGCACCGAAATCGTTGTCTCCGAGGAGAATTATCGGGTTTCCCAGGGATTCAGGGGCGCGATGATGGGCGCAGTCCCCTCGCAGTGGCCGTCCTGGTTCGACCCGGTGTGCCGCCAGTTTGACGGGCCGCCGGTCGCAGGGTTCGACGCGACCATCCCCCTGACCGAGGACGGCACCGTCTTCGCAGTGCCCACACCGGGACACATGCCGGGACACCTCTCCGTGGCCGTGCGTACCCCGGAGGTGACCTACATGCTGGCGGGGGACGCAACGTACGACGAGACGCTGTTCAAAGAGCGGATCGTCGATGGGCCTGCCTCCGATCCCGCCCTCAGCGTCAACACCATGGATCGCATCTCGGCGTTCGCCCGCGCCGAACCGACCATGCTCCTACCTGCCCACGACCCGTGCGCGGAGAACAGGCTGGCAGAGCGCATCACTCTCGCGGAAGGAAATCAGTGACCGGCGAACGCCGGTTCCCCGGTGGGGTCGGCGCGTTTCCTTCCCCGTCTGCCATCGTCAATGGTGCCGATGTAATGCGTCCCGGTGAACTTCCTGCAGCCGACTTTTAGGACATCGGGCTGTCATCACTTCCACCGCAGCGATTGCGAATGTCGCTGAGGGGCTGGCGAATCGCTTGGACCTCGGCCTTCATCTGGGGGTTGCCGTCCAGGTATTGCAGCACTTGAGCGCGGACGCTGTCGCGCGGTTGCCCCTTCAGCCCGGTGACAAAGGCATTCAGTTCCGGGTGGGTGAACAAGTACGCGGACGTCGCCGCCGACACCCCCGCCGCGACACCCGCCAGGTCTGCCGCGGTGCAATTGGGCGGGTCGGCCAATGCGATGGGTGCGGTCAACAGGACCGCACTGGAAAGCACACCGGCGGCGAGGACACCGACGGACGAGTCGCGGACAAGACGGATGGTGAGGTGCATCGATGACTCCTTCTTCTCGTGGTTTCAGAGGGGCTTGAACAGACTCCAGACGGGAGGGGGTTAGCGCGGGCCGCCACCGCCACCGTTTCCGCCGCCACCACCGTTTCCGCCACCGCCACCTATTCCGCCGCCACCACCGATGCCGGGTCTCCCGACGCCGTAACCCGGGTCGACCGGGCCCGGCCTGCCGGGGCCGGTATTGGGCGGGTCCAGGACATCGCCGGGGTCGTAGGCGTCGTAGAACAGGCAGCTGTCGTCGTTGGTGCAGGGGTACGGGTCATAGGCGGGGATATCCGTCGGCGCACCGGATGATCCCTTAACCGTTCCCCCCGCGCACAGGGTGCTCGAACCCGTCGAGTTGCAATCGGCGAAGGCGGACGGCGCGACCGCCATCCCCACCGTCATCGCCGCGAGGGCAGTCAGCGGGACCAGAATCAGTGGTTGCTGCATGGGTGACCTTCTTTCCTGACTCAGGACAATTAAGCCGACCATGAAAGTCATTTCGCACGGTAGGGGCGAAGTACCTCTGTTGTTGCCCGCTCGGCTCGACGCGCACGGCGGAGACCGTGGTGTCCTAAAGGCCGAACGCGCCGCCCTCGACCAGAACGGCCACGCCTATCCCGATCAGCACCACCGGCAGGACGATGTGCTCCCAGCGCTCGAGCGCTGCCGCGACGGCGGGATGCGCGGCGATGCGCTGACTCAACAGACACCACAGGCCGACACCGATCAGGAAGACGATCAGATAGGCGGGAATACCCGAGGGGCCGGCGACGGCGAAGACGGGCACGTAGACGCCGATGTTGTCGCCCCCGTTGGCGACCGTCACCGCGGCGACGGTCGCGGTCCCGACCCCTGGGCGGCCACCCACCTCCCAGTCGTCATCGTCGTCGTCGCGGTGTCGCCAGGCCAGCCAGGCGGCCCGGACGCCGAGCAGCACGGGAACCACTCCCAGGTACGCGACGGTGGCGTCGGGCAGCAGTCGCGCCCCGAGCGCGCCCAGCACCGACACCACGAGAATCGCGATGAAACCCAGATACTGGCCCGCCACGACGCGCGCGATGGCCGCCGCGTTGCCCCGTGCCCGGCCGAAGAACACCATCAGCACGACGAGGTCGTCGATGTTGGTGGCAACGAACATCGCCACCGCCTGGGCGACCGTCGTCAGGTGCACCCGACCAGTAAACCGGTGGGCGTTCCGGACCTCACGGGAAGGTCACCAGCACCAGGGCACAGTCGTCGTCGAAGTCCCCATCCGGGATGAGTGACCGCAGCCGCTCCACGAGATCGTCGAGCGTCCAGTCCGGGTCAGCGGTCAACGCCATGCACAGGCTCACGAAATCGTCGCGGTACCAAGACTTTCCGTCGGCCTTGTGGACCGGCAGTTCGAACGCCCCGTCGCTGTACAACAGGAGTTGCGCACCGTGCGGCACCGTGTAGGAGTCGCTGGTGTAGACGGTGTCGGCGAACATCCCGATGGGACTGGCGGGCGTGGACAAGCCGGACACGGTGACGCCGGCGCCGTCCCGCAGCAGCACCAGTGCCGGTGGGTGACCGGCGCTGGAGTACCGCAGCGTCCGGGTGGAGGCCTGGTAGATCCCGTACCAGATGGTGAAGTAGCTGTCCGCCTGATCCTCCATGGGGAACAGCCTGTTGATCTCGTCGAGGACGAGATCCGGCTCGCGCAGCACCGCGTCGGGCAGCGAGCCGGACCTGATCAGGTTGTGCACCGACATCGACAGGAATGCCGGTCTGATGCCGTGCCCCGAGGCGTCGATCAGGTAGAGCTTCAGGTGATCGTCGTCGAGCCATCGGTAGTAGAAACAGTCCCCGCCGAGATCCAGAGCCGGGAGATAGCGTGAGGTCACCTCGACGCGCCCGGTCAGTTCGCCGGGGAGCACGGACTCCACGTACCCGGCCGCGTTACGCATCTCCGCCTGCAGGCGGTCGGCGAGAATCCGGTTCTCCCGCTCCCGCTGGGCAAGCCGTTCCTGGGCCTCGACCTCCTCGGTGATGTTGACACCCTGGGCGACGATGTACTGCACGTCCCCGGAGCTGCCGCGCAGCGAACTGGCCGACAGGTCCACCCAGACGAGCCGACCGTCGGCCCGGATGAACTGCTTGGTGGTCCGGTAGGTGTCCAGCCGCCCGCTAAGAAGCTCGATGGTGTTGTCCAGGTCGACTTGCAGGAACTGGGGCGGGGTCAATTCCTGCCACGTCTTGGACTTCAGCGTCGCCTCGTCGTACTGGAGCAATTCGCACAGCGCCCGGTTGACGACGTCGAGCGTGCCCTCGGGGGTGACCAGGGCCATGGCCACGTTGGACGTCTCCATGACCCTGCGGAACCGGGCGTCGGACTCGGCCTGTCTGGCGCGCAGTGCGACCTGCTCGGTGATGTCGATGATCTGGGCGATGAGGTGTTCGATGGTGCCCGCGGAATCCCGGATGCAGCTGATCGTCAGCTCACCCCAAATCGGGTGCCCGTCGGCGTGGATGTACTGCCGGGTGATGCGGTAGGAGTCCGCGCGGCCCGCCGCGATGTTGACGACCGCCTGGATGGTCGCGGTCACGTCCTCGGGGGTGGCGACGACGTCGCGCCACGTCATCTTCGTCAGCGTGTCGGCGTCGTAGCCGACCAGCTCGCACATCGCGGGATTGACGGCGAGGAACCGCCCGTCGGGGGCCAGCAGGTTGGTGGCGATCGCGGAGTTCTCGATCAGCTTGCGGAACCGGGCATCGGCCTCGGTTTGCTCGCGCCGGGCCTCCTCCGCGGCCTGCTCGGCGGCCACCTCGTCGTCGATGATGCGGAACCCGGCCACGTGGCCGTCGGGCCGGCCCGCGGCGTCGTAATACGTCTTGGCGCGGACCTCAAGCCAGCGCAGATTTCCGCGCGCGTCGAAGGCACGCAGGCGGCGCACCGATGCGGCCCCCGTGGCGGTCTCGGCCACCATCTCGGCGAAGATCTCGCGATCCTCGGGCGGAAGGAAGCTCGTCGCCTCGTGGCCGATCCAGTGCGGGGGCGGCGCGCCCATGGCCGACTCGACCGAGGGAGACACCCACACGACCTTGAAGTCCCGTAGCTGGAACACGACGTCGCTGGAGTTCTCGGTGAGCAGGCGGAAATGTTCCTCGGACTGCGCCACCCGCTGCTGGGCCTGGAACCGTGCGGTCACATCCCGCCAGACGACGCTCAGCAGTTCCGCGCCGGCGCGCGCGGCCCGCACGTCGAACCGGCGCACCCGGCGACGCCGACCGGCGAAGGGCAGGTCCTCGACCGACAAGGGTTCGCCGTTCTCGACGCAGTGGGCGAACACCGCCACCAGCCCGCCGCTGTCGGGCAGCGCCTCGGCCAACGTCATTCCGATCAATTCCGTCCGGGGCAATCCGAGAACGGCGCAGGCGGCCGGGTTCGCCTCGCGGAAGGCGAAGTCGATGATCCGCCCGTCGGGATCCCGAACGGTTCCCAGCAGCGCCAGACAATCCACCATGGCGTCCAGGGCCGCGCGGAGAAGTGCCTCTGCGGATGTGCCGCTGAGGTCACTGGTCATGCCTGGGATTCTGGCACGCATCGGGAGGAAACGAGCGTTTCGCCTGATCGGCCGGAAGGACCCGTGGGCCGCGCCGCGCAGGTCTACTGTCGGAGAAAAGCCGGCCAGAACCTCAGGAGGACATGATGGCCTTTGACCCCAAGGACGCACTCAACGCTGCCAAGGACATCGCGGCGCACGCCGTGGAGAAGGCGGCGGACATCGTCGAGGACGCCGGCCACATCGTGAAAGGCGACATCGCCGGCGGCGCCAGCGCCATCGTCGAGGACGCCACCAGCATTGCGACCCACGCGGTGGACAAGGCCAAAGAGGTCTTCACCGGTAAAGACGAGGCCTGAGACCGGTCGGCGTCAGGTCCCGATCGACGCCGGATTGGACAGTTCCGAGGTGTTCTGCGGCCCCGTGACAGGGGTGGCCGTGACGGTGACGAAGTTGCCGACCATCCCCGACACCCCCGGCACGGTGACACTGAAGTCTCCTGCCGCGACGTCGGTTTGAGAACCCAGGAACTGCCTCGCCTGCACGTTGGGCGCGTCGCCGAGCGGTGAGAAGAACACCTGGATCTGGTATCGACCGTGGTAGTCGGGGTATGCGGCCACACTGCCCGTCACAACGATCCGGCCGTCCGCGGCGTCGAAACGGGCGGTGAGCAACGCGGGCGTCGGCTGATCGGCGTTGCCGTTGTTCTGCAGCGAGATTCCGTTGGTGCCGTTCTGGAAGATGGAGTTCTTCAGCACGGCGTTGCCGGTGCCGACGTCGACGGTCACGCCGTTCTTGGCGTTACCGCGGACCGTGTTGTCGGACAGCGTCGAATCGTTCGCTCCGTTCAGGAGGATGCCGTCCGAACCGTTGCCGTTCACGACGTTGCGGACCATCGTGATGTCGGTGCCCTTCACGGCCTGAATGCCGTCGGCCGCGTTGGCGGTGACCGTGTTCTCGACGATCGTGACGCCCTTGCCGCACTTGTCGCCGCTCGAGCAGTCGATTTGCAGGCCGTCGGCGGCGTTGGCTGCGACGGTGTTGCCCTCGATCCTGACCTCCCGCGAGTCGGTGAGGAGGATGCCGTCTGCGCCGTTGGCGTCGACGGTGTTGTCCTCGACCTTGCCGCCCTGATGGGTCTTCAGGTCGACTCCGCTTTCCGCGTTGGCTGAAACGGTATTGCGGCGGATGATCAGTTCGGCGGCTTCACCGGCCTGAATGCCGTCGCCCCGGTTGTCCAGGATGACGTTGTCCTCGACCGTGCCACCATCCGGGTGCTCGAGGTGGATTCCGCCCGCACCGTTCGCGAACACGGTGTTGTGCGAGATCCGGACGTCCTTGGTGTCCTTGCGACCGTCTTTCTTGGGCTTGGCAAGGATCCCGTCCTTGGTATTGCCGAAGATCACGTTGTCGCTGATCGTCAGGCCGATCGCGCCGGTCACGCGGATTCCGTCCTCTTTGTTGCCGGAAACGGTGAACCCGCTGATCGTCGAATTGTCGGATTCACCGATGTCGATACCCTGCTCCTCGAAGTTGCCGACGACTCCGCCATGGCTGAAGTCGGCCGTCACCGAGTCGTCGATCACCAGGCCCTTCTTGTCGGCGAACCCGAGACTTCCGTCGAGATTCACCGACCCGTCGGCGGTCACCGTGGTCGCCGTGGTGGCATTCGGTGCCTCCGTCCCCTTGGGCCCCTTCTTCTCCACCCGCAAGCCGCCCAGCGGAAACAGCGCTCCCACATCGCCTTCGAGCCGGATGTCCTGGCCTCCGTCGGCGGCCAGGGTGAGGCGGAAGCCGCGGCCCTGCTGAGCGTCGATGGAGCTTCCGAAAGTGATTCCGCCGCCGTCCATCGTGACCTCCGTCGGCCCGGCCATGGTGACCGCGCCGTCCGCCCGGAAACTGGATCCGGCGTACAACCCGTTGAGCGTGACGGCGTCATCGCCATAGCGCTGCTCACCCTGCGTGACGACGGCTGCGGTGTGCACCGACCCGCCACGGTCGGTGGTCAGGCTCGCGAGCGGACCCAGGGTCCCGACCTCGCGGACGAATGTCGTTGCCCCGCTGGAGTTGATCGTCAAGCTGAACGGACCGCCGAAGGGTGGCAGGAACACGCTGTCGACCGTTCCGGAGAAGGTGACGTCCCCGCAGCCCGCGTCGACGCGGGTGTCGTCGGCCAGCACCGTGGATCCCGCGACGGAGAACCGGCCACCGCCGGTGGTGTATTCGCCACCCAATTCGGCGTTCTGCCGGTAGATCTGATCTCCGGTGGTGGTCACTGAGTGGAGAATCACCGTTGACTGGCCGCCGGTGGGCCGCAGCCGGATCATCTGCTTCTCGACGTCGAACATCACGTCGAAGTAGTTGAACAAGTTCAGTCCGGTGTTGACGTTGTCGGTCGAGGGATCGTCGCCCTCCACCGGGACATCGGACCTTCCCTGGTACTTGACCTCGTTCACCGCGATGTTGTCGCCGGCGACGAATGTCCATTGCAAGGGGGGATGACCGCCCGTCAGCTGCTGGTCCGCGATGAACGTGGTGCCCGGTTCGAGCTGGCCTTTGCCGTTGTCGAAAGGTCCTGTGCCGCTTTGGGTCCGCACGGCTGTCGATGACGTTCCGGTGTCGATCAGGGTGGGCAGAGTTGCGATCGTCTGGACATCCTGTCCCTGCCGGGCGGCGTACTGGAGCTGGAATCCGAGCTTCTCGAGAACCTGCAGATCCGACACCGGATAGGTTCCACCATCGCTGTTCACCGTCACCGGTATGGCGTACGGGAACTGTTTGCGCAGTTCGTCGTTCACGCCGACGGTCAGCTCCGGCGTGACGCCTATCGGACCGAGTTGAACCACGAACCCGTCGCCCTGCACACCGGCGAACTGGAACAGCGGACTGGTCAGCGGCTGCGTCTCATCGGTTGAGGTGGCCGTCTCGCGGACCTTGAAATTGGCCCCGAAGTCACCGAAGAACCGGTCTTCCATGGGCGGCACGTCGGGGTTCTCGAAGTCCATCGGCTTCTTCTTCGACGTCCCGTCGATGACCGCCACGATGTTGATGGGGCCGGTCGAGACCGTGTGCGATCCGGTGCCGAGGGTGACCGGGGCGAGGGTCACCGGCCCCGACAAGGTGATGCCCGAGCCGTATTTGTTGGTCACCGCCGTCGTGCCCAGAGTGATTCCCTGCCAGAATTCGGGGTTGAAGCCCGCGTAGAAACCCGTTGCGCCGGTGTCGAATTCGTACACCTGGGACGGATTGTCGCCGACCGCGACGTCAATGCCGTACTTGACCTGCGGATGCCCGTCGAGTGCGTACTCGGGCAGGAAGTGCAGCGGAACGGAAGTGATGCCGTCTGCCGGGCTCTCACATATCTTCAGTGGTGAAATACCTTGTGTGATGAGGCGCTTGAGCGGGGTGTGTCCGCCCACCGGCGCTTCGAAGGCGGTGGTTCCGAGCGCCGTCACGGTCAGGGACTGCCGTCCCTTGCCGGCGCCGTCCACGGCGTCGGCGAACGTGGCGTCACCGATGCCGGCGTCGACGTTGACGTCGCCGTCAAGGATGACTCGGGCGTTCACCGTCACCCCTGCGAGCCCGCTGACGCCGTCGCGCAACGACAGTGACCCCCTCTTGAGGGTCGCGTCCACCGTCCCGCCGAAGGCGGCCCCGGGTGCGAAGCGGATCGCGTCGATCGACGAGGTGTGCAGGTTGGCCTCCGCGGTGCCCGACTCCACGACGAAACCCGCGCATCCGGAGTTTCCGGGATTGGTCACGGTCACGTCGGACACCGTCGCAGCGGCGAAGCCGGCCGCGTTGCGGAAGGACGGAAGCCCCGACACCTGTAACGCCACTCCGTCCCTGCGGAAGTAGGCGACGCTGCCGGTGTTGACCGACACCGTCAACTCCGTGCCCTTCTGGTTGGCGACGACGCCCGTCGGGATGAAGAACAATGAGCGACGGATCAGCAACACAGCGCCGGTGAACAGGTCCGCGATCGGATTCGCCGGAAACCTCGACAACTCCTCGAATGCCGAGTTGAACAAGTGGTTGACCACCGTGGTCACCGCCTGGCTGATGGTCGGCGCCGTGGCGCCCCAGCACGCCGGGCATCCGGCAGCCCCGGATACGGCCACCGCGGACGGCGCGGCGCCGACTGCGGACGCCGACGCGACAGCCGGTGCCACCGCCGCTGAAACCGGCTGCGGCAGTGCGACATAGGGACGTGCCGCAGCCGACGCGGGGCGCACAGCGGGTGACTGTTCCGGTGCCGCCGGCGTCGCACGGACCGCGGGAGGCGTCGATCGAGACGGACCATCGTCGGAACCATGGGACTGCGGGGTCGCCTGGTTGCGGCTCGATTCGGTCGCCCGCCGGCTGGCCGCAGCCCGTGGGGTTCCGGTTGCCGCCGGAGCCGGGGGCGAGGCGACGGGGTGCGCAGACGACCTTCCCGCCGGAGCCGGTCGGCCTTCCCGGGCCGGGCCGGAAGCGGGTGAGCCGCCCGATGGCGAAGGGGATCCCGTCGACTCCTCGGCGGGACCGTCAGCCGCGGCCACGGCGTGCGGCGCCGCGACCGCCAGCCCGAGGACGAAAACCGCCGCACCGAGTCTCGAACCCGCCCCCGGTCTTGAAACCGCCGCAAGTCTCGAACCACGTTGCGCCATCACGACCTGCCCATCCACGACGCCGGAGTCGTGACAGCTTAGTCGGCGGCGCTCGGGCCGTGACCCGACTTGGCGGGAATCAGAGCCAGTCGCGCCGTTTGAACGCCAGGTACAGCGCCACCGAGGTGAGCACCGTCAGGACCGCACTGGTCCACACGCCCCAGTTGTTGCCGTATCCGGGATAGGGCACATTCTGCCCGTACCAGCCGGTGACGAGCGTGGGCACCGCGATGATCGCCGCCCAGCCGGTGAGCTTCTTCATGATGGTGTTGAGCCGCGCGTCCTGTAACGACAGGTTGGTCTCGAAGACCGTTGTGACCATGTCGCGCAAGGACTCCGTCCACTCCGCGGCCCGGATCACATGGTCGTACAGGTCGGTGTACCAGCCGTCGAGCTCGCCGGTGTCGGTGCCCGGCGTGCTGCGCCGCATGATGGTGTTCACCACCTCGCGCATCGGCAGCACGATCCGGCGGAGTTCGACGAGCTCCTTGCGCAGCCGATAGGTGTCGCGCTGCAGCGTTCTGCTCTGCGAGCGGTCGTCGAAGAGGTTGTCCTCCAGAGACTCGATCGCGTCGTCGAGTTGTTGGATGGTGTCGAACTGGCCGTCCACCACCACGTCGAGGATGCCGTGCAGCAGCGCGGGGCTGCCCTTGCGCAACAGGTCCGCGTTGTCGTCCCAGTGCCGGACCACCTCGTCGATGTCGAGCACCGGATGCGCGGGATCCTGCTCGTGCCGGACTGTGACCACCCCCGCCGGCAGCACGAAGATCGACAGCCGGGAAGTGAGCAACCGCGACTCGATCGAGCCGGGAATCTGGGGGCCCAGCGCGGTCGCGTAGACGGTCAGGAACGTGTGGTCGGCATAGCGGGTGGCCTTGGTGCGCGCGCTGTTCTCGACGACGTTCTCAACGGCCTGGTGGTCGAACCCGAGTTCGTCGGCCAGACGGTCGAGCACATCCCGTCCGGGGTTGAGCAGGTCGGCCCAGACAAGCGCACCGTCGGAGTGCAGGTACTCCGAAACGTCGGCCAACGGGAAGTTCTCGGCCTTGAGCTCGCCGCCGAGCCACACCCGGGTCCGGACCCAGCCGTCCGCAGTGGAGCCGGTGGCCGTCACGCCGGCATGCCCCGGGGATGTCTCGTTGCCCGGGATGCCCTAGTTGGTGGTGTGGACGATCAGGACGTCGGTCTTCGACTTGCGCGCGACGTTGGCGGGCACCGATCCGAGCAGCCGGCCGGCGATGGTGTTGAGGCCGACGTTGCCGACGACGAGCAGGTCCGCGCCCACTTCATTGGCCAGATCCACCAGGGCGTCGACCGGTGCTCCCTTGACCGCCCGCTCCTCGACGTTGGTGGCGCCGGCAGCCTTTGCGCGTGCCGCGGCGTCCCGGAGGATGTCGTAGATCGGGGCTGCGCCCGTCACCTTGTAGCCCTCGTCCTTGAGCACGTCGGCGGCGCGGGTGTCTTCCGGATTGTCCAGATAGGCGGTGGCGACGATGACCTTCGCGTCCGGTCCGGAGGCCAGCTGTCCGGCCCGGTCGACTGCGCGCAGCGACGAGTCCGATCCGTCGGTTCCGACGACCACCGTGGTGTAACCGCCCATCAATACCCTCCAGTGCTTGCGTTTTCCCAACTGGGAAGAGTAGTGCCTCGAGGTGTCGCCAGGGTGTGATTTCACGACACCGAGCGCCGCCTTGGCGGGCCGTAATAGCCTCCGACTAGGCAAAACACCCCGGACCGACGGGCGCCGTGAGCTTGGCAACATCGACCGTGACGAACCCCGCGGCCGGTATTGACGTTACGGTTTGGCCAACCCGACAACGGATAGAGCAGCCAGCGTGAGCACCTCGCTTCTACAGCGTCCGACGGCCGACGTGGTCGCCCGGCCGGTTCGCCGGGTCCGCCGGTGGGACGCGGTCGTCGTCGGGCTGTTCGCGATGACACTCAGCGCGGCGTGGGCGGCCCGGCCGTCGCTGTGGTTCGACGAGGCCGCGACCATCTCGGCCGCCACCCGGTCGGTGCCGGAACTGTGGCAGATGGTGCACAACATCGACGCCGTCCACGGCCTGTACTACCTGCTGATGCACGGCTGGTACGTGGTGTTCCCGGCGACCGAATTCACCTCTCGTCTGTCCAGCGCGATCGCGGCCGGCGTAGCGGCGGCCGGTGTGGTGGTTCTCGGCAAGCTGATCTCCAGTCGCACGGTCGCGGTGACGGCGGGCCTGGTGTTCGCGGTGCTGCCGAGAGTGACGTGGGCCGGTATGGAGACCCGGTCCTACGCACTGTCGATGGCCGTGGCGGTGTGGCTGACGGTGTTCTGCGTGCGGGCCGCCCGGTGCGGGCGCCCGTGGTGGTGGCTGGTGTACGCCGTTCTGCTGATCGGCGCCGCCGTGCTGAACGTCTTTCTGATCCTGATCGTGCCGGCGCACGCGGTGGCGGTGCTGGCGTACGCGCGGCGGCCGCGGGCGTTGGTGTACTGGGCCGGGGCGACCGTTGCGGCCTGCGCCGCGGTGATTCCGCTCCTGCTGTTCACCCAGAAGCAGTTGTTCCAGGTGCAGTGGATCTCACCGCTGGGTTCGGCGACGGTCACCGGGATCCTGCATGAGCAGTACTTCGACCAGTCGATCGCCGCAGCCGTGGTCGCCGGGGCGATCCTGGTGGCCGCGATGATCTTCGGTCCGCTGTTCGGGGCCGGCCGGCCGAGACGGCTCATCGCGCTGACGCTGACCTGGATGGCGGCGCCCACCGTCGCGCTGCTCGTCTATTCGGTTGTGCGGCATCCGATCTACTATCCGCGCTACCTCTCGTTCACCGTGCCGGGATTCGCACTGCTGCTGGGCATGTGCATCGTCACGGTCGGCAGGTCGCGTGCCGGGATCGCGGCGCTGCTGGTGATCCTGGCGGCCGCCGGCGTGCCGACCTACCTCTTCCAGCGCGGACCCTATGCCAAGGCGTACATGGACTACAGCGCCGTCGCCGACGTGATCGACCGCTACGCGGCACCCGGCGACTGCCTGATCCTGGACAACTCGGCCACCTGGGCGCCGGGCCCGATCCGGCCGCTGACCGCTGCCCGCCCGGCGGTCTACCAGAAGCTGCGCGACTACGGCCGCGGCCTGACCGCCGTCCAGCGGAACCGGTTGTGGGACGCCCACATTGCAGTGTGGGCCTGGGCCGACAAGATGCCCGGCTGCCCGGCCCTGTGGACCGTCACCGAGTACGACCCCACCATGCCCGACCGTCAACGTGGACCCTCCCTCCCGCCGGGACCGCGCCTGGCGCGCGCGATGGCGTACCAGGTTCCGAGCCGGTTCGGCTTCCACGTGGTGGAACGGTGGCAGTTCAGCTTCGCCCAGGTCACCAAGTCGATCCCGTGACGCGCGTTCTGAGGCCCCGTGACTCAGTAGGCGATCCCCATCTTCGGTGGGGTCGGAACCTCGAGGTTGTTGTCCCGCACGATGATCGGGTCACCGACGTTTGCCGTGTTGAAGTACCACTCCGCGTCCTCGGGGCTGAGGCTGATGCAACCGTGGCTGACGTTGTCGTTGCCGAGTGAGTTGATGGCCCATGGTGCCGAGTGGACGAAAAGCCCACGGCTGGTGAACCGGACCGCGTAGTCGACCACGAGGTGGTAGCCGTCGGGGCTGCTGACCGGGATGCCCACACTGCTGGAATCCATGACCACGTCGCGTTCCTTGCCCAGGACGCTGTAGATGCCCACGGGCGTCGGGTATTTCGGTCTGCCCATGGACGCCGGGAAGACTCCGGCCTGCCCCCAGTGCGGCCGATGGTGCGGTGCCGGCAGAGACGACGGCGGACCCGCCTCGACGCCGTCGATGGTCACCGTGAACGTGTGGTCGGCGATGCTGGCGACGCCGACGACCTTCGGACCGGTGGCGAACGTCGTCGGCCGGCCGCCCACGGACAGGGCGATCGTGCTGTGCGCCGGCCAGAAGTCGTCCGGAACCCATTGCACGACGTTGGTGTCGAGCCACTGGAACGTTCCGTTCATCGCCGGCGTCGACGTCA
>WBZP01004607.1_pt1 | contig 14321 bp, 20 predicted proteins | sample 5204301 | NCBI WGS metagenome assembly WBZP01 (sample SAMN12412401, study PRJNA552823) | activated sludge metagenome | isolation source: activated sludge from nitrification reactor of wastewater treatment plant... | place: USA: Pennsylvania | collected 2017 | reverse complement strand
TGGGTGGCAATGCCGAAGTCGACGACTTTCACCACATCGACCCCAGACTGCTTGATGACAAAGATGTTGGCCGGTTTGAGGTCACGGTGAACTCAATCCCCGTCGGGGAACGGCTTGTTTCTGTTCCCCAGACGGGTCTTTCTCTCGATAGCTTAGGGAACGGCCTCAAAGCGCCGCGCAACCCGTCAGGGCTCTAGATCCCGCTCGCAATGAGCCGGTCTGTTGCGGTAACTGCACCGCCAGTCCTTGCCAACACTCGACCGTTCATCGGGATGGCAGTGGCGCGCTCTGCCGCGAGCATGGGCCGTGCTTGCGCCTTCCATCGCGCAGGACTCGATTGCCCGTGGAAGGCGAGCAGTTTCACCCCAGGACAGTCCCCAACGCGGGGAACCGTTGGCACCCGCTCTTACTCGCTCCCCATCGAGAAAACCGACTCACTCTTTCCGCAAAGTGTAATTCTCGTCTGAGACTTGCGGAACGGCTAGCGAGCACGGCCATCACGCCAGACTGCTCAATCTGGCGCGGCATCATGTCAAACTCGCTCCCCATCGAGAAAGCAGCCAGTTTCATTCAGTAAAACGTAATTCTCGTCTGAGACTTACGTAATGGCTAGCACTTGCAACTATCGCGCCAGACTGGCCAAACTAGTACAGGATTATGTCTAAACGGTGCCAGTCGAGAAAGACTACGGCCGTCGCGCAGCGAAAGGCCCAATCCTCTCTTTGAGACTGACTATTTGGAGTCGAGCAGCTCATCCCAAAATCCCGCAATTCTTTCATCAGGACAGTCCGACATATAGGCCAGACCTTGACGAATTTGGGATGGTGTACGAGCCAATATATCAAGCGCACCAACCGGACCATGCTTTTGGAGCGAGCGACTTACAAGGAGTTTATGTTTGGCAAGCAAAGCCTTTAGCCCCTTCCATGCTGGGACTGCATTATATCCCCACCGCTGCTCTAGTTCTGGACTCACATAGTAATATCGCTCCATGCGTCTCAAGAACCTGTCTAGTAAGTCTATCAACTCTCGTTGCTCCGCTGTTGGTTGGCGGGGCACATAAGCGGCGGCAACCTTGATTCCAACGCGAGAAAGAATAGCAACTTTCTCACTAGGAACTAAAATACGCCTATTGGGCGCAGTTTGATCTGAAAAGATAATCGTGCCAATAAAGCCAATTTTCTCGATGGATGTGTCAATATGTGTCAAGTGGTTAAAAACCACCAAATCGAGTCGACAAGCATGGAAGTCTACATTGCGAGTCTGGAATCCATACATCTTCACGTTCTCGAATTCACACTCATAAACTTTTGAATCTACCAATGTAAAGTCACATAGGCTGACTTTTCTGAACAGAAGCCAACGCAGTTCAATCCCACTCACGTCTGCATGCCGTTCGCTCAGCAACGACGCCACAACAGCCGCAGCATTCTGGCGTGCAGCTTGGTACCGAGCGTCGGGACGCATTGCTGCACAACAGTTGCGAACAGCCGCCTTAATCCTGGCTAAATCCAATTCTCTACAAGCCTCAGCAAGTAATGCTAGGGTAGATTCCGTAAGAATCCCACGCTCAAGGAATGAGAGTAAAGATCCATTCTCCGATTGCTCCAAAAAGCCGAGTAGTTTCCGCTGAAGGAAGAAGTCAAAATATACCGCATGTTGAAATCGAAGAAAGACCTGATTTCTTCGCTCGGATTCAAAGGCTGCATGAGTGGTACTTCTGTTGATAATGAGTGTCTTGTTGGCCACGGAAAGTTGACTCGTACTCGATTCGGCGAGTAGACGAACTGTATCAGTGTCCAATTCTAGCGTTCGCTGCCACCACATTTCCTCCGCTACATCCTCAAGGAATTTATAGTGCTCTGCGGTTGATAGAACTGGAGTTCCTTCTGTAGTCTTTAGCTTCTCTTTTTCACGCTGCAAAAGCCCATCAACTAATTGTTCCACAAGAAATCGCTCTGTATCAAATCCCTGTGCCGGAATCAAATCAGCAACCTGTGCCGTAAAGAATGGCTTCCGTAACAAGCTGAGAACAACATTTTTTGATATTAATCGTTCAAGATTTGAAAGAAGCCTGTCCCGATTCTCATTTTCGGCCCATGCACTCCTGCAATAGTCTCTAATCTGTGTCTCAGTCCATGGATCGATGGTTGCAACAACTGTGTGATAGTCTAGATTGCTAGAGCTCAGCTGAGAAATTCCAACTTGAAGATATTGGTCGTCATAGAATGCAGAACGCCCTGAGGTAATCAGAACCCCGTGGCGCTGAAGTGTAGCAATAAAGGTTCCCAGCGAGTTAAAAGCCTCTCCGTAACCACCTGATCCCAAAAGCTCGTCGAAGCCATCGATTAGTGGAACCAATAGGCCATGTCTGCACAAGACAGCAACGGTATCTTTCCTGATGGCATTGATCGAAAGGTCGTCCAACATGGAGGAAAAGGCATCATGGATGTTTAGCAATGCCTTGCCTTGTGCATCGACGTATAGACACAAAGATTTGCTCTTTCCTCCGAGATATTGCCGGGACCGCTCAATTGCAAAATTCCGCAGCGCTACGCTCTTGCCAGTGCCAGCCTCACCACGCAAAAATAGAACTTGTGTCCGTGTGATCGCAGTACGATCGGCATTAGCAGTGTCAACTTGCTCGGTTAGAGCTCGCACAGCTTCTTTCGGTTCTAGCTCCAGACCCTCTTCATCTCTACAGGTTATAGTGGCCGGTAAAAAATTATCCGGAATTTTCACATTGAGGACAATCTGCTGAGCCAAAAATCGGAGATCAGCCATATGGTCGGATGCGAGAAAATCTCGATATTCCAGCCAATCGTCTGAAACTTTAGTGTCATGGACTAACCAAGATTGTGTACCTTCTCTCCATCTAAAACGAGACTCTCTTGAATTCTTCATATATTGCCATTGAACAATCAATTCTGAATGACCCTTTTCTTCTATGTTTATGCTCGTTCCGGCCCTAGCAAAACACGCAATTTCGGCTCGCAACTGGTCGATGTTTTCGGGATTCAGTGTCATGGTCGTCTCCTCGGGTCTAAGCCAATGATACTACTTTTACACCAATGCGATCAAGTATTTCAATGAATGGCTTTCGCTCGTAGGGCTGAGAGAATGCCCAGAGCAACCTGGGCGATGCTTTTGATGAAGTGGCAACGCCGCCTCGAATCGCAGGAAATAGATCATAATCATTGGTTACCAGACATATCAATGAATCAGACGGCTGCTGACGAGATAAAGATAGGAAATCGCATGCAAGATGCACATCGACACATTTCTGTTCTGGCGTCGACTTTGCTGCATTCTTCAGTTTTACGGGGCACCCTGGGGATATGCAGGATATTTCCCGCCAATCTCGCTGAAGAGAGGTCAATTCGCAAGCGTTAAACTGCGTACATCTTTCGGGTGGAATTTGAAACGAAATTCTTGGCAAGTTGTTTCTCACTTGAAGAGTATTATGGATTGGTTCATCGTAATGATCAATTAATGACGTAGCCAAATCCAACAGAATATCAGAATTTAGTTGCTTCCGAAGTCGAACAGGCGCATTCTTGATGGCACGCTCTATCATTCCAGCATGCTCGGTCATTTGCGAATTACGATACCAGCCTCCGTACAATCGAATAATCAATTGCCGCGGCAGACAGTTTTCTGCGGATAGGCACTTTGCCACATTGGACAAGAGCTTATCAATCACATATTGGATACTGGCCATATTTTTTTCTCGCGAAGGGCGAGGAATAGCACAGGTCGGAGCGCCCATAAACCCTGATGCCCACGCATCGTGAAGGTTATGATAATCTACAAGGACATATCCCTGACGCATCTATGTGACTCCGGCTATATAGCTAGCTGGCTGAACTATTCAACAATAAGTCGGTAATGATGCACTCTTGGGAATAAAAGTTAAGGTGCACTTGGTGAAGAAATGCGTGGGGCGTTCATCTGCATCGTCAATTCTTAGACCTTATCGCGATCTTCAGGATCGGTTTCGTCTCACAACACCGTCGTGTTCGGCCTAACGGAATCCGTACATCATGGGGCCTCGATGGGTCAAGTTCGATGTGAATGCCTGTCGATGTGAATGCCGAACTGTTCGGGCCTGCGATGGGCGGAACTCGACCTTCTTTACTGTTCCCGCTCCAGTTACCCTGTCAGATGTCAAGAAAACAGTGCTATGGTCTGGCCGATTCGAGCAGGCTCAGTTTCGACAGGCATGGCGTGAAGGCGTCATTTTCACCGTTGGCTTGCCCCCCGCGGACATTGAGTTGACATACCCCATCCCCGTGACCCTGACTCGCCAACTACCCAAGATCACAGACCTCTGAATTTCTCGAAATTGCCTAGCTTCCCAATGTCTGTGGGCTCAGCGACGGAGGGCTACGGGTCGTTTCGTTCGCAATTACATTAACTTCACAATAGAACTGGCCTAAGCCTCTGATTGGACTTGGAGGTAAATTCAAAACTCAGATGGCCTGGTCGAAATTCTCTCTCGGGACGCATAGATATTTATCTGTAGGAATGATTGATATGAGTGTGACTATCCATGACAAAAGATTACATGATTGGGAAGATAGATGGATCATGGGAATATTGAAATAATTATTAAGTGCCTGATTTTACTTGGAGGCAAATTAGGGGGTAAATTCGGGACGATTGCGAAGCTTGGCTCTTAACGTGGTGGATCGTCGAGTCGTCGGAGTGCCGAGAGAACGCGAGCGGCGGTTTCTTCGGTCGTGCAGTAGATTCGGGCGCGCTTTCCCTTCTGGTAGCGGAGGGCTCGCCCGCACATCTGGACCAAGAGGATGTCGGAGTAGCTGTTACGATGAACCCAGATGCTTGAGCAGGGCTTGCTGTCGAAACCTTCGAGGAGCATTCGGTTCACGAACAGCACGCCGATTTGCATCGACTGCCAACGCAGGATGGCTGCAAGGTTGAGTCGGTCGGCTCGGTTGATGCCGATCCAGTCGCTCGCGTGGGTCCGTTCGCTGTGAAGCTGGCTCTCTTTGTTGCTCTCGCAGAATACAAGGCCAAACGGGCCGCGTGGCTCGCTCCATGGCAAGACCTCAAACTCGCTGGCGAGGTTGAGTCGTTGCGCTTCGGCCAGTGACAGAAAGAAGCGCTGGGAGTCCTTGAACAGCGCGGCGCAGCCTACGGACCACGGTGTAGCGGTCAGACCCAAGACTCGGTCGAAGGATCGCAGCACTCCGAGAAACTCCGGCGCGTCGAAGTTGGAGTGGTGCGCTTCGTCGATGATGCACAGGGTGTCGCGTCCGTACTTGGCCAGCCGGTTGATCAGTGTCCATTGGCTGGCCAGCACGATACGCGCAGTGGGGTCTGCTACACGACCCGCTTGTTCTACTCCTACGCGGATGCCAGTTAGCGCGACAAGACGCCGGTAGAACTGACCGAGAATGCGCGTATTGGGTACACAGACAAGGCTTTTTCGTTGGTTTCGAGAGTTCACCCACTCAATCGCGGTTCTAACAGCAATTTCGGTTTTACCCGTGCCGGGTGGTATGGAAACAAGCACCCTCCCAGGCGACGGAGAAAAGAGCGTTTCCTTGGCGATCGTCAGGGCATTTTTTTGGTGTTCCCAGAGCATAAAATAGCCTTTGGATATAGCGCCAAATCCTCACTCGACAGCTCGTGCAACAAAATAGTTTCTTCTTCGGTGAGAACTCGGTGATCCGATCGCCGCATGCGGTACAGCTTCTTTTCCTCAATGTGCCCCCTGCATCGTTTCAATGTTGAAAAAAGTAGTATCGGCGATGCGAGAAAATCGTTGCCTTCAAAGTGTGATGACTCGGGCAGGGTGTACAGATGAGCCATGCGAATCTTGTTCGGCTGCAAGGTGCCAGACGCCGCCCGAGTTGTTGAAGTCAAGGTCAATCCGGGGGGAGCTGGCCGACCGCGTACGATCTACCGAGGCCCACTTGAGGAGGCCGGAAGCTACACGCTGACCGAAGATGCGGTCATTGATGCGATCTGCGCCGACGTTCGTTTCTGGGAGTGGGTCGCGGTACAGGTTCGGTCGGGCCGAATACAGTCTCCAGGCGTTGGTGACACCGGCTTTGTCCGCATGCGGGTGGTTGTGAGCTTCCTCAACCAAGATGGCAGCTTGGCGGTGATTGATGAGGGAACTGGCACCACTTCCTACAGTTGCCCGGATACCTGGGAATTTCACAAATCAAATACGATTGCAAAAGACACAGACCCGATGACGCTGGTTGTGGAGCTGACCAAGGCACTGATGGAACAGCAAAAGCTGCTGCCGGACATGATGGTGCGCATGCTCAAGGAGATTTCCGAGAACGGCAAGGCATCCATTCAGACCTCAGCGGCAGAATCGGCAAAGATTCTTGCAGCAATGCTTGAACCGTTCAAGTCACAGTTAGCGATCATTGATAAGCAGCATCTACACGAAACCAGCAGAGCGGATAAGGCGACCGACGCAGTGATCCGCATGCTGAACTCGACAGACAGAGACAAGGGAATCTCTGAGCCTGAAAAGCTATTCAACGCGGGTTCCGCGTTTTTGTCGATGATTGAGAAATCGAAAAAGCTTTTGAACTAGCACACAGATGAGGGGGGATGAATGGACGCTTTCGACGAGATCAAGGCATTACCGAAATCACAGAGCATTCTTGGCATCGTAGGCGCAGCGAGTCTGAACGCGCTCGGGGGCTTTGCTGCCGGACGGGTCCGAGGCGTGCTTGCGGGCGCTGCACCGGGCTACAAGGGGGCGGGCACCATCGGCGTGTTTCTGGTCAGCATGGGTCTGCGCTGGTTTGCCAAGAAGGAAACCGGATATGACCGCGTGATCAAAGAGCTGGCCGCTGGGATGGCCGGTTTCGTTGGTAATGATCTGTGGCTCATCGTGCGGGCGTTGGTTGGCTGGGGCAAGTGGAAGCCTGAAACCGCGTACGCATCGGGCGACGTGGTGATCCATCAAAACCAGTATTACCGCGCCTCGAAGGAGGTTCCGCACCCACCGCAGGCAGAGCCGGGGAAGGATGCGCGCTGGGTTCGGTTTGAGACGGCGCAAGGCTACTCTCCCGATGAGGTTTCGACGTTCGCGCAAGCGCTGCTCAGCAATGACGCTCTGATGGATGGCTTGGTCAAAGAGCAGTTGTTGATCTTCGGGCCGGAGCTAGCGCAGTGCGCGGGGCGCGAGTTCAACCAGCAGGAAGCCGACCAAATCTATGCTGGGATGCGCGACTCGCTGAAAAGCGTAGTGCAAAAATTCTCGACGAATTGAGCACTGCACATGACATCACCACAAGGCGAGGAATCGGTCTGGCAGGCGCTAGCGAGCTATAAGCTACCAAAAGTCATTTTACACCAACACTCGGGCCAAGGTGAGGCTTGCTTAGATGGCCTTGTGGAATATGCCGCTAAGATTGCTAGCAATAAGCACGCATACGCATATCAGAACCCAGACCAGATCATTGCGTGGCTCTGGTGTCAGCGAGTGAAGCTCGATAGCGGCGAGGGTCCGAGCGTGAGCGGATGCCACCCCGCGCAGCGCTCACGGATCTGGCCTGATGACGGCCTCAACTGCTGGGAAGCGGTGGCGCACTTGCTCGGCGTGGCGTTCTGCAACTCGTGGCCGCTTGAATTCCACATCTTCGACGCACGGGTGGGCAGTCAGCGTCATGTATTCCCTGCCATCAAGCCGCTGAACGCGCCAAACGATAAGCCGGTGCCGTTGGTGATTCAGCCTCCTGTGCGGACGGGCAAGAGCGAGATCAGCCTCAAGGCCGCCCAAGCGGAGTGGTACAACGACCTGCTCGGCGGGGTGCATTTCGTTGGTGACAAGGTGCTGCGCATCTTCGGGATGGGCGACCTTGGCGACCAGCTTGCTGAAGTCGAGTCCGATGAACTGCCCGATTGGGCGCGCACGGCCAAGCAGAAGGAACAACGAGCGGCGCTGTTACTCAAGCAGGCAGCGACGCAAGACAAGGCTACGAAGGAGAAACCCAAGGAGGATAAGCCATCAAGCACAGACTTTGAAAAGCTCCAAAGACAGATCGACGCATTGGCAGACGAAAATCGAGCCTTAAAGGCTCAAATGACAAAGGGTTAGATCATGAACAATTCGTTACTTTTTATGATGGCGATGATGGGGGGCAATAATGGAATTAGCCCTCAATTCATCCAAGCGCTACAAGACGCGCAAAAGGACTCCTTCGAGCGGCTCTCGAAGCTCCTCAAGGCGCTGTCTCTCATCATCACCACGGGGATCTTCTTTCTGCGTGGGATGCCTGCCCCGGTGGACACGGCGGGCTTACCGGTGTTCACGAACGAAGCGCTGTCGAAGCAGATGCAAGCCTCCTTCACGGAGGGCAAGCGGGAAGCATTTTGGGTCGCCGTGGTGAATGGCGTTGCCGATGCGATCCTTGAGTTCATGCGTCCGAGCGCGGTTCAGCAAGCGCTGATGATGTCGCTGCTCAACAAAGGGACTCCCGCAAGTACGACGGTGATCACGCAGCCGGTGCCAGTCGGAACCCTACCGCAGATTGGCGGAACGCAGACCATGGTGACGCGCACTGCTGGGCAGGTGCTTCGGCAAGGCGCGATCGGAGCGCCGACCGGAACCTTCATGCGAGCGCAAGCCGTCTATTTCAACCCCCAGACCGGCGAAATCGCCGTCGAGTAAACAACCATGCCGTCTCAGATTATCGAGGGCATCCGAGCGCAGTTTTTCGCCAGCCTGGGGATCACCGAGAACACGCCGATCAGCGACAGCGACGCCGCCGGACTGATTGACCAGTGGGAGCAGTACCTCTACAGCCGAGCCAGCGGTCAGGGGGGAATGGTCGTAGGCGCGCCGAACCGGCCCGGCTCGAGCATCGTGCTCGCGCCTCCGGTCAACAACACGCAGCCGGGGGGACAGCCGCAAGGCTCCTTCCCTGTGGCGACTCGGTACAACCCCCAGCCACAACAAAATCAGGGCGGCAATAGAGCGCCGGTCTACTCGCCCCCCCGAAGGAGTTAACAGGCCATGAGCATCTTTTCAGCAGAGAATGTGGTCGTCGGTGGATCGTCTGGGTCCGCGACCTATCGAGTGTCCGATTGGATCAACAATGCCTCCTATTCGGACGGTCAGATCGTCCTCTTCAACGGCTCTCAGTACATCGCTCGGGGCGCTGTCCCGGCGGGCGTGGTGCCTCCTATCGAGACAGCCACGCCGATGATTCCCGGTCAGCCAAAGTGGCAGCTTGCGTGCCGTGGTCGCTCCCTTCCCGTGGACTACAGCGACACCGCCACGTACTACGCCGATCAAGTCGTTCTGTATCTGGGCGGAGTCTTCATCCTCGATGCCGCTACCGTTCCCGCTGGCACCCGTCCGGGTCGAGATCGACGCTGGACTCGTCAATCGGAGACGCTCACCGACGCAGAGGGAGAGAAGGTCACGTCCGCAGATTTGTCCGCTTTCGCCGTCAATACCACAGCGGCGATCGTGGGTAACACCGACGAGACTTCGCGTGTGCGTCATCACCGTGTGCGGCTCACTGTGTCCGGGTTCCTCAGCACGGTTGCCTTGTACACCCTCCGTTTTCCGAGGCCGATCCCGTCGGTGGCTCGACCACAGATCACGATCCAACCAGAGGATGCGGTAGCCGTCTACATGCTCATGACGGCGGTTCCGGTCATCAACGGCACCAACGTCACCGGGTACACGTTGGTGTCCCAAGGGGCCAGCACCGCCGGGACGTATGAGTTCAACGTGTACGTCAAAGAGATGATCGATCAAGTGAAGTGAGAGGAGCCAGGAACCATGAAAATCATCGACCCTATCGACGGAAAAACCCCCTATGACACGGTGCGTGCGGCTGTCAAGCACTGGACCGGAATGCTCGGCGCGGAATTGCTAGGAGCCGTGATCGACAACATGGCTGCGGATCTGTACAAGCGACCGGATCTCGCCAACGCGACGCAGAACGTCCCCATCACTGGAACGGGTGTGCGTCAGACGGTGAATCACAACTGCAAGGACGCCGACGGCAAGCCCGCCAAGCCTCGCGCCTGGTCGATCATCAAGTTCAAGGGCTGCACCGAGATCGATGTCGTGGCCATGGACGACACGACGCTCACCGTCGAGATTACCAACAAGGGTGAGGCGACGATCGCGCTGTTCATCTAACGAGGGCGAATCATGCCGACGCTTCTTGGTTTGCTGTATCGCCTGCCACGGGTGTTTGCGGTGCCGCTGGCGCTGCTGCTGGTTGCGATGGCCGGTTGTGTGGTCGCGCTCCTCGCGTGCGGACTGCCGGTGATTCTGCTGTGCCTGTGGGGAAGGCGGCAGGTGATGGAGTGGCGGGAACGTCGCTTGATCGAACGAGCTTTGTTTGCGCCCGGCCTGGCGGAGCTGCGCGAGCTTCGCAACCAGCACGCTAGGCCGGGCGTCATGGAGTCGCCCCCATGAAGTCCTCAACCGTCTGGGAAAGGGCTCAGGCGACGACTGACAAGCCCTCTGTCGTCGAGACATTGGGAAGCACTCTCGGTGGAGCCGCAAGCGCCAGCGTCGAAAAGGCCGTGAAAGGCTATCTCGATACCAAAGGCGATGCGCGTATCGCTGAAGTCTTGGACCGGGTAAAGCTGATGAGCAGTGTGGTTGGTATCTCATTGTCAATTTATCTACTCACGCGGAGGAAATGAACATGAGCGTGTGGGCGAGAGCACAAGCAGCCGTTCCTATGCCACCGAAAACCGACCTGGCTACCGTCTCAGCGTGGCCAGTCCCGAAGATCCGCGAGATCGCCGAGAAGCAGATCAAATTGACCAAAGAGTCATTTGAAATGGCGTCGGAAGTCGCATGGTATGAAGGTCTTTATGTCCGGTGGAAGAATCATCAACGCTTCGGTCCCTATCTTGACAAAATCAAGAAAACAGAAATCTTGATGAAAGAAGGTGACTCGGCTGTCACTGATGAAGCGAAGCGGAAGTCATATCTTGATGCGTGGCAGCAGTCGCGGCAGATCTCAGAGCAACTACACAGCGAGTTTCAGATCGGTCTAACGAGTTACGCCATGGTAGCAGGAGACGTAGCGAAGGACGTAGGCAAGAGCGTTACCCAGGCCAAGAATACGCTGGTGGCCGGAGCCACTGAGCTTGGCGAGAACGTCACGACGTATCTAAAATGGGGCGTTGGTATCGGGCTTGCGGTGTTGCTAATCAGCAGGACAGGTAACGACCGATGAGCCGCAACGGGGGATTGATTGTCGTTGGCGGTATCTTCGGTATTTGGTTGCTAGCCAACCGAAAGACCAATGAGCCAAAGTGGACTCAAAGCGACAGTGAGTGGGCATCAGCTATATTTACAGAATATCACCCAGACGCGCCGCCATCTGAGCAAGAGATGGAAGGAGGCCCAAAAGATAGAAAGGGGCATCCTATAATTACTGCACAGCAACACATGGCCGACAAGGTGAAATACCCATATATTTCCGTATCTGCCGATTTGGAATTAAGAGGCGCTCCTGTGCCTTATGGAACGCGGATCTATTTCGGCTCTTACCCTGATTTAGTATTTCGCATTGTAGACACTGGTGATCGGTTCAGAGGACCGAAGAAGCGTATACGCAAGCCAGGTTTTGAGCCGTTCGATATTGCTACTGCGCACGGATCAAAGCTCGGGTTTTCAGGCAAGCAGACCGTATACCGTATTGACCGCTCAGACATACTCAGCACACGAAAAGCACCGAAAGTAGCATAGGGGGAACCATGGCAAGGAAAGAACGCAAGTTTAGCGAACCCGGCATGAAGGAAGATCGCATCCGCTGGAATAAGGCTGGCACTCGCAAGTGGCTGACCGTCTACACGGTGATGGAGTACCACCCCGAGGCCAAAGCCAAAGCGCGCGTGTCCGATGAGAAACCGAAGGCCAGCAAGCCCAAGAAAGCGAAGGATAGCAAGGCCAAGTCGAAGGCTAAGCCGAAGAAGGCCAAGGCCAGCAAGCCCAAGTCCGGCTAGGGCAAGTCTAGTTCTCCCAGGATGGCGGGGTTCCGTCGCCATAGGCCAGCCAGCATCTAGGCACCTCTAGCGCTCTCGCAAGTCGCTCGACTGTGTCACCCCTCGGCTGTTTTATTCCCTTCTCTATCGAGTTGATCGTCGACGTGCCAATTCCCGCACGGTTCGCCAACTCCTGCATGGTCAGTGAGCGCTTGTCTCTGGACAACTTCAGCCGTACTCCGACCGATAGTGCGCCCAGTCTCCCTGATTCAGCCTTCATGACGGACGATCTAACACGGCTTTAGGTTGTGCTTGTCTGTTCCTTTAGGAGAACCACATAGTAACGATTCTGCGTTAGGTGAGGTTCAAGACAGGGGGGACACTTTACCGTCTGAAGATCTGCGACTCCTTGCGCGTTTCGCTACCGTCGAGAGCGCTTTTTCCTTGTTTTTTGCTCTTTAGGGCATACCCTATAGGGCAAAACACAGGGATTCGCGATGAACACCGACGAGAAACAAGCCACAAAGCACCCAAGAATCCATCTAACCACCGTTGACGGCTCGACGGTCTGCCATCGACAAGTGCCAGCTTCGCTGGTGGGTCAGTACGCGGAGAGTCTCGTCACCACCGCTTCTCGTGTGCTGATAAGGCGTGCCGTCTACATCAATTCAAAACTCGTAAAGCGCAATGAGCGTTGCTCTGTGTGCTTTCGCAGACATGAAAAGGTGCTGTAATGAGCGATTACCCAACAATGGAGATCACGATCAAGCTACTGTTTACGCCCTGTTCATCTGGCGTTCAGTATCAAGTCACTAGCTCATGCTACACAAAGGTAAACAATGGCGAGGAGATCAAAGGAAAGTCCGGTCCGTTGCGCGATTTCATGCATGTGGATGATGTCAAGTCGTGCGCAAAGAGCAATATTGACATCTGGATAAGAGGCAATACGCATCATGTGTACTGTTGTGATGTATCCAACGGCCTACGCATCTTTAACACGGTGCTCCGACGAGTCGCGAGAGGTGAGCAATGAACACCATCAATGAGCTATACAGCGCACCGCGTAGCAGCCTAAAGCGCAAGCTCTCACGCAAGAGAGCAGAGCCGAAGGATGCGACCCAAACCGATGAGCCACAAGAGGCACCGAAGGTGCTAGGACCGTACGCGAACCTAGACAAGTGGCGACTCGTCGTCAAGAGTGGAGACAAGCGCAAGTCTCTGGTATTCGATACAGTCGAGCAAGCCGAGACGGCCAGAAACAACCTACTTGCCAGCTTCGACGACTCTGCAAAGCTGACCGTGGGTGATTTGATGGCGCAGTTTATCGAGTATAAGCGACAGCGTGGATGTGTAGATCGCTCACTGTTTCATGTGAAGCACGCGATCATGCGCATCTTTCCAAAGCTTGATAAACCGGCCCATATGTCACCAGAGAAGGCCGAAGCGATCTATCTGCTGACGGTTGATAAGTATGCCGTGGCATCGCATGCAATCGCACTTAGAACGGTTAAGGCGATGTTTCGCTTTGCTGTGAAAAAGAGGCTTGTCGCAAAGAATCCTTTTGATGATGTGCAGTCAATCGGCAGGGCGAATAAAGGGAAGCGACAGCTTAGGACCGATGAAGCGAAGCGGCTAACGGACTTTCTCACAGAGCGTGCATCGCTTGGCGACTGGCGAGCGCTGGCACTGCTCACGCAGTTGTTTCTCGGTTTGCGCAGTAGCGAAGTGCTCAAGCTCAAAAAGCGCGATCTGGACTGCGACGCTAGCGTGATTGTGGTGGATGGAACCAAGACGAAGAACGCCAAGCGCCGTCTAGCGCTCGACGCACCGATCGTGAAGGAACTACTGCGTCGACGTGCCGAAGGAATGAAGCCGGAAGCGCTGCTTTTCTCCCTCAATGGCTCGACGGTTCTTTCTGCGACGTGTCTGCACAAGGCGCTGACCAAGTATTGCCAGCAAGCTGACTTGCCGATCGTCTGTCCCCACTCTCTGCGCGGTCTGCACTCCTCGCTTGCGGTGCAAGCAGGGGCAAGCTCGAGCTACGTGGCGCGGGCGCTGGGGCATGGTTCCGATGAAGTGACCAAGCGCCACTACATCAGCGAAAGCGCGCTCGATGGAGCCCGCAGCGCTCGTGTCTGTGAAACGCTGCGAGGAACGCTAGACGACCTGATCGCGACCCTCCTAGCGCTCTCTACAGCGCAGCGTGATCAAGTCTGCTCTGCCATCGGCTACCGTCGCTGACCTACCTACACCCTCCCGTTCCCCAAGCGTTTCCGCGATTTTTGAAAACAAGATTTCTCGTCAGAGAAATTACTGAAATAGTCCTCGGTGAACAATGCCTTTTTTGTGAACCTCGG
>WBZP01004606.1_pt1 | contig 14321 bp, 11 predicted proteins | sample 5204301 | NCBI WGS metagenome assembly WBZP01 (sample SAMN12412401, study PRJNA552823) | activated sludge metagenome | isolation source: activated sludge from nitrification reactor of wastewater treatment plant... | place: USA: Pennsylvania | collected 2017 | reverse complement strand
GGCTCTGAGGGCTTGGTGGTGGGTGTCGCCGGCGGCGCGACGCTGGTCGTACAGGGCGCGGGCGCCGGGGCTGGTGGTCAGGGAGCAGAAGGCCCATTGGTCGATCGCGTCATAGAGGCGGTGGTTGCGGGCGTGCCGGGCCAGGACGGCGCGTTTCTTGCCGGAGGCGACGGTCAGGGGTGAGGTTCCGGCGTAGTTCCTGCGAGACTTGGCGTCAGCGAAGCGTTCGGGATCGTCGCCGAACTCGCCGAGCACCCGGGCGCCGAGAGTATCTCCCAGGCCTGGAAGCGACAGGATGATGTCGGCGTCCGGGTGTTCCTCAAAAGACTGCTCCAGCTGGGTCTCGAGAGCGGCGAGCTGGGTGTTCAGCGCGGTGATGACACCGACCTGGGCGGTGACCACAGCCGCGTAGGCGGCCGCGACCGCGGCGGGGGCGTGAAGCTGCTCGGTCCGCAGCACGGCCTGTATCTTCTCGGCGGTGAGGTCGAGGTTTCGTCGACGTCCGCCGGCGCGTAACACGGCCTTGAGTTGGGAGAGCGTCAGTCGGGCGGCGGTGACCGGGTCCGGGGCCCGGCCCAGGACAGCCAAGGCGTCGCGTTCGTGGAGGTCTTCGAACGCGACCAGCGCGGCGGGATAGAACTCCCGCAACGCATTCCGCAGCCGGTTGACCTCACGGTTGCGGGACCACACCAGCGACTGCTGCGCCCGCGCCAACACCTTGATCGCGTGGACCTCGTCGCTGTCGCCGGCGACGACCCGATGGTTGTGGGCGTCGGTACGGACCAGGTCCGCCAGGACCTTGGCGTCGCCGGCGTCGGACTTCCCGCCACCGACGTGATGGCGGTCGCGGTACCGGGCCACCGCTTTGGGGTTGACCGCGTACACCCGGTACCCGGCCGCGACCAGCGATGCGACCCACAAGCCGTGATCAGTCTCGATCCCGACCACCACCTCCGCGGGGTCCTGAGCGTGCTGCGCGATCACCGCGTGAAAGTCGCTGACCCCAGCCACTCCCTCGGGGAAACGCCGTACGGCGAGCTTCTTCCCCTCGGTGTTCATGACATGAACGTCGTGATGATCCTGCGCCCAGTCATTCCCGACGAAGATCACCCCGATCACCTCCTCGACCTCGATGACGAACCCTTGTCGATGAGCCGAGACCGCCCACGGCAGCGACCTAATGGATCAGTGCTCACCACTCCCTGGTGGGGCACGACATCCCATCAGCACTCAACGGGCGACCTACCCACCGGCCGGGACACGATCTAGCCCTAGAGATCATCAACGTCTCAGGCTGACACAGTGTTCACCGACCGACGGCTCGGCCAACAGCCTCCCACCGCCACAGGGACACAAGACGAAAACTGCACACCCATTAGGCTGACGCGGGTGCCCGGCCGGATACGAGTCATACCGCCCCTGGTCGCCGCCCTGCGCGCCGACCTGGCCGCAGCCTTCACGCTCGACCTGGTCGCCGACCTCCTGGGAGGGATGGCGGCCGGCGCGCTGGGCCGGGAGCAGAACCTCCCCGCCGACCGAGCGACCCGGGACCGGAGCCACCCGACCGCGGCGCTCGTCCGGCTCTTCACCCTCGGTCTGCCGGTCGCCAGCGCCGCGGTCGACCGCGCGCTGCCGCGGACCAGGGTGGCTGGCTTGGTGGAGCTGGGGCTGGCCCGACCAGGCCGGGACAACGACGAGGTGGTGGCCGAGGTCGACGTCCGGCCGTATGGCGACGACGCGGGTCGTCAGTGGTGGCTCGTCTCGGACTTCGGGGAGTCCGTCCGTCGGGCGGCTCTGCCGACCGGCCACGTCCTCGGGGCCGGCGGTGCCTCGCTCACCCTCGCCTCGTGGACGCCGCGGCGGCCGGTCGGCACTGCCCTCGACATCGGCACCGGGTGCGGCATCCAGACCCTCCACCTGGCCACGCACGCCCGAACCCTGGTGGCCACGGACCTGTCGATCCGGGCGCTGCAGATGGCCGCCCTCACTGCGGCGCTCGCGGGCGTCGAGGTCGACCTGCGCCACGGCGACCTCCTGGACCCGGTGGCTGGCCAGCGCTTCGACCTCGTCGTGTCGAACCCCCCGTTCGTCATCACGCCGCGACGTCGTGGCATACTGCGGTACGAGTATCGCGACGGGGGGCTCGCAGGGGACGCCGTCGTCGAGCGGCTCATCCGCTCGGTCGGTGACCACCTCGAACCAGGCGGGGTCGCTCAGCTGCTCGGCAACTGGGAGATCCCGACGGGAGGGCGCTGGACCGACCGGGTCGGTGAGTGGGTGGACGGGTCTGGGCTGGACGCCTGGGTGGTCCAGCGGGAGGAGCAGGACATCGCCGAGTATGCCGAGACCTGGGCCCGCGACGGCGGCGCGCGCCCGGGCACGGAGGACCACGACCGGCTCTACCATGCCTGGCTCGACGACTTCGAGGCCCGTGGCGTCGACCGGGTGGGTTTCGGGGTGGTCACCTTGCGCCGACCCCTCACCGGGGCGACCGCCCGCCCGCCCTGGGCCCACCTGGAGGAGCTCCGCGACCCGATCGGGCCGGCCTTGGGTGCGACGGTGGCGGCCACCCTCGACACCAGGACGGCCCTTGCCGATGCCCGGGCCGAGGCTCGCCTCGAGCGGGTCTTGCTCGACACGGCGTGGGTCGTCGCCGCCGATGTCACCGAGGAGCGACACTTCCGGCCCGGTGCCGACGACCCCGCGGCGATCCTGCTGCGGCAAGGCTCGGGGCTGCGGCGGACCAGGCTCGTCGACACGGCAACTGCGGCCCTGGTCGGGGTCTGTGACGGGTCGCTCGCCGCGGGCGCCGCGGTCGACGCCATCGCGACCCTGCTCGAGCGGGCACCCGCCGAGGTGATCGGCGAGTTGCTCCCGACCCTCGAGGCTCTCGTCGCTGAAGGCTTCGTCGGTGCCCGTACCCCCCAGGGAACACCCAGGGTGCAGCATTAGGATGACCGGGTGCCGCTGCTCGCCATCGGCGTCTCGCACCACGACGTCGACTCAGAACAGCTCGGCACTCTCGCAGCCCGAACCGACGCCCTCGTCGGGATCCTGGGCGGCCATCGCGACAGCCTGAACGGCTGGGTCCTGCTCACGACCTGCAACCGGGTCGAGGTCTACCTCGACGCCCCCCGCTTCCACCCCGCCGTCGACGCCGTCCTCGCCGCCTGGCGCGGCTGCGGAGCCTCGGACGCCGTCCTGGCCGCCGTTGAGGTCCACGCCGGTGAGGCCGCCGTCGCCCACCTTTTCGAGGTCGCTGCCGGGCTCGACTCCATGGTCATTGGCGAGAACGAGATCCACGGCCAGGTCCGAGCAGCCCTCGCTGCCGCCGACGGCTCTGCCACCGCCACGCTCCGGCGGGCCTTCCAGGACGCCCTGAGCACCGCCAAGACCATCACGACGGCAACGGCGATCGGGGCCACCGGACGCTCGGTCGCCTCCGTGGGGCTCGACCTGCTCGCCGAGCGGCACTCCCTCGTCCCACCGGGCCGGGTCCTCGTCCTCGGCACGGGCGCGTATGCCGGTGTCGTCGTCGCCACCCTCGCCCGTCGCGGCTGGACCGAGGTCGCCGTCCACTCCGCGACGGGGCGAGCATCCGACTTCGCCGCCTCGCACGGGCTGCGCGCGGTCGACCCGGACCGACTGGCCGACGAGCTCGCCGCGGCCGACCTCGTCGTCACCGTGTCCGGTGCCGGGGAGCGAGTCCTCACCGCGGTGCTGGTCGCCCGGGCCGCGGCCGCGCGGAAGCGCCTCATCCCGGTCCTCGACCTGTCCGCGCGTGGCGACCTTCCGCCGGAGGTCGCCGCCTCCGCGTCGGTCGACGTCGTCACCCTCGACGACATCGGTGCGCACGCCCCCGCCGAGCAGGCCGGCGCCCTCCTCGCCGCGCGCGACATCGTCGCCAGAGCCGTGGCGGCATACCTCCACGTCGAGGAGGGGCGCACAGCGGCACCGGCGGTGACAGCGATGCGCGGGCACGTCATGCAGATCATCGAGGCCGAGATCGAGCAGGCCAGGCGGCGGTATGACGACACCACGGCCGATGCTGTCGCCCGCTCGTTGCGCCGGGTCTCCGGCGCCCTGCTGCACACCCCGTCGGTCCGGGCGGCCGAGCTGGCCCGCACCGGCGACCTGGAGGACTACCGTCGAGCGATGCGCACTCTCTTTGGCATCGACGTCGAGGTGGCGTCGTGACGGTCCGCCTCGGCACCCGCGGCAGTCTGCTCGCCCGCACTCAGGCCTCGACGGTCGCGGCGGCGCTGGAGGCGGCCACCGGCGTGGCGTGCGAGCTCGTCGCCATCCGCTCGGAGGGGGACGACCATAGCGTCCCGCTCGACGCGCCGAACCGGCCAGGGGCCTTCGTCGCGACGCTGCGCGATGCCCTGCTCGAGGGGCGGGTGGACCTCGTCGTCCACTCCTTCAAGGACCTCCCGTCAACGCCGCAGCCGTGCTTGGTCGTCGCAGCCATCCCCGAGCGCGCCCCGGCGCACGACGTCCTCGTCAGCGCCGACGGAGCCGGTCTGGACGGTCTGCGGCCCGGCGCCTCCGTGGGCACGAGCAGCCCGCGGCGCGCGGCCGCCCTGCTGCGGGCGCGCCCTGACCTACAGATCGTCCCGGTCCGGGGCAATGTCGACACCAGGCTCGGCCTCGTCGACTCCGGCCGGGTCGACGCCGTCGTCCTGGCGGCCGCCGGCTTGCAGCGCGTCGGACGGCTCACCGACGCGATGGCGTCGCTGGGCAGCGAGGTCATGGTGCCCGCCCCGGCCCAGGGCGCGCTCGCCGTGGAGTGCCGTTCCGGCCACGACCTCGAAAGCGCGCTGGCCACTCTCGACCACGCGGCCACCCGGTGCGCGGTGACCGCCGAGCGGGCCGTTCTGGCCGGCGTCGCCGCCACCTGCACGACCGCCGTCGGTGCCTACGCCACCTGGAGCGGGGAGGTCCTCGAGCTGGTCGCCGAGCTCTCCGCGCACCGCGGCATCGGCTATTCCCGCCGGTATGCCGCGACCACCCTGACCGACCCCCGCGACGAGGATGCGGCCCGTGACCTGGGGCTGGCCGTCGCCGAAGCACTGCTCGACGAAGAAGTGATATGACGACACGACCGGTTCTTCTCGTACGGCCAGACGGAAACCATAAGGACGCGGAGGCGTTGGCGGCGGTGGGCTGGCCGACGATCGTCGACCCGTACCTGACGACCGCGCCGACGCCGGACTCCGCCCCGGCGCGCCGGCTCCTCGACCACATCGAGGCGCTGACCCTGAGCTCGCCGACGACCTGGCTCGTCCTCACCTCCCCGCGCACGGTGCGGCACTGGTCGCGGCACGTCGGCTCGCGCCACCTCGACCTCGCCCTGGCGCGAGCGGTCGAGAACGGGCTGCGGATCGCCGTCGCGGGGGAGGCCACCGCCGACTCCCTGCCCCCCCGAGTGCCCGCAGAGCTGGTGGCCCACGCTCCCGGCGCCGAAGCCCTCCTCCAGGACCTCCTCCGCACCGGCCCCGCGCACGCCCTCATCCCCGGCAGCACGATCTCCCGGCCCACCCTGCGGGCCGGTCTGGGCGGGGCCGGCTGGACCGTCGACGACGTCGGGGTCTACGAGACGGCCGTCGTGGATCGGCGTCCGCACAGCGCAGACCTCCTCGACGCGGGCGAGGCCCACGCGGTCGTGCTCCGGTCGCCGAGCGCCGCTCGGGCGGTCGCGTCCTTCACCAGCGCGCCCGTCGTCGCCCTCGCCGTCGGCCCGACCACCACGGCGGCCTGCACCGAGCTTGGCTGGACCGTCGTCCCGGTCCCCGGTGGCACTGGTCGCGAGGTGGCCGCCGCCCTGGTGGCCCACGCCGCCGGCGCTCCCACGGTGACAGCATGACCGAGCTGCCGGCCGCACACCCGCTGTCCACTGGCCTGACCAACAGCTCCGCCCTGGTCCGGGCCTACCGCGGGCAACGCCCGGACCGGCTGCCGATGTGGATGATGCGCCAGGCCGGGAGGTCGCTGCCGGAGTACCGCGCGGCCCGCGAGGGCACCGCCATGCTCGACGCCTGCCTGACCCCAGGGCTCGCCGCGGAGATCACCTGCCAGCCGGTCCGTCGGCACCGGGTGGACGCTGCGATCTTCTTCTCCGACATCGTCGTCCCGGTGCGGCTCGCGGGCGTCGGCGTCGAGATCATCCAGGGCGTCGGCCCGGTCGTCGACCACCCGGTCCGCACCGCCGCGGATGTCGCGGCGCTGCCGGAGCTGGACCCCGATGCTCTTGCCCCGATCCGGGAGGCGGTGGCGCTCAGCGTCGCCGAGCTCGGCTCGACCCCGCTCATCGGGTTCGCCGGGGCGCCGTTCACGGTGGCGTCATACCTCGTGGAGGGGCGACCCAGCCGCGACCATGCGGTGACCCGCGCGCTGATGGCCACCGACCCGCAGACCTGGCATGCCCTACTCGCCTGGGTCGCCCGGACCGCGGGCGCCTTCCTCCGGGCGCAGGCGCAGGCCGGGGCCAGCGCGGTGCAGCTCTTCGACTCGTGGGTCGGCTCGCTGACCGTCCAAGAGTATGTCGACCACGCCCAGGAGCATTCCGCCGCCGTCCTGGCCGCGGTCGCGGACCTCGGGCTGCCTCGGGTGCACTTCGGGACCAGGTCGCGGCACCTGCTCACCGCGATGCGCGACGCCGGTGCCGATGTCGTCGGCGTCGACGCGCAGACCCCCATCGACGAGGCGGTCGCCCTGCTCGGCGGCGACACCCCGGTCCAGGGCAATATCGACCCGGCCCTGCTCGACGCCCCCTGGGAGGTGCTCGCCGAGCACACCCGCGACGTCGTGCGTCGCGGCTGGAGCGCCCCTGGGCATGTGGTCAACCTCGGCCACGGCGTCCCGCCCGGCACCGACCCGGACGTGCTGACTCGGCTGGTCGAGCTGGTCCACTCCCTCCCTGCGACAGCAGCCGCGGCGGGCCGGGCGACCTCGTGACCCGGCTGCTCGTCGTCGGGGGCGGCATCACCGGGCTGGCCGCCGCCTGGGAGGGCATCCAGCGCGGCGCCGAGGTCACCGTCGTCGAGGCCTCCGGACGCTTCGGCGGCAAGCTCGTCACCGAGCACGTCGACGGCCTCACCATCGAGCACGGCCCGGACGCGGTCGTCGCCTACCGTCCAGCCGCCCTGGCCCTGGCCGCGGAGGTCGGCCTGGGTGAGGAGATCGTCGAGGTCGGCCCGGACCGCTTGGTGTGGCTGCGTGCCGACGGGCGGCTGCACCCGATCCCGGCGGGGATGGGCATGGTCCTGCCTACCCGGCTCGGCCCCTTCGTCGGCACCTCGGTCCTCTCCTGGCGGCACAAGCTGCGAGCCGGTCTTGACCTGGTCCTGCCGCGGCGGCTCGGTTCGGAGGATGTCGCGATCGGGGACTTCCTTCGCGCGCGGCTCGGCGACGGCATCGTCCGCCGGTTCGCCGACCCGATGGTCGGCGGCATCTACGGGGCATCGGTCGACGAGCTGAGCCTCGACGCGGTGCTGCCGTCGCTGCGCGCCAACGAGCGGGACCATCGCAGCCTCCTGTTGGCCGCGCTGACCCAGGGTCGGGCCGCGCGCCGCTCGGCCGTGGCCCTTGGCGGCGACTCGGCTCGGGGCCCCTCGTCGCCCTTCCGCAGCCTGGCCCGTGGGCTCGGGTCACTGCCGGACGCCGTGGTCGCCCGGCTCGCCGAGCAGGGCGCCGACCTGCGCACCGCTTGCCACATCGCGCGGCTCACCCCGGGTGCGACGACGACCGTCGACTATGCCGACGGGACGGTCGAGGAGACCGACGCGGTCATCCTCGCGGGAGGCGCGACGAGCAGCGCCTACCTGCTGGCCCAGCACGCCCCAGCGGCCGCCGCAGCCCTGCGTGCGGTGCGACACGCCAGCACCGTCGTCATTACTCTGGCCTACGATGCATCGGCATTCGAGGCACCAGTGGCCACCCACGGCTGGCTCGAGGCCGGACCAGCCCCGGTCTCCGGCGTGACGGTCTCCTCGGCGAAATGGCCGGGGCGGGCTCCGGCCGGCATGGTGCTGCTGCGCGCCTTCGTGCCCGACCGGGTCGGCTCGCTCGCTCAGGCCCCCGAGGCCGAGATCCTCGCTGCGGTCACCGCCCACGTCGCGAAGGTGCTCCACGCCCGCCGCGCTCCGGTCCTGACCAGGCTGACCCGGTGGTCCGATGTCATGCCCAAGTACACCGTCGGCCACCTCGACCGCGTCGCCGCGGTCGACCACGCCTTGGCGGCATACCCGACCTGGCGAGTCGCCGGCTCGGCGCTGCGCGGGGTCGGCATACCCGACTGCATCTCCGACGGGCGGCGAGCCGCCGCCGTCGTCCTCACCGCCGACGAAAGGAGCGTGCGTCGATGACCGAGCGCGCCTCAGCCCGGGAGATCAACGAGACCATCAGGTACACCTGCTGGGCGGTCTTCGCCCGCGGGGACCACCTGGGTCAGGGCGCGGTGGCGGCCACCGAGCAGGTCGTCGCGCGGCTCGCCGCGGACGATGTCGTCATTCGCGGGTTCTACGATGTCTCGGCGATGCGCGCCGACGCCGACCTCATGGTCTGGCTGCACGGGCCGACCCCGGAGTCGGTCCAACGCGCGGTCCGGGCGCTGCGTCGGGACGCCTTCGCCGATGCCGCCGAGCTGGTGTGGTCCTCCGTGGGGATGCACCGGCCCGCCGAGTTCAACAAGGGCCATGTCCCGGCGTTCATGGCCGGGGCTCCCGCCCAGGACTGGGCCGTCGTCTACCCCTTCGTCCGCTCCTACGAGTGGTACCTCCTGCCCGAGGTCGAACGTCGCGCGCTGCTCGTCGAGCACGGGACGATGGGCCGCGCCTACGAGTCGGTCCTCTCCAACACCGTCGCGGCCTTCGCGCTCGGCGACTACGAGTGGGTGCTCGCCCTCGAGGCCCCGCAGCTGCACGACATCGTCGACCTCATGCGGCACCTGCGGGCCTCCGGCGCACGCCGCCACGTCCGCGAGGAGACCCCCTTCTTCACCGGCCGGCGGGTCGGCGTCGCCGAGGCGGTCGACGCGCTGCGGTGAGCCCTCTCGCGTATGACGCCGTGCTCCTCCTCGGCTTCGGCGGTCCCGCCGGGCCGGATGACGTCATGCCCTTCCTCGAGCGGGTGACCGCCGGTCGCCGGGTGCCGCGGGCACGTCTCGAGGAGGTCGCCGAGCACTACTACGCCGTCGGTGGGGTCAGCCCCATCACCGCGCAGAGCGCTGGTCTGCTCGAGTCGGTGCGCACCCGCCTGGTCGCGCTGGGCTTGGATGTCCCGTGCCGCCTCGCCCACCGCAACAGCGCCCCGTATGCCGACGAGGTCCTCGCCGAGCTCGCCGGCCTCGGGGCTCGTCGGGTCCTCGGCTTCGCGGCGAGCGCCTTCCCGTCGTACTCCGGGTGCCGGCAGTACCGCGAGGACCTCGCGCTCGGCGCCGCTGCCTGTGGCGCGGGCGTCGAGGTGGTCAAGGTGGCGCCCTTCGTCGACGTGCCGGGACTGGCCGAGGCGCAGACCGACCTCCTGACCTCGGCGCTGCGCACCGCGGGTCCGGACGCCGTCGTCCTTTTCTCGACCCACTCCCTCCCGGTCGGGCCCGCCGCTTCGTCGGGCCCTTCAGGCGATGGGTATGTCACCGCGCACCTGGCGCTCGCGGCGTCGGTTGTGACCGCGGCCGCCGCGCGGCTCGGCCGGCCGGAGCCGCGGTGGCAGCTGGTCTACCAGTCCCGTAGCGGACCGCCGCAGGTGCCCTGGCTCGAGCCGGATGTCAACGACGCGATCCGTGCGGTCGCTGCGGCCGGTGACCACCACGTCGTCCTCGTCCCGCTCGGCTTCCTCACCGACCACATGGAGGTGGTCTGGGACCTCGACCACGAGGCCGCCGCGACCGCCGTCGAGGTGGGGGTCGAGCTGACCCGGGTTGCGACGGTGGGGGACCACGCCGCCTTCCTCGACGGCCTCGCCGCCCGCCTCGCCGCCCACCTGCGCGGCACTGCCGAGACGACCACCTTCTGCGGGGCCGGCTGCTGCCGCACCGACGACCCTCGCCCCACCGTCGAAGGAGTATGACGGCCATGACCCCATCCCTAGCGGCCGGCGCCGGCTTCCCGGTCGAGCGCCCGCGCCGACTGCGCAGCACCCCCGGGCTGCGTCGCCTCGTCGCCGAGACCCGGCTGCACCCGGCCGACCTCGTCCAGCCGTTGTTCGTCGCGGACGGGTTGTCCGAGCCGCGGCCACTGACGCTGATGCCCGGGGTGGTCCAGCACAGCGAATCCTCCCTGCCGGACGCAGTGCGGGCCGCGGCCGACGCGGGGGTGGGCGCGGTGATGCTCTTCGGCATACCGGCTCGTCGGGATGCCGAGGGAGGCTGCGCGACCGACCCAGCCGGCATCCTCGCCCGGGCCGTGCGGGCCAGTGTCGCGGCCGCGCCCGGGCTGCCCGTCATCGCCGACCTCTGCCTCGACGAGTTCACCGACCACGGTCACTGCGGGGTGCTGGACGCGGCGGGGCGGGTCGACAATGACGCCACCTTGGCGGTGTACCAGCAGATGGCGGTGGTGCTCGCCGAGGCCGGCGCGGGCATCCTCGGGGCCAGCGGGATGATGGACGGCCAGGTCGGCGCGGTCCGCGCGGCGCTCGACGCCGCCGGGCAGCTCGACACCGCCGTCCTCGCCTATGCCGCGAAGTACGCCTCGGCGTTCTACGGACCGTTCCGCGAGGCGGTCGCGTCGGCCCTCGTCGGGGACCGGCGCACCTACCAGCAGGACCCCGCCAACGGCCGGGAGGCCCGGCGCGAGCTGCGGCTCGACCTCGCCGAGGGGGCCGACCTCGTCATGGTCAAGCCGGCCCTGGGCTATCTCGACATCGTCGCCGCCGCGGCCGCGCGCAGCGAGGTGCCGGTCGCGGCCTATGTCGTCTCGGGTGAATACGCCATGGTCGAGGCCGCCGCCGCGGCCGGCGCGGTCGACCGGCGCGCGGCGGTCCTCGAGGTGCTCACCTCGGTCCGCCGGGCCGGGGCCGACATCGTTGTGACGTACTGGGCGAGCGAGGTCGCCGGGTGGCTGAAGGAGCACTCATGACATCGACATCCGCGGACCTCTTCGCCCGGGCTCGCGCGGTCATGCCGGGCGGGGTGTCCTCGCCGGTCCGGGCGTTCGGCGCGGTCGGGGGTGTGCCCCGGTTCGTCGCCTGGGCGCGGGGCTCGCGGGTCGTCGACGTCGAGGGCCGGTCGTATGTCGACCTCGTCGGCGGCTGGGGGCCGATGATCCTCGGTCACGCCCACCCCGAGGTCGTCGCCGCCGTCCAGGCAGCGGTCGCCCGCTCGGCCTCCTTCGGCGCTCCATGTCTGCCCGAGCTCGAGCTCGCCGAGGAGATCGTGCGCCGTGTCGCTCCGGTCGAGCGGGTGCGGTTCACCTCGTCGGGCACCGAGGCGGTCATGACCGCGGTCCGGCTGGCTCGGGCGGCCACCGGTCGTCGGCTCGTCGTGAAGTTCGCCGGGTGCTACCACGGGCACGCCGACCCCTTCCTCGTCGCCGCCGGCTCCGGGGTGGCCACCCTCGGCCTGCCCGACTCGCCCGGCGTCACCTCATCCGTCGCCTCCGACACCGTCGTCGTCCCGTATGGCGACCTGGCCGCCGTGTCCGAGCTCTTCATGAGGCGCGGCCCCGAGATCGCCGCGGTGCTCACCGAGGCGGTCCCGGCGAACATGGGGGTGGTCCCGCCGCCGCCGGGGTTCAACGCCGCGCTCGCCGGGCTGTGCCGCGCCACGGGGGCGCTGCTCGTCCTCGACGAGGTGATGACCGGGTTCCGGGTCGGGGCGTGCGGATGGTGGGGTGTCGAGGGGGCCGCCGAGTCCTGGGCACCGGACCTGTTCACCTTCGGCAAGGTCATCGGCGGCGGCCTCCCACTGGCGGCCGTTGCCGGCCCCCCACGGGTCCTCGACCTGCTCGCCCCGGCCGGCCCGGTCTACCACGCGGGAACGCTCTCGGGTAACCCGACCGCAGCCACCGCGGGCCTGGCGACCCTGAGGCTGCTCGACGCGGACGCCTATGCCGTCCTGGACAAGACCGCCGCCGCCGTGGCCGACCTGGTGGCTCAGCACCTGGCGGCGGCTGGCGTGCCGCACCGGGTCAACGCCGCCGGGAACCTCTTCTCGGTCTTCTTCACCGACGCCGAGGTCCACGACTACGCGTCGGCGAAGCAGCAGGACAGCGCGGCATACGCGGCCTTCTTCCACGCCATGCTCGACGCGGGGGTCTGGCTCCCGCCGAGCGCGTACGAGGCGTGGTTCGTCTCGACGGCGCACACCGACGTGGACCTCGACGTCGTCGCGGCGGCCGTGCCCAAGGCCGCCCGCGCCGCTGCCCGAACCGCCGCCCGAGCCGCGGGCGCGGCCCCACGGTAAGCGCGCCCGGCGGTCGCGCTTCAGCCCTGTGCGACCGCTCGCGACTGGGTCGCGTCCCCGTTCTCGCCAACCAAGGGTGGGAAAAGCACGCTATGACGCCGGCCGGGGGCGGCATACGGTGCTTTTCCCACCTTTGGTGGGAGGCGAAGGCGCCGTAGTGGGGAGTGGAGACGAGGTATGCCGCCACCGGCCTCGGTCGAACGACTTGTGAGTGAGCGCTCACTCACTTAGAGTAGCCCGCATGTGTGCTCGCGCCCCGTCGCTGCCCCCGGAGCAGCGCCGCCAGGCCGTCCTCGACGCCGTGCTCCCGCTCGTCCTCGAGAAGGGCTTCCTTGCCTCGACCCGCGAGCTCGCCGCCATTGCGTGCGTCGCCGAGGGCACCCTGTTCCGGGTCTTCGAGAGCAAGGACGCTCTCGTCGTCGCCGCGGCGCGCAGCGCCTTCCGGCGGACCGACCATCTGGACGAGCTCGCCGCCATCGAGCCCGGCCTGCCCCTGGACCAGCGGCTCGAGGCGGCCGTACGGATCTGGCAGGACGTCGCGCGACGGATGGTCCAGGTCTTCGGGGTGCTCCACGCCGCTCCCGAGGGTGAGCGCCCGCACGACCCGAGGACCCTCATCGACCACACCGTCGTCGCCCGTGCCGAGGAGCTGCTTGCCGACCTCCTCCGGCCGGACGCGGACCGCCTCCGCCTCCCGGTCCCAGAGGTGATCCGGGTGCTCGGCAGCCTCGTCCTCGCCAGCGTCCACCCCGCCCAGATCGGCCTGCCGCTCACCCCCGAGGGACTGGTCGACCTGCTCCTCCACGGCGTTCTCACCGATGCTGCAGTGCTAGCCCACCCGATAACCCCTTGACCCTTACGCGGGGTGACGGTCCAGCCTGGGCCGGCATACCGAACCGATCCCAAGGAGCCCCATGCTCTGGCGACTCATCCGATCCGGGCTGGCCCCGCACCGCCGGGCCCTCTCGGTCATCGTCGTGCTGCAGCTGGTCAGCACGATCGCCTCGCTGTACCTGCCGAACCTCAACGCCGACATCATCGACCACGGGGTGGCCAAGGGCGATACCGGCTACATCATGGCTGTCGGTGCGGTCATGCTGGCGATCAGCGTGGTCCAGATCGCGGCGAGTGTGTATGCCGTCTACCTCGCGGCCCGGATCGCCATGGCCTATGGGCGGGACACCCGGGCCGCGGTCTTCCACCGGGTGGGCGAGTTCTCGGCCCGCGAGGTCGCCCAGTTCGGCCCGCCGACGCTGATCAGCCGCAGCACCAACGACGTCCAGCAGATCCAGATGGTCGTCTTCATGGCGCTGTCGATGATGGTCGGCGCCCCGATCATGATGGTCGGCGGGGTCATCATGGCGCTGCGGACCGACGTGGGGCTGTCCTGGCTCGTCGCGGTCGCGGTGCCGCTGCTTGCCATCGCGGTCGGCCTCATCCTGCGACGCATGCTGCCGCAGTTCCGGATCATGCAGACCTCGGTCGACTCGGTCAACCGGATCCTCCGCGAGCAGATCACCGGCATCCGGGTGGTCCGGGCCTTTGTCCGGGAGCGTTTCGAGGAGGACCGCTTTGCCCAGGCCAACCAGAGCCTCACCGGCGCGGCCCTGAGCGTCGGACGCCTCATGTCGGTCGTCTTCCCCATCGTTATGCTCATCCTCAACCTGTCGATGGTCGCCGTCCTGTGGTTCGGCGCGCACCGCATCGACGCCGGCGACATGCAGGTGGGGGCCCTGACGGCCTATATGGCCTACCTCATCCAGATCCTCATGTCCGTGATGATGGCGACGATGATGTCGATGATGATCCCGCGCGCCTCGGTGTCCGCGGAGCGCATCGGCGCCGTCCTCGACACCGAGTCCTCGGTCATCCCCCCGACGGGGAGCACCCCCGAGCCGAGCACGCCGGCGCAGGTCAC
>WBZP01004605.1_pt1 | contig 14325 bp, 10 predicted proteins | sample 5204301 | NCBI WGS metagenome assembly WBZP01 (sample SAMN12412401, study PRJNA552823) | activated sludge metagenome | isolation source: activated sludge from nitrification reactor of wastewater treatment plant... | place: USA: Pennsylvania | collected 2017 | reverse complement strand
AGTTCTACTTCCGCACGACCGACGTCACCGGCGCCATCCAGCTGCCGGAAGGCACCGAAATGGTCATGCCGGGCGACAACATCGCGATGACCGTCAAGCTCATCGCCCCGATCGCCATGGAAGAAGGTCTGCGTTTTGCCATCCGCGAAGGCGGCCGTACCGTCGGCGCCGGCGTCGTGGCAAAAATTATCGAGTAATAGAGCGATTTGCGGGGTAGCCATCGGGCTGCTCCGCAGTCTCTGCTGCAGGGGCATAGCTCAATTGGCAGAGCGTCGGTCTCCAAAACCGAAGGTTGGGGGTTCGAGACCCTCTGCCCCTGCCACTGTTAAATAGAACGCGAAAGAAATGGCCGACAAGATCAAGTTTGCGCTGGCGCTGGTTCTGCTTGCTGCCGGCGTAGTTGGCTTTTACCTGCTTTCCGAGCAGGCAATGATCCTGCGGGTGCTTTCGGTGCTCGCGGGCGTTGCCGCTTCGGTGGCGGTGGCCTGGTTCACCGAGCCGGGTCAGCGCTTCTTCGTATTCGCCCGCGAGGCGGTTGCCGAGACGAAGAAGGTGGTGTGGCCTTCGCGCAAGGAAACGATGCAGACGACCGGGATGGTGTTCGCCTTCGTGGTCGTCATGGCTGTATTTCTCTGGCTGACTGACAAGAGCCTGGAATGGGTCTTTTACGACCTGATCCTGGGCTGGAAGAAATCATGAGCAAGCGCTGGTATGTCGTTCATGCCTACTCGGGCTTCGAGAAAAGTGTTCAGCGTGCGCTGACGGAGCGCGTTGCGCGCTCCGGCATGGCCGATCTGTTCGGCCGCATTCTGGTCCCGGTCGAGGAGGTCGTCGAGCTTAAGGGCGGTCAGAAAAGCATTTCCGAGCGCAAGTTCTTCCCCGGCTACGTGCTGGTGGAAATGGATATGAACGACGATACCTGGCACCTGGTGAAAAGCACGCCGAAGGTGACCGGTTTTGTCGGTGGCACTGCTACCAAGCCGACGCCGATTTCCGAGAAGGAAGTCGACAAGATCATGCAGCAGATGCAGGAAGGGGTCGAGAAGCCCCGTCCCAAGGTGCTGTTCGAGACTGGCGAAGTGGTCCGTGTCAAGGAAGGCCCGTTCACGGACTTCCACGGTTCCGTCGAGGACGTGAACTACGAGAAGAACAAACTGCGTGTGTCGGTGACCATTTTCGGTCGTTCGACGCCGGTCGAGCTGGAATTCGGTCAGGTCGAGAAGGCGTAAGCCGCTCGTTCCGGACCATGTATACGGGGGCTCCGGCGGCCCCGGCCCGCAAGGGTGATCCGCCGGAAGAGGAGCGTCAGTAGCTTTCCGGCAACGGGGTGCGAACGCGCGCTATCACTCGTTAACAAGGAGCCATCATGGCAAAGAAAATCGTCGGCTATATCAAGCTGCAAGTGCCGGCGGGCAAGGCTAACCCCTCGCCCCCGATCGGTCCCGCTCTCGGTCAGCGCGGCCTCAACATCATGGAATTCTGCAAGGCCTTCAACGCCCAGACGCAAGGCGTCGAGCCGGGTCTGCCGATTCCCGTGGTGATCACCGCCTTCGCGGACAAGTCCTTCACGTTCATCATGAAGACTCCGCCGGCGACCATCCTGATCAAGAAGGCTGCCGGCATCAAGTCCGGCTCGGCACGTCCGCATACCGACAAGGTCGGCAAGCTGACGCGCGCCCAGTGCGAAGAAATCGCCAAGACCAAGATGCCCGATCTGACGGCTGCCGACATGGACGCCGCCTGCCGCACCATCGCCGGCTCCGCCCGTTCGATGGGCATCACCGTGGAGGGTGTCTGAAATGGCTAAGCTCACCAAGCGTGAAAAGGCCCTGCAGGGCAAGATCGATCGCAACAAGCTGTATGCCGTCTCCGAAGCGCTGACGCTGGCGAAGGAAGCTGCCACCGCCAAGTTCGACGAGTCGATCGACGTCGCCGTCAACCTCGGCATCGACGCACGCAAGTCGGACCAGCTGGTTCGCGGCTCCGTCGTGCTGCCGGCCGGTACCGGCAAGACTGTTCGCGTTGCCGTGTTCGCCCAGGGCGACAAGGCCGAAGCTGCCAAGGCTGCCGGCGCCGACGTCGTCGGTTTCGAAGACCTGGCTGCCGACGTCAAGGCCGGCAACATGAACTTCGACATCGTCGTTGCCACCCCGGATGCCATGAAGATCGTCGGCCAGCTCGGCCAGATCCTCGGTCCGCGCGGCCTGATGCCGAACCCGAAGGTCGGCACCGTGACCATGGACGTCACCACCGCCGTCAAGAACGCCAAGGCCGGTCAGGTCCAGTACCGTACCGACAAGGCCGGTATCGTGCATGCCACGATCGGTCGTGCCTCGTTCGGCGTCGACAAGCTGGAGCAGAACCTGAAGGCCCTGATCGATGCGCTGCAGAAGGCCAAGCCGGCTGCTGCCAAGGGTCAGTACCTGAAGAAGATCGCCGTCTCGAGCACGATGGGCCCGGGCGTGCGTGTCGATCAGGCTTCGCTGGCAGCTGCTTAATTGTATTTCCCCCGGAGGTCCGCCTCCGGGGTTCGAGCTTTGAGCTGTCGCCGATGTCTGGCGGCAGATCGTCAAAGACCGCAGGTGTGAGGGCGAGGTTGGTTCTCACTTAAGCGAAAGGCCTGCGCAGACGGTGTACTCAGAACAGGATATTTGCCTCGCGCAAGTGGGGCTTGCTCCTGATCCAGGTCGCCGTGGGTGCGGCGGGATGTTCCCGTCGCGTGTGGACTTGAAAGGAGAAAGGACCCATGGGTCTCAATCTTGACGACAAGAAGGCCGTAGTGGCCGAGGTGTCGGCACAGGTGCAGAAAGCCCAGACGATGGTCGTCGCCGAATATCGTGGCATTGAGGTTACCGACCTCACCGTGCTGCGGAAGAAGGCGCGCGAGTCTGGCGTGTATCTGCGCGTGCTGAAGAACACCCTCGTGCGTCGTGCCGTTGCGGACACCTCGTTCGCCGGTCTCGCCGAGTCGATGGTCGGCCCCCTGATCTACGCAATTTCCGAAGATGCCGTGGCTGCTGCCAAGGTGCTGAACGATTTTGCCAAGGGCAACGACAAGCTGGTTCTCAAGGCGGGCTGCTACAGCGGCAACGTCCTCGACGAAGCCGGCGTCAAGGCACTTGCTTCCATCCCCAGCCGCGAGGAACTCCTCGCCAAGCTGTGCGGCGTCATGCAGGCGCCGGTCTCGGGCTTTGCCGGTGCGCTTGCTGCGCTGGCCAAGAAGCGCGAAGACGAAGGCGCCGCTGCCTGATCTCACTACGATACGTTACGCAAGAATCTGATTTAGGAGCTAATTAAATGGCTATCAGCAAAGAAGACATCCTCGAAGCGGTTGCTGGCATGACCGTGATGGACCTGAACGACCTGGTCAAGGCGTTCGAAGAGAAGTTCGGCGTTTCCGCCGCTGCCCTGGCGGTTGCCGCCCCGGGCGCCGGTGGTGGTGCCGCTGCCGCTGCTGAAGAGAAGACCGAGTTCACGGTCGTTCTCGCCGCTGCCGGCGACAAGAAAGTCGAAGTCATCAAGGTCGTTCGTGCCGCTACCGGCCTGGGCCTCAAGGAAGCCAAGGACCTCGTCGACGGCGCTCCGAAGCCCGTCAAGGAAGCGATTCCGAAGGCCGATGCCGACGCCCTCAAGAAGCAGCTCGAGGACGCAGGCGCCAAGGTCGAGATCAAGTAATCTCGCCCTCGCAGGACAGGGCTGGCGGCAGAATTGCCGCCGGCCCTTTTGTGCTTTTCTGGAATCGGGTTCGCTGCATGCCGTTTCAAACACGAATCCAGGCAGTGCCGTAGCGGCTAGACGCAAGCAGTCAATGCTTCTGTGTATTCGTTACAGACACCGGATCGGGCAGTTGCCCGGACCGGAACCCAGGAATTATTGCCCACTGAGCTCGGAGCAAACATGACCTACTCCTATACCGAGAAAAAGCGCATCCGCAAGAGTTTCGCCAAGCGCGCGAGCGTGCTTGACGTGCCCTTCCTGCTGGCGACGCAGCTCGACTCCTACACCCAGTTCCTGCAAGCGGCGGTAGCGCCTGCGCAGCGCCGGAACCAGGGCCTGCAGGCGGCGTTCTCGTCGATTTTCCCGATCGTCAGCCACAGCGGCAATGCCCGCCTCGAGTTCGTCAGCTTCCAGCTGGCCGAGCCGACCTTCGACGTCAAGGAATGCCAGCAGCGCGGCCTGACCTTTGCCTCGGCCCTGCGCGCCAAGGTGCGCCTGATCATCATGGATCGCGAGGCGCCGGATACGGTCAAGGAAGTCAAGGAGCAGGAAGTCTACATGGGCGAGATTCCGCTCATGACCACCACCGGTTCGTTCGTCATCAACGGCACCGAGCGCGTCATCGTCTCGCAGCTGCACCGTTCGCCGGGCGTCTTCTTCGAGCACGACCGCGGCAAGACCCATTCCTCGGGCAAGCTCCTCTTCTCGGCCCGCGTGATTCCCTACCGCGGCTCGTGGCTGGATTTCGAGTTCGATCCGAAGGACATCCTGTTCTTCCGCGTCGACCGCCGCCGCAAGATGCCGGTGACGACGTTGCTCAAGGCCATCGGCCTGACGCCGGAACAGATCCTGCGCACCTTCTTCGACTTCGATACCTTCTTCTTCGGCAAGAAGGCGATCGACTTCGAACTGGTGCCCGAGCGCCTGCGCGGTGAAGTTGCCCGCTTCGATTTCTGCGACAAGTCCGGCAAGGTCATCGTCGCCAAGGACAAGCGCATCACCGCCAAGCACATCCGTGACCTCGACGCCGCCGGCATCAAGCGTATCGCCGTGCCGGAAGATTTCCTCGTCGGTCGTGTGCTGGCGCAGAACGTCATCGACCGCGAAACCGGGGAAATCCTGGCCGGTGCCAATGACGAGATCACCGAATCCCTGCTCAAGAAGCTGCAGGAAGCCGGCGTCGAAGAGCTGAAGACCCTATACACGAACGATCTCGATCGTGGCGCCTTCATTTCGAACACCTTGCGCGCCGACGAAACCGTCTCGCGCCAGGCTGCTCGCGTCGCGATCTACCGCATGATGCGCCCGGGCGAGCCGCCCACGGAAGAAGCTGTCGAGATGCTCTTCCAGGGCCTCTTCTACTCCGACGAGCGTTACGACCTGTCGGCGGTCGGCCGCATGAAGTTCAACCGTCGCCTGCAGCGTCCGGACGTGATCGAGCACAAGGTCATGGTTTCGCACGTGCCCTCGAAGAGCGAAGCGATCGTCAATGCGATCATCGAAATTGCCGGTGGCGTCGCCTCGGCCGTCCAGGATCTGCTGGGCGAGCTGCATTTCGGCCCGCGTGCCGTCGCCGAGAACCTGACCCAGGCCGAAGCCGAGGCGCTGGCCGCCAAGCTGAAGTCGCTTGGTGCCAACATCGAGGTTCGCGAGCAACTGACCCTGTCGCCGCGCGACATCGTCGAAGTCATCCAGATCCTCGTCGAGCTGCGAAATGGCCGTGGCGAAATCGACGACATCGACCACCTCGGCAACCGCCGCGTGCGTTCGGTCGGCGAACTGGCCGAGAACCAGTTCCGTGCCGGCCTCGTGCGCGTCGAGCGCGCCGTCAAGGAGCGCCTGTCGCAGGCTGAATCCGACAACCTGATGCCGCATGACCTGATCAACGCCAAGCCGATCAGCGCCGCGATCAAGGAGTTCTTCGGCTCCAGCCAGCTGTCGCAGTTCATGGACCAGACCAACCCGCTGTCCGAGATCACGCACAAGCGTCGCGTCTCGGCCCTCGGCCCGGGCGGTCTGACCCGCGAGCGCGCCGGCTTTGAAGTCCGCGACGTGCATCCGACCCACTATGGCCGCGTCTGCCCGATCGAAACGCCGGAAGGCCCGAACATCGGCCTGATCAACTCGCTGGCGCTGTTCGCCCGCACCAACGACTACGGCTTCCTGGAGACGCCGTACCGCAAGGTGGTCGATAGCAAGGTCACCGACCAGATCGAATACCTGTCGGCGATCGAGGAAGGTCGTTACGTGGTCGCTCAGGCGAACGCCACGCTGGATGAGAAGGGCACGCTGACCGATGAACTGGTTACCTGCCGCGAGAAGGGTGAAACGATCCTGTCGACACCCGACAAGGTTCAGTACATGGACATCGCACCGGGCCAGATCGTTTCGGTCGCTGCCTCGCTGATCCCGTTCCTCGAGCACGACGATGCGAATCGCGCGCTAATGGGCGCCAACATGCAACGTCAGGCCGTGCCCTGCCTGCGTCCGGAGAAGCCGGTCGTCGGTACCGGCATCGAGCGCACCGTCGCCGTCGACTCGGGTACTGCGGTCCAGGCCCTGCGAGGCGGCGTCGTCGACTATGTTGATGCATCCCGTATCGTGGTTCGCGTCAACGACGACGAAACCGTCCCGGGCGAAGTCGGCGTCGATATCTATAACCTCGTCAAGTACACCCGTTCCAACCAGAACACCAACATCAACCAGCGTCCGGTGGTGGCGGTGGGCGACGTCATCGCCCAGGGCGATGTGGTCGCTGACGGTGCTTCGACCGACAAGGGCGAACTCGCCCTCGGCCAGAACATGCGCATCGCGTTCATGCCGTGGAACGGCTACAACTTCGAGGATTCGATCCTGATCTCCGAGCGCGTCGTCGCCGAAGACCGCTACACCTCGATCCACATCGAGGAACTGACGGTCGTTGCCCGTGACACCAAGCTCGGCCCGGAAGAAATCACTCGCGACATCGCCTCGCTCGGCGAAGTACAGCTTTCGCGCCTCGACGAATCGGGCATCGTCTACATCGGCGCCGAAGTCGAAGCCGGTGACGTGCTGGTCGGCAAGGTGACGCCCAAGGGCGAAACCCAGCTGACGCCGGAAGAGAAGCTGCTGCGCGCCATCTTCGGTGAGAAGGCCTCAGACGTGAAGGACACCTCGCTGCGCGTGCCGTCGGGCATCGCCGGTACCGTCATCGACGTGCAGGTGTTCACCCGCGAAGGCATCGAGCGCGACAAGCGTGCCCAGTCGATCATCGACGAGCACCTGCGTGGCTACAAGACCGACCTCGCCGACCAGATGCGTATCGTCGAACGCGACACCTTCAGCCGTGTCGAGCGCCTGATCACAGGTAAGGTCGCCAACGGCGGTCCGAAGAAGCTGGCCAAGGGCACCGCGATCAGTGCCGATTACCTTGCCGGCATCGACGCGCACCACTGGTTCGACATCCGCATGGCCGACGAAGACGTCGCCCAGCAACTCGAACAGCTGCGTGAAGGCCTCGAGCAGACGCGCAAGGACTTCGATGTCGCCTTCGAAGAGAAGCGCAAGAAGCTCACCCAGGGCGATGAGTTGCCCCCGGGCGTCCAGAAGATGGTCAAGGTCTATGTGGCCGTGAAGCGTCGCCTGCAGCCGGGTGACAAGATGGCCGGCCGTCACGGTAACAAGGGTGTCGTCTCGCGTATCGTGCCGGTGGAAGACATGCCGCACGACAAGGATGGCAACCCGGTCGACATCGTGCTCAACCCGCTGGGCGTGCCGTCCCGGATGAACGTCGGCCAGATTCTCGAAGTGCACCTCGGCCTCGCGGCCAAGGGCCTCGGCTTCAAGATCGGCGACATGCTGCGCCGCCAGGCCTCGGTCAAGGAGGTTCGTGGCTTCCTGGAACAGGTCTACAACGACCAGGGCAAGCCGGAGAACCTCGACGAGCTGAACGACACCGAAATCATGAACATGGCCGGCAACCTGCAGAGCGGCGTGCCGTTCGCGACGCCGGTGTTCGACGGTGCCAAGGAAGAGGAAATCAAGGCCATGCTGCGCCTCGCCGGCATGCCGGAATCCGGCCAGATGGTGCTCTTCGACGGTCGCACCGGCGAGCAGTACGAGCGCCCGGTGACTGTCGGTTACATGCACTTCCTGAAGCTGCACCACCTTGTCGATGACAAGATGCACGCCCGTTCGACCGGCCCGTACTCGCTCGTTACCCAGCAGCCGCTGGGTGGCAAGGCGCAGTTCGGCGGCCAGCGCTTCGGCGAAATGGAAGTCTGGGCACTGGAAGCGTATGGCGCTTCCTACGTGCTGCAGGAAATGCTCACCGTGAAGTCCGATGACGTGAATGGCCGTACGAAGGTGTACGAAAACATCGTCAAGGGCGAGCACAAGATCGATGCCGGCATGCCGGAGTCGTTCAACGTTCTGGTCAAGGAAATTCGGTCGCTGGCGATCGACATTGACCTGGAACGCTACTGATTCAAGGACTGGGAGTTAGACGATGAAAGCACTGCTTGATTTGTTCAAACAGGTAACGCAGGAAGAGGAATTCGACGCGATCACCATTGGTCTCGCGTCGCCCGAGAAGATTCGTTCCTGGTCCTACGGCGAAGTCAAGAAGCCGGAAACCATCAACTATCGCACCTTCAAGCCGGAGCGCGATGGCCTGTTCTGCGCCAAGATCTTTGGCCCAATCAAGGACTACGAGTGCCTCTGCGGCAAGTACAAGCGCCTGAAGCACCGTGGCGTGATCTGCGAGAAATGCGGCGTCGAAGTGACGCTGGCCAAGGTGCGCCGCGAACGCATGGGCCACATCGAGCTGGCCTCGCCGACCGCGCACATCTGGTTCCTGAAGTCGCTGCCGTCGCGTCTGGGCATGGTCCTCGACATGACGCTGCGCGATATCGAACGCGTGCTGTACTTCGAAGCATTCGTCGTCTGCGATCCGGGCATGACCCCGCTCAATCGCGCGCAGCTGCTGACCGAGGACGATTATCTGGCCAAGGTCGAGGAGTACGGTGATGACTTCCAGGCGCTGATGGGCGCCGAAGGTATCCGCGAGTTGCTACGTAACCTCGATCTCGAAAGCGAAATCGAGAAGCTGCGTGGCGAGCTGGAAGTTACCGGCTCGGAAGCCAAGAACAAGAAGCTGGCGAAGCGACTGAAGGTGCTCGAGGGCTTCCAGAAGTCGGGCATCAAGCCGGACTGGATGGTCCTCGAAGTGCTGCCGGTGTTGCCGCCGGACCTGCGTCCGCTGGTGCCGCTGGACGGCGGCCGTTTTGCGACCTCCGACCTGAACGATCTCTATCGTCGCGTCATCAACCGCAACAACCGCCTCAAGCGCCTGCTCGAACTGAAAGCGCCGGACATCATCGTCCGCAACGAAAAGCGCATGCTGCAGGAATCGGTCGACTCGCTGCTCGACAACGGTCGTCGCGGCAAGGCCATGACCGGCGCCAACAAGCGTCCGCTGAAGTCGCTGGCGGACATGATCAAGGGCAAGGGCGGCCGTTTCCGTCAGAACCTGCTCGGCAAGCGCGTCGACTACTCGGGCCGTTCGGTCATCGTCGTCGGCCCGCAGCTCAAGCTGCATCAGTGCGGCCTGCCGAAGCTGATGGCGCTCGAGCTGTTCAAGCCGTTCATCTTCAACAAGCTGGAACTGATGGGTCTCGCGACCACCATCAAGCAGGCCAAGAAGATGGTCGAGTCGCAGGAACCGGTGGTGTGGGACATCCTCGAAGAGGTGATCCGCGAACATCCGGTCATGCTGAACCGCGCGCCGACGCTGCACCGTCTGGGTATCCAGGCTTTCGAGCCGACCCTGATCGAAGGCAAGGCGATCCAGCTGCACCCGCTCGTCTGCGCGGCCTTCAACGCCGACTTCGACGGTGACCAGATGGCCGTCCACGTGCCGCTGTCGCTTGAGGCACAGATGGAAGCCCGCACGCTGATGCTGGCCTCGAACAACGTCCTGTCGCCTGCCAACGGCGAGCCGATCATCGTGCCGTCGCAGGATATCGTGCTCGGTCTGTACTACGCCACCCGCGATCGCATCAACGGCAAGGGCGAAGGCCTCTACTTCGCTGATGTCGGTGAAGTGACGCGTGCCCTGGCCGCCAAGGAAGTCGATCTGCACGCACGTATTTCGGTGCGCATCAAGGAATACGAGCCGGATGGCAATGATGGCTGGAACGAGAAGATCACGCGCTACCAGACGACCCCGGGCCGCGCGCTGCTGTCCGAGATCCTGCCGAAGGGCCTGCCTTTCAGCGTTCTGGACAAGCCGCTGAAGAAGAAGGAAATCTCGAAGCTGATCAACGTCTCCTTCCGCCGTTGCGGCCTCAAGGAAACCGTTGTCTTTGCCGACAAGCTGATGCAGAACGGCTATGCACTGGCGACCCGTGCCGGCATCTCGTTCTGTTCGGATGACATGATCGTTCCGGCGAAGAAGCACGAGATCATTTCGGAAGCGGAGAAGGAAGTTAAGGAGATCGAGACCCAGTACACCAACGGTCTCGTCACGCAGGGCGAACGCTACAACAAGGTCGTGGATATCTGGGGCCGTACCGGCGACCAGGTGGCCAAGGTCATGATGGAGCAGCTCGGCCACGAAGAAGTGATCGACCGCCACGGCAAGAAGGTCAAGCAGGATTCGTTCAACTCGATCTTCATGATGGCTGATTCGGGCGCCCGCGGTTCCGCGGCGCAGATTCGCCAGCTGGCCGGCATGCGCGGCCTGATGGCCAAGCCGGATGGCTCGATTATCGAAACCCCGATCACGACCAACTTCCGCGAAGGTCTGAACGTTCTGCAGTACTTCATCTCGACGCACGGCGCCCGTAAGGGTCTGGCCGACACCGCGCTGAAGACCGCGAACTCCGGCTACCTGACGCGCCGTCTCGTTGACGTTACCCAGGATCTGGTGGTCATCGAGGACGATTGCGGCACCGAGAACGGCGTCACCATGAAGGCCCTGATCGAGGGCGGTGAAGTCATCGAGGCCCTGCGCGAGCGTATCCTCGGTCGCGTTACCGCGGCGGACGTGATCAACCCGGAAACCGACGAAACTGTCCTCGAGTCCGGATCGCTGCTGGATGAGGACGCGGTTGATCTGATCGATGCGCTGGGCATCGACGAAGTGCGAGTACGTACTCCGCTTACCTGCGATACGCGCTATGGTCTTTGCGCCAAGTGCTACGGCCGCGATCTCGGTCGTGGTTCCATGGTCAATACCGGCGAAGCCGTCGGCGTCATCGCTGCGCAGTCGATCGGCGAACCGGGTACCCAGCTGACCATGCGTACGTTCCACGTCGGTGGTGCTGCGTCGCGTGCTGCCGTTGCCTCGCAGGTGGAAACCAAGAGTGCCGGCATCGTCCGTTTCACCGCGACGATGCGTTATGTCACCAACGCCAAGGGCGAGAAGATCGTCATCACCCGTTCAGGTGAGGTGCTGATTACCGACGACAACAGCCGCGAGCGCGAGCGCCACAAGGTGCCCTACGGTGCCACGCTGCAGGTCAACGACGGCCAGTCCGTAAAGGCTGGCGCCAAGCTGGCCACGTGGGACCCGCATACCCGTCCCATCATCGGCGAATATGCCGGTACCGTTAAGTTCGAGAACGTTGAAGAGGGTGTCACTGTCGCCAAGCAGATTGACGACGTAACCGGCCTTTCGACGCTGGTTGTCATCGATCCGAAGCGCGGCGGCAAGGCGCAGACCAAGGGCCTGCGCCCGCAGATCAAGCTGCTCGACGCCAATGGCGATGAAGTCAAGGCGCATGGTACCGATCACGCGGTCGCGATGACCTTCCAGGTCGGTGCGATCATCACCATTGTCGACGGTCAGCAGGTTTCCGTTGGTGACGTGCTTGCCCGTCTGCCGCAGGAATCCGCCAAGACCCGTGACATTACCGGTGGTCTGCCGCGCGTGGCGGAACTTTTCGAAGCGCGTACTCCGAAGGATGCCGGTCTGCTCGCCGAATTCACCGGTACCGTGTCGTTCGGCAAGGACACCAAGGGCAAGCAGCGTCTGGTCATCACCGACCTCGATGGCGTTACCCACGAATACCTGATCCCGAAGGACAAGCACGTGCTGGTGCACGACGGTCAGGTGGTGAACAAGGGTGAGTCGATCGTCGACGGCGAACCGGATCCGCACGACATCCTGCGTTTGCAGGGTGTCGAGGCGCTCGCCCGTTACATCACCGACGAGGTGCAGGACGTCTATCGTCTGCAGGGTGTGAAGATCAACGACAAGCACATCGAAGTGATCGTGCGCCAGATGCTGCGCCGCGTGAACATCGTCGACCCGGGCGACACCCGCTTCATCAAGAGTGAGCAGGTCGAGCGCGCCGAGGTGCTGGACGAGAACGATCGCATCGTCGCCGAAGGCAAGCTGCCGGCAACCTACGAATACGTTCTCCTCGGCATCACGAAGGCTTCGCTGTCGACTGATTCGTTCATCTCGGCCGCTTCCTTCCAGGAAACGACCCGCGTACTGACCGAGGCAGCGATCATGGGCAAGCGCGACGAACTGCGCGGCCTCAAGGAAAACGTCATCGTCGGTCGTCTCATTCCGGCGGGTACCGGTCTGGCTTATCACAACACGCGCCGTCAGCAATCTGCGGGCGATGATATTGCCGCCGATCGTCCGCTGACCGAGGAGGATGTGTTCCAGACGCCGGAAGAAAGTACGCCGTCGGCTGGCTGAAAGTAGTTGCAACAAGGCTGCCCGTCGGGTGTCCCGGCGGGCAGCCGGTTGACTTTGGACTTGATCAACCCTAAAATCTCGGGTCTTTGTCAGCAAAGGCTAACCAAAGCCTTTGTTTTAAATAACAAATTTGCTTGAGGTGGACGCTGTCCGCCCAAGCGTTTTTGCGTTGCAGCAGAAAAAACTGTTGTGCCGCAAATATTTGGGACTGGAAATTATGCCGACCATCAACCAACTCGTGCGTCAGGGCCGTCAGGCTGAAGTCACCAAGAGCAAGGTTCCTGCAATGGAGCGTTGCCCGCAGAAGCGTGGTGTCTGCACCCGCGTCTACACGACGACGCCGAAGAAGCCGAACTCCGCGCTGCGTAAGGTGTGCAAGGTGCGCCTGACCAACGGTTTTGAAGTCATCTCCTATATCGGCGGTGAAGGCCACAACCTGCAGGAGCACTCCGTTGTCCTGATCCGCGGTGGTCGTGTCAAGGATCTCCCGGGTGTCCGTTACCACACTGTGCGTGGTTCGCTCGACACCCAGGGCGTCAAGGATCGTAAGCAGTCGCGTTCGAAGTACGGCGCGAAGCGTCCGAAGGCAGCCTAAGCGCAAGCTAACGTTGCTTGAGTAAGTGGCCACTCATGGTGAGTGGCCGAGGAAGGCTATTTGCCTTTCAACTGAATAGTGAACCAGTGAGGTTGTTATGCCCCGTCGTCGTGAAGTACCGAAACGCGACATTCTGCCGGATCCGAAATTCGGATCGGTCGATGTCTCCAAGTTTGTGAACGCCATCATGCAGAGCGGCAAGAAGTCGGTTGCCGAGCGCATCGTCTATGGTGCCTTCGAGCAGATCTCCACCAAGAGTGGCAAGGATCCGCTGGAAGTGTTTGCCGCCGCCATGAGCAACGTCAAGCCGATGGTGGAAGTGAAATCCCGTCGCGTCGGTGGTGCCAACTACCAGGTGCCGGTGGAAGTGCGTCCGGCCCGTCGTGCAGCGCTGGCCATGCGCTGGCTGCGCGAAACCGCGCGCAAGCGTTCCGAGAAGACCATGGGTCTGCGTTTGGCTGCCGAGCTGCTGGAAGCGGCGGAGAATCGTGGCGGCGCCGTCAAGAAGCGTGACGAAGTGCACCGTATGGCTGAAGCCAACAAGGCGTTCTCGCATTTCCGTTTCTAATGTTCGCGGTGTTTTGACGCGAAGACCTGTTCTTTAAATACGAAGGCAAATACTGTGGCACGCAAAACCCCTATCGAGCGCTACCGTAACATCGGTATCAGCGCGCACATCGACGCCGGCAAGACCACGACGACCGAGCGCATCCTCTACTACACCGGTGTTAACCACAAGATCGGTGAAGTCCATGACGGCGCGGCCACCATGGACTGGATGGAGCAGGAACAGGAGCGTGGCATCACCATTACCTCCGCTGCGACGACCTGCTTCTGGAAGGGCATGGAAATGCAATTCCCGGAGCATCGCTTCAACATCATCGACACCCCGGGACACGTCGACTTCACGATCGAAGTGGAGCGTTCGATGCGCGTTCTCGATGGCGCCTGCATGGTGTATTGCGCCGTGGGTGGCGTGCAGCCGCAGTCCGAGACGGTCTGGCGCCAGGCGACCAAGTACAAGGTGCCGCGTCTTGCCTTCGTGAACAAGATGGACCGCTCCGGCGCGAACTTCTTCAAGGTCGTCGACCAGATGAAGACCCGTCTGAAGGCCAATCCGGTTCCGGTCGTCATTCCTATCGGTGCCGAAGATACCTTTACCGGTGTCGTTGATCTGATCAAGATGAAGGCAATCATCTGGGACGAGGCGTCCCAGGGCATGAAGTTCGAGTACCAGGACATCCCGGGTGATCTGCTCGACGTCGCCAAAACCTGGCGCGAGCAGATGCTGGAAGCCGCAGCAGAAGCCTCCGAAGAC
>WBZP01004604.1_pt1 | contig 14329 bp, 13 predicted proteins | sample 5204301 | NCBI WGS metagenome assembly WBZP01 (sample SAMN12412401, study PRJNA552823) | activated sludge metagenome | isolation source: activated sludge from nitrification reactor of wastewater treatment plant... | place: USA: Pennsylvania | collected 2017 | reverse complement strand
CCCGCATCGGCAACGACCCGCGGGATGTCCCGGTGACGCAGGTCCGGGAGTTCGCCCCGAACATGACGATCGGGGGTTCGGCCACCGATCCCGCCCTGCTGGCACTGGCGCTGCTGGAAACCGCGGTGGGTGTGGGAGGTGTTCTGCAGTACGGCTTGGACGCCGGCATCTACTACGCAGCCATCCGCAGTCCTGGCCGGGGCCGCGTCCGGGTGTTGCCGGGAACGCGCGACCCGGTGGTGACGTTTCCGACCTCGCACAGGGACATGGCCCGGCTGCGCTCGGCACTGGGACGGCTGCTGCTGGTCCTGCTCGCCGCTGGGGCCGAAGAGGTCGTGCCGAGCGTGCGCGGCGGCGAGGCGATCAGGGCACCTGAGCAGATTCCGCAAGAGGTGCAGCGGCTGACCCGTCGCACGGCTGAACTGATGACCGTGCACGTGTGCTCCTCGGTGCCCATGGGGGAGGACCGGGCGCGCTGCGCGGTGGACTCGTTCGGGGCCAGTCACGAGGTGGCGGGCCTGTATGTCAACGACGCGTCGATCATCAACGAGGCTCCGGGCATCAACCCGCAGGGCACGCTGATGGCGCTGGCCATCCGCAACGCGGAGCACTTCCTGCGCAGCCGGGGTCAGCAGCCGCCCCCGCGGGAGTTCGCATGACCCTGATCGTGACCGGTGCCGCGGGCTGGTTCGGCCGGGCATTTCTTGACCTGCTCGCCCAAGGCGACCCGCAGGATGTGGGACTTGTCGTGCACCATCCGGCAGACGTCCCGCTGGTGACAGCAGCGGTTCCATGGGCTGCTGTGCACGTGGCCGATCTCACGCAGCCCGGCGCCGTCGCCGATGTCTTCGCCGGTGTCCGCGAGTGTGAGGTCGTACACGCGGCGGGCGTTATCCATCCGCGGTCGGTGGCGCAGTTCGAGCGGGTCAATGCCGATGCCACGCGCAACGTCGTTCAGCAGGCGCTAGCGGCAGGGGTTCGTCGCTTCGTGCACATCTCCAGCAACTCCGCGATCGGCACCAACCCCGGTCCTGAGGACGTGTTCCGGGACGAGGAGCCTTACAACCCGTACCTGGGCTACGGCCGGTCCAAGATGCTCGGGGAACTCGCCGTGACCCAGGTGCTCTCCGAGGCTGGCATTCCCGGTGTGATCCTGCGACCCCCCTGGTTCTACGGCCGCTTCCAGCCCGACCGGCAGGCGCGCTTTCTTAGGACCGTGCGGTCCGGCCGGTTCCCGCTGGTCGGTGATGGCAGTAACCGCAGGTCGATGGTCGATGTGGACTCCTTGGCGCAGGCTGCAGCGCTGGCGCTGCGCGCGGACACCCACGGAGTGCGCCGGTACTGGATCGCCGATGCCCATCCCTATGCCATGACCGACATCCTCGCGGCGGTCCAGCAAGCGGCCCGGTTGGAGGGTCTGCCGGTGCGGGCAGGCCATCTGCGATTGCCGGCAGTGGCCGGCACCTTCGCCCGCCGCGTGGACGCCGCCCTGCAGTGTCGCGGCCGCTACCAGCAGGAGATTCATGTTGCCAGTGAACTGGACCTGACGATCGCGTGCAGCGTCAAAGGAGCCGTGCGCGACCTGGGCTTCGAGCCTGCCAGCGACCTGGTCGAGGGCATGCGCCGCAGCTACCGGTGGGCGCTGCAGCACGGACAGGACGTCTGATGCGTGCCGTGGTGACCGGAGGGTCCGGCTACTTCGGAGATGTGCTGTGCTCGGCGCTGGTGCAGCAGGGCCATGACGTGGTCAACCTCGACATCAGTCCGGTCAGCCAGCCCGGGGTCGAGTTCGTCGAGGCCGACATCCGCGACCGGGAGCGGGTACGCGCCGCCTTCGCTCATGCCGACGTGGTCTTTCACAACGTGGCGCAGGTGCCACTGGCTCGCGATGCCAGCCTGTTCGACTCGGTGAACCGGGAAGGAACGGCGGCCATGTTATGGGCAGCCGAGCGAGCCGGTGTGGGCAAGGTGGTCTACACGTCCTCCTCGGCCGTGTACGGCGTGCCTGCGCGCAACCCAGTCACCGAAGCCACCGCTCCAGCGCCGCGTGAGGCGTACGGAAGAGCCAAACTCGACGGCGAACTGCTATGCACCGCCGCAGTCACCAGGGGCCAGGATCTGACAATCGTTCGGCCCCGTACGATCGTCGGTCACGGCCGGCTGGGGATCTTTGCGATCCTCTTCGACTGGGTGGCCGACGGCGCCGACACGGTCGTGTTCGACGGTGGCCGCAACCGGTACCAGTTCGTCCACGCAGCCGACCTGGCGCACGCCTGCCTGCTCGCAGGAGCCAGGCCGGGTCCGGCGGCCTACAACATCGGTGCTCAGGAGTTCGGCACCATGCGCGAGACACTGCAGGCTCTGTGCGACCACGCCGGGACGGGTGCGCGGGTGCGCTCCGTACCGAGCCGGATGGCAGCACCGCTCATGAAGGCAGCGTCCCGTTCTGGGCTGGCTCCCTTCGCCGACTACCACTGGCTGATGTACGCCCGGGACTTCTGGTTCGACACGACGGCAGCCCAGCAGGATCTCGGCTGGCACGCGCAGTTCTCGAACGCGGACATGGTCATCGAGGCCTACGACTGGTTCCTGGTTCACCGTGACGACCTCAGCGGACCAAGTCACCACCGGTCGGGGGTGAAGCAGGGGGTGCTGCGGGTGGGCAAGTGGGCATTGGGCGCGACGAAATGACGACTTTCGCCCCGTCACCGCTGAATCGTCGGCAGGACCTACTGCTGTGGTGGAGCGCAGCTGCGGTATCGGTGACCGCACTGTTGTTGGCCGTCTGGCTTCTGCCACGCCCTGTCGACCACTGGCCCATACCGGATCTTCAGGTCTACCGAGAGGGGGTGGAGCTACTCACAGCGGGCGGCAACCCCTACTCGGCCAGACTGGGGATCGGACAGTTGCCGTACACGTACCCGCCGTTCTCGCTACTGGTGTTCCTTCCGCTGGCCGTGTGGGTACCCAAGCTGCAAGTCATCGCCGTAGTGAACACACTGCTGTTGGCGATGGTCATCTGGGCGGTGCTGCGCAGTTACCCACAGACCGATCGCCGGACCACGGCGGGCCTCACGGCTTCACAGGCCATGATTGGCTCCACAATTCTGCTCGGCGCCCAGACGCTGGAGCCGATCACGAACACCACCCGCTTCGGCCAGGTCAACGTCGTTCTGATGGCGATGGTTGTGGTGGACATGCTCGTGGTGAATCCCCGGTGGCGGGGAATCTTGACCGGCTTGGCGGCGATGGTGAAACTCACACCGTTGGCGTTTCTCGCATTCCCGTTGTGGCTCAGAGAGCGAAGCGCCGCACGCAACTTGATTGGCACGAGTGCCGTTTGTCTGATCCTGTCCATTGTCATCATGCCGAGAAGCACTTTCTGGTACTTCACCGACGGGATGCTTGCGCAGGATCGCCCCGGTGCGACCTATCCGGGCTTGAGTCTGAACCAGTCGCTGCGCGGTTTGAGTCTGCGGCTCGTGCATCCCGGCGCACTGCAACAGGACCAATCGATGCCGACCACCACTGTGAATGTGGTGTGGCTGGCGTTGGTCCTGCTCGTGATCGGTTTGCTGCTTCTGGCACTGCGTGGACTGGACACGAAGGTGGATCGAGCGCTTGCACTGGGATACATCGCTACCGCAGGGCTTCTGGTCTCCCCTATCTCCTGGCCGCACCACTGGGTGTGGGTCGTACCCCTGGCCGCGGCGACCGTCTCGTCTGTCCGCCGATTCCCGTTGGTCGCAGGTGCGGTAGGGCTGATGGTCGTTTCCATGGTCGGTAACCCGTGGTTCAACGGTCACTGGTACGAGGCGGTCACGCTCTCACCTACCGCCGCCCTACTGGTCCTGAACCCCTACGTCGGGTCGGGGTTGCTGGTCCTCGCGGCCGGTGCCTGGTACGGAAGGCGGCGCCGTGTCGACGGGGACTAGAACACGCGGTGAGTCGCGGGCAGCGCTGATCGTGTTCTGCCTTTGGCTGGGCTTCTCTGCAGCCACTTTGTTGCTGATCGGCCGCGGACAGTGGGCGGCCGTAGACGACTGGATGCTCAGCGCGACTCGGAACTGGAGCGATCCGGCTTCGCTGCTTCGCGATCACAATCAGCACTTCTCACTGGTGCCCGTGCTGATCTACAAAACCATGTTCAGCGTCATCGGCTTCAGTGACTACGGCCCCTACCGGCTGGTGGGAGTGGCGATCCACCTGGGTCTGGTGATGATCGTTCGGGTCTTCATTCGACGAATCGGAGTGGGACCGTGGATCGCCACTGCGACGGCCGGCTCGCTGGCCTTGTTCAACGGCGGCCCGTTGGTTCTGGCGCAGTTCCAGATGCCCCTTGGGTTGCTGCTCGGGTGGGGCGTAGTACTGATCGCCATGAGAGCCCATGTCGGCGCGTGGGCCATGTCTGCCGGCATCGGACTTGGTCTATTGGCCATCGCAACGTCGGGGGTCGCCTTGCCCATGTTGGGCGCTGCCGGAGTGATCGCCTGGCGACGCCACGGCTTGCGGCGGGCGATCGGGCTGACGGTACCGGTTGGCGTGGTCTACGTGGCGTGGTGGATATGGGACTCCCCGCAGCCTCCGGCCCTGAGCCAGTGGCACGCTTCGGTCGAAGGCTTCGTCACCTGGATCGTGCGAGGAGTCGCGAGCACCACTGCGTCCCTGGCTGGCGTATGGCCTCTGGCAGTCCTCGTGGGCTTTGCGGTAGGAGCCGGGCTACTCACTGTGCGCAGGCGCAGGGCGCCGATACGGCTCCTTGAACCGACGGTGGTGGCGCTGGCGGTACCGGTGCTGCTGGGTCTGAGCTACTTCGGCCGCGGATTCGACCCCTCGGCAGTGACCCAGAACAGGTTCCTCTATCTGTCTGCTGCCATGCTCCTGCCGCTGGTGGCGGCGGGGTGGCAGGGCCTGGCAATCAGGCACTGGGCGTGGGGATCGTTGATAGCGGTACCCCTTGCGGTGGGGGTGCTGATGAACGTGCAGGCGCTTCGCGAGGAGACCGAGGTAAGCAATCAGCTCTCGAACTACCAGCGCGTCCTCGTGGCAGCCATGCTCAGGTCACCTGCTGCGCAGGACACTCCAGCATGGGTGCGCCCATGGTGGTCAACGGGCTTCTTCGGCCTGGGAAACACGACGTGGGGCTACCTAAGGGATGCCCAGGCGACTGGCCGGCTGAGCCTTGACGATGTCCCGGTACCTCCAGCGGCCGCTTCGGCGGCGATCGTGCGGCTGCGCGTGGTGCAACTGGGGGAAGGACCCACCGAGAACTGCCGGACGTATACACGCCCGCTCGTACGCACGGTGGCTCCGGGTGTCCGAATCGGATTCCGCGGAGGCGGTTCCAATGGCCAGTCGTCGATCAACGTGCGGCTGGCCGGAGCCCAATCCTGGCCGGTCGACTACTCCGCAGGGCCTGGCGGCGACACACTGCTGGTGGTTGGCAAGGATCCCCTCACAGGCGGACCGCTGCGCGTGGAGTTCCGGGCCAGCCAACCCGGTGCCACCTACTCCTTGTGTCACTGACGACGTCAGAAGAACACCCACCGCTTGTAGGCGAAGAAGCGGCCGACCGTGGCTATGGCCGTGGCCAAGGCCTTGATCAGGTTGAGCAGCAGGGCGTCCGGTTGCCACAGCAGTTCGCCACCTACCACGACTGCCTCGATGAATGCGACGGCCGCGAGATTGATGCCGGCGAACGCGCTATAGGCATGCCACAGGGACTTGATCTCACGGTGGGCGAACGTCCACTTGTAGTTGCCCACGAAAGCAAACGTCATGGACAGGAAGAGCGCCACGGCGTTCGCTGCCCAGACAGGCCAGCCCCACCAGATCAAGGCGTTGAAGAGTGCGAAGTCCAGAACCACCGCGAGGATCCCGACGACAAGGAAACCGGTCACCTCCTTGCGGTGGTGCGCCGTCTGTTGTGTGGTCATCGGGCCCACAGGCTGCCGAGCCGCAGCAGCAGCGCGCGGCGCCGCGGGATCTCGTGGCGTGCCAGCACCCGGTCGAAGTGGCCGACTGCTATCTGCTCGAGGTCCGGATCAGCCGGGCCGGGCAGGCGCAGCAGGGCTTGCGCCGCGGCCTGCACCCAGAGCACCCGCGAGCGTAGCTGCGGCCGCGCGGCGAAGTCCGTAACCGAGCCGATCCGCAGCCTGCGCAGACCATCGCCGGTCACCTGGCCGGTATGGCGTGTGTAATCCATGAGCGGTGCGTCAATGAAGTCGAGCTTCCCAAGCCGCAGGGCAACCGTCGCCAACCACTGGTCGTGCCAGCCGCGCCACTGCGGGGAGGGAAAGGGTAATGCCGCCTGTCGAACCTCGGGAGTGATCTTCAAAGCGGCGCCGGAGACGACGTTCATCAGCAGGATCCCGGCCGGGGTCAGGGATTCCGGCGGGGTCACGAATCGCTCGCGCAGCACCTTGCCGTCCTGGGCCACGACCCGCATCGCGCAGAAGGCGGGACACGGGGTTGCCAGCATTCGCTCCATCTTGTCCGGGTACCAGTAGTCGTCCTGGTCGCACAGGAAGACCGGTACGGAGTTCGCGGCCTCCCACATGAGCAACTCGAACGCCCGGTAGGCCCCCTGTCGCGCCCTCGCGGGCAGCAGGCGGAAGCGTGGATCCGTAGTGGACAGGGCTTCGACCTCTGCCCGAACGGTCGACGAGTCGTCGAAGATCAGACAGGTCCAGTCCTCGATGGTCTGCGACCGAATGGAGTCGAGCTGGCGCCTGAGCAACGCAGTTGGGGGATTGTGGGTGGCCAGCACGATCTGCGCCCTCACGATGACGATTCTAGGCCCGGGCCAGACGTTGTTGATCGAACGCCCTACGATGCGGGGGACGACAAGTCGAGAGGACGCAGCGCATGGATTTCGAGGTGCTCCCCATCGCGGGTGCGTTGGTCATCACGCCCCGGCAGCACGGCGACGAGCGGGGCACGTTCTTCGAATGGTTCAAGGCGCCAACCCTGACCGAGCGCGTGGGGCATGAGTTCACCGTGGCACAGGCAAATTGTTCGATCTCGACTCGCGGGACCCTGCGCGGCATCCACTACGCGGACGTACCGCCTGGGCAGGCGAAGTACGTAACCTGCTTGTCCGGCCAGGTGCTGGACGTCATCGTGGATCTGCGCGTTGGCTCGCCGACGTTCGGCACCTGGGACAGCGTGGTCCTAGACACAAAGACCCGGAAGTTGGTCTACATCCCTGAGGGTCTCGGGCACGGCTTCGTGGCACTCGAGGACGACTCGACGGTGGTGTATCTGTGCAGCACCACCTACAACCCGTCAGGTGAGCGCGAGGTCGACCCGTTCGACCCGGACCTGAGCATCGACTGGGGGATCAGCAAGGAGCAGGCGTCGCTGTCGGCCAAGGACGCCGCAGCACCCGGGCTTGCCCTGGCTCAGGAGCAGGGACTGCTCCCGGACTACGAGGTATGCCAGGAGTTCCTGCGGGGACGCTGATCAGGGCAGCCGGGCACGCAGCCGCGTCCACGCCGAAGGCCGCTCGGCCGGGGCAGGGTGTGCATGTTGCCGCAGTTCCCAGTTCTCGCTGAGATCGGCAAGCGCCTCCGCGGCCCAGTCCGGCACTGCGACCGGGTTGGGTAACTCGCGACCGCTGACGCCGTGCAGATCAGCGAGCTCGCGGTACATCTCCTCGAGGCTGCGGGCCAGCCCCTCCGCGTAACCCTGTAGAGGCGCGGACTGCTGACGGAGCAAGCGCGGTTCCAGCCCTTCCACGACATGTGCCGGGCCGGCCGCGCGTACGCCTGTCGCGGTCAGGAACGAGCACAGTGCCTGACCGGCCCCGAGTGGGTTCGCCAGTGTGCGATCGACGTCCAAGACGAGCACATCCCGCCCCGCGACCCGCTTGAAAAGCGCCCGGTTGTAGGCGACCCAGAGCGCCAGGCCGCGCCGCAGGGGCATGCCGTTGCGCACATTTAGGGACATGGCCACAGCCCGTGGTGAGCGGACGGCAGCCACAACCGGTAGGCGTCGCAGAGCCAGTCGATCCCACAGCGGCAGCAGCAGGCACAAGCGGGGGTCCTTCACCATGCCCCCGGCGGGCCAGCGCTGGAACAGATCCAACTCCGTGCGATCGCGCTCCAAGCGATGGTCGTCGAGGTTGGCCCATGCCGAGTCCGGAACGTGCGGCGGCGCCCACCAAGAGCCGCCCAGATCAGCCAGCCAGGCATCGTTGAACGCCACCACGTCGCGACGTTCATACAGACCGCGGGGGTTGGCCGCGTCCACGTCGAACAGCGGACCGTCACCCAGCGGGGCGCCGGCCCGAACCGCCCATTCGGCGAGCATGCTCGTGGCCGAGCGGTGCATGCCGGTGATCACGACTGCCATTGCTCAGGACCCGCCGGTGGCCTTGCGCCGGTAGTCGTGGAACTGGGCGGCATGCACGTAGAACCGGCGAAGGTCGTCCTGTTCGCCGGGGGTGCCCTCGAACATGAACTTCAGCAGGGGATGCTCCGGACGGTCACCGCCCGGCTTGCGCCAGACTCCGAGGCCGAAACCGTGCCGGAACGCGAACGTCTCGCCTTCCCGCTCATAGCGCAACTCGTCCCAAAAACGCCACACACCGAAGTCCTTCATCCGCGCCTCAGTGTCGTGAAACAGGACGATGCCGCCCGGTGCGACCTTGCGTTCCCACGTCGTGAAGTCCTCTTTGACCGCGTCATAGGTGTGCAGGCCGTCGATATGCAGCAGGTCGATGCTCTCGTCCTCGAAGTGGTCGAGCGCCTCGTGGAAGTACATCCGCATCAGGTAGGAGAAGCCCGGGTACGTGGTGCGGCTGACGGCGGCAACGCTCTCCCACACGCTCTCGTCGTAGGCGCCGGTGTGCTGCTCGCCCTCCCACGTGTCCACCGCGTAGCACATCGTGTCGAGGTCGTGCTCCTGAACCGACTGGCAGAAGGCGAAATAGGACATCCCGGCCTGCGTCCCGAGTTCGACCAGCCGCCGCGGCTTCGTGGCAGCCACGAGGTCGTAGCCGAACTGGATGTGGTCGATCCAGGTGCTGAAGACGATGTGGCGCGGGTAGAAGTGCCGGATGGAGTCGGGCAGGTAGATCGACACGTCGTCACCTTCCTGTGGCGGCTGGACGGGGGCGCCCGTCGGGTTGGCAAGCAGGTGTGGATCGATCACCACGGGCTCATCCTGCCACGCGGGTTCTGGTGGGAGCCGGCGCATCATGGCCGCGAACCGGTCGCGTCCTTGCACCGCAGAGTAGTGCAGGAACTCCAAGGCCCGGGGGTCCACGGTGCCGAACAGCATCGGCTCCCGCAGCGGGGAGTGAAACTCCGATCCGCGGATCTCGACGTACCGGTCGCGGAATGAAGCGAGCTTGTCCTCTCGCTGGTCATCCTGGGAGGTGGTGACGCCGCCGTGGAACTGGTGGAAACTCGCTTCTCCCGGCAGGATCACCAGCTGGGTCTGTGGCAACTCGGCCAGCTCGCGGAAGAGGTCGGGGTTCAACGCTCCGCCGCCGACCTGGTCGAAGCGCACGTGCGGTCCGCCCATGGCAGTGATCGCCGAGCGGGTGGCGAACATGGCGTTCGATTCCATCAGCGGGTGCAGGTAGCCGTAGGGGTTGCCGCCGCCGTGGACCGAGTTGGCAAACAGGACATACCCGTCCTCGCGCCAAGGGATGGATTTCAGAAGATCCCGCTCGGTGCGGGCGGCCTGAGCCGCGTGGTTGAGATGGTCGGCGTCCCCGAGGTGGAAACCGGCCGTCGCGACCAGGGCGTCGGGGAACGCCGTGAACGCGTCTGCGACGTTGCGCAGCACGCCGGGAGTCACCATGCGGGCGCCGTCCACCATGAGCCCGATGACATCGCCGCGAGCGGCGTTGATTCCCTCCCGCAGCGCCCACACCGGCGAGGTGCCCGACTCCTGGCGCGGCAGGTAGCGGAATTCCGGCCCGAGCCGTTCCACCGCGCGCCGCTTGAGGTTGTGCTTGGACAGGTTCTCGACGACAACGACCTCGTACTCGACATCCGCGATGTCGCGCTGGTACTCCCGGGACAGGGTGTACAGGGTGTTCATGGCTTGCCGGGGCATGTCGTACACCACCACGACGACGGAGATGGTCGGCACGGTTTGCGATGCAGGCCGTGGCCTGCGCAAACCGATCACGGTGGCACCTGGGTCCGTAGGGCGTACGAGGAACTGAACTCGAGCGCGGGCAGCGCCCAGCCCGTGACCGCCCCGAGCAGGCGGTGCGGCGTCTCGGCGAACGTGTAATGGGTTCCCCGGATCTGGGCGTACTGGTCGCGGAAGGCCGCGAGCAGGTCCTCGCGATCGTCGCTGGCCGTTGTGGTGACGCCGCCGTGGAACTGGTGGAATGTGCCCTCGCCGGGCGTGACGAACAGTTGCGCGCCCCTGCGCTCCACCAAGCGCTTGTAGAGATCCAGGTTGACCATGCCCCCGCCCACCATGTCGAAGCGGGTCTCGACGCCGCCGATCTGCTCGTAGGCACTACGGCTGAAGAACACGCAGTTGCTCTCCATGAGCGGCAGCAGGTAGCCGTGCTGGTGCCGGCCGCGGAAGAACGTCGAGACCTCGAACAGCCGGTAACCGTCGGTCAGCCAGTTGATGCGCGCCAGCAGGCGGCGCTCGACCTCTTCGTCGTGGCCGGGGTTGCGGTGCTGCTCGTTGGCTCCCAGGTGGTAGCCGGGGATCGCGACCACGGCGTCCTCGGTGATCCGGAACGCTGCAGACGCGTAGTGCAGCACCCGCGGTGTCACCATGCGGGCACCGTCGATCACCAGGCCGAGGTGGTCGCTGCGCGCTTCCCCGATCCCGAAGACAAGCGCAGGAACCGGCGACCGTCCCTCATTGGCCCGCAGGAAGAACCGGATATTGGGCGCGATGGCGCACGCACGCTCTTCCCCTAATAGGTCCTCGGACTCGTTCTCGACGACGATGATCTCGAAGTCCGCGGGGTCCATGTGCAACTGGTAGGGGGCGGCGAACGACCGCAGCGTGTTCTCGGCCTGCCGGGACATCCGGTGCACGACGACCACGATGGACAGCCGAACGCTCATCCGCTGTGGGCCTCCGTCCACTTGCGCACCGACGCGCCCAGGAATGGCATGGCGCTGCTCCCGATCCTGCCGAACAGCAGCGGCGTCTGCATGGGCGGGGCGTGCACTTCCCCACGCAGCGCCTCGTACTCCGCGCGCATCTGCTCCAGCAGCGCTTCGCGGTCCACGCCCGGTGCGCCGGTCGTGGCACCGCCGTGGAACTGGTGGAAGGTGCCCTCGCCGGGCAGCAACACGAGCATCCCGGCGTCGACGGCCCGCCGGTAGAAGTCAAGGTTGACATAACCGCCGCCGAGACTGCGGAAGCCCTCGTCGAAGCCGCCCAGCCGGCGGTAGAGCCGGCGCGGGACCGCGATGCAGTTGCTCTCCCCGATCGGCTGCAGATAGCCGCCGCTGCACGAGGCACTCGGCACCGCCATCTTGAACAGTCGGTAGCCGTCCCCGCGCCAGTCCAGCTGCTCCAAGGCGCGCTGCTCCTGCTCGGCGCCGTACCCGTTACGGACCGCCTCCTGGTGGAGTTGCTCGCCGAGGTGGTAGCCGGGCACGCTCACGACCACAGAGGGACCGAGTCGCTGAGCGGCCAGGGTGCCGTGCACGACCCCGGGGGTGACCATGCGGGCGCCGTCGACCATGACGGCGATGGTGTCGCCGCGGGCCAGACGTGCACCGTGGTTGATCGCGGCCGCCGGTGACTGCGACCGGTCGTTGCGGAGCAGGTACCGCACATTCGGCGCCAGCATGCGGGCCGGTGTCTCCCCGAGCAGGTTGGCCGACATGTTCTCGACGACCACGATCTCGTAGTCGTGCGCGCTGACGCCGTGCTGGTGGGCGGGACTCAGGCTCAGGACCGTGTTCGCTGCCTGCTGCGGCATGTCGTAGACGATCACGACGACACTCAGACGAGGGCGGGAGCGTCGCAACGCGGCACCGCGCCTCACGGCAGCGACGCGCGCCCCGCCAGCCGGCCGGGCACCCCCACGACCGTAGAGCCGGCCGGAACGTCCTCGATGACGACCGCGTTGGCGCCGACCCGGGCATTCGTGCCGAGGGTCACCGGACCCACCACCTTCGCCCCCGTGCCCACGTGCACGCCGTTCTCGATCTGGGGACCGTTGAAGTTCCCGGCCCGCAGCCCGATCGTCGTCCAGGGGAAGAGAACCACATCCGCTCCAACCTGGGTCAGACCGTCGACGACGACTTGACCGTGGGGCAAGTACAGCCCACCACCGATGATCACGGGATCACCGATGCAGACCTGACTCACGGCCATCGACCCGAAATGCAGCATGCGAGGCAGGATGGGAAGGCCTCTGCGCAGTGCCGCCACCCGGCCCCGATAGAGCACCTGGGCGAGGAACGCATCGCTGACCCAGGACAGCCGGATGGTCTCTGCGATGAGTTCGGTTCGGGAGAGGTGCGGCCGCCCCTCGGCCCGGTAACGCAAAGTCGCCATGACGTCGGCCGCGAGTGCAGCCCGGAATCCTGGACTGGCCGCGTGCCGCTGCCTGACCTCATCCCGTCGTGGCTTTCCCCTACGACGGATCTCCCGCAAGGCCGCGGCCTGCTGCTTTCCGCGGGCCACGAGGGCGCGGACATCTGCTGACATAGGCATACTGTAGGGACTCGACACACCGTGGCAGGTGTGGTTTACGAAGGGCGGCCCTGATGCTCGGACGACTCGCACGGCGCTCGGGCGCGCCGGCCCTGGTACAGCAGGTGCCACGGCCGGCAGCGCTGGATCTGGGCGCTTACCCGGGTATCGATGCGCTACTCGACAGCGGCGACGTGCTGGGCGCGCTCGCGCTCATCCGTGACCGCGAGCCTGGCTTCGACGAGCTGCGCCTGGCCCGGGTCGAGTTGCAGTTGCGCAACGAGGCTTTCGAGCGGGTGCGCCGCTCCCCTGCGCCGGACGTCGAGTGGCCACCGGTCAGTGACAAGGACCTGGGGCCGCAGGGACAGTTGCCGGAGATCACGGCTGACGCTCTGGACCGCGAGACGCTGATCGCGGGCGTACGGACCTACGGAATCCTCATCGTCCGGGGTTTGTTCCCGACCGACGCCTGCGCCGACCTGCGGGCGATGATCGACAACTCGGTGGACACGTTCAGCCGTGACCGCAACCAGGAGGATCCGGCCTGGAACATGCCCCTGCGCACCGTCGACGGCGACGTCCTCGGAGCGGCGGCCTTCCGCGCGTTCAACCATGCTGCCGGGGGGCTCGCCGTGGGCGATGCCCCGGCAGTCTCCCAGCGCGTGCTTGCCGCCTTCGAGGAGGTCGGGGTCCGCGACATTGTGCAGTCCTACCTCGGTGAGCGTCCGGCTGTCAGTCTGGAGAAGTGGACCATGCGCAAGGTCCCCGCCGACACGGGATCGAGCTGGCACCAGGACGGAGCCTTCTTGGGGACCGACAAGCACACCCTGAACATGTGGGTGGCGCTGTCGGACTGCGGGGAGCGGGCTTCGGGGTTGGACATCGTCGCCAAGCGCTTCGACCACATCGTTGCCACGGGCACCGCTGGGTCGTTCCTCTACTGGGATGTCTCTCCCGCGGTGGTGGAGAAGGAGCGGGGTGACCACCCGATCGTCTCCCCGCTGTTCCAGGAGGGCGATGCGGTGTTCTTCGACCAGTTCCTGCTGCACAAGACGGGCACGAAGCCCGGACTGGTGGACGACCGGTACGCGCTGGAGTCCTGGTTCTTCTCCCCCCACACCTTCCTTGGGAAATACTCCGGCCTATTGCTCTGAAGGCCGCCGGAATCTGCTGCCCTAGGGTCTGCGCGCCATCGGCACGGTCGCGGCTGGTGCGCCAAGCACGACGTCCCGGTAGATCCTCTCAAGAGCCTCTGCCTGCTGCCTGTGGTCGGGGATCACGGGCGGTCGCAACACCCTGTTGCGGTAATCGTCCGGGCGACTGATGATCGCGTGCATCGCATCGGTCAGCGGTTGCGCACCGCCGTCCATCGGTAGCACCGTCGAGTTCATTCCGTCGACCAGGACCTCAGCTGTCCCGCCGCCGGACGTGGCAACCACCCACACGCCGCGCAACAGGGCTTCCCGAACGGTCAGGCCGTAACTCTCCCGCGTCTGGGACGGGAACAGCAGGACGTCGATTCCCGCGAAGAAGTCATCGATCGTGTCAGCGCTGTAGGCCGGCACGATCCGGCACTGCGGGAACGGCCACTCCTCGGGCCGGATACCCGGCATGGCCAAGGCCTGCCCGGCATCCGCCAGGACCAAGGAGTAGTCGAGGTCGCCCAGTGCCTGCAGGGCGGCTC
>WBZP01003555.1_pt1 | contig 14330 bp, 12 predicted proteins | sample 5204301 | NCBI WGS metagenome assembly WBZP01 (sample SAMN12412401, study PRJNA552823) | activated sludge metagenome | isolation source: activated sludge from nitrification reactor of wastewater treatment plant... | place: USA: Pennsylvania | collected 2017 | reverse complement strand
CCGTGCCCGCGCGGACCGCCGCCGGGACGCCGGCGGCGGGGCCCGGATGGATGAAATCCTCCGACGACGACATCCGTCGCATGCGCGAGGCCGACAAGGCCCGGGGAAAGCGCCGGAAAAAGCTGAATCAACGCCTGCGGGAATTGGAGGAAGAAAACGCCCGGCAGGGAAAATTCAGTTCTAACCTTGAAAAAGCGGTTGAAAAAGGGATGGAAATCGCCGGAAACTTAGAGCAGTTGTGGGTTTCATCCGACTATTACAATAAGCAAAAGCTGCAGTACCTGGTTTTTCCGGAGGGATTGGCCTATGATAAGAAAAATGACCTTGTTCTAACCACCCGTACAAACACGCTGTTTGCATCCATTGCAGAACAGGCAAGGGTTTGGGATGGAAATGAAAATGGCAACCCCTGGAAGGATTGCCATTTTGGAAGTCATGTCGGGTGGACTGGATTCGAACCAGCGACCCCTTGCACCCCATACAAGTGCGCTACCGGGCTGCGCCACCACCCGAACAGTTAAGTGGGCGGCAAAAGTAATTGAAAAATTGTATTCTGAAAAGAAGAATCTGGCTTTTATTGAAAAAATCCCAGCCCCTTCGAGTCAGCAATGAACAGGGCTCCCATTTCCTGACTGGTTAATTGGAGGCAAACAAAAACATGTAGATCAGGGAAATGGCAGTTGCGGCCACCAGTATGAAATTGAGTGTATTGCCCAGCTTTGCCCGGTAACCCATGCTGATCACCAGACCCACCGACAACAATATAAGCCCGATCCAAACAAAATTGATGTATGGAAATACATAGGCCTTGAGGGTTACAAAATCTGTGACCGCATCGGTTTCCCGCCAGGCAATCTGAATTTTCTGCTGATCCGCTGCCACGCCGGCAAAACGGATATGCAGGTTCTGGGCATATACCGTATCATCCACCTGTACAATCTTCATACTGTCGAGACCAGCGGGTCGTCCGTCACCTTCGGGCAGTTCCACTTTATCCACGTACAGCATCGGGGTGGCATGATAGCGCACACTGTCTTTCGCCACCACGGTGAGATCGGCCAGTACACTGAGATTACCGGGACGGATATTGAATTTATTAGTGGCCGGGTTTTTAACCGTTCCATTGAAAATCATATACCCATTGGAGTAAAACAAGGTATCGCCTTCTTTTACTTCCCTAATTTTAAACGCACTGGTATCTTCCGTGCGCTCTGGGTTCAGTACGTATGAAATATAGGTGAACACATCATGCGTCAGGTAACTGCGGGTGTCAGGGTTACTGCTCATGCTGTTGTTCTTCATGAGATATACATCCGGACTCAGCACAAAAGATTCTGTAACCTCTTTCGATCCGGGCGCTTTTTTCTCAAACAGCAAATGATAGAAATTACGGCCACTTTCATGGCCTGCACTGTCGTTCAGGTAGGTAACCATATACTCACCCATGCGGGTAGGCACCTGGCGGATGAGGTTGATGTTTTCTGCAGGATTGTCCTGCTGTTTGGTCAGCGGATCAATCCCCGTAGGCAGCGCAAAGGCTTTATACTTTTCCTCACTGATGATTTTTTTATTGCCGGCCGAAATGATCATCCCCCCGATCATCAGGGCGAAACCTAGGTGCGCGATGGAACCACCGGCTGATTTCAGCTTTCCCTTCAGCCCCATTTTAATATAGGCCGCATTGGCCACCAAGGCATAGATGCAGGCAAAGAAAGCCACATACAATGCAGCCAGGAATCCGGCTCCCTGCTTGTAATAGGTAATCGGGTATACCACGGCCAGCAAGCCAGTGAGCAGGGCCGCCATAAGGGTGGGCCATACAATCGTGCGGGCAAAACTGCCTTTAGGGGTGGTGCGGTAGCGGAAAAACTGGGTAATGGCGGTGAGGACACCGAGAATCACGGCTACCAGCACCATTACTTTGTTATAGGAAAATTCCACGTCTTCCGCAGGAGCGAAATTGGTTTTGAATACCGCGTTCACCACGGGCATGGAGGTTTTGCCAATGATTAAAAGCGCGGAAAGAAAAAGCACGAGTGAACCAATAAACATCCAGAACTCACGGGTATCTGTACCCTCTTCCTTGACCACGGTGGGTATGCGGCGGTAATGAATACCCAGCAGCACCAGTGAACCCAGTCCGAAGAAAAGCAGGAAGGAAAGGATCAGGATATTCATCGCGCTGCCGGCCTCTGTGAAGGCATGCACCGATGTATCGCCCAGCACGCCGGTTCGGGTTAGGAATGTTGAATACAGAACAAAAACAAAAGTCAGGATGATAAAAAGATAGCTGGCCCGGAGAGAGTGACCGGTAGCATTAAATATCAACAGGGTATGAATGCCCGCTACGAGGATCAGCCAGGGCACCAGGGAAGCATTTTCCACCGGGTCCCAGGCCCAGTAGCCACCGAATGACAAAGATTCATAGGCCCACTTGCCTCCCATCATAATGCCGGCACCCAGCACACAGGCAGCAAACAAGGCATAAGGCATCGCAGGTTTTACCCAATCCGTATACTGCCTCGTGATCAAACCTCCCACGGCAAAGGCGAACGGCACCAGCGTAGCGGCAAAACCGAGAAACAGCACCGGCGGATGGATCACCATCCAGTAATTCCGCAGCAGTACATTGAGGCCTACCCCATCCTTGATCAGGCTGAGGTATTCAGGACGGCTGAAGATGGGCCCGCTGATTTCATTCCGGGTAAGCACAAAGGGACTGTTCCCGATTTTGGTTCCGAAAATGTACACGCCCATGATCATCATGGCTAAAAAAACCTGGGCCAGGCTCACCACACTCATCACGGGTGCTTCCCAGCTACCCGCGCGGCGGATCAAAAACAATCCGAGCAGGGAATGCCAGATTGACCAGAGGAGAAAACTCCCGCTTTGGTCTTCCCAGATACTGGCAAAGAGGTACTTGAACTCCAGTTCTTTGGATGTATGCTTATAGGCGTAGAGATATTCGATGTAATGATTGGCACAAATGTAGAAGATGAAACTAAAGATGATCAGCACAGCCAGTGACTGTATGATAAAAGCTGTACGTGCATATCGCAGCCAGGCATGTTTCAGCACCTGATCCGTCTGCCGGATGGAGAGCAGGTAAGCTGCGGATGACAGCAGGGAACTGATAAATGCGATGAGAACAAAAAAGTGGCCCCATTGGCCCGGCAGCAGGTGTTCGCCTTCAAATTGCATGTGTTCAGTTGGTTTAGGAGCGGGCATTCAACAGATGCCTTCGCCGGATGGACCGGAATCCTACAAGAGGTGCCGGATGTTGGAATATGCTGCTTAAAACGGTATTACTGGGCGATTGTTTTTTCCAGTTCCTTCTTGTCATCTTTGTATTTACTCGGGCATTTCAGGAGCATCTCTTTGCACTCAAAAACATCACCTTCCATTTTCCCCTTCAATACAATCCGTTCGCTGTGTTCAAATTCAGCAGGTTTGGTATTGCGGTACACCACCCGGGTGCGTCCTCCCAGGCTGTCTACGGCGGTGAATGCCATATAGTTGGGATCCTTTGCCGGATCATAGTCCATGGGTACCGACTTATCCAGTTTAGCGATGAGGTGCACAAATTTACCTTGCTTCTGACGGGCTGAATCAATGGTATCGTAGGTGGAGAAATCGGCCGACAACATCAGGAGCGCACCAATGGCAAACGCAATGGCAACCAACAGAATAATATGTGTTCTTTTCATATATGCCAGGTTAATAATCCGGTGCAAAATTAGCACAATTCAGTCAGCCTCCCGGTGCTTTGTTTGACGTTGAACTGTTAAAAATCCCTTGCCCGCGCCCAAGCAAACGGGAAAAATTAGTGATTTACATGCAGGGGTGAAGGCCAACGTACTATCTTTGCACCCGCCCGGCAGGTTCCTCCTCGGATCAAGCTGCAGGGCTCACACCATTTTAACCGGACGCGATGACAGACCTTACCCAATTTGACCCCAACTCGGTCGGCAATCCCAATAACAATATTTTTGGCTTACCCTTTACCGAAGCGGATGCACGGCTGGTGATCCTGCCCATTCCCTGGGAAGTAACGGTGAGTTATTCGGCCGGTACTGCGCGGGCGCCTGAACATATTTTCAAGGCCAGTCTGCAGGTTGACTTATTCGATCCCGATTACCCGGATGCCTGGAAGCAGGGATTTTTCATGCGCGATATTGACAAGAAAGTGCTGATGAAAAGTGATTACCTGCGGAGGGAAGCTGAACTCTATATTAAATACATTTCCGAAGGGGAAGACGTGAACGAAAACAAGTTCATGTGCAAAACCCTGAAAGAAGTAAATGCCGGTGGTATTTTTTTGAATGAATGGGTATATGCCCAAACCCGGGAACTGCTGCAGGCAGGCAAACTGGTGGCCCTGCTGGGCGGCGATCACAGCACCCCCCTGGGATACTTCAAAGCCATTGCAGAACAGCATGGCAGTTTTGGTATCCTGCAGATTGATGCTCACTGCGACCTGCGCAAATCATATGAAAACTTCAAATACTCACACGCTTCCGTGATGTACAACGCGCTGGAAGAAATACCCCAGCTGAGCAAACTGGTGCAGGTAGGTATCCGCGATTACTGCGGGGAAGAATATGATTATATCCAGGCTAACCCCAACCGCATCACTACCTTCTTCGACCAGGATATTAAAGAAAGACAGTATGAAGGGGAGAGCTGGAAATCGATAACTGATTCCATCGTTGGCCAGTTGCCCGAAAAAGTATTTATCAGTTTTGATATCGACGGACTGGACCCCAAACTTTGTCCAAATACCGGCACCCCCGTTCAGGGTGGTTTTGAAACAGAACAGATTTTTTATCTCATTAAGAAAATCCACCAGAGCGGAAGAAAGATTATTGGCTTCGATCTGAATGAAGTGGGCGTAAGCCAGGACGAATGGGATGAGAATGTAGGCGCCCGCTGCCTTTTCAAACTTTGCAGTATGCTGGTGGCGAATAACCCGCAGCAATAATGAATCCTTCTGCAGGCTACCGTATCCGGATCAAAGCCAACCCCGGTGAAATCATGATCCCGGGATTAAGGGCATTACTTTTCCTGAGTCTGCTGTTGCTGCTGTTTACTGAGCACGCACAGGCCTGGTACCGCTTTCATCTGCCCGGCCTCTTACTCCTGGCGGCTGCATTAACACTGGGCAAGCTGGTGTATCAATACAAATTTCCGCTACCCCTGGTAGCAGTTGCAGCTGGCCTGCTGCTGTTTTTTGCCACCGGCAACTGGATCATGCCGATCCTGATCATCCTCATTTTTCTGCTGCTCCGGTACAGCTACCGGCAACCCTGTATCGATATAAATGACCAGGGCATACAGATCCGGAAATCGTTTTCAAATCAGTTGTATGACTGGGGAGAACTAAGTAATGTGGTGATCAAAGACCAGCTGATAACCATTGATTTCAAAAACAACCGTTTGCTGCAACTGGAAACAGATAGCTACACATGCGACACTTCAGCTTTTAATGCCTTTTGCAGGACGAAAATCAGCCATATCTAGTTATCAGGCGCACCCCCGTCAATCCAGCAAAGAATCAGCGATTTCTGAGCGCTTGTTAATGTGGCACCCTGGGGCATCGATCCATTTGCAACCGAAGCGCGGATGCTTGACCGGTTATTAAAAACCTGTGTATAATTAAGCAGCGCTCCCGGCCCCCGCACACTGCCGGCAGCATGGCAGCCTGAATTGGTGGCGCAATACGTGTTGATCAGGGGCTGAACCTGTAAACTGAAGGTGGAAGTAACACCGGTGCAGCTCACACTGCCTGAACCACCGGAATTATCTTCCTTTTTACACGAAGTTGCTGAGAGGAGCAGGAATGTACCTGCAAGGATCATTTTGTTCATAAAGTGAAAATAATAAAGGATACAGAACCCGCAACCGATGCAAGGGTGGTCCGGTTGCTAAAAATCCGTTAATTACGAACAGATCACCTGATGTGCCAGGTGAAATAATCTCATGCAGGCACCTCCAAAAAACCGATTTTTGCATCCTGCAGCACAAAATGGAAGCCGCTGACTAATCAATTATGCAAAGCCCTTTTATCTTATACTCCGACGGAAACGGACATATTTTTGAAGATACCTCCCTGTATGTTACCGGCCGTAGTGGCTGGGATGCGGTACCCGTACCTGAAGATGAATGGATGCTGTTACCTGAAGGCGGCAACCTCTATGAACTGCCCGGCCGCCGGGGCATTGGGATTGATGTACAAACAGGCGAAATGCGCCTCTGTGAAAAAGGCTGGGCGGTGGCTGCCTTCATTCCGCCGGCACATACCGGCCTCTATGTAGCGGCGTATGAAACCGAACCCGATGCGCCTACCCTTCCCCTCTTCTGTTATACTGCGGCCGGCTGGAGAGATGACCGGTTTTATGTGCCGGCCGTTCGCATTGAACCGGATATCCGACAGGAATGTGCGGGTTATGACGACACACTGATTGCTGAAGGCGCCGCCGCACTGCTGAAAAACTATCCGCAGAACCGGCTGGTGAAACACCTGATGGATAACTGCTGCAACACGTATCATTGCCCCGCCGCCCGCAATTTCGCCCTCGGCCGCTGGGAATGTCCTGTACCCAGCTCGCCTGCGTGCAATGCCAACTGCCTGGGATGTATCAGTTTTCAGCCGGAAGAGGAAACGATCGTGAGTACCCAGGACCGGCTAACGTTCAGGCCTACCCCGGAAGAGATCGTGGAATTCACCGTACCGCACCTGCAGCAGGCTCCCTACCCGATTGTAAGCTTCGGCCAGGGCTGCGAAGGCGAACCGCTGCTGATGTGGGAAACCATCCGGGATGCCATCATCGAAATCCGTAAACATACCTCCCGGGGCAGTATCAACATCAATACCAATGGCTCCCGCCCGGATGCGGTGAAAGCGCTCTGCGAAGCCGGCCTCAACAGCATCCGCGTGAGTACCAACAGCGCCCGGGAAAAAATATACAACCCCTATTACCGGCCCAACAACTACCAGTTCAGCGACCTGCTGGAAAGTCTGAAAACCGTACGAAGCTTTGGCGGCTGGACCAGCATCAACTACTTCGTATTTCCGGGCATGACCGACAGTGTGGAAGAATACGAAGCGCTGCGGAAGCTCATCCGCGAAACGGACCTCTGCATGATTCAATGGCGGAATTTCAATATTGATCCCGACTGGTACCTGGGGAAAATCGGGGTAACCGATACCGGAGAATGCATGGGCATCAAACAAATGATGGAGCTGATCCGCGAAGAATTCCCCGATCTGAAATTTGGTTATTTTAACCCGCCGATGGAGCGCATCCGCGGAAACTTTGACCGGGACTTTGCCCACTGATCTATTGCCGTTCATCCATTTTTAGAAAACGATGCAACCGAAGAAGCCGGCAGGTGGTCAAAGCAGGAAATGAACAGTATGAAAAAGTATATCCTGCTCAGTTTTGCATTGGCCGCGCTGGCCAGCTGGTGGGGCTGCAGTAAATCAACAACCGGCTGCGAACTGCAGGCGGTGGAGATTCTCCGTTACGACTGCGACCGGGCTATTTTCCGCTTCCTCCAACCCAACGGACAGGGCGATGACAGCTGGACAAATATCTTTGACGGCCGTACATACAACCATGTAAGTTCAGCAACTATCAACTGCGCCTGGGGGCAGCAATTATCCTCCCTGCCTGATACGATCTATGTTAAACTGCGGGAAGTAAACACGCTGGTCAGGTATGCTGATTGCGCGCAGTGCCAGGCTATATCTCCTGAACCGCCTCAATCTAAAATGGAAATCACTGAAATTTCTTTCGTGAATTGTGAAAACGGAGAGTAAAGGAACCCGCCGTTTCAGCCAGTGCCTTAACATTCCGGTAATACTGATTGCTGATATTCACCGCTATTTCCGGTTACATGTTGAATGCGGCACTTTTCGGGGAAAATTTCAAATGGGGCGTAGCCATCTCTGCCCTGCAGAATGAAGGGGCAACCGAAGCCGGAGGCCGGGGCAGTTCCATTTGGGAAACCTTTGCCAAAAGGGCCGGAAAAATTAAAAGAGGCGCCCGCCCCACTACTGCCTGTGCATTTTATTACCGGTATAAAGAAGATCTGCTCCTCGCGAAATCCCTTGGCTTCAACAGTTTCCGTTTTTCGATTTCCTGGAGCCGCATCCTGCCGGATGGTACCGGCCGGGTGAACTCCGAAGGTATTCGCTTTTACAATCAGCTGATTGACGAATGCCTGCAACTGAACATGACTCCTTTTGTTACACTCTACCACTGGGATCTTCCCCAGGCACTGGAGCGCGAAGGGGGCTGGGCCAGTTTTCAGATGGAGCGCTGGTTCGCGGGGTTCGCTACGGTTTGCGCCGAAGCGTTCGGTGACCGGGTGAAAGACTGGATTGTACTGAACGAACCCATGGGCTTTACCAGCCTTGGCTATATGCTGGGCAAACATGCGCCCGGTAAACGCAGCGCAGGACACTTTATAGCTGCGGTGCACCAGGCAGCCCTGGCCCAGGCCGACGGCGGCCGGATCCTTCGGGCACTCGTACCGGCTGCCCGCATCGGCACCAGTTTTTCCTGCAGTGAAGTGATGCCGTACAGCGAAAGCACCGCTGACCGGGGGGCCGCTGAAAGGCTCGACATCCTGCTGAACCGGCTCTTTGCCGAACCCGCGCTGGGACAAGGCTTTCCGCAGGCTTCCGGTTTTCCGCTGCTCGAAAAAATATTCGTCCGCAACAAAGCCTGGAAATACACCGACCGGTTCCGGTTTGATTTTGATTTCATCGGCATTCAAAATTATTTCTCACTAACGGTAAAGCATAACCCATTCATCCCCTATGTATCCGCTTCCGAAGTAAAAGCGTCCTCCCGGGGAGTACCCTGTACAGCCATGGGATGGGAAATCAACCCCGATAGCTTTTACCGGATGCTGAAACGCTACTGGAAATACGGAGCAGTGCGGTCGATCATTGTTACAGAAAGCGGAGCCTGCTTCCGGGATAAAGTTCAGCAAGGCATTGTAAATGATCAGCCACGCATCGCCTATTTTGAAGGATACCTGGAGGCATTGCACAAAGCCATGCGGAGTGGAGTGAAGATAGAAGGTTACTTTGTGTGGACACTCATGGATAATTTCGAATGGAGCGAAGGCTATGATGCACGCTTTGGTCTTGTACATGTTCACTTTCCTTCACAGCGGAGAACCATTAAAAAATCGGGATACTGGTGGAATGCATTCCTGCTGCCTTCAAAAACAAATGGACCACTTACCGGATGAAATTCAATACCGGGAGACAGGGCCGGATGATTACAGCAGACGGAGAATACCACCTCAATAGCAACTATACAAAGCTAACTTTCCACAAATCCGCGTGCAATAGCCAGTGGGCGGAACGTATACCTCTTTTTAACGTGGTGGCCACCGCTGCGGAGAAAAATATCCCGCAGGGTTTCTATCACCCGGATCACATGCTGACCTTTATTCACCATTACGCAATCAGCCAGGGCCGCATGGGCGGCATCGGTAATTTCCGACCGGGTGGCAACGCCGGATTTATTGAGATTTTCAAGTACCTGGGTAGCCCAGATCACGGGTACATGTGCGGCTTCGGAAATCCATAGTATTTCTTCCTGGATTTCACTCATCCTTTCAAATCCGATTTCAACAGCCAGATCACCCCGCGCAATCATGACGCCCACGAATTCCTCCTGCAGGCCTTCCAGCAGCAACGCAGGAAAATTACGTACCGCCTCAGGTGTTTCAATTTTGATGACCACCGGTATTTTCCGGTCAGGCCCCAGTAACGAACGCAATTCACGCAGATCATTCGGTGTGCGGATGAATGAAAACCCTACAAGGTCGGCATGCTTTTGAATAAAGGGTAGGCATTTCCTGTCAAATGGTGTGAGTGCAGGCAACTGCAGCGTACTTTCCGGAAAATTGATACCCTTTTCGCACTTGATAAAAGGTTTACGCGCAGAAATCCGCATGATGATCAGGGCCACTTTGGTGCCGGCAACCCGTTCCACGCGGGCTTCAATCAAGCCATCATCAAACAGAACTTTTTCACCTACCTGCAGCATTTTAGCAATTCCTTTCACCGTACAGCCCACCATATGACTGCTGTTCTTTTTCAAATGCGCCTCGTCCGCCAGGTAAATCTGCTGCCCTTCCTGCACCTTCAGTTTATCACGTCCGGCCAGCACTGTTCTTATTTTCGGACCGGCAAGGTCCATATAAATTTTGCAGGGTATCCCTGTAATCCGGCTTGCTCTTTTAACCTGCTGAATCATCCGGAACCAAACCGATTCATCATCATGGGCACAATTGATGCGGGCGATGGTCATGCCAGACTGAAGCATGCTTTTTACGGCCGCGTAATCATTTGCCAGGCTGCTGTCAAACGTGGCCATAATTCCCGGAAGCTGGCTGTTGGGCCGGGTACCGAATAATTTACCGGCATGCTGTTCAAGGGCTGATTTGCCTGTTTCATATGAGATAATATTCCCACCCACTTTTTTCCGGGAACCCAGCCTCGAGAGGATGGCTGAAAGCTGTCCACGGATATGACTTTCCGAACTCGCAAGGGAAGATAATCCTGCTGCATGCAACTGATCCTGCAGGGACCGTATATCCAGGCTCCTTAATGCCAGGTAATGAAGCAGGTTGCCGGCAGCTTTGGAATTAGAGGGATGTATCTGGCTGAGCAGGTGGCTGAACCGTTTCTCTGTTTCCAGCATGAACGCATCCATCTCCTCCAGTGCCTCCATTAGTTTTTTCAATTGTTCTTTATGCACAGCAGAAAATTAACGTGGACTTACAGCCCAAATCAATGAATCATAAAGACTTAATTAAAAATTAATATTGACTGAAAAAGCGTAACGATAACTTAATTCCCGGTTATATAAACATAAGATAACTTTCTGCCTGATATGAATTGGCCAGCCATTATTATAGTTGCCTTGTTATTGATTGCCCTGGTGGTTTTCATCATCCTGAAAAATATAAAGGATGAAAAGGAATTCGAGCAGCAGCTCAATGAAGATTACCGGAAAAGCAAAGATGCTGAACGGGAGGAGGACAGCGATGCCATCACCCATTAACTTCAGCAACAGAATTCCATTAGCGGTAAAATTTCAAATCTTTCACCTGCTCCGGTGTTGCCGGCCGGATACTGATCGCGGCGCCCCCGCCCGGAGCTATTTTTATTTTCAGCAATGATTTATGATTGACCAGACACGAATTGATCGTGTATGCTTCCGGGTTAGCTTTCCAGTCTGCAGACGCCGCATCCGCGTAGATGGTCGCTGCATAGGTTACGCCAGGATCAAGATAATCCAATGACACCGTGGCCACCCGGCTGTTCTCATCCGTAATGGCGCCCACATACCAGCCCTCTCCGCCTTTTTGTTTCCGGGCAACCGTTAGATAATCGCCGGGCTCTGCTTCCAGTATACGGGTGGCCTGCCAGTCAACCGGCACCTCTCTGATAAATGCAAATGCATCCGGATGCGCCGCATAATGTTCGGGCAGATCGGCTACCATCTGCAGGGGACTGTACAGTGTAACATAAAGCGCCAGTTGCTTGGCAAGGGTGGATTTGAGCTGCCGCCCGGGATCAGCTGACGCATAGCCGCGCAGTTTGAAAATACCAGGGGTATAATCCATCGGACCACCCAGAAGCCGGGTAAAGGGCAGGATCGTTTCATGATCGGGCGGGCTGCCTTCCGCAAAAGCATTGAATTCATTACCCCGTGCGGCTTCCGAGGCTATAAAATTGGGCCAGGTACGGTGCAGTCCCGTTGGACGCACGGGTTCATGAATATCAATCATCACTTTATGCGCAGCCGCCTTTCTGATGGAACGGAGGTAATGATTGATCATCCATTGACCATCATGATGTTCTCCCCTCGGAATAATCCTGCCCACATATCCCGTTTTCACGGCGGGATAGCCATACGTATTCATGAATTTGAAAGCCGTATCCATCTGCTGATCGTAGGTGGCGGCATCCGCACTGGTTTCGTTGTGCATGATCATTTGCACGCCTTTCTCTCGGGCATAGGCCTGAATGCTTTGCACATCAAAATCAGGATACGGTGTCACAAAATCAAAATGACGTCCGTACCAGTTGCCGTACCAGGCTTCCCAGCCGGTATTCCATCCCTCCACCAGCAATCCTTTAATTCCGCTTTGAGCGGCAAAATCGATATACCTTTTTACATTCTCCGTGCGGGCGCTGTGGCGGCCATTGGGTATAAGCCGGCCATCTGCCGTACTGCTGTCGGGATGATCTGTATAATTCCAGCTGCCTTTATTCGTTTGCATCTCCCACCATACCCCCGCAAATTTCATAGGTTGAATCCAGGCAGGATTTTGTATGCGGGAAGGCTCGTTCAGGTTCAGGATCATCCGCGATTCCAGTAATCCGGCCGCCCGGTCACTGATGAGTATGGTGCGCCAGGGAGATAGTGCGGGTGTACGCAGGTATGCTTTGTTACCAATGGCATCCGGCACCAGGTTCGCTGTAAGCAGGTATTTCTCCCGGTCAACATGCAGCTGCATGGCCGGAAAATCCACCAGGGCTGCTTCGTGCAAACTGAGGTACAGGCCGGCTGCCGTTTTCATCGTCAGCGGCGTCTGCACGGCATACCGGTCGGGCACATTGATCTCGCGGCCGCCTTCGGATACCATCGTGGACTGCCAGGCATCTACCTTGCTGAGGGGTGAACGCGTGTAAGGTTGTTCGTTGGTATCATAATCGCCGGGAATCCAGAAAGCCGTATGATCGCCCGTGAGCCGGAAACCGGTTTTTTCAGCAGTAATCACAAAATAAGTGAGTGCCGGCTGCCGCGGGAAGACATACCGGAAAGCCACACCCTCTGCAAATACACGGAAACAGATGTCCATCCGGATGCCGGTGGCTTCCTGCAATAAGCGCAGGGTGAGCTGCCGGTGCCGGTCGCGGATAACCTGCTCCTCTCCCCATACCGGCTCCCAGCTTTGATCGTAGCTGGATGTGTCCATTCCCACTATCCGGAAACCTTTTTCCAGTTCCCGCCCGCCAGCAAGGGTAAATCCGAGGGGAGAAGGCAGCACAACCGGCTGATCCCGGTAATGAACCTCGTAGCGCAGAGATCCGTCGTTCTGATGATGCAGCGACAGGGAAACCGCCTCCATCCGCAGGGAATAGCTGCGTTCCTGCGCAGATGCAGGGAGCGCTAAAAACAATGATGAAAGTATGAATGCGGATAGGCGTTGCAGTAACATCGGATAGAAATTGGGTGATCAGTTCTTGCCGTCAAAGCTACGGCTTCCTGCATTCAGGACATATTTCACCCGCCTGATTTCCATCAGCCTGCAGCCGGAAAATTTTCACTCCGGGCCGGGCATGTATCCTGCATGGATAAGCGCAAATTCCGCTATCTTCATCCCATGAGAATAGTTGCCCTGTTATTGCTCATCGGATCCATGCTGCCGGGCTTCGCCCAGAAGAAATCTGCCTGGGTGAGCGGCCGTGTGCTGGATGAGAACGACCGGGCAGTCAACGCCGCATCTGTATACCTCCTGGGCCGTTCTGCCGGCGTGGTCACCAGCGACTCCGGTACCTTCCGGATCAAAGTGCCCGCTGAAAGAGCATTTGCCCTCATTTTTTCTCATACCGGCTTCCGCGATTTTCAGAAGAATTTTTTTCTGAGCGACCAGGAGGAAGAAAAAGTAACCATCAAACTGGAACGTTCAGGTACAACCCTTGAAAACATTACGGTTACTGATCAGCGCGAACGGCAGGAAACCGGGCTCACCCGCATCAACCCCAAAAACGCCCTGGTGCTGCCCGGCGCCAGCGGAGGTATTGAAGGACTGATCAAGATCCTGGTGGGCAGTAACAACGAACTTACTTCACAGTACAGCGTTCGGGGAGGCAATTATGATGAGAACCTGATTTACATCAACGATTTTGAAATATTCCGACCCTATCTCATCCGCAGCGGTCAGCAGGAAGGGCTGAGTTTCATCAACCCCGAAATGGCGCGGAATGTAAGCTTTTACAATGGCGGTTTCCAGGCGAGGTACGGCGACAAGATGAGCAGCGTACTCGATATCCAGTATAAAAAGCCCCGCAGCCATGCCGGCTCTGCTTATGTCAGTTTCCTGGAACAGGGATTTCACCTGGAAGGCGCTGCCCGGAAAGAAACGATTACCTGGATCGTAGGTGTACGTAACCGCAGTAACCGCAACCTGCTGAGCAGCCAGGAAACCAGGGGTGCCTATATCCCTTCCTCCAATGATGTGCAGGGGTATATTACCTGGAAAGCCAGTGAAAAATGGCAATTTGAACT
>WBZP01004600.1_pt1 | contig 14336 bp, 12 predicted proteins | sample 5204301 | NCBI WGS metagenome assembly WBZP01 (sample SAMN12412401, study PRJNA552823) | activated sludge metagenome | isolation source: activated sludge from nitrification reactor of wastewater treatment plant... | place: USA: Pennsylvania | collected 2017 | reverse complement strand
TGCGGTGGAATCCGCACATAGATATGGATCCCTCGCCCACCGCTGGTCTTGGGATAGCCGACTGCTCCCAGATCGTCGAGCACACTGTGCGCCACATGGGCGACTCGTTGTACCCTCGCCCAATCACACTCTGGCCCGGGGTCAAGGTCGATCCGCCACTCGTCAGGCTCTTCCACGTGGTCTCGGCGACTATTCCACGGGTGAAATTCGACAGTGCTCATCTGCACCGCCCAGATCACTTGGGCGAGTTCGGTGACGCAGAGTTCGTCGGCAGTGCGCTTCCAGCGTGGAAAGAACACCTGCACCGTCTCCACCCAAGGCGGCGCGCTGGCCGGAATCCGCTTCTGATGCACCTTCTCCCCGGTCACCCCGGTCGGAAATCGGTGCAGCATGCAGGGGCGCTCCCGCAACGCGTTGACGATGCCGTCGCCCACGCTCAAGTAGTACTCAACCAAGTCGAGTTTGGTCTCCCCGCGAGCCGGGAAGTAGACGCGATCCGGGTTGGTCACCCGCACCACCTTGTCGTCGACCTCGATCTCGATCGCGGGACTGGCCATGGCCGAACGCTACTCGTACGCCGGTCGCGTGGGCCCAGACTTCACTGCGTCTCGGGTAGCTCAACACCTAGTTCGCGTAGTGCGGCGCGCAATGTTGGCAGCCCTTCATCGTGATGCCAGTGCACGGCCTGCAGCCCGATTGCACGCGCGGTGGCCACGTTGTCCGCGTGATCATCGACGAACGCCACCTCGTCTGCGGGCAGGGCCAAAGCTTCCAGCACCCTCTCGAAGAACTCTGGATCGGGTTTGGCTGCGCCCACGTCACACGAATAGAAACTGCGGTCCATCAGATCGCCATAGCCCAAGCGCTCGCGCATGTAGGACGCCCGCAACGGATCCTGGTTGGTGGCTAGATGACAGCCGATCCCAGTTCGGCGTACGTCGGCAACCAGGTCGCGAGTGTCGTCGAAGCGGTCGAAGGTGCCCCAGACCTCCCGGATTCGCGGTGCCACGTCGAGCAGTCCCTGGCGTTCGAAGAGTTCATCGAGCGCCACCAAGATGTCGCCACGACCCCGCATCGCCTCCATCGCGGTCGGCCACAGCGAGGTGAGAAACGCGTCGGTGCGCTCGGGGCCGATCAGGTCGTTGAGCAGCGGACGCCACCCACCGGGAACCTGCTGCAGCACACCGTCGGCATCCCACAGGACCGCCTTGAGCACGCTCAATCGGTCCCGTGCTCGGCGATGAAGGCAAGGATCACGTCGGCCAGTTCAGGTCGGCACACGATCAGATCCGGGAGCAGCACGTCAGCTTGGTTGTAGCGCAACGGCGAACCGTCCACCCGGCTGGTGAATAGCCCGGCCGCCCGCGCCACTGCGACCGGAGCAGCCGAATCCCACTCGTATTGGCCGCCTGCATGCACATAGGCGTCACTGACATCGCGCGCGACTGAAATCACCTTGGCGCCGGCACTACCCATCGGCACCAGTTCCCCGTCGAGGTGCTCCACCAGGGCCTGGACAAACGCCGGTGGTCGCGTGCGCGAGGCGACGATTCGCGGCCGCCCCCCGCTCGCAGGGGGTACGACGGGAGGTGCGCCGGTATGGAAGGTCTGACCAAGTCCCGGCTGAGCCACCGCGCCAGCGACGAGATCCCCGTCGTGCCACAGAGCCACATGAACAGCCCAGTCGTCACGAGGCGGCTCGGAGAACTCACGGGTGCCGTCGAGGGGATCGATGATCCACACTCGCCGAGCGGTGTGTCGGTCGTGTCTGCCCACGGTGCCGCGATGTTCCTCCTCGCTCAGGATGGCGTCATCAGGGCGGTGCTCGGCCAACGCTGCCATCAAGAACTCATGAGCGGCGAGGTCGCCAGCGTCTTTGAGTGCCTTGCCTTCCAAACCCTGCTCTCGCACCTGCAACAGGAGGCGTCCGGCCTCGGTGGCCAACCAGGCCGCGAGATCGTGGTCGTTGCTGGGAACTTGGGTGCTTGTCACTCGGTCACCCTAGCGACCGCGTCTCGACGTACGCGCCCTGACGGGCGGCGCTGCCGGGGCTTGGCGGCTAGTCAGGAATTGAACCGTGCCTGGGTGATCTCTAGGCCCTGCGCGATCAACGACTCGACTGCGTCGGCGGCGGTGTCGATCTGGAACGGGAGTTCTTTGCGTTCGGTGGCCGAATAGTTCGACAACACGAAGTCGGCAGGCTGTTGCCGCCCGGGCGGTCGACCGATCCCGGCGCGGACGCGATAGAAGTCACCAGTGGCCAGCGACGAACGCATCGACTTCAGTCCGTTGTGGCCGTTGTCGCCGCCACCGAACTTCAACCGCAGCGTGCCGAAGGCAATATCCAACTCGTCGTGGATCGCGATGATCGCCTCGGGCGGCACTTTGTAAAACGTGGCCAGCGCCTTGACCGGCCCACCGGTCTCATTCATGTAGCACCGCGGGCGAGCAAGCACCACGCGCGGGCCAGGGACCGACAGCCGACCCTCCACCACCGAGGCTCGTCCAGACTTGTGCGCCCGCCACGAGGACCCCATGCGTCGGGCCAATTCGTCAGTCACTAGGTAGCCGACGTTGTGGCGGGTCCCGGCATAGTCAGGCCCCGGATTGCCTAGCCCGACAACGAGCCAGACCTCCGGGGCCTGAACGAGATCCGTGGAGGTCACTCCTCGGACGAGTCCTCACCCACGACGGCAGGCTGAGCCGGCTCGCCGGCGTTGTCAGCCTCCGCCTCGGCCAACTCGGCCTCGACCTCTTCAGCGGTGGGAGCGTGGGTCACGTTGACGATCAGAGCGTCTTCGTCGGTGAGCAAGGTCGAGCCCTTGGGCAGTTCGACGTCAGAAGCGAGGATCTGGGTGCCGGCCTCCAGGCCCTCGATCGAGATCTCCAGCAATTCCGGAATGTGGGTGGCCTCGGCCTCGATGCTCAAGGTGGCCTGCTCGGTCACGACCAGAGCATCGGACTTGGCCTCGCCGATCAACTGCACCGGCACGTCCACGATGACCTTCTCGCCCTTCTTCACCTCGACGAAGTCGATGTGCTCGAGCGCGCGACGGATCGGGTCGACCTGAACCTGCTTGGTCAGAGCCAGGTGGGTCTTGCCATCGATGTCGATCTGCAGCAGAGCGTTGGCGCCACCGTGCTTGATCGCCAGCATGGTCTGGTGGCCGGGGAGGGTCACGTGCATGGGCTCGTTGCCGTGCCCGTAGATCACGGCCGGGATCTTGCCTTCCCGGCGGATCCGGCGGGCAGCGCCCTTGCCGAACTCGCTTCGGGCCTCTGCCTTGATGGTCTCTTCACTGCTCATGCGGGGTGATGCTCCTCGTCGTACGTCGGATCTAGGTCGGTGGTCGCCTGCGCCGGAGGGACAACCAGAAGAACAACAAACCCTGAGAAACAACAGAGCACCGCGCGACGACGGCACGGTGCTAACCGACCGCGTCGATCACGGAGTGGTGAACTCCCTCGCCGAGGCAACCCGGCAAGTCTACCCATCCAAGAGGAGTGGGGCGAATCTAGGGTGGGGTGGTGACCCTGACTCTTGAAGCCGCCCGGGAGCGAGCACGCGTGCTCACTGTCGCTGCCTATGACATTGATCTCGATCTGAGCCAAGGTGAGGCTGAGTTCGCAAGTCGAACCACAGTTGAGTTTGGGTGCTCCGATGTCGGGGCGCGCACCTTCATCGAACTCCATCGCGCCAGCGACGTGGTCGCCGAACTCAACGGTCGCGCCATCCCTGCGGAGGCGTACGACGGCGCCCGATTGCAGCTAGATGACCTGGCCGAGGCCAACGTGCTCACCGTGAGCGCGCGCCTGCCCTACGTGCACGACGGAGACGGATTGCACCGCTTCGTCGACCCAGCCGACGGCGAGGTCTACACCAGCGCCTACTGCGGGATGGACATCGCGCAGCGGATCTTTGCCTGCTTTGATCAGCCCGACTTGAAGGCATCGCTGACCCTGTCGGTGACTGCTCCTGAAGGCCAGCAGGTGATCGCCAATGGCGTGGGCACCAACGAGGGCAATCGCTGGCGGTTCGCCACCACCCCGCGGATCTCGACGTACCTCTTCGTGGTGTGCGTCGGGCGATGGCACTCACGCAGGTTTGACCACGCCGGGATGCCGTTTGGCTGGCATGCTCGCGCCTCGCAGGCCGACGCCCTGGACCGGGAGTTCGACTGGCTGGCCGAGCACACCCGGGGATGCTTCGACACCTTCACCGGGATGTTTGAGGCGAGGTATCCCTTCGATTCCTACGACCAGGTCTTCGTCCCCGAACACAACTGGGGCGCGCTCGAAACGCCGGGAGCGGTGACCTTCCGCGATGAATACTTGACCCCCGCTCCCCCCACCGATCCCGAGCGCGCGGCGCTAGCCATGGTGATCGCCCACGAGATGGCGCACATGTGGTTCGGCGATCTGGCCACCATGCGCTGGTGGGAGGACACCTGGCTGAACGAGTCGTTTGCCGACTACATGGGCTACCGGGTCGGCGGCCAGGTGTCCGGCCTGGACGTCTGGACCGAGTCGGCGCTCGACGTGATCGTCGCCTACTTCGCCGATCAGCGGCGCTCGAGTCACCCTGTGGCCCCGCTTGCTGAAGAAGTCAGCGACGTCGACGCGGCCCTGGGCAACTTCGATGCGCTCACCTATCGCAAGGGCCGCCAGACACTGCGCCAACTGGTGACTTGGTTAGGTGACGAAGCCTTCCTGGCCGGTGTCAACGCCTACCTCAACCGCTTCGCCTTCGCCAATGCCACTTTGGCCGACTTCGCGGTCTGTCTCGACGAGGCAGCCCCCGATCGCGACGTGCGCGCTTGGGTGGATGCCTGGCTGCGCACGACTGGGTTCGACACCCTGCACCTCGCCTACGACGGTGAGGTACCGGTCGTTTCCCGCGAAGGCTCTCGGCCACATCGGGTGAGTCTCGGCCATGGCGTGCTGATCGATCTGGGCGATGAGCCCGTGCGGATCCCCGAGCTGGCGGGCCGATCAGTAGTGCCCAATGCCACTGACGAGACCTTCGCTCGGATCGACTTCGACGCCGACACCTGGGCGATTCGCAGCCGAGAGCCTGATTCAAATCCGATCACGCGCGCGGTCCTGCTGCGCACGGCAATCGACCGCGTAGTGACTGGGTCGATGAGCCCGGTCGAACTGTTGGCCCAGTGGTTGCCGCAGCACCTGGTTGATGAGTCAAATCCCGAGATCGTCGCCTACGCGCTAGGGCAACTGTTGGATCGCTGCCTGCCGTGGTTGGACCCCGCCGAGATTGCCGTTGTCGATGATCGATTGGAAGAACTCGGCGTCGAGATGCTGAGCCAGTCACCGGAGCGGTCGATCGCGATCGCAGCGGCCTCCGTCGTACTCCGGACCAGTGGTGACATCGACGCCCTCCACCGACTCCTGGATTTGGACCGAATCGCATCGTTGGATCTGACTCAGGACCTGCGCTGGGCCGCCGTACGCCGGTTGGCGGCGCTCGGCGACACCAGCGCCATCGACCCCGAACTCACCCGGGACGCCTCGGCCCGGGGGCAGTTGGGTGCGCGACGAGCCCGGGCATCTGTGCCACTGGAGTCGGCCAAGGAAGCCGCCTGGTCGGCGATGTTCGACGTGGCAGTGAGCAATCGAGAGTTCGAGGCGAGCGCGGCTGGCTTCTGGACACCTGGCCAGCACGACGTAGTCGGTCCGTGGTTGGAGCGCTATGTGCCGGCTGCCATCGCACTCGCCGAGCAGGTTGGTCCTGGACTGGGCTCCCGGATTGGGCAGGCCGTTCCGTGGCTCCCTCTGACCGTGGCCGACCTGACCCACGTCCGAGGCGCGATCGCGGCTGCTTGCGAACAACCCCTGCCCACCACGCTCCCCCGAATGTGGTCAGACCGCGTCGACGACCTCACCCTGGCCTTGCAGATCAGGGGCTGACGCCAACTGCGCCATCTGAGCGGGAGGCTCAGGCGTGGCCGTCAAACATGCTGGTCACCGAGCCGTCTTCGAAGACTTCGCGGATGGCGCGGGAGATCAGCGGGGCGATCGAGAGGCAGGTGAGTTTGGAGAAGCGCATCTCGTCGGGGACCTGGAGCGTGTCGGTGACGATCACCTCGGTCGCTGGTGAGTTCTTCAACCGCTCCACGGCAGGACCAGACAGGATCGAGTGGGTGGCGGCGATGATCACCCCGGCAGCGCCCTCTTTCATCAAGGCCTCGGCAGCCTGCACGATGGTGCCAGCGGTGTCGATCATGTCGTCGACCAGCACACACATCCGCCCCGAAACATCACCGACCACCCGGTTGGCGACGGTTTCATTGGGGCGATCGGTGCGTCGAGTCTTGTGAATGAAGGCCAGCGGCACCCCGCCCAGCTTGGCTGACCAACGCTCGGCCACCTTGATCCGGCCAGCATCAGGTGAGACGACGGCGAGTTTGCGGTGGCCGTATTTCTCCCTGACGTACTCCGCCAAGATCGGCATCGCCATCAAGTGGTCCACTGGCCCGTCGAAGAAACCCTGGATCTGATCGGCGTGCAAGTCGACCGCGATCAGACGGTCAGCGCCCGCGGTCTTAAACAGGTCGGCCATCAAACGGGCCGAGATCGGCTCACGACCGCGGTGCTTCTTGTCTTGACGGGCATACCCATAGAACGGGAGTACGACGGTGATTCGCTTCGCCGACGCCCGCTTCAACGCGTCGACCATGATCAAGTGCTCCATGATCCACTTGTTGATCGGGGCGGTGTGGCTTTGGATCACAAACGCATCGCAGCCGCGCACCGACTCCTCGTAGCGCACATATATCTCAGAGTTGGCGAATTCGTAGGCCGATGTCGGCACCAGCGAAGTGCCAAGATCAGCAACCACTGCCTCGGCAAGTTCAGGGTGCGCCCTGCCGGAGAAAACCATGAGCTTCTTCTTGGTTGTTTTCCTCATGCTGCTCACGGGTCCGGCTGCTCCCTTTGCTGAAGGCGACTAGTCAGGATTCTGTCTCACCGGGTTGTGCGTGACCTAACCCGGGGTCGGCATCGAGTGCCGCCTGCGCCGCAGCCGCAGCCGCCGACCCAGCCCTGCGACGGAAAACCCAGCCGTCGAAATGCCGTTGCGGCGAGCCCGACACCGCCAGCGCGCCGGGGGGAACGTTGCGACGAATGATGCTGCCTGCCCCAGTGACAGCGCCGTCGCCAATGTTCACGGGAGCCACAAACACGTTGTCGGACCCGGTGCGCACGTGATCACCAATCACGCTGTGGTGCTTCTCGACTCCGTCGTAGTTGGCGAAGATGGTGCCGGCCCCGATGTTGGATCCGACCCCGATCTCCGCATCGCCCACATAGGACAGGTGCGGCACCTTGGAGCCCTCGCCGATCTGGGCGTTCTTGGTCTCCACAAAAGCACCGATCTTGCCGTCGCGACCCAACGATGTGCCCGGGCGCAGGTAGGACCAAGGTCCGACCGTGGCGCCTTCGGCGATCACCGCCAACTCCCCATGCGTGCGTACGACGCGCGCCCCGGCCCCGACTTCACAGTCCTTCAGCGTGGTGTCTGGTCCGATCACGGCGTCTTCTGCCACGGACGTCGCGCCAAGCAGTTGCACGCCAGGCAGGATCGTGACGTCCGGAGCCAGGCTGACGTCGACGTCGATCCAGGTAGTGGCGGGATCCATCACCGTGACCCCTTCGGCCATCCAGTGCCGCAGGATGCGGGCGTTCTTCTCCTTGGCCAACTCAGCCAACTCGGCCCGGTCGTTGGCTCCCTCGGTCTGACGCCAATCATCGATCGGCACCGCACCTACGGCACGACCGTCAGCGCAGGCCAAAGCAACCGTGTCGGTCAGGTAGTACTCCGCTTTGTGAGCGTGCGGTGCCAACCTGGGCAGCGCCTCGGCCAAGAAGCCAGCCTCGAAGGCCAAGATTCCGGAGTTGATCTCTTTGACTGCCGCCTGCTCCGGAGTGCACTCGCGCTCCTCCACGATCGCGCGCACACCTTCGCCGCCTGCATCGCGGATGATCCGGCCATAACCGGTCGGGTCTTGGACCACGCCGCTCAGAATGGTCATCGCTCTATCGCTGTCGTGGTGGGCCGCCAAGAACGCCCGCAGGCTCGATCCCTCCAGCAGGGGCGTGTCGCCGGTGATCACCAAGACGGTGCCGGACACCGAACCGACCGACTCCATCGCGACGCGCACGGCGTGACCGGTGCCCTCTTGGGTCTCCTGAACCGCCAGCACGATCTCGGGATCAATCTGCTGAATGTGCGCCCCAACCTGCTCACGTTGGTGGCCGACCACGGCGACGATCCGGGTCGGCGACACAGCCTTGGCTGCGGCGAGCACGTGGCCGATCATGCTGCGTCCGGCAATGGGGTGCAGCACCTTCATCGTCTTGGACTTCATCCGAGTGCCGCCACCAGCAGCCAACACGATCACGGTCAGGTCAGTCACTCGCGTCCTCGATTCATACGCCCTGGGTGCTGCTGCCACGCTCCCCGGGTGCTCCTCGCTTCGCTCGTCGACCCGGCTCGCTCGCTCGGTCACCACCCCGAACTTCGTTCGGGTGGTGACGCTCGCTCGCTCCCCGGGTAGGAGTCGAACCTACGTCGCTAATCCTGATTCAAAGTCAGGCGGGCCCTGCCGGCAGACCAACCGGGGATTGTGGTTGACCAGCGACAAGGGTAGCGCCGACGGCACTGTGGGTTGTCGCTGAGGCGGCACGAGTCTACGTCGACTCGAGCTCAGACCACGCCTTGAGCCACCATGGCGTCGGCCACTTTGATGTAGCCAGCCAGGTTGGCGCCGACAACGTAGTCACCTGGGTGGCCGTAATCCGCCGCCGTCTCTACGCAGGTTCGGTGGATCAACCCCATGATCTCTTCGAGTTTGGCCTCGGTTTCGGCAAACCCCCACGAGTCGCGGGAGGCGTTCTGCTGCATCTCCAAGGCTGAGGTGGCCACACCGCCAGCATTGGAGGCTTTGCCTGGCGCATAGAGCACACCGGCGGCCTGGAAGGTGTTGATCGCCTCCGGAGTCGAGGGCATGTTGGCGCCTTCGGCAACGAGCCGGACCCCATTGGCGACTAGGGCGCGAGCCCCTGACTCAGGCAATTCGTTCTGAGTGGCGCAGGGCAGTGCCACGTCACAAGGCACGTCCCAGATCGACCCGTCGGTCCCCAGTCGTGCCGAACCGCCGCGCTCGTCGACGTACACACTCAGACGTTCGCGGCGGCGTTCTTTGACGTCTTTGAGTAGGTCGAGATCGATTCCGGAATCGTCGACGACATAGCCCGACGAGTCCGACACCGCGACCACCCGCCCGCCCAACTGGTGCACCTTCTCCACCGCATAGATGGCCACGTTGCCCGAACCGGACACCACCACCCGACGGCCCTCGAAGCTCTCCCCCACTTCGGCCAGCATGTCGCGAGCAAAGAAGACCGTCCCGTAGCCGGTGGCCTCGGTGCGCACCTGGGAGCCGCCCCAAGTGAGTCCCTTGCCGGTCAAGACACCGGCCTCCCAGCGATTGGTGATCCGCTTGTATTGGCCGAACAAGTAGCCCAATTCACGCCCACCGACGCCGATGTCGCCAGCGGGTACGTCGGTGTATTCGCCAATGTGCCGATAGAGCTCGGTCATAAACGACTGACAAAAACGCATGATCTCGGCGTCGGAGCGGCCCTTGGGATCGAAGTCCGATCCACCCTTGCCACCGCCGATCGGCATCCCGGTGAGCGAGTTCTTGAAGGTCTGTTCGAAGCCCAGAAACTTGATGATCGAGAGGTTCACTGACGGGTGGAAGCGCAGGCCCCCCTTAAAGGGACCGAGGGCGGAGTTGAACTCGACCCGGTAGCCACGATTGATCCGAACCCTCCCCTGGTCATCAGTCCAGGGCACTCGGAAGATGATCTGCCGTTCGGGCTCGCAGATCCGATTGAGGATCGACCACTGCGCATAGGCATCGCGTTGACCAGCAATCGGGGTGAGGCTGAGCATGAGTTCGCGCACCGCTTGATGAAACTCCGGCTCTCCCGGATTTCGAGCCAGCACCGCCTCAAACATGGGCTGCAGATTGGGATGCAGTGAATCGACCATGCAGCCAAGCTATCCGGCGTCACGTCGGCGGCAACTATCTGTCTCATCGAGCATCTCGATATCAAGAATCTCGATCAGTTAGCCTGACCGGTGTGAGGGACGAAGTCGACGAACTGGTTGCGGCGTGGGGCCGGGAGCGATCGGACCTAGACCTCACCCCGGTTGAGGTGTTCAGCCGCGTAGGTCGGGCCGCCAAGTTGTTGGATCAGACTCGCAAGAAGGCGTTTGCGGCGCACGACCTTGAGGGTTGGGAGTTCGACGTGCTCGCCGCGCTACGGCGCATTGGTAGCCCCTACCAGCTCTCCCCCGGTCGATTGGTCAAGGAGACGCTGGTGACCAGCGGCACGATGACCAACCGGATCGATCGTCTGGCGGACCGCGGTTTCGTCCGACGTACGCCGGATCCCGACGATCGACGTGGCGTCCTGGTCGTCCTGACTATGTCTGGGCTGGAACGAGTCGACGCGGCATTCGCGGAATTGCTCGCTCACGAACGCGCCCTCCTGGGGTCGATGGCCCCGGCTCAGCGCACCCAGCTCGCGCGGCTGTTGAAGTCGCTGATGAGCTCTTAACTAGCCCTCGACCGCGTCAGCAGCGGTCAACCACTCCAACTCCAAGACATCGCGCTCTGCAGCGAGATCCGCCAACTCGTCAGTGATGGCGGCCAGCGCCACATAGTCATCGGCGGCCGCTACCACGCGTGCGTTCAGGGCAGCCTCCTGCTCGGCCAGGCGAGCCAGTTGGCGCTCGACTCGCTCCATGGTCTTGCGCGCGGCCCGCTCCGCTGCGCTGCCCGCCTTTGCCCGCTCCGGGGCGACCGCAGGTGCCGCGACCGGCGCTGCACTGACCGGGGCCGCCAACGCGGCTTTGCGATGCTCCAAATATTGGTCGACGCCGCGCGGCAGCATCGACAACTGGCCGTCGCCCAACAGCGCCCAGGTTGAGTCGGTGACACGCTCCAAGAAATACCGGTCGTGCGACACCACCACCAAGGTTCCGGGCCAGGAGTCCAAGAAGTCCTCCAAGACCGTGAGGGTCTCGATATCGAGGTCGTTGGTGGGTTCGTCGAGCAGGAGCACGTTGGGTTCCTCAAGCAACAACATCAGCAGTTGGAAGCGCCGCCGCTCACCACCGGAAAGATCGCCGAGCCTGGCCGTGAGCCGGTCGCCGGTGAAGCCAAACCGCTCCAGGAGCAAGGTGGCGGAGAGTTCGGACCCGTCGGCGAGTCGGGTCACCCGACGTACTCCAGCCACCGTGTCGAGCACCCTCGCCTCGGGATCAATCGGATCCACGTGCTGGGTCAGCGAGGCCAAAGCGACCGTGCGGCCATGCTTGATCCGCCCTGCGGTCGGAGGGAGTACGCCGGAGAGCAAGCTCAACACCGAGGTCTTGCCCGCCCCGTTGACCCCGACGACGCCAACCCGATCACCTGGCCCGAGACGCCACGTCGCCCGCGACAACAGCGAGCGCTCGCCGCGCACCAGATCGACATCCTCGACATCGATCACGTCTTTGCCAAGCCGCTGAGTAGCAAAGCGCTGCAATTCAAGGCGGTCGCGCGGGTCAGGCACGTCGGCGATCAGCGCATTGGCTGCATCGATCCGGAACTTCGGCTTTGAGGTGCGTGCCGGGGCCCCACGACGAAGCCAGGCCAACTCTTTGCGCATGAGATTTTGGCGACGGACCTCTGAGGCAGCGCTCTGGCGCTGTCGTTCGGCCTTGGCGAGCACGAACGCCGCATAGCCACCGTCGTAGGCATCCACGACCCCGTCATGGACTTCCCAGGTCGACTGACAGACCGCGTCAAGGAACCAACGGTCATGGGTCACGACCACCAAGGCACTCTCGAGCCCGTTGAGATGGTCAGCCAACCAAGCCACGGCTTCGACGTCGAGGTGGTTGGTGGGTTCGTCGAGGATCAACAAATCGTGGCGGTCGAGCAACAGAGCGGCCAGCGAACAGCGGCGGCGTTCGCCGCCCGAGAGCCCATGAATCGACCGATCGAGTTCCACCCCAGCAAGCAGCACTTCGACTAGTTCGCGGGTGACTCGATCTGCGGCCCATTGGTGATCGCTGCGCCCGCCCAGCACGGCCTCGCGGACCGTGTGATTGTCATCGAGCGCGTCACGCTGGTGCAGGTAGCCCACCTGCAATCCGCGGTTGCGGGAGATCCGGCCAGTGTCGGGAGCAAGTCGACCCGCGATCAGGTCCAGCAGGGTGGTCTTGCCGTCGCCGTTGCGGCCAACGACCCCGATCCGATCGGCCTCCGAAACGCCCAGACTCACCTCATCAAGCAGCATGCGCACGCCGTAGGACTTCGAGACCCGTTCCAGGCTGACGAGGTTAGCCATAGGTCACCACGTGCGCGCCGGCGACCGGCGCCGCACAAGCCGTCACTCGGTGATAGCCACGGGTGGCCAGACCCACCCGCACTCCGGTGGCCTGCAGCGAGTCAGCGCACAGAAACAACCACGTCGGTCCCGAACCCGACAGCAGTGCCGCCAGCGCGCCCGAAGCGAGCCCGTCAGCCCGGACCTGCTCCAAGTCAGGTCGCAGGCTGCACGCAGCCGGGGTCAGGTCATTGCTCAACACGTCGGCAAGTTGCCACGGGTCACCCGAGCGAAGTGCGGCCTCCAGACCGGGGTGATAGTTGGCCTGCATTCCAGGGTCCCGGTTGAGCCGGTCGAACTCGGCGTAGACACCGGGAGTGGAGAGTCCCTGATCGGACTCGACCAGCACCCACCACCACTCTCCGTTGTCTTCGAGTGGAGTGACGAGTTCGCCTCGCCCTGAGCCGACGGCGGTGCCACCGATCAGGGCGAAGGGGACATCGCTGCCGAGGTCGGCGGCCAGAGTCAGCAGTTCCTCATCACTGGTACCGAGATCCCAGAGTCGATCGAGCGCAATCAGGGTGGCAGCCGCGTCGGCGCTACCTCCGGCCAGTCCACCGGCCACCGGGATGCCTTTGCTGATCTTGATCGACGCGGTCTTGTCGAGGCCGTGGAGACCGCTCAACGATGATGCCGCTCGCAAGGCGATGTTGCGGTCATCGAGCGGAACCTCACTGGCGTCGATCCGCGGATCGGTCTCCAGGGTGAGCGACCAACTCTCGGCGTCGGCGACGGTCACATCGTCGTATAGTCCGATGGCTTGGTAGACCGTGGCCAGAGGGTGAAATCCATCGTCGCGCACGCCGCCCACGCCCAACCCGAGATTGATCTTGGCGGCCGCTCTCACGGTGACCGAACTCATCGGTTCAACTCCTCAGCAATAGCCACGAAGGCCGGCAGTTCCAGTGTTTCGCCCCGGGCACCCGGGTCTAGTCCGGCGGCAAGGATCGCAGCCTCGGCCGCCTGAGCCGAACCGGCCAGCCCGGCCAGCGTGGAGCGGAGCGTTTTGCGACGTTGGGCAAAGGCCGCGTCGATCACGGCAAACACTGCCTCTCTGTCGACTGTGGTGGTCGGGGGGGCGTGGCAGGTGAAGGCGACCAGACCTGAGTCGACGTTGGGCGCTGGCCAGAACACGTGGCGACCGACGGCCCCGGCCCGTCGTACGTCGGCATGCCAGGCGGCCTTGAGCGAGGGAATTCCATAGATCTTCGATCCGGGCCGCGCCGCCAGCCGATCTGCGACCTCGGCCTGCACCATCACCAGTCCGCTGCGCAGCGAAGAAACCGTGGCCAACAGATGCAACAGCACGGGCACGCTGACGTTGTAGGGCAGGTTGGCGACCAGAGTGGTGGGCGGTGGGTCGGGCAACTCGGTGACCTTGAGCGCGTCGGCGAGTACTACCCGCACTCGTTCAGCGTGGTCCGGGGCAAACTCCTCGATGGTGCGCGGCAAGCGATTGGCAAGCAGTGGATCGATCTCAACCGCGGTGACGCTGTGCGCTGCTTCGAGCAGCGCCAACGTCAGGCTGCCCAGGCCAGGTCCGACTTCGAGGACCGTGTCTGTGGGGCCAACCTCGGCGGCTCGAACGATCCGCCGCACGGTGTTGGGGTCGATCACGAAGTTCTGCCCGCGCTGCTTGGTAGGCCGCAGATTCAACTCCGCCGCCAGGGCTCTCACCTCGGCAGGACCGAGCAGGCGGGGGGTGGTCACTTGGGTGAGGATATCGGTGGTTTGGGGCGGCTAGTTCCGCACAAAGTCACAAGTTCACTGGCTCTTCTGTCTGATGTGTGGGTGCGGGGTGGCGTCCGGGGAGTTTGGGTCGGTGTCCTCCGAGGGTGAGCATGGCGAGTGCGATGAGGGCTTGGGGTGAT
>WBZP01004597.1_pt1 | contig 14338 bp, 11 predicted proteins | sample 5204301 | NCBI WGS metagenome assembly WBZP01 (sample SAMN12412401, study PRJNA552823) | activated sludge metagenome | isolation source: activated sludge from nitrification reactor of wastewater treatment plant... | place: USA: Pennsylvania | collected 2017 | reverse complement strand
TGCAGTAATCAACAATGCCAAACGCTTCATTCGTTCTCTTCTCCTTGCATTACACAAAACGTGTTGGGATGTTAACGCGGGTGGCTGGGGCATCTTCTGAACGTGGTGGGGAAGGCAGACTCAATTCCCCTGGCGTACCGCGGACAGCTCTGCTTCCCGGCTTTGCCCGCTCTACAAAGTTAATTGTGACCCATGGCGCGGGAAAAAACAATAGTTAGTGGAAATCTAGTGGTCAGTGGCCGGTGGTCGGTGGTCGGTGGTCACCCGCCACTCGCCACCCGCCACCCGCTACTCTATAATCCCCCCACTCAAGCAAAAGGAGACAACCGCATGCCCTTCCCGACTCTCGACGGCTTTGGCCCGACGCGGCGGACGCTGCAACTGTATGGCCGCGCCCTCAGCGGCCTGGCCCGCGTCCACGGCGTGGCCCACCCCAACTGGTGGCACATCAGCCTGCGCGTGACGCCCAGCGGCCTGCTGGGCGACAACATCCCCTTGCCCGGCGGCGGCATTCTGGCCGGGCGGCTCGATCTGTTGTCGCGCCAACTGGTGCTATGGACGAGCGGCGGCGGCCAGTGGGCGCTGCCGCTGGACGCCGGGCTGAGCGGCACGGACATGGGTGAGCGGCTCATCGCCGCGGCGGCTGAGGCCGGGCTGCACGGCGACTACGACCGGGCGCGCTTTGCGTCTGACGCGCCGGGCGTCTATGATGCCACCGCCGCCGGCCGCTTCTTCGCCGCCCTGGTCAAGGCCGACCGCGTGCTGAAGAAGCACCGCGCCAGCCTGAGCGGCAACACCGGCCCGGTGCAGCTCTGGCCCCACGGCTTCGACCTGGCGATGGAGTGGTATGGCACTCGCGTCGAGCGGTTCGAGGAGAAGGGGGAGGTGAAGGAGTTGCCGGCGCAACTCAACCTCGGCTTCTACCCCGGCGAAGACGACGCCTCTTCCTACTTCTACTCCAACCCGTGGCCCTTCGACAGCGACAAGCTGCTGGGCCGCGCGCTGCCCCAGGGCGCGAGTTGGCACACCGAGGGCTGGCAAGGGGCCATGCTGCCCTACACCGCCCTGCGCGACGACCCGCGGGCCGAGGAGCGCGTACTGGAGTTCGCCGCCGCCGTCTACGATGTCGCCGCGCCGCTGCTGCGCTAGAGCTTGTAGGGCGGGTTGGCAACCCGCCCGGCTTTGATGGCTTGTAGCGCGGCTTGATAACCCGCGCTACAATGCGCCGCGTCTGTCAGAGACCCGACGAATATTGACATCATGCATCTGAAGCGCGCCGCCACCGCAGCCGACTACAGCCAGCAAGTGACCGCCCCACCGGCGGCCGCTCCTCGCCCGCGCGCATTTCCCTCGCCTCAAGCGCCAACCGTATATCCCCCAACCATCCCGCCGACATGGGAGGTGGTGCCTTACCCGCTGCCCAAACGCCTTAGACACCTGAACAGTCCGTCAATTGGTTTGCACAACAGTGGAGGAGAGAAATGCCCAAGATCAAATGGCCGGCGCTGCTGGCCCTGTTGCTTGCCCTGAGTCTCGTCCTGGCCGCCTGCGCCGGCCCCAGCGGCACGGCAGAAACCCAGGCCACCGAGGAGCCGGCCGCCGAAGAGTCGGCTGAAGAGCCGGCGGTCGAGGAGCCCGCGGCCGAAGAACCGGCCGAAGAACCCGCCGCCGAAGAGGGCGACCGCCAGATCGCCACCTTCATCTGGACGCAGGAGTTCGACACCCTCAGCCCGCTCTACACCAGCATGTGGTTCTCGACGATCACCTACTCGCTGTGGAACACCTGGGCCTGGAACTTTGACGAAAACCTGGAGCCGCTCCCCGTCCTCGTCACCGAGATTCCCTCGGCCGAAAACGGCGGCATCTCCGAGGACGGCCGAACCCTGACTTTCCATCTGCGCGACGACGCCGTCTGGTCCGACGGCGAGCCGATCACGGCCGACGACTTCGTCTTCACCTACGAGATGAACGTCGCTCCGGGCAACACCGTCAGTTCGACTTACCCCTACGACCAGGTCGAGAGCATTGAAGCGCCGGACGCGCAGACGGTCGTGGTCACCTTCACGGAGCCGTTCGCCCCCTGGCTGGCCACGCTGTGGCACAGCATCCTGCCCGCCCACGTCTTGCGCCCCGTCTTCGAGGCCGACGGCACGCTGGACGAGGCCGAATGGAACCTGGCCCCCACCGTAGGCGTCGGGCCGTACCGCTTCGAGGAGTGGGAGTCGGGTAGCTACGCCCGCTTCGTAAAGAACGAGAACTGGTTTGGGCCGGAACCGGCCATTGATGAGATCTTCTTCCGCTTCGTGCCCGACGACGCCTCGCAAGTGGCCGCGCTGCAAAACGGCGAAGGGGACGTGGGCACGTTCATTGCCTACTCCGACGTGCCGACGCTGCAAGACGCCGGGGTTAACGTCAAGACCGTGCCGTCCGGCTACTATGAGGGCATCTTCTTCTTCATCGGCGACGAGACCGTCCCCGGCCACCCGGCGCTGCAAGACGAGCGTGTGCGCCAGGCCATCGCCATGGCCCTCGACCGCGAGACGCTCAACCAGGACTTGCTGCTGGGCCTGACCACGCCCGTGGCCACCATGTGGGCCGGCACGCCCTACGAAAGCCCCGACATCACGATGTGGCCCTATGACCCGGCGGCGGCCAACGCCCTGCTGGACGAGGCCGGCTGGGTGGACAGCAACGGCGACGGCACGCGCGACAAGGACGGCGAGGAGCTTGTCCTCGTCCACGGCACGACGACGCGCGAGATTCGCCAGGACGCGCAGGCCGTAGCCCAGCAACAGTTGGCCGAGATCGGCATCGGGCTGGAGCTGCAAAGCTTCGACTCCAACATCTTCTTCGCCAGCTACGCCGAAGATGGCCCGTCCTACAACGGCGAACTCGACCTGATGCAGTGGTCCGACGGCCCCTTCTTCCCCGACCCCGACCACTACTACTGGTTGTGCAGCGAGATTCCCACCGACGATGCTCCCGACGGGGCCAACGCCCAGCGCATCTGCGACGAGGAACTCGACGGCCTCTTCCAACTGCAAGCCACCCAGACTAACACCGAGGAGCGCATCGCTACGTTCCATCAGATTTCCAAGCTGATGCACGACAAGGTCTACTGGCTGGGCCTGTGGGACGACCCGGACGTGTGGGCGCTCAGCAGCCGGCTGGGCAATGTCAAGATGTCCGGCCCAACGGCGTTCTATAACATCCACGAGTGGACGTTGTCTGAGTAAATGCTAGACCTCAGAGGTGGGCCGGCGGCCGGCCCACCTCTGAGGTCTGCAAGTGGGAGAGCGATGACCCGCTACATCATCCGCCGTCTACTCCAGGCCATTCCGCTGCTGTTCTTCGTCAGCATCATCCTCTTCGTGCTGATGGGCCAGATGGGCGACCCGGTGGCGACGATGGGCGGCCGGCGCGTAACGCGCCCGGCCGACCGCGAACGCCTGACGCGCCAGTTGGGCCTCGATCAACCCGTCTACATGCAGTACCTCTACTGGCTCATCGGCAACGACTGGCGACAGATCGATCTCGACGGCGACGGCATGGCCGACACGACCGGCACGCGCCGCGGCATCCTGCGCGGCGACTTCGGTATGTCGCTGATGAAGCGCGGCCAGTCGGCCTGGGAGGTGATCTGGGATCGCGTGCCCAATACGCTGCTGCTGATGGTGACGTCGGAGGTCGTCATCATCGTCTTCGCCTTGCTCATCGGCCTCTTCTCGGCCCTGCGCCAGTACTCGCTGGCCGACCACATCATCACCGCCGTGTCGTTCGTCGGCTACTCGACGCCCATCTTCTTCTTCGCTCTGCTCTCCATCTACATCTTCTCGGTCAACTTCAAGCGCTGGGGGCTGCCGTCGCTGCCGGCGGTGGGTATGTTCGACCCACAGGTCGGCCGCACGGTGGGCCAGGTGGCGCTGCACATGATCCTGCCGGTGATGACCATCGCCTTCGTCAGCATCGCCGCCTACAGCCGCTACATTCGCAGCACGATGTTGGAGGTGCTCAACCAGGACTACATCCGCACGGCGCGGGCCAAGGGGCTGCGCAATCGCTACATCCTCTTCGTCCACGCCCTGAAGAACGCCGCCCTGCCCATCGTCACGCTGATCGGCCTCGACCTGGCCCTGCTGCTGGGCGGGGCGCTGGTGACGGAGCGCATCTTCGCCTGGCCGGGCATGGGCCGCCTCTTTCTCGACCACATGCAGCGCTTCGACACGCCGGTGGTCATGGGCATCCTGATCCTGCTGTCGGTGACGGTGGTCGTTTTCCAGATCATCACGGACTTGACGTATGCCTTGCTCGATCCGCGGATACGCTATGATTAGGTTCCAGGTTCCAGGGGCCAGGGGCCAGGGAAGAGCGCTCTTCCCTGGCCCCTGGCCCCTGGAACCTGGCCCCTAAAGGGCTTGGATCATGGCTACACTTGACACAACGCCCGTCTCCCTACCGACCGGAGCCGATGAGCTGGCCCCGCCGCTGACGTTCAGGCAGATGGCCTGGCGGCGCTTCCGGCGGCACCGCATGGCGATGGTCGGGGCCGTCACGCTCATCCTGCTGTTCGTCTACGCCTTCGGCGGCGGGCTGATCTACACCGCCGAGCGGGCTAACTTCACCGACACCGGCGCGCGGCTGCAAGGTCCGTCGGCCGAACACCCCTTCGGCACCGACACCGTCGGCCGCGACGTGCTGGCCCGCACCATCCAGGGCGGGCGCATCTCGCTGCTCATTGGCCTGACGGCGGCCGTGCTGGAGATTCTCATCGGCGTGGTTGTCGGCGCGGTGGCCGGCTACTACGGCGGCGTTGTGGACAGCCTGCTCATGCGCCTGACCGAAGCGATGCTCATCATCCCGTCGCTCTTCCTGCTCATCGTCGCCGCGCGGCTGGTGGGCGGCAGCGTGCCGTGGATCATCATCATCTTCGCCCTGACCAGTTGGATGTACGTTGCCCGCATCGTCCGCGCCGAGTTTCTGTCGCTGAAGGAAAATGAATTCGTCCTGGCCGCCCGCTCCATCGGCACACCGACCAGCCAGATCATCTTCCGCCACATTCTGCCCAACACCATGGCCCCCATCGTCGTCGCCGCCACCCTGGCCGTGGCCACGGCCATCCTGTCCGAAGCCTACATCAGCTTTCTGGGCATGGGCGTCCAGCCGCCGACGGCCACCTGGGGCAACATGCTCGACGGCTCATACAACTACATCGAGTCCGCCCCCTGGCTGTGGATCTTCCCCGGCCTGCTCATCCTGCTGACCGTGCTGAGCATCAACTTTGTCGGCGACGGCCTGCGCGACGCCCTCGACCCCCGGAGCCGCAACGTCTGATGAACACGTCGAACGCGCGCGATCTGTCCGACATCACCCCGACGCCGGTGCGCCGGCCGGGCGGCCCAGGCCAGCCAGACCCGCGCGGCGGCTGGCCCCACGACCGCTCTAAACCAAACAAGGGCAACGTCCTGCTCGACATCCGCAATCTGGAAGTGCGCTTCCACACGCCGGAGGGCGTCGTCCATGCCGTCAACGACGTCTCCTACCGCGTCCACGAAGGGGAAGTGGTGGCCGTCGTCGGCGAGAGCGGCTGCGGCAAGTCGGTCAGCATGATGGCCGTGCTGAGCCTCATCCCCCGGCCGCCGGGGGAGATCGCCGGCGGCCAGGCGCTATTCAACGGCCGCGACCTGCTACAGCTATCCGAGGACGAGATGCAGGCTGTGCGCGGCGGCGAAGTGGCCATGATCTTCCAGGACCCGATGACGGCCCTCAACCCGGTGCTCAGCGTGCGGCGGCAGATGACCGAATCGCTGCGCCGCCACTACAACATGACGCCGGAGCAGGCCAGGACGCGGGCCATCGAACTGCTGGAGTTGGTCGGCATCCCCGACGCCGCCCGCCGCCTGGGCGACTACCCCCACCAGTTCTCCGGCGGCATGCGCCAGCGGGTGATGATCGCCATGATGCTGGCCTGCAACCCCGATCTGCTCATCGCCGACGAGCCGACGACGGCCCTCGACGTGACCATTCAGGCCCAGATCGTCGAATTGGTGACGCGGATGCGCGAGCAGTTGGGCATGGCCCTCATCTGGATCACCCACGACCTGGGCGTCGTGGCCGGGCTGGCCGAGCGAGTCATCGTCATGTACGCCGGGATGATCGTCGAGGAGGCCGACGTGGACAGCCTGTTCGAGCACCCGCGCCACCCGTATACGCTGGCCCTGCTGGGGGCGCTGCCGCGCGTAGACCGGCGGCGCGACGACCGGCTGAAGTCCATCCCCGGCGCGCCGCCCAACCTGCTGGTGGAGCCGCGCGGCTGCCCCTTCGCGCCACGCTGCGAGTACGTCATCGAGCACTGCCGCGAGGAACGGCCGCCGCTGATGCCCGTCTCGGCCACGCAGCGGTCGGCGTGTTGGGTTTTGGCGGCGGAAGAAGAAATTTAGGAATGAAGAGGGAGAAGAGCTCACGCAAAGGACGCTAAGAAGGCAAAGAGCGCAAAGAAAGACTCTTCTTGGCGTTCTTTGCTTCTTTGCGCCTTTGCGTGAGCTCTTCTCACACAAGCGACCAATGACCAACGACCAACGACCCACAAGTAACGGCGAGCCGCTGGTGCGCGTCGTCGAGTTGACCAAGCACTTCCCCATCCGCCAGGGGCTGCTCTTCCAGCGCGTCACCGGCCAGGTGCAGGCGGTGGATGGGCTGTCGTTCGAGATCGCCCGCGGCGAGACACTGGGGCTGGTGGGCGAGAGTGGCTGCGGTAAGAGCACCGCCGGCCGCACCCTGCTGGGCCTCTACCCAGCCACGAGCGGCGACAGCTTCATCGCCGGCCACCACGTCCAGACGGCCGAGGGCGACGACTACCAGGCCATCCGCCGCCAGGCGCAGATGATCTTCCAGGACCCGTTCGCCTCGCTCAACCCGCGCTGGACGGTCAGCAGCATCATCGGCGAGCCGTTGCGCGTCCACCATCTGATCGCCGGCGACGCCGCGCGCACCGAGCGCGTGCAGGAGTTGATGGCCCTCGTCGGGCTGGATAGTCGCTTCATCAACCGCTTCCCCCACGAGTTCTCCGGCGGCCAGCGCCAGCGCATCGGCATCGCCCGTTCGCTGGCCTCCGACCCGCTCTTCCTGGTCTGCGACGAACCCATCTCCGCCCTCGACGTGTCCATCCAGGCCCAGGTGGTCAACCTGCTGGAGGAGTTGCAAGACCGCCTCGGCCTGACCTACCTGTTCATCGCCCACGACCTGAGCATGGTGCGCCACATCTGCGACCGGGTGCTGGTCATGTATCTGGGCGTCATGGTCGAGCTGGCGGCCAAGGACGACCTGTACGAAGAGCCGCTGCACCCCTACACGCAGGCGCTCTTGTCAGCCGTGCCCGTGCCCGACCCCAAGCTGGCCCGCCGCCGCAAGCGCATCGTCCTGGAGGGGGACGTGCCCAGCCCCATCAACCCGCCGTCCGGCTGCCGCTTCCACACCCGCTGCCCCATCGCCCAGCCCCATTGCGCCACGCACGTGCCCATCTGGCGGGAGATTCGGGCGGGGCATTGGGTGGCCTGTCACGAGGTAGAGCCGAAATTCAGGCCTTAAGGTATATTCTAGGCATGGGTAAGCTCATTGCATTTGGATGGTACGGCGGAAAGTACAGTCATCTTGACTGGCTTCTTCCCTTGTTGCCGAAGGCAACGCACTATTGTGAACCATTTGGCGGTTCTGCGGCTGTCCTTCTAAACCGCGCCCCCTCTCCAGTAGAAACCTATAATGATATTGATGGTGAGGTTGTTAACTTCTTTCGAGTTCTTCGGGATGACCATGAGGCCCTTATTACGGCAATTGGTTTAACTCCATTTTCTCGAGAGGAACTCAGGATCGCCTCACACGAATCGCTGGAAGGCCTCTCCGATCTGGAAAGGGCGCGTCGTTTCTTTGTTAGAGCGCGACAAGTAAGAACAGGTCTGGCCCAAACAGCCAGCAATGGGCGTTGGGCGCACTGTGTGCTGACCAGCAGGGCGGGTATGGCCGGCGCGGTATCGCGCTGGCTAGGCAGCGTCGAGGGGCTTTCAGAAATCGTGCAACGCCTGCTTCGCGTCCAAATCGAAAACGCTCCGGCAATCGAAGTCATACAGCGATACGATAGTGAAGAAACGCTCTTTTACTGCGATCCACCCTACTTCCATGATTCTCGCACAGACGCCAAGGCTTACCGTTATGAAATGAAGAACTATGAGCACAAGCGGCTGGCAGAAGTGCTGCACCGTGTTCAGGGAAAGGTAGCGCTCTCAGGCTATCACGGCGGGCTAATGGACGAGCTCTATAGTGATTGGAATTGTATCGAATCAACGCCGAAAAAAGCACATTCCACCAACACGCGCGCCGACACTGTCAAGCAGGACCGCGTAGAAGTGCTATGGGTCAACTACGCATTGCCGGAGCAGGATAATCCCGAATGCCAGAACCAGCAGACATCCTTGATGCCGCTCTTCAAAGAGCCACAGTAGCCATCAATTATTCGCTAGTAGCCGACCCGACAATCAGAGATCGCGTGGAATACGTGGCGGGGAACATAGCCAATAAGGCTGGAGTCCGCCTGCTAATGGCTTGTCTATTGGCGAAGGTTCACAATCCTTCCATTGATGTCCGAAAGCCCTATACAAAGATAGGGGGAGTTGATTCATTCTCAGGGCGTAAGTATGACGAGAACTACGTGCAATCCTTCGTTAACTTGCACGCCTTGCCCTGCAATGCCACGACAGCCTTCCTGACTCCGGCATTTCGGAATCGCAACGTCCCTCTCGTACCAGGGCTGGAGCTGGAGGGAAGGCCACCACGGCTCTATGCTGATGTGCTCCAGTTGCTTGATGATGTTTATAAGGAGCGAGTCGAGCCTGAAAACCTGCTTACTGAGATCATCCGATGGCTGCTTGTCATTAGAAACGAACAGCAACAACGAATCGAATCGCTGCTAAGGGTTTTGAGAACGACACAAGATGCGATCCCCCTTTCCTCGGAAGCGATAGTTAGTCTGGTCGAAAAACACATGACTCTCAAGGGCACAAGTCGTCTTCCTATACTAATCGTCGCTGCCGCCTATCAAGCTGCCGGGCCATTTCTAGGCGAACATCATCTGCCCCTTCAGGCGCACAACGCTGCTGACATACAGACAGGCGCACTTGGCGATGTAGAGATTACACTGGCTGACGATAACCAGGTTATCACCAGTTACGAGATGAAGATCGACGTGTTATCAAAGGAGACATTGACCGAGCAATAGAAAAGCTAGAGGAAAACAGGGTGCGCGTTGATAACTACATTTTCGTCACGACAGATCGGATCGACGAGGGCGTGCAGCAGTATGCTCAGTCGCTCTATGCTCAGACAGACGGGATCGAATTTGTTATTCTAGATTGCATCGGGTTTCTACGGCATTACTTGCATCTGTTTCACCGGCATCGAGCCGAATTCCTCGAATCTTACCAATCCCTGATTCTGGCTGAGCTGTCAAGCTTGGTCAGTCAGGCTGTTAAAGAGGCTTTTCTCTCGATGCGCCAGGTGGCTGAAGAGGACTGAGTGGGAAGTGCCATGCTGACCAACAAAGTCGTCATCACCGAGAAATACGACCGCCACGGCTGGCCCTCCGTCGCCCGCCCCGACCTGAAGCCGCCGGAGGGCTGGAGCCTGGCCCTGGTCAACTCGGTCAACCTCATCCACCACCACGCCCTATCGCCCGACGGGCAGCAGGTGGCCTTCGTCTGGGAGCGCGACGGCCGCTCCGACATATTTGTGCAGCCTCTCAGTGGCGGCTGGCCGCGCCGCGTCTCGCCCGACCGCGACCGCTCGATCTACTGGTGGGACAGTCCGCCGCGCTGGTCGCCCGACGGCCAATGGCTGGCCTTCACGCAGGGCGGCCACGTCTGCGTCGCCCCGGCCGACGGTCGCGGCCTGCCGCGCGCCATCAGCGACTTCGCCGCCGCCGCCTGGTCGCCCGTCTGGCTGCCCGACAGCCACGGCCTGATCGTCAACGTCGCCCGGCACAACGCCTTCAGCTTGCTGTTGACCGACCGCCACGGGGCCTGGCCGCGCCCCCTGGCCGATGACAACGGCGGCGACAACATGGAGGCCGCGCCCGCCCCCGATGGACGTACCATTGCTTACATCCACCGCCCATTCGACGACCTGAACCGCTGGGAGTTACGTCTGATTGACATAACGAGCGGCGAGACCGAGACGCTCTTTGGGCGGCCGAAGGAAAAGGCGTGGTCGCCCTGCTGGTCGCCCGATGGACAACTCGTCTACTTCCTGTCGCAGCAAAGCGGCTGGACGGAAGTGTGGGCCGTGCGGCCAGACGGCGAAGGGCTGCGGCCAGGGACACGATTGGGGCGCGACGTGGCCGAGTTTGCTATTTCGCCCGATGGGGCGCGGCTGGCCGTGACCGCCTTCCGCGAGGCGGATTACGACTTACTGCTGGTCGAGGCGGCCACGGGCGAGGCGCGGGCGCTGCGGCCAGCCGGCGGCTGCTACGGCGCGCCACACTGGTCGCCGGATGGGAGCTTCCTGACGGTGGAGTATGAGGACGCCACACGGCCGCCCGACATCTACCGGGTCGAGGCGGACAGCGGGACGATGACCCAATTGACTTTCTCCCGTCCGCCCGCCTTCGACGCCCTCGACTTGGTGACGCCGCAACACGTCACCTACCGCAGCTACGACGGCCTGGAGATTCCTGCCCTCCTCTGGCTCCCTCCCTCTGCTGGAAAGGGTCGGCCCCCTCCCCCTGTGGGGGAGGGTTGGGGAGAGGGCCAACTCCCTCGCCCCACGGGAGAGGGTCGGGGAGAGGGTCTTCGCCCCGCCATCATCCGCCCCCATGGCGGCCCGGCCGACCACAGCCGCAACGAATGGGACGGCCTGGCCCAATACCTCGTCGCCAAGGGCTATACCTACCTGGCCCCCAACTTCCGTGGCAGCACCGGCTACGGCCGCGCCTTCGAGCACGCCAACTACAACGACTGGGGCGTGGGCGACATGCAGGACGTGCTGCACGGGGCGCGCTTCCTTAACGCGCTGCGCGTCCACACGCAGGGCGTAGACCCGGCGCGCATCGGCATCCTCGGCAGCAGCTACGGCGGCTACATGGTCGCCTGCTGTCTGGCCCGCGACCCAGACTACCTGTTCGCCTGCGGCGTCAGTAAGTACGGCGACGCCAACGTCTATACCTCCTGGGCACAGTGCGAGCGGACGACGCGCCTCTACACGGAGATGATGCTGGGCCACCCGCGCGACAACTGGGCCGTCTACCGCGCCGCCTCGCCCATCCACGAGATGACCAACGTCCGCGCGCCCGTCCTGCTCATCCACGGGCTGGAGGATGACGTTGTGCCGCCCCAGGCGAGCGAGGAGTGGGCCGAGGCGTTGCGCCGGCACGACAAGACGTTCGAGTACGTCACCTACGCCGGCGAGCCGCACGGCTTTCTGCGCTACGAGACGGAGATGGATTGGATGCGGCGGGCGGAGAGGTTCTTTGATTGGTATCTACGTTTATAAGAGGAGAGCGACGCAGAGAGACGCAGAGGAGCGCAGAGAGACGCGGAGGAAGAAACATCTTTTTCTTCCTCCGCGTCTCTCTGCGCTCCTTTGCGTTTCTCTGCGTTCCTCTTACGTCTTACGTCCGCCCAAACTGCCGCGCCAGCGTCGCGGCCGACAGGTGAATGAGCGTCGGCCGCCCGTGGGGGCAGGTGTGGGGGGTTTCACACCGTTCCAGTTGGGCGATGAGCGCCTCCATCTCCTCGCGGCTGAGCGTCTGCCCGGCCTTCACCGCCGCCGCCTTACACACCCGCCGCAGCGCCAGCGCCTCCAGTTGCGCTTGCAACGGCGTGGCCGCGCTCTCCAGGTCGGCGACGACGGCCGACAGCGCCGCCGCCGGGTCGGCCCGCCCCAGCAGCGCCGGCACGGCCCGCACCTGGAACGCGCCCGGCCCAAACGGTTCCACGTCAAAACCCAGCCCACCCAGCAGCGCGGCGTGCTCCTCCACCAAATCGGCCTGCGACGGCGACAGGTAGACCGTGGCCGGGGCCACCAACCCCTGCGAGGCCACGTGCCGCTGCCGCCATTGGGCCAGCAGTTGCTCGTAAAGGATGCGCTCGTGGGCGGCGTGCTGGTCAATGAGGTACAGCCCGTCCGGCCCCTCGGCGATGATGTAGGCCGCGCCGACCTGGCCGACGACGCGCATGATGGGCAGGCGCGTTTCGGCCGGGGCCGGCGGCGGGACAGGCGACGCGCCCCCCTCGCCGTCGTCCGTCTCCGGCGCGGGCGGCCGCAACTGCCAGGGGATGTCCAGTTGCGCCGCCGGTCGCTCCCCGCCGTCATCCCGCTCCTCGAACCCCGCTCTATCGCCACCCGCCGCCCGCCACCCGCCACTCGCCGACCACTGATTACTGAATACTGACCACTGACTACTGACCGCCCGGCCCGGCGTCGTCCCCAGCAGCACGGCCCGCACCTGGCGCTGCACGGCGCTGAACATCGCCCCTTCGTCGCGGAAGCGCACCTCGACTTTGGCCGGGTGGACGTTGACGTCCACGTCCTCCGGCGGCAGGTCGAGGAAGAGCAGCCCCAACGGGTAGCGGCCGACGGGCAGCAGGGTGTGGTAGGCCTGGACGACAGCGAAGGTCAGGCGGTTGTCGCGCACGGCGCGGCCGTTGACGAAGAGCTGGATGTGGTTGCGGTTGGCCCAGTTGAGCGCCGGGTCGCTGACGTAGCCGCGCACCCGCACCGGCCGCTCGTCCGTCTCGTCCGGGGCGACGGGTAGGAGTTGGCGCACCGTCTCCGGCCCATAGACGGCCAGCAGCACGTCGGCCGTCTCCCCGTTGCCCGTCGTCTGGAAGGTGACGCGGTTATCGTGGCTCAGGCGAAAGCGAATGGCGGGATAGGCCAGGGCGTAGCGGGTGACGAACTCATCAATGAGCCGCTTCTCAGTGGTGACGCTCTTCAGGAACTTGAGCCGGGCGGGGACGTTGTAGAACAGGTTCTCGACGGCGATGACCGTGCCCGCCGGCGCGCCGACCGCCTCGCGGGTGACGACGTGGCCGCCGTCCAGCACCAGGCGTGTGCCCGTGGCCGCGTCGCGGGCGCGGCTGACGACCGTCACCTGGCTGACGGCAGCAATGGCCGCCAGCGCCTCGCCACGAAAGCCGAGGGTGCGAATGGCGTGCAGGTCGTCGGCTGTGTTCAGCTTCGACGTGGCGTGGCGCAGGAAGGCGGTTTCGATCTCGGCTGCGTCAATGCCGCTGCCGTTGTCGGCCACCTGGATGAGCTGCCGCCCGCCGCCGCGGACGTCAATGGTGATGGCCGTCGCCCCGGCGTCAATGCTGTTCTCGACAAGCTCCTTGACCACCGACGACGGCCGTTCGACCACCTCGCCGGCGGCGATCTGTGACGCCAGTTGATCGGGCAAGACGTGGATCATGGCCCGATTTTACCAGAAGGGGAGAGGGCACGCAGATTGACGCTGATTGTTCCGCAGATATACGCAGATAAGAACCAGGCAGTTTCTTATCTGCGAAAATCAGCGGAACAATCAGCGTCATCTGCGTGCTATTCTACCTCTATGTTGACCAGGGCGGTCATGCCCCAACGCAGCGGCAGATCGGCGGGCACGTCATCGAGGGCAATGCGGACGCGGTAGGTCACGTCACCCAAGACAAACTCCGGCACGCGGCCAACGTCAACGACCGTGCCGCGCAGCATCTCGCCCGGCAGCGCGTCGAGCGTCACCGCGACTTCCTGCCCGGGCGCGACGTGTACCACGTCCAGTTCTACCAGGTCGGTCGTTTCCACCACCCAGCCGGCCCCACCCAACCGCGCCACCGGCACACTGGGCGCAACCAACTCGCCCACTTCGACCAGCACTTCGCTGACCGTCCCGGCGAAGGGCGCGCTCAGGGTCAGCCGGGCCAGCGCGAGGCGGGCCTCTTCGGCGTCGGCCGTGGCGCTCTGCACGCCCGCCTCGGCCTGAGCCACGGCCGCGGCGGCGCGCTCGATAGCCGTGGCCGCCGTCCGCACGCCCACTTCGGCCCGCTCGACGCTGATCTCGGCCTGGCGAATCTGCTCCGGCCGCGCCCCGGCCAGTAGCAGGTCGCGTTGCGCCTCGACTACAGACTGTTGGGCCGCGGCCAGGCCGACCCCGGCGGTGGCTGCGCGCTGTTCGGCATCGGTGGCCCCGATGCGCGCCTCGTCCAGGGCCAGTTGCGCGGCAGCGGCGTTGGCCTCGGCCGCGGCCACCTGCGCCCGCGCGTTTTCCTCCGGCGCGCCCAGCAGCGGGCAAACCTCGGAGCCGTCGGGTAGGGTGACG
>WBZP01003938.1_pt1 | contig 14339 bp, 11 predicted proteins | sample 5204301 | NCBI WGS metagenome assembly WBZP01 (sample SAMN12412401, study PRJNA552823) | activated sludge metagenome | isolation source: activated sludge from nitrification reactor of wastewater treatment plant... | place: USA: Pennsylvania | collected 2017 | reverse complement strand
CGTACACGACGATCAGGAGGAAGGGGTCGAGGAAGCGCCCGGGTCCCGGCACGACGTAGCCGAGCGCCGTCTGCACCAGGACGGCCCCGAGGAGGGCGAGGGCGAACCAGAAGGCGCGGGTCACTGGACGCCGTGCGGGGTCTCGGGCACCGCCTCCGTGCGCCGGACCACCAGCACCTCCTCGAGGCTCTCGAACCGGGCCGAGGGCTCCACGCGGATGTCGCGGAAGAGGCCCGACCCCTTTCCCACGAAGCGCACCCGGCCGACGACGAGGCCCTTCGGGTAGATCCGGTCGAGGCCCGACGTGACGACGAGGTCGCCGACCGCGACGTCCGCCCGGTCCGGCACGTACTTCAGCAGCAAGTCGGTGTCGCCGGCCGTCGGGTTCGAGACCTGGCCGGACACGACGCCGGCGACGCGGCTCCTTTCGACGAAGACGCCCGCCCCGCTGTCGCGGTCGAGGAGCACCTGCACGCGGGCGGCGTGCGGTCCCACCGCGAACACCCGGCCGACGACGCCGGTCGGCGACAGCACCGGCGACTCGAGCAGGACGCCGTCCCGCTCTCCGCGGTCGAGGGTGAGCGTGCGGAACCAGGGCACCCCGTCGCGGCCGATGATCTGGGCGGCGACCGTGTCGAGCGGAAGCGCCTTCTTGAGCTGCAGGAGCTCCCGCAGCTGCTCGACCTCCTGCGCGCGGGGCGAGCGCGCCTGCAGCTCGGCCTCCAGCTCGCGCAGGCGCTTCTCGAGCCGGCGGTTCTGCTCGTAGGTCTCGCGGTGGAAGCCGTAGCCGCGCCACGCCTCGACCACGCCGATCACCACCGCCTCCACGCCCCGCTGCACGGGCGAGACCGCGGTGAGTATCGCCCGCTGCAGGAGCGACACCCCGCCCCCGCCGTCCACCTGGTGGCTGATCAAGGCCAGGTGGGCGAGAACCAGTCCGGCGAGGACGATGCGTCCTCGCCGGGCGGGCGCGGCCTGGGACAGGGCGGCCACGGGCGGCTAGTCCAGGCTGATCTTCCGGAGAAGATCGAAGTCCGAGAGCATCTTGCCGGTGCCGAGCACGACCGAGGAGAGCGGGTCCTCGGCGACGGAGACCGGCAGCCCCGTCTCCTCGCGAAGCAGGCGGTCGAGGTTCTTGAGGAGCGAGCCCCCGCCGGTCAGCACGATGCCGCGGTCGACGATGTCGGCGGACAGCTCGGGCGGCGTGCGCTCGAGGGCCACCCGCACCGCGTTCACGATGATCGACACCGGCTCCTGCAGCGCCTCCCGGATCTCCGCGTCGGTGATCGTCAGGGTCTTGGGGATGCCCTCGATGAGGTCGCGCCCCTTGATCTCCATCGTCATCGGCTCGTCGAGGGGGAATGCGCTTCCGATCTCGAACTTCACCTGCTCGGCGGTCCGCTCGCCGATCAGCAGGTTGTACTTCTTCTTGATGTACTGGATGACCGCCTCGTCCATCTCGTTGCCGGCGACGCGCACCGACTTCGAGTAGACGATGCCGGCGAGGGAGATGACGGCGATGTCGGTCGTGCCGCCGCCGATGTCGACGACCATGTTTCCCGACGGCTCGGTGATCGGCAGCCCCGCCCCGATCGCCGCCGCCATCGCCTGGTCGACGAGGTAGACCTCCGAGGCCTTCGCCTTCAGGGCCGAGTCCTTGACCGCACGCTTCTCGACCTGCGTCACCTCGGACGGGATCCCGATCACGATCCGTGGCCGCACGAGCGTCGAGCGGTTGTGCGCTCGGTGGATGAAGTGCGACAGCATCTTCTCCGTGATCTCGAAGTCGGCGATGACGCCGTCCTTCATCGGGCGGATGGCCACGATGTTGCCCGGCGTGCGGCCGAGCATGTCCTTCGCGTCGCGGCCCACCGCCTCGACCTTGCCGGTCACGCGGTTGACGGCCACGATCGACGGCTCCGAGACCACGATCCCCTTGCCCTTGGCGTACACCAGCGTGTTCGCGGTGCCGAGGTCGATCGCGAGGTCGCTCGAGAGGAAGCTCAGGTTGACGACGGAACGGAGGTTCATGAACGCTTGTCCTTCTCCTGCGAGGGTTGGTCGGGGGGAGAGTGGGCCGGCGCCTAGCCGGCCACCTCGATTCCGTTCTTCTCCCGCTCCTTGACGCGGTACATGGCCTGGTCGGCCTTCTGGATCAGCCCTTCGGGCGACAGCGCGTGGTCGGGGTAGGTCGCGATGCCGAACGAGGCCGAGATGCGTGCACAGACGCCCTGCGGCTCGAGGAAGCGGTGCTCCTCGATCGAGCGGCGCAGCCGCTCCGCGATGACGAGGGCCCCGGAGGCGGGCGTCTCGGGCAGCACGACCACGAACTCGTCGCCGCCGTAGCGCGCGAGGATGTCGGATTCGCGGACGCCGGCCGCGAGGATCGTCCCCACCTCGGTGAGGGTGCCGGAGCCGGCGAGGTGGCCGTACTGGTCGTTGACGCCCTTGAAACCATCGAGGTCGAGGAAGATCACCGACAGCGGGATCCCGTGGCGCTTGCAGCGGCTGATCTCCCGGCCGAGGTAGAGGTTCAGGTAGCGGGAGTTGAACAGGCGCGTCAGGTCGTCGGTGATCGTGAGCTGCTCGGTGCGCTGGAAGAGCATCGCGTTCTCGATGGCGATCGCGCACGGCTCGACGAGGGTCAGCACGAGGGCGAGGTCCTGGCGGGAGAAGCGTCCGCCGAGCTTGTTGATGACCTCGAGCACGCCGATCGTCCGGCCGCGCGACACGAGCGGGGCGGCCAGGATCGAGCGCGTCTCGAACTGGGTGCGGGCGTCGACCTTGCGCGTGAACCGCTCGTCGCGGGCCGCGTCGTTCACGATCGCCGGCTTCCCGCTCGCCGCGACCCAGCCGGCGACGCCCTCGCCGATCTTGATGCGGAACGCGGTGAGGTCCCGCCCCTTGGCTCCGCGGGCCGCCTCGAACACGAGCTCGTGGCGCTCCTCGTCGACGAGGAGGACCGACCACGCCTCGGACGGGATGAGCTGCCGGATCTTCTCCATGACGAGCTCGATGACCTTGCGGGGCTCGAGGATCGAGTTCGCCGTCTTCACGACGTCGGTCAGGATCGCGAGCTTGCGGGCCGTCGTCTGCGGGCCCTCCGCGCGGGGGGCCGGCGGCCCGGGCCGCGCGGCGGCGACGTGGGCGAGGACCGCCGCCGGAGAGGGATCGCCCGGACGCCACGCCTCGAGCCGGAAGTCGAGGTCGAGGGAGGCCATCCGGGCGAGCGTCGCCGCGTCCGGGGCGACCGCGAGGCCGCCGATCGGTCGCCCGGGCAGCGCGCGGCGGGCGGCGACGACGGCCGACCGGCTCGTCCGCCGCGTCACCTCGACGAGGCCGGCGGCGAAGCGCGAGGCGTCGCCGCCCTTCGGCCCCGCCGCGGGAACCGCATCGAAGGCGAGCTCCCCCGCGGCGCCGCGCAGGCGGCGCAGCAGCGACTTGCCCGCGAACACGGCCACCCGTGTCAAGCCCGCGCCCCTCAGTTCACGACGACCGCGCGGCGACGCAGCTCGGCCACTCCGCCGCGCGCGTTCGTGGCGCGGACCAGGATCGCGGTCGCGCCCCCCTCGAACGTCAGGAACTCGTCGAACGCGCCGCCCGCGTCGACGTCGAGCTTCTCGCCGTTCACCGTGAGGGCCGCCCCGGGATCGGTGCGCCCGCGCACGTGCAGCAGGTTTCCCTTGATCTCGAGGGTGTCGACGCTCAGCGCGGGCGGTGTCGCCGCCGCGGCCGTCTGGCCGATCGTGAAGCGCCACAGCTCGGAGAAGTTCCCCTCGACGCCGGACGAGTCGATCCCCGCCACCTTCCAGTAGTAGGCGCCGGCCTCGAGGCCCCGCAGCTCCATCTGCGTGCCGCGCTGGGCGCGCCGGTCGTAGAGCGGTCGCGCGAAGGCGGGCGAGAAGTCGACCATCACCCGGTAGGCGCTCGCGCCCGTCACTCCGGTCCAGGTGAGCATGGTCAGGCCCTGGCGCAGGTCCGGGAAGAGGATCTCGGAGCGGTCGGTGGGCCCCGTCAGCATCGGCACGACCGGCAGCGACACCTTGGCGGAGGCGGTGCCGGACTGGTCGACCTTCACGCCCTCGTTCGAGCCGAGCGGGATCTTCTGGCCGCCGCGCGTCTCCACCGCGCCCGCGCCCCGGAAGATGCGCAGGTCGGTCGCGCCGCCGCTCTGGACCTGGATGTTGCCCGCGGTCTCGCGGTCGGCCGTGGTGCGCACCGTCGGCGTCGTGATCGTGGTGCTGCCGGGCACTCCGCGGGCGGGGGTCTGGAAGTTGGCCTCGCCGGACTCGATCGAGAGGTTGATCCGCTGCTCGCGCGAGAGCGGGTTCTGGGTCGACTCGGCGAGCGTGATCAGGCTGTCGGGCCGCACGCTGAAGATGGAGCCGTCGTCGAACCTGATCTCGGCGGCCCCGCCCGGCCCCGTGCGGATGAGGTCGTTCTGCCGGAGCACCATGGCCGTGGTCGCGTCGATCCACTCGAGCCGCCCCGCCCGCTTCACCTGCACGCTGCCCTCGATCGTCGTGAACCGCGCGCCGGTTTCGACGGTGGTCGCGGCCGGAGGCGGCGCGGGCGGCGCCTTGGGCGCGAAGAGCACCCAGCCGAGCCCCGCGAGGGCGAGAGCCGCGAGGACACCGAGCCCGAGGGTCCGGTAGCGGACCGTCACCCACTCGATCCGGTCGTCGCCTCCCCGGCGGGGATGCTTCTCGTCAGACGCCATACGGGCGAAAATCACCTAGCTAGCAGTCACTTAGACGGACCCGGCAGTATAGAACATCTGCCGGGGCGCCGAAAGCGCGCGCCCGGCGCGAGTTGCGGGGGGGTGACACGGGGCATAGAATCGCCACTTTGCACGGGCGCCCGCCCTTCGCAACGGGGGGCGGAACGCCGCCCTCTCGGACGAAACTGGAGACACCATGGCTCTCGCCCTGATGCGCCGGCACCGACGCTGGCTTTACGTGTTCCTCTGGCTGGTGATCGCGGCGTTCGTCATCCTCTACATCCCCGCTCTCACCGGGACCCAGACGGAGGGCACCCCGAGCGAGGCGGTCGCGACCGTCGGCGGCCTGCCGGTCACGGTCGGCGAGTTCCAGCGCACCTACCAGCGCCAGAAGCAGGTCTACGACCGGCTCTACCAGGGCCGCATGACGCCGGCCATGCTCAAGCAGCTGGGGCTCGAGGAGCAGGTGCTCGAGGCCCTCGTCTCCGACCGCATCGTCGAGCTCGAGGCGAAGCGGCTCGGCATCAGCGTCTCCGACGAGGCCGTGGTCCGCGCGATCTCGACCTCCCCGGACTTCCAGGACGACGGCCGCTACGTCGGCGCCGAGGAGATTCGCCGCCGGCTCGAGCTGCAGGGCATGACGGAGGAGCAGTTCGCCGAGTCGATCCGCCGCCAGCTCACGCGGGAGAGCCTGGCGAACCTCGTGGGCGCCGCCGCGGTGGCGAGCGAAGCCGAGGTGCAGCGCGAGCTCGCGCGCCGGAACGAGCAGGTGAAGGTCGAGTACGTCCTCGCCGACGCCGAGCGCTTCCGCGCCGCCGCCGCGCCGACCGAGGAGGAGATCCGGGCCCGCTACGAGGCGAAGAAGGACCCGTACCGCCTCCCGGAGCGGCGCGTCCTCTCGTACGTCCTCCTCGACCGCGACGCGCTCAAGCCCGGGATCGTGGTCACCGACCGCGACCTCGAGCTCTACTACCAGGACCACCGCGACGAGTTCCGCCAGGAGGCGGAGGCGTGCGCGAGCCACATCCTGGTGAAGGTCAAGCAGGGCGACCCCGGCGAGGGCCACTCCGAGGCCGAGGCGAAGACGATCGCGCAGGGGCTGCTCGACCGGGTGAAGGCGGGCGAGGACTTCGCGGCGCTCGCGAAGAAGTCCTCCGAGGACCAGGGCTCGGCGTCGAACGGCGGCGACCTCGGCTGCTTCGCCCCGGGCCGCATGGTCGCGGAGTTCGACGACGCCGTCTTCGCCCTCGCCCCGGGCCAGACGTCCGACCTGGTCAAGACGCCCTTCGGCTACCACGTGATCCGCCTCGCGTCGAAGAAGGACGAGGCGACGGCCCCGCTCGCGCAGGTGAAGGACCGCATCCGCGCCGCCGTCGAGGACCGCAAGATGAGCCAGCTCGGCGAGCAGAAGGCCCAGGCGATCGCCGACGCCCTCGGCCGCGGCAAGTCGCTCGAGGAGGCGGCGAAGGCGCAGGGGCTCTCGGTCCGGAAGAGCGAGCCGTTCGCCCGCACCGACACGCCGGCCGGTCTCGCCTCGTCCACCCTCGTCGCCCGCGCGTTCCAGATCAAGAAGGGCGACACCGAGAAGGAAGGCTTCGCGGTGCCCCAGGGCGCCGCCTTCGTCTCGCTCGCCGACGTCCAGGCCCCGCGCCTCCCCGAGCTCAAGGACGTCCACGACAAGGTCCGGGCCGACATCGTCGAGGAGCGGGCCTTCGAGCAGGCGAAGGCGCTCGCCGCGGCCGTCCGCGCGAAGGCCGAGACGACCGGGCTCGAGAAGGCGGCGACCGCCTCCGGCCTCGTGCGCAAGGAGACGCCGGCGCTCGTCTCGCGCGGCCAGGCCCTGGCCGACCTCGGCACCGGCCAGGCTCTCGAGGAGGCCGCCTTCTCGCTGCCGCAGGGCGCCCTCGGCGAGCCGGTGCGCACGGCCGCCGGCTACGCGGTGCTGCGCGTGCTCGAGAAGAAGTCGGCGGACCCCGCCGAGCTCGTGCGCCAGAAGCCGGCGCTCGCCGCGCAGCTGAGGGACCAGAAGCGCCAGGAGCTGTTCCGCGCCTACATCGTGGCCGCCCGCGAGCGCTACGCGATCACGCGCAACGCGACGGCCTACCGCCGCGCGATCGGCGAGCCGTCCGAGGGCTAGACAGGAGCCGCCTGATGCACGTCGAAGTCCGGCAGATCCAGGACGTGGTCATTCTCGACCTGAAGGGCCGCCTCACCGCGGGCCTCGGCGACCAGATCCTGCGCGAGGCGATCGACGAGCTGCTCGCCGAGGGCCGCCGGCAGATCCTCCTCAACCTGTCCGACGTCGCCTTCGTCGACAGCGCGGGGATCGGCGAGCTCGTGGCCGGGCTCAAGACGGCCCGGCGGTTCGGGGCGGACCTGAAGCTCCTGAACGTGGGCGAGCGCGTCTACAGCACGCTCGACATGGCCCGGCTGCTGCCCACGTTCGAGACCTACCACGACGAGGCGGAGGCGGTCCGGTCGTTCGCGGCCTAGGGCGTCAGCCCTCTTCTTCCTCGAAGAGCGCGACCGAGATCGGATCGAGGTTCGTCACCTTCAGCTCGACCGAGCACTCCGGGCAGTTGATCGTCTCGCCCTGGTCGAGCTCGTAGCCGTCGAGCTCGAGGTCCGACTCGCACTCCGGGCAGCGCGCCATGCTCTACCTCCTGCGGGTGACGACGTAGCGGGCGAGCTCCCGCAGCGGGGTCGCCCTCGCTCCGAACGGGGACAGCGCGTCGATCGACACGGCGATGAGCTCCTCCGCGAGCGCGCGGGCGGCCTCGGCGCCGGCGAAGGAGACGAACGTCGTCTTGCGGGCGTCCTGTCCGACGTCCTTGCCCGCCTCGGCCGCCGCGCCCACCGCGTCGATCAGGTCGTCGACGATCTGGAACGCGAGGCCGAGGTTCTTCGCGTAGGCCACGACGGCGGCGGTCTCGGCCGGCCGCGCCCGCGAGGCCACCGCCCCCGTCGCGGCCGAGGCCATGAAGAGAGCGCCCGTCTTGCGGCTGTGGATGAACTCGAGGGTGGGGAAGTCGATCGTGCGGCCCTCCATCTGGAGGTCGACCGACTGGCCCGCGATCATCCCGTCCTGTCCGATCGCCCGGGCGAGCTCGCGGGCGAGCTCGGCGCGGACGAGCGGGTCGGGGCCCCCCGCCCAGCCCTCGGCGAGGATCTCGAAGGCCCGGTTGTTGAGGGCGAAGGCGGCGAGGACGGCCGTCGCCTCGCCGTGCGCCACGTGACAGGTGGGCCGTCCTCGCCGCGTCTTCGCGTCGTCCATCGCCGGCAGGTCGTCGAGGATGAGGCTCGCCGTGTGCACCATCTCGATCGCGCAGCCCGCGGGGAGGACCGACCCCGGGTCGCCCCGCAGCAGGTCGGCGACGAGGAGGGCGAGGATCGGCCGCAGGCGCTTCGCTGGCGCGAAGAGGCTGTCCTCGATGGCGGCCGCCACCGCCGGCGCGCGGGAGGCCTCGACCAGCCGACGCAGCGCCGCCTCCACCTCGCGGTGGCGCTCGGCGAGCGTCCTCTCGAGCGTCTCGAAGCCCGGCGTCGCGTACGGAGTAGCCATCCCGCCGGCATCTTAACCTCGCCGCACGGCCGCGCGGGATCCCGCGGGGAACGGCTCTGGTAGACTCGCTTCTCCCATGGACTACCGTGAGGCGGGCGTCGACATCACCGCGGCCGACGCGGCCAAGGCGCGCATCAAGGCGCTGGCCAAGGCGACCTTCAACCCGCAGGTCTTGACCGAGATCGGCTCCTTCGGGGGCATGTTCCGCCCCGACCTCTCGCGCTACCGCGAGCCCGTGCTCGTGGCCTCGACGGACGGCGTCGGCACCAAGATCAAGGTGGCGATCGCGGCCGGCGTCCACGACACGGTCGGCTACGACCTCGTCGCCCATTGCGTGAACGACATCCTCGTCCAGGGGGCGCTGCCGCTCTTCTTCCTCGACTACGTCGCCCTCGGACGGATGGACCCCCTCAAGGTCGAGAAGATCGTGGCCGGCTTCTCCCGCGCGTGCGCCGAGTTCGGCTGCCCGCTGATCGGCGGCGAGACGGCCGAGATGCCCGGCACCTATGCCGAGGACGACTACGACCTCGCCGGCTTCATCGTGGGCGTCGTCGAGCGGGAGAAGGCGCTGCCCCGCGGGGTCGCGGAGGGCGACGTGCTCGTCGGTCTCCCGTCGCTCGGGCTCCACACGAACGGCTACTCGCTCGCCCGCAAGATCCTCCTCGACGTCCTCGGCCTCGGCGTCGACCAGGAGGTGGCGGAGCTCGGCGCCACGGTGGGCGCCGCCCTCCTCGCCCCCCACCGCGGCTACCTCGCCGCCCTCGAGCCGCTCCTCGAGCGCGACAAGATCCGGGCCCTCGTCCACATCACCGGCGGCGGCTTCGGCGGGAACATCCCGCGCGTGCTGCCTGAGGGCCTCGGGGCGCGGGTCCGCAAGGGCTCGTGGGACGTCCCGCCCCTCTTCCGGCTCATCCAGAAGGGCGGGAGCGTCCCGGACGAGGAGATGTACCGCACCTTCAACATGGGCGTCGGGATGATCGCCGTGGTCTCGCCGGGCGACCTGCACGACGTCGAGCACTCGCTCGAGCGGCGCGGCGAGACGAGCTTCGTCATCGGCTCCGTGGTCGCGGGGCCCGGCGTCACCCTTGAGGACTGACGCGAGGCGCGTCGGCGTCCTCGCGAGCGGCCGCGGCTCGAACCTGCAGGCCCTCATCGACGCGCAGCGTCGCGGCGAGCTCGGCGGCGAGCTCGTCGTCGTCGTGTCGAACGTCGAGGACGCCCACGCCCTCGAGCGCGCCCGCCGCGCCGGAATCCCGGCCGTGTTCCGCGACCACCGCGGCCGCCGCCGCGAGGAGTACGACGCGGACGTCGTCGCCATCCTGAGCGCGCACGCGGTCGACCTCGTCTGCCTCGCCGGCTACATGCGGCTGCTCTCGCCCGGGTTCGTGAAGGCCTTCGAGGGCCGCATCCTCAACGTCCACCCCGCGCTCCTGCCGGCCTTCCCGGGGCTGCACGCCCAGCGCCAGGCGGTCGAGCACGGGGTGAAGGTCAGCGGGGCGACCGTCCACCTCGTCGACTCGGGCCTCGACTCGGGCCCGATCGTCCTGCAGGAGGCGGTGAAGGTGCTCCCGGCGGACGACGAGGACGCGCTCGCTGCGCGAATCCTCGAGGCCGAGCACCGCATCTACCCGCGCGCGGTCCGCGCCCTCCTGGAGGGTCGCTGCCGCGTCGAGGGCCGAAGGGTCATCGTGGAGGGAGAGTGACGACACAGCAGGGGGCGAGCCCGGCCGAGGCCTTCGCCTATCTCACGAAGGGCGCGGTCGACGTGGTCACCGCCGACTCGCTCCGGGCGAAGCTCGCGCTCGGGCGCCCGCTGACGGTGAAGGTCGGCTTCGACCCGACCGCTCCCGACATCCACCTCGGGCACACCGTCCTGATGCGGAAGATGAAGGCCTTCCAGGACCTCGGCCACCGCGTCGTGTTCGTGATCGGCGACTTCACCGGCATGATCGGCGACCCGACGGGGAAGTCGAAGACTCGCCCGCCGCTCACGCGCGAGCAGATCGAGGCGAACGCCGAGACCTACAAGAAGCAGGCCTTCAAGATCCTCGATCCGGCGAGGACGGAGGTGCGCTTCAACAGCGAATGGCTCCGCGCTCTCGGCTCCGACGGGTGGATCCGCCTCGCCGCGAAGTACAACGTCGCGCGGATGCTCGAGCGGCGCGAGTTCCGCGCCCGCTACGACGCGGGCCAGCCGATCGGCGTCCACGAGTTCCTCTACCCGCTCGCGCAGGCCTACGACTCCGTCGCGCTCGAGGCCGACGTCGAGCTCGGCGGCACCGACCAGCTCTTCAACCTCAACGTCGGACGCGACATCATGCCGGGCTTCGGGCTCGAGCCGCAGGTCGTGCTCACCACGCCTCTCCTCGAGGGCACGGACGGCGTCGAGAAGATGTCGAAGAGCCTCGGCAACTACGTCGGGGTCACCGAGCCGCCCGAGACGATGTACGCGAAGCTCATGAGCATCTCGGACGAGCTCATGTGGCGCTACTGCACGCTGCTGACCGACCTCGCCCCCGAGGAGATCGAGGCCGAGAAGACGGCCGGCCACCCGATGGTCTCGAAGCTCGCCCTCGCGCGCCGCATCGTCGCCGACTTCCACGGCGCCGCGGCGGGCGAGGCGGCCGAGGCCGAGTGGCGGCGCGTCCACCAGCGCAAGGAGGCTCCGAGCGAGCTCCGCGTGGTCGAGGTCGCCGCCGGGGCCCACCGCCCGCACCACCTCGTCGTCCTGGCCGGTCTCGCGAAGTCGAATGGCGAGGCCATGAGGCTCCTGCGTCAGAACGCGGTGCGGCGCGACGGAAACACCGTCGATCCGGCCGGCGAGATCACGCTCGCGGCAGGAGAGGGCTTCGTCCTCTCGGTCGGCCCCGCGCGCCACGTCCGGATCGAGGCCCGCTAGCCCCCATGCACCGGCCCAGGCCTCGAGGAAACGCAGGATCTTGGGCCCCACCGGCGTCCCCAACCCGCTCTATTGGGGCCCCCAGAATTCTCCGGAAATAGCAGAAAAAGTTGGGCTAAGCCTTGACACCCGGGGGGCCGCCGCGTATTATCTCCTTCTGCCGGGGCGTGAAACACCGGGTGCCGTAAGAGCGACGGATGCGTAACCGACGCTCCTCCCACCTGAAGTACCCCGCGACGCAAAAGGCCAGAAAAAGGGTTGACAGCCCGGCCGAAGTTCGGTATTCTGGTCAGGTTCGCCCGAAGTTGGCGTGGCTCTTTGAAAACTGGGTAGACACAATAGATTCCGGCGAGATTCAGCTCGCAAGGACCAAAGAGTACCTTCAGTAACGAAGGGCGTCTCGAAAGAGACGCCACCAGTTTAACTGGAGAGTTTGATCCTGGCTCAGAATCAACGCTGGCGGCGTGCCTAACACATGCAAGTCGAGCGCGAAAGGGGGGCAACCCCCGAGTAGAGCGGCGAACGGGTGAGTAACGCGTGGGTGATCTACCTTCGAGTGGGGAATAACAGCGGGAAACTGCTGCTAATACCGCATGACATCCTTGGTTCAGTCCGAGGATCAAAGCCGGGGACCGCAAGGCCTGGCGCTTGAAGATGTGCCCGCGTCCGATTAGCTAGTTGGCGGGGTAACGGCCCACCAAGGCTCCGATCGGTAGCCGGCCTGAGAGGGCGGACGGCCACACTGGGACTGAGACACGGCCCAGACTCCTACGGGAGGCAGCAGTGGGGAATTTTTCGCAATGGGGGAAACCCTGACGAAGCAACGCCGCGTGGAGGATGAAGGCCTTCGGGTCGTAAACTCCTGTCGACCGGGAAGAATGCACCTGACCTAATACGTCAAAGTGTTGACTGTACCGGTGGAGGAAGCCACGGCTAACTCTGTGCCAGCAGCCGCGGTAATACAGAGGTGGCAAGCGTTGTTCGGAATTACTGGGCGTAAAGGGCGCGTAGGCGGCCCGTCAAGTCCCGTGTGAAAGCCCCCGGCTCAACCGGGGAACGGCGCGGGAAACTAGCAGGCTTGAGTTCGGGAGAGGGAAGCGGAATTCCGGGTGTAGCGGTGAAATGCGCAGATATCCGGAGGAACACCGGTGGCGAAGGCGGCTTCCTGGACCGACACTGACGCTGAGGCGCGAAAGCTAGGGGAGCAAACGGGATTAGATACCCCGGTAGTCCTAGCCCTAAACGATGAGAACTGGGTGTAGGGGGTATGAACCCCCCCTGTGCCGAAGCTAACGCATTAAGTTCTCCGCCTGGGGAGTACGGTCGCAAGGCTGAAACTCAAAGGAATTGACGGGGGCCCGCACAAGCGGTGGAGCATGTGGTTCAATTCGACGCAACGCGAAGAACCTTACCGGGGTTTGAACCGCACGGGACAGCTGTAGAGATACAGTCTTCCTTCGGGACCCGTGTAGAGGTGCTGCATGGCTGTCGTCAGCTCGTGTCGTGAGATGTTGGGTTAAGTCCCGCAACGAGCGCAACCCTTGCCTCCTGTTGCTAACAGGTAAAGCTGAGAACTCTGGAGGAACTGCCGGCGATAAGCCGGAGGAAGGTGGGGATGACGTCAAGTCCTCATGGCCTTTATGCCCCGGGCTACACACGTGCTACAATGGCTGGTACAAAGGGTCGCAAAGCCGCGAGGTGGAGCTAATCCCAAAAAGCCAGTCCCAGTTCGGATTGCAGTCTGCAACTCGACTGCATGAAGTTGGAATCGCTAGTAATCGCGGATCAGCACGCCGCGGTGAATACGTTCCCGGGCCTTGTACACACCGCCCGTCACATCACGAAAGCCGGCTGTACTAGAAGTCGCCGAGCCAACCCGCAAGGGGGGCAAGCGCCCACGGTATGGTCGGTGATTGGGGTGAAGTCGTAACAAGGTAGCTGTAGGAGAACCTGTGGCTGGATCACCTCCTTTCTAAAGGATCCACGCCGAGCCGTTCTCGCCTGTCTCTAACGTGTCTACCCAGTTTTCAACGAGCCACCCGCTCGGCCCTCGGGCCGGGCGAAGCTCTTTGGGAGCCTGTCCCCTCGTGACCCACCGGACTGCGGAAACCGCAGGGGCCTGAACGCCGGACCACGGGCCTATAGCTCAGTTGGCTAGAGCGCACGGCTGATAACCGTGAGGTCAGTGGTTCAAATCCACTTAGGCCCACCAACCGGACCCTCGGGGCTGTAGCTCAGCTGGGAGAGCACCTGGTTTGCAACCAGGGGGTCGCCGGTTCGAGCCCGGTCAGCTCCACCAACCGTGGAGCGCGCCAACCCCCATCACGAGAGCGAGGGACGTCAGCGCTCGGCCTTCCCCACGCGGGACGGCCGAGCGGTGGCGTCGCCGAAGGGCAACTACACTGCGGGTCGAAGCGCCCGCGGCTCATTGAAAATCGAAGATCCTCAATAAAAGCGCGAAGGGTAAGAAGTCGTACACGACTACAGTGTTTCAAGCAGTGTAAACGCCGTGGTCAAGCTACTAAGGGCGTACGGTGGATGCCTTGGCGCAGGCCGGCGATGAAGGACGTGGTAAGCTGCGATAAGCTTCGGTGAGCTGCAAACGAGCTTTGACCCGAAGATTTCCGAATGGGGCAACCCCTCGAGGGCAATCCTCGAGATCGTCATCTGAATACATAGGGTGGCGAAGCCAACCCGGGGAAGTGAACCATCTCAGTACCCGGAGGAAGAGAAAGCAAACGCGATTCCCCCAGTAGCGGCGAGCGAAGAGGGAACAGCCCAAACCGTCGTTATGCCAAGTCTGCAGACGTTGTAGCGGCGGTGTTGTAGGGCCGGGCAGGACGCCATTGCAGTGGCGTCGGGGAGTTAGAAACCGATCTCCTAGCCGAACGATCTGGAACGATCGGCGATACAGGGTGAAAGCCCCGTAGGCGAAAGGAGAAAGGCTCCCTCGTCCGGTTCCTGAGTACCGCGGGACACGTGGAACCCTGCGGGAACCCGGAAGGACCATCTTCCAAGGCTAAATACGTGCCTGCGACCGATAGTGAACCAGTACCGTGAGGGAAAGGTGAAAAGCACCCCTGTGAGGGGAGTGAAATAGTACCTGAAACCGTATGCCTACAAGCAGTGGGAGGGCGTTGGCCGGGGCAACCCGGTAC
>WBZP01004594.1_pt1 | contig 14349 bp, 10 predicted proteins | sample 5204301 | NCBI WGS metagenome assembly WBZP01 (sample SAMN12412401, study PRJNA552823) | activated sludge metagenome | isolation source: activated sludge from nitrification reactor of wastewater treatment plant... | place: USA: Pennsylvania | collected 2017 | reverse complement strand
AACCCGCCGAAAGCATTGCCCCCACAGCGGCTCTCACGGCATAGTGAAAACCACAGAGCCTCACGCGAAAACGCTTGCCCTACTTACACCACCCCACGGGGCGCGACCTAGCAGCCTCCCAGAGGCAGACATGACCCGACCCAGTGAGTCATTATGCGCACTGCGCGTTCTTCGCGTGCAATTTCTCGGCCGGCAGCTCACCCCGGAAGGGTTGGCACGGCGGCCGAGCGCCTGACGCCAATGCGCCGCATCCAGCGGTGTGGCTACTGTTTGCCATGCTGGCTCCCGTCGAGCTGTTCCCTGCAATCCGCAGCGCGATCGTGGCACGACATGGTGGCGCCCGGAATGAGTAGTTGAGTACTCGACCTTGCACCACCAGGTGGAGCACTTCAGCGCCACCCACCATGGCGGCGACCCCGGAGGCCGCGGTGCAAGCCAGCGTCAGCGTGGTGAATAGTGTTGCCCGACAGGAGTTTTGTTGCAGTTGGCGCGGTCAGCGTTGGTGCGCGCGGGCGGCGTCGAGCAACTCCTCGACAGCGCTGCTCAGACACTGCTCGTAAACCTCGGGGTCGGGGATGGCCTTGCGGTCCGCGGTGAAGCAGAAGGTCACGCGGTTGCCGTAGCTGCCGATGCCGTTGTTCAGCCCCATGCCGTCGAGCACCGGACCAAGGCCGGTGGTGTCGACCATCTGTGCGCCGCAGAAGTACATCGGGGTCAGAGGCCCGGGGACGTTGCTCACCAGGGTGTGAGCGGCGACGGTGCGCCCGCGCCTACTCAGAGCGCGCACGGCGGCCCGTTGCACAGTGCCCATCAATCCGCCGAATGCCTCCTCCGACATCGCCATCAGCGATCGGACGGGGTGGGCGCCGGAACCCTTGACGTGCGCGGTCGATGTCACGATGCGCGCGAGCCGGTCGAGCGGGTCGGCTTCATCGGTCGCCATCGTGATGGGCGCGATCGAATACTCATTGCCGCTGGTCGCCGTGCTTGTCGCCGCGCCCGATGCACCGCTGGCGCGGGTGCTCGTCGGCCGGATCGAGATCGGCATCATCGCCACCATGGCCTCGTCGGGCAACTCGCCCTTGTCGAGGAGGTAGCGACGGATGGCCCCGCCGACGATGGCGACACCGACGTCATTGATCGTTGCTTCCGGCAGCGCCGTGCGGATCTCCTTGAGCACATCCAGCGTCGTGTAGGCGGTGCCGAACACGCGGTGGGGCGACACCACCTGGTTGAACCGGGTCGCCTTGGGCAGCGACGCCGGCGACGTCACGGCCGGGTCGCGGGTGTCGGATACGAGCGCGGGCAGTTGGGGCGCCACCTTGCGGACCTGGCGCAACACATCAATCGGCCGGGTGGCCCCGTGCAGGGCGGCCCGGCTCAGCAGGCCGAGGTCGGACGGGATGCCATCCGGTTTCCAGTCGTAGCCCTCCGGGGCCGGCGGCGGGCCCTCGTCCGGCTCGTGGCTGTGGATCGCGGTGAGGATCTCGGCGCCGGCGACACCATCGATGGCGGCGTGGTGCACGCGCAGGAACACGGCGAAGGCGCCCTGCGGCAGATGGTCGACCCCGTCGAGCCCGTCGATCAGATACAGCTCCCAGGGCGGCCTGGTGAGGTCCAGCGGCCGCGCATGGATGCGTGCGATCTGGGTGCACAGCTGGCGCCAGCTGCCGGGTCGCGGCAGGGCGATGTGCCGCACGTGGTATTCCAGGTCGAAGTCGCCGTCGCGGATCCACCAGGGCCGATCCAGCCCGAACGGCACGTTGACGAGCCGTTCCCGGAAGCTCTCGGCGACATGGAGGCGTGCATCGATGTACTTCAGCACTTCCTCGTAGGTGACCGGGTCGGACGACCCACTGCGCGTCGACGGGTCGTAGATGCCGACGATGCCGATGGTGTTGTGGGCGGTGGCGGTGTCGAGTGACACCATCGTCCAGTCAGCGCTGGAAAGCTGGCGCATGGTTCCTCCTCGGGCTCTTCAGGATTGGTATCGCAGCCCGGACGAGGTGAGGAGCGAGGCGATGTGGTCGTCGTAGGCCGCTCCGCGCCACGCGCTGACGTGGCCGCGTGGGCACCACGCGATCGACGGTTCGTCCCAATGCCGCCAGAGCTGGGCAGCACCGCGCGGCGGCGCGATCCGGTCCACCTGTCCCGCCACGATGTGGCGCCGATCGTGGGGCACGAGGCACGGTCTGGCAAGCGGCGAGACGACCCGGTGCACGAGCTCCGAGCGATAGTCGTGCACCTTGCGGTGCAGCCGCCGTTTCGCCGGCGTCACGGGGGCCGCGTCGCGCATCGACGCGGCCAGGTCACTCGTCGGAACGACGGCGACCAAACAGGCCAGGCCGCCCTCGAGCGTCGACAGCAGATTGACGACGTAGGAGCCCAGCGACACGCCGAGCAGCCCGACCGATGGCGCCCGCTGGTCTTCGCGCAGCCACTGCAGCAGTCGGCGAATGTCCCACACGGACTGGGTGAGCCCCAGCACGTTGTTCGTCGCGAAGATGTTGGACGCGAACTGCCCCGCGGGGGAGAAGCCGCAGGAGCGCGGACCGTGTAACGGGAGCACGGGCAGCGCGACGTTGATGCCGAGCTCATCGTGGAGACGGCGCACGCGGAGCATGTTGATGTCGGACGGCCGTCCCATCCCTTGTCCGTGGACGGCGACAAGCCACGGTCGGGGGCCACCCGGGTGGCGCAGCAGCCGGACCGGCACCCGTTGGTTGGCACGGAACGTCAGCCAGCGCTCGCCGCCAGGTTCGCCCGGCTCTGGCCGCCACCCACTCTCGAAGCGGGCGATTTCCATCCCGGGCGACAGGGCTCCGATCTGAACGTCGCCCGGCGTGGTCGGGCGCCGGTGCCGAAGCTGCGGAGCGTCGAGCCATCCGGCGTCGCCGTAGTAGCGGACCGCAGCATCGAGTTCGGCCGATGCCGCCGCGTAGTGCTCCGACGACCCGAGCGACGACAGTAGCGGCATCGGAGCGGCCAACAGCGCGTCGACGGCTGCGGCCACGCCGAGCCCGAGCGACGGCTCCGGCACCGGCACGTCGTCGCGCGTGGTGACGCCTTGCCGGCGCGCCGTTTCCGCACGCACGACCTCGCGCGCCCCGGCCATGCCGGCCGCCACCAACGGGGTGGCCAACGCGGCCAGGCCCAGCCAGCTCGAGAGTCTCATCGCTGCGCTCCCGGTATGCGCCGAAGGTTCACTAGCCGTCCCGTGGTCGGTGGAAACTGGAGGAACCACCATGGATCCGTGATCGAAGGCCGGCGAGTCGCCGTGAGCTGCTGCCGCTGCGGACACGGCACCAGCTTTGCAGCCCGGTCATCGATAGTGGTCGTTATCCAATTAACTCGTGTGTCGTGTCGAGCTGTTGAAGGGTCCGGCGCGACGCATCGGACCACGTGGTTATACCGAGTTATACTCATGCCATGAAGACAGCCATCTCCGTCTCCGACGAGACGTTCGATCGCGTGTCCCGAACGGCCTCCGACCTCGGCATGAGCCGATCCGAATTCTTCGCCCGAGCGGCACAGCGCTACTTGGACGAGTTGGATGCCCATTCGCTGACCGGCCAGATCGACAGCGCTCTGGAGCGACTCGAGGGCATTGACGACGCGGAAGCCGACGCCGTGGCGAGGGGACACCGCGTGTTGGACGCGCTGGACGACGAGTGGTGATCAGCCGGGCCGAGCTCTACTGGGCCGACTTGGGAGCGCCGTCCGGAAGCAGGCCGGCCAAGCGCCGTCCCGTGCTGGTTGTCCAGTCCGACCCATACAACGCCAGCCGCCTTGCGACGGTGCTCAGCGCAGTGATCACGTCGAACACGGCCTTGGCGGCGATGCCCGGCAATGTGTTCCTGCCCGCGGTGGCCACGGGGCTCCCGCGGGATTCAGTTGTGAACGTCACTGCACTCGTCACGCTGAACAAGACAGACCTGGCAGCCCGGATTGGTGATGTGCCGACGAGCATCATGGACGAGGTTGACCGGGGACTCCGACGTGTTCTGGGGCTCTGACCCCACCGAATGAAAATCGGACATCGTTGCCAGAGGTCGCGGACAGAAGTCCGGGGTGCCATGAGCGGCCGGCGCCGCAGAGATAGCCATTTCTTGACCGATTCCGCCTCGGCCTATGGCAATCACGTTGTACCGCAGACATTTCCATGATCCAGCCACGAGACAGCAATTCGTCACTGTGACGTAAATGGGCCGTCGATGGGACCTCGAGAGCGGGGCGTCAGGCGATACACGGCTTGCGACTGACGGTGACGAGTGTCCGCCACGGTGCGTCATCAAATGTTGACAACTCGCAGGAGGGCGGCGCGCTTCACGCAGATGATGACACGACTGCCGGAGATGGCTGGGGCCGGAAGCCGAGGTGCGACAGACCGTGGCGAGGACGGACTGAACCGATCGCGGCTGTGGCCGTGACCGTCCTTTCTCCAGGTCCACAAAGTACCGATAAGCTACACTATGTCAAGTTGTCGACTCTCCTGCCAGACTTCGTTTATGGCCCAACCAGCAATTTCGTCGTCAGTCCCAGGGTTGATCCGCTGCTCTCCGGTCAGCGGATGCGGCGAGCTGAAACCCCGCAAAAAGATGGCGCGGAGCCGAGGTTCCGACCCGCTCTGCATGGCCTTATCCGGAACCGTATGCAGCGCTACCGATGTGCCAATGCGGCCAGATGCTCGAGCGAGTTATCCAGGTGCTGCGAGGCGAACGGCGGAAACTGGATGTTCTCCCGAATGGCCGCCGGCACTGCCGACCAGTCGTATGTCAGGGTCACCTTCGTCCGGTCGTCACCAACCGGCTCGAGGTCGTAGCGCCACACCCAGCCGCCGAAGTCGAGGGCAGCGTCGTCATCGCCTTGACCCGGCAGCCACGCAATCGCGCGCGGCGGCTCGAACACCTCGACCCGATTGGCCATCTCGTAGTGCATGCCTCCGTAGTTGCTGTGGTACATCGCCATCCGGAAGATCTGGCCGACTTCGGCCAGTCGCTTGCCGTCGAGCGACTCGCGCACCCAGCCGGTGCCGTCGATATCTTGGTGTGTGGTCGGGTTGGCCAGCACCGCGAATACGGCTTCGGCCGGCGCATTGATGGTCCGCGTGGCGCTCAGGGTTTCGTCTGACATGACTGTTCTGACCAACGGCGAATCGCAAACTCATCGAGATCTCGCACAGAACCTCCGATCAGTGCCAGGACCCGTCCCGTCGCCCAGCACGAGGCGTCAGACCGCCGAGGTGACCGTGCCGGGACGTCGTTCCTGGTGCACCTGGTTGAGAAACCGGCCCACGGCAGCCACCACCGGCGCTGTGCGGGTGCCGTCGATGAGATCGAAACCGTGTCCCACACCGGGCAATTCGATGTAGCACACGGCCGACTCGGATACCGACCGCAACCGTTCAACGAACCCACGGGCCTCGCCGACGGGGATCAAGCCGTCGTTGGTGCCGTGGACCGCCAGGAACGGCGGCGCCGACGCGTGCACGCGTTCCATGGGCGACGCCGCACGAAAGACCTCTGGGCTGCGAACCTGCGAACGCCGCACAACCACACGCTCGAGAAATTCCAGGAAGCGGTCGCGTTCGGGCGTGCTGCGGTCGTGCCAGTCGTATAGGCCGTACACGCTGACCACGGCGTCCACCGACGTGTCGGCGTCCGCGGGAAGGTCGGCTTCCCACTGCGGGTCGTCGCTCGTCAGTCCGGCCAAGGTGGCCAGGTGACCACCCGCCGAGCACCCGGCCACGGCGACGAAACCCGGATCACCCCCGAACTGTTGGGCGTTGGCCCGTGCCCACGCAATCGCGGCCTTGACGTCGGTGATCTGGCGCGGCCAGCGGCATCGAGGGCTCGACCCGTACTGGATCGACAGGCATACCCAACCTCGCCGCGCGAGGTGCGCCATCAGCGCGTGGCCCTGTAGTTGGCGCCGGCCGAAGACCCAGGCGCCGCCCGGGACGAAGACGAGCACGGGAGCCGGTGTCCGCAGCGTCGCCGAATCCTGGCTTCGCCAGACGTCGAGCAACTGGTCCGGGTGGTCGCCGTAGCGAACCGACGATCGGTGCACATATCGCCGTTGGCCGGCCGCCTTCAAGAACGGTGCGCGGTCCCGGTGCGCAGGCCATGGTTGGTCGAGCGCCTCGGCGGAGACAACACCGTCCAACGCCTCGGCCAAGACCCGAGGTATGAACTCGCGCTGGGCATTTCCGTCCCTCGCACTACCGGGACGCAATCGAGTCCGCGTCAGGCCAGCGCCGATGCTCGACACGTAACGTCGACCACCCACCCCGATCGCCGCAAAACCGCCGAGCACCTCCAGATGGGGCCCGATCAGCGGAACCGACGCCGACGCGGCACTCAGTGCGATGACATAGTCCCCGGGTTTGGCTCTGGCCACCCACTGAGCGTAGGAACGCACTCGGTGCATCACTTCAGCGTAAGGTGCGCCGGCCACGATCCGGCCTCGTTTCCAATGCGATAAATTCGGCTAACCACTGCGCGATCAGAGGGGCGTGATGTGGAGCAGCTGAGCTGGACCGACGACATGATGCTGCGCGCCGAACGGCCGGAAACGCCGATGCAGATTCAAATGCTGCTCATCTACGACCAGTCGACGGCCCCCGGCGGCAAGGTCACCTTCAAACGCATCCTGGAGGAGATCGACGCCCGACTGCACCTGTCGCCGACGTTTCGGCGGCGTCTGACGGAACTGCCCGGCGGTCTGCACATGCCCTACTGGGTCGATGATCCGTTCTTCGATCTCGAGTACCACGTGCGTCATATCGCGCTCCCCCAACCCGGCGACTGGCGTCAACTCTGTATTCAGATCGCCCGACTGCACGGCCGTCAGATCGACCTTCGCCGCCCGCCGTGGGAGATGACCGTCATCGAAGGCTTGAATGCCGTACCCGGGGTGCCGAAGGGATCTTTCGCCGTCTCGCTCAAGTTGCACCACTGTGTGGTCGACGGCATGGAAAGTGTCGAATTGATGGCCGCCATGCACGATCTCGCGGCGGACGCCCCGCGGCCGGCACCGCCGACGCATCCGTTCGAGCCCGGCGCACTTCCTTCGACATCGGACCTGGTCGTTCGCACGGCGACCAACATCGCGCTGTATCCACTGCGCGCCGGCAAGGTATTGATCCCGGGCGCGATCAATGCGCTGCGTCGACTGCATACTCTGCCCGGCGCAGTGGCGTCCGGCGTGTCCTCGACGCTGTCACCAGGCACTGGCTCGCTGTTCGCCCCAGCCACACGATTCAACGGGTCGGTGACCCCACACCGGGTGTTCGAAGCCCGCTTCCACGATTTCGCCGATTTCCGACGCATCAAGGCCTGCGTGCCGGGGGCAACGATCAACGACGTGACGCTTGCCTATGTCGGTGGCGCACTTCGCCATTACCTCGGAGGCCACGGTGAACTGCCCGACGAAAGCCTCCTCGCGGCGTGTCCGGCGTCCATTCGGACCACCGACGAGCGCGGTGCGGGTGGCAACAGGCTGTTCGGTCGGCTGCACCCGCTCGGAACCTCGATCAACGACCCTCTCGCGCGGCTGGAAGCAATCGTCGACGAGACCTCCGTGTTCCGCGACAACACCGATGCCGAAGGCAATTCTCGGTTGATGGAACTGGTCGGCGTCGTGCCTACCGCGTTGCTCGGACTCACTGTCAAGGCCGCCACCGTCTTGCCGTTCTCCGCACCGGCCGTCGCCAGCACCACCGTGAGCAACGTGCGGGGACCAACGGAGCCGATCTACTTCGCGGGCGCTCGACTCGAGCGAGTCACCGGCCTCGGTCCCTTGATCGGAGGTATGAACCTATTCCACGTCGTGGCGAGCTACAACGGAACCGTCTCGATCGGCGCGACGGCCGACCGCAGTGCGCTGCCCGACCCCGGTCACTACGCCGACTGCATGCAACGGTCGTTCGACGAACTGCTGGATGCCGCGAACACTCAGACGTAGCGGTTACTCATAGCGCAGACCCGAATGTCAGCCGGCCTTGGGCAGCGGGCAGGCGCCGTCGACGACCAACGGCAGGTTGATCGTCAACGCCTGCAATACGCCGCCCGTGTCGTTGGTCCCGCCCGCGATGATGCACTTGCCCTCCACAATGGCGGTGGCATCGACCCGGTGACGGTCGGCGAACAGGGTCTTGTCGTTGACCTCGACCGTGGTCTTGGTCGAGCTGCCGTCGGCGCCGAGTGTCGTCAGGAAGATCGTTTTCGCGTCGACAGAATCGACGTTGCCGCGGAAACCTCCCAATGGACTGCGCGGCAGCCCGGCGTTGTCAGCGCCCCCGGTCTTCTTGCATTCACCGCCACTCGACGCGCCGATCACTACCGCCTCTGCGGTGACGGTGCCACCTTCGGTTCCACTCGAGGGCCTGATGGTCACACACTTGCCGGGGGTGATGTCGGCCTGCTCGACGGGTGTGAGTTCCATGATCTTCGTCGAATCCGAAAAACTCACCGACGCCGATCCCTGGGGCCAACTCACCTCGATCTTCGTGCCCGATACCGAATCGATCGACCCCGCCACCTCGTCTTCACCGTTGACCTTCAACGGAGTTGTCGTCGCCGGCGGCGGCGACGCCACCGCGCTCGTGGTCGTCGATGCGGCCGGAGATTCGCTCGGTGCAGGCTTGTCCGACGAACCGCAACCGACGGTCGCCAGTGCGGTCATCCCGATGATCGCGGGCATCCAGTAGCAGGCTATCGATGCTTTTTGCAATGGTGGCTCCTTGCCGGACAGTGGGTGGGTCGAGACTAGTCGTGCGATCGATGACAGTTGTGCGGATCAATTGAACGTTTCGTGAATTACCGGACTGCTGCCGCCGGATGCTCGCACGACAAGATCGCTGAGGTCCCCGAGAGCCTCCCAGATACTCCGCCGAGGCTGCGCGAAGATGTCTCAGGTGCCGACTACTATTTCGGCGGCGCACCCGTGCCCGGCCGAGTAGACCGTCACCAAAAGAGGCTGCGTGCTGGGTCCGCCCCTCCCCTCTTGATGGAAAGGATGAGCTGTGAGTTACACCGCAGCGGACATCACCGAACTCGACGATGTCCAGCACACCCGCTTGCGGCCGGCGGTGAACCTCGGACTCGACGTGCTCAACACTGCGTTGCGCGAGATCGTCGACAACGCGATCGAGGAAGTTGCCGAACCGAGCCACGGTGGATCGACCGTGACCATCACGTTGCATGCCGACGGATCGGTCAGCGTCGCCGACGACGGCCGTGGCCTTCCGGTCGACTCCGACCCGGCGACCGGGAAGAACGGCATCGTCAAGACGCTGGGTACCGCACGGGCCGGCGGCAAGTTCTCGGCACACACCGATGCCGCCAGCACCGGCGCCGGCCTGAACGGAATCGGTGCTGCCGCAGCGGTTTTCATCTCTGCCCGGACCGATGTCACGGTGCGGCGCGCAGGCAAGACGTACCTGCAGAGTTTCGGCGGCGGCTATCCGGGTGTGTTCGACGGTAAGGATTTCGACCCGGAAGCCCCCTTCACCCGCTCCGACACCCAGAAATTGCGCGGCGTCGGCAACCGGAAGCCGGATGCCCACGGCACCACGGTGCGCATCCTGTTCGACCCGGCCGTGGTGCCGGATTCCAGCGTGGACGTCAACGAGGTGCTGCTGCGCGCGCACGCCGCGGCCCGCATGTCCCCCGGCGTGCACCTGATCGTGATCGACGAAGGCTGGCCGGGCGACGAGATCCGTCCCGAGCTGCTCGAACCGTTCAGCGGCCCGTGGGGTACCGACACCCTCCTGGACCTCATGTGCGCCGCCGCGGGCACTCCGGCGCCCGGCGTACGTGCCGTCGTGGAGGGTCGCGGTGAGTACACCACCGGCCGCGGCCCGACGCCGTTCCGGTGGTCGTTGACAGCGGGCCCCGCCGAACCGGCCACAGTGGCCGCGTTCTGCAATACCGTGCGCACCCCCGGCGGCGGATCACATCTGACCGCCGCCGTGAAGGGCCTGTCCGAAGCACTGGCCGACCGCGCGTCCCGAATCCGCGATCTGGGCCTGGCCAAGGGTGAGGACGGCCCCGAGGCGCAGGACTTCGCGGCGGTCACCGCGTTGGCCGTCGATACCCGCGCACCCGACGTGGCATGGGACTCGCAGGCCAAGACCGCCGTGTCGTCGCGGTCCTTGAACGTGGCGATGGCCCCCGAGGTCGCGCGCAGCGTCACCATCTGGGCCGCCAACCCCGGCAACGCCGAGGCGGTGTCGCTGTGGACCACGCTGGCCCTGGAGGCCGCCAGGGCGCGGCGCAGTGCCGAGGGCGCGAAGGCACGCTCCCGGGCGGCGTCGAAAGCCAAGGGGCTGGGGACGAATCTGTCACTGCCACCCAAGCTGCTGCCCAGCCGGGAAAGCGGCCGCGGGTCGGGCGCGGAGTTGTTCCTGTGCGAGGGCGACTCCGCCCTGGGCACGATCAAGGCGGCGCGCGACGCCACCTTCCAGGCCGCCTTCCCGCTGAAGGGTAAGCCGCCCAACGTCTACGGCTTCACCGTGAGCAAGGCGCGGGCCAAGGACGAGTTCGATTCGATCGAACGCATCCTCGGGTGCGGCGTGCGGGACAACTGCGACCCGGAGTCCTGCCGGTACGACCGGATCCTGTTCGCCTCCGACGCCGACCCCGACGGGGGCAACATCAACTCGAGTCTCATCTCGATGTTCCTGGACTTCTACCGGCCCCTGGTCAAGGCCGGAATGGTGTACGTGACACTGCCACCGCTGTTCGTGGTCAAGGACGGTCAGCAGCGGATCTACTGCCAGGACGAGAACGAACGCGACGCCGCGGTGGCGCAGATGAAGACCACCTCGAAACGCAAGGTGGAGGTGCAGCGCAACAAGGGTCTCGGCGAGATGGATGCCGACGATTTCTGGAACACCGTGCTGGATCCGCAGCGGCGCACCGTAATTCGGGTGCATCTCGACGATGGCGACCCGAAGCTGCACCACACCCTGTTTGGTGGGCCGCCCGAGGGCCGGCGCACGTGGATGGCCGACGTCGCGTCCCGCGTCGACACCTTGGCACTCGATCTCGACTAGGAAGAATCACCTGTGACCGCCACCCTGGACGCTGCCGAGCAGAACCCCGATCTGGTCCTCGACCAGAGCGCCGACGACTACTGGAACCACTACCAGTTGACCTTCGCGCTCTACAGCGTCAGCGACCGTGCCATCCCGTCCGCGTTCGACGGGCTCAAGCCCGGCCAACGACGGCTGCTGTATCAGATGTATGACTCCCGGCTGCTGCCCGGTAACAAGCCACAGAAGTCCTCGAAGGTCTGTTCGGCGGTCACCGGCAACCTGCATCCGCACGGCGGCGCGTCGATGTACGGCGCGGCGGCGCTGATGGCCGCCGAGTTCCAGCGGGTGAAAGTCATTGACGGACAGGGTGCTTTCCCCCGCATCCAGGGTGACATCCCGGCCGCGGACCGCTATACCGAAATGCGGTTGTCGGCACCCGGTGCGGCGCTGACCGCGGAGCTCGCCGACCACGCGGTTCCCATGGTGTCGACGTTCGACGGTGAGTGGATCGAGCCGACCGTGTTGCCGGCGCAGTGGCCGGTGCTGCTCTGCAATGGCGCCGTGGGCATCGCCGAAGGATGGGCCACCAAGGTGCCCGCGCACAATCCTCGCGAGATCATGGCCGCGTGCCGGGCGCTGCTGAAAACCCCGAATATGACCGACGACCGGTTGCTCAAGCTCATCCCGGGTCCCGACTGGGGCAGCGGCGCCACTGTGGTCGGCACCGCCGGCCTGCGGGAGTACATCACCACCGGCCGGGGTGCGTTCACGGTCCGCGGCACCGTGACCGTCGACGGAAAGAACTGCGTCATCACCGAACTGCCACCCGGCGTCGCGAGCAACACGGTGCAGGAACGGATCCGGGCCCTGGTCGAGTCCGGCGAGTTGTCCGGTGTTGCGGACATGTCGGACCTGACCGACCGCCGCAACGGCCTGCGCATCGTCGTCACCGCCAAACGGGGGCATGACGCCGAAACCATCCGCGAGCAACTGCTCGCCCTGACGCCGCTGGAGTCGACGTTCGCCGCCAGCCTGGTCGCACTCGACGAGGACCGGGTACCGCGCTGGTGGTCGGTACGCGAGCTGATCTCCGCATTCCTGCATCTGCGCGACTCGGTCGTTCTGCATCGCAGCGAGTATCGGCTGGAGAAGGTCACCGCGCGGCGCCATCTGGTGGCCGGCCTGATGACCATTCATCTGGATATTGACGCTGCGGTCGCGGTAATCCGCGGCTCCGACACGGTCGACGAGGCCCGCCAGGGCCTGCAAGAGCGATTCGCGATCGACGCCGAACAGGCGGATTACGTTCTGGGACTTCAGCTTCGGCGTCTGACCAAGCTCGACGTCATTGAGCTGCGCGCCGAGGCCGAGAAGCTGGACGCCGAGTTCGCCGAGCTCACCGAGTTGGTGTCGAGTCCCGATGCGCGCCGAAAGGTGATCGACCAGGAGCTGGTGGAGACCGCGAAGCTATTCAAGGGCGCCGAGTTCGACCGTCGCACCGTCCTGGACTTCGACGCAACGCCGACAGCGTCCAGCTCCGACGAGGACGGTCCCCGGGAGCGTAAGTCGAACGCCGCGTGGCGACTTGACGACCGCGGCGTGTTCTCCGACAGCCACGGGGATCTGCTGACTTCGGGACTGGGCTGGGCAGTGTGGGCCGACGGACGGATCAAGTTCACCACCGGCAACGGTCTGCCCTACAAGATCCGCGACATCCCGGTTGCGCCGGACATCACCGGGCTGCTGGCCTCCGGTGTTCTCGCTCCCGGATCGCATCTGGCATTGGTGACGCGGCGCGGAAAGGTGCTGCGGATCGACCCCGCCGCAGTGAATCCGCAGGGCGCCGCCGGGAACGGCGTGGCCGGGGTGAAGCTCAGTGGCGACCGCGACCCAGATGACGCAGTGATCGCCGCCCTACCACTGACGTGTGAGAACGGCGAAGCCATCCTGTCGATCTCCGAAAAAGGTTGGAAGGTAACCGAAGTGGCCGATATCCCCGTGAAGGGTCGTGGCGGCGCCGGCGTCGGCTTCCACCCGTTCGTCAATGGGGAGAGCGCACTTCTGTCGGCGACGGTCTCGGCCACCGGGTTCGTCCGCGGCAAGAGGGCCGTGCAGGCACAGAAGCGTGCCAAGGCATCGGTCAAGGGCTCGGGCAGCGACGTAATACCCGCTACGTAGCCGGTCATCGCGCACACTGGGACACGCATCCGATCGCGATGGGAGGAACGATGCCGGACATCAGTCCCGTCGCCGAATTCGACTTCGTCATCGTGGGCGCGGGCAGTGCCGGTTGCCTACTGGCCAATCGGCTCAGTGCCGACCCTGACCACCGGGTGCTCCTGATCGAGGCGGGCGGCAAGGACGACTGGTTCTGGATCAAGGTGCCGGTGGGCTATCTGTACACGATCGCCAACCCCCGCACCGACTGGTGCTACACCACCGAGCCCGACCCGGGGCTGGCCGGCCGCAGCATTCACTACGCGCGGGGCCGCGTCGTCGGCGGCTGCTCGTCGATCAACGCCATGATCCATATGCGCGGACAGGCCGCCGATTACGAACTCTGGGCGCAGGCCACCGGTGACGAGCGCTGGCGCTGGGGCGGCTCGGATTCCCCGGGTGCGACGCTCGCGATCTACAAGGAGCTGGAGGACTATTTCGGCGGAGCCGACGAATGGCACGGCGCCGGCGGTGAGATCCGGGTCGAGCGACCGCGGGTGCGCTGGAAGATCCTCGACGCCTGGCAGGCCGCCGCCGCCGAGGTCGGCATTGCCCCGATCGACGAGTTCAACCGCGGCGACAACGCCGGCAGTGCGTACTTTCACGTCAACCAACGGCGTGGCCGTCGCTGGTCCATGGCGGATGCGTTCCTGCATCCCGTCGCTCACCGACCCAATCTCACCGTCTACACGCAGACCCAGGCCGTGCGGCTGCTGATGGACGACCAGGTCGACGAGGGTCAGCGTCGCGGTGCCTGGACCACCGCTCAGCGCCGCGCTACCGGCGTGCGGCTATTGAAGGACGGCCGGATCGTCGACGTCCGCGCCCGCCGGGAAGTGATCCTGAGCGCCGGTGCGGTCGGCTCGCCGCACCTGATGCAGGTCTCGGGCCTGGGCCCGGCCGGGCTCCTCACCCAGCATCAGGTGTCGGTGGATGTCGACCTGCCCGGAGTGGGCGAAAACCTCCAGGACCACCTGCAGATTCGAACGATCTACCGGGTGCGCGGTGCCCGGACCGTCAACACGCTGTACCGGAATTGGATCACCCGCGGCGGCATGGGACTTCAGTACCTCACGCTGCGATCGGGACCC
>WBZP01000325.1_pt2 | contig 14349 bp, 14 predicted proteins | sample 5204301 | NCBI WGS metagenome assembly WBZP01 (sample SAMN12412401, study PRJNA552823) | activated sludge metagenome | isolation source: activated sludge from nitrification reactor of wastewater treatment plant... | place: USA: Pennsylvania | collected 2017 | reverse complement strand
CGGATCCTGGTGGGTTGAATTTCTGGGCGCAGCAGGTGGAGCGCAGTGGCGATCTGGCGCTGGCGGTCAGTCTGGCCGGCAGTCCCGAGTACGCGCTGCGCGCGGGCAGCCACTGAGTCGACCACATGACCGGTCTCGTCGAGCGGGTGGCCCCGGCGCGGCTCGGGCGGCCGTTCCGGTGGTTGCTCGGCTCGAACTGGGCGTCGAACCTCGGTGACGGGCTGTCGGTCACGGCGGGGCCCCTGCTGGTCGCCTCGCTGACCCAGGACCCGCGGGTGGTCGCGGTGGCTGCGGCGATCGCCTGGGTGCCCGGCTTCGCCATCGGCCTGTATGCCGGGGCCCTGGCTGATCGGCTCGACCGGCGCCGGATCATCCTGGTGGGCAACGTGATCCGGGTGCTGACCCTCGCTGGGCTGGCGACCGCGGTGGCCCTGGGCCAGGCGACGATCGGGCTGATCCTCGCGGTGCTGGCGGTCATCGCGATCGCCGAGACGTTCGTCGACGCGGCCTCCCGCACCGTGTTGCCGGCGATTCTGCCGCCCGCCGAGCTGGGCCTGGGCAATGCCCGGCTCACCTTCGGGTGGGTGGCGCTCAACCAGCTCGTCGGGCCGCCGATCGGGGCGCTGCTGTTCGCGGCATCCCCCGCGGCGCCGTTCGTCGTGCAGACCGCCGCGATGGCCCTGGGGGCGCTGCTCATCGCCCGGGTGCGGCTGCCGGCGGCGCCGCCTCGCGAGCGCCGGCACCTGTGGCACGAGATCCGCGAGGGCTTGGGCTGGACCTGGCGGCACCGGGCGATGCGGGCGCTGGTGGCGCAGATCGTGCTGTTCAACCTCACCTACGGCGCGTCCTGGGGTGTACTCGTGCTGTATGCCGCGCAGCGGCTCGGGCTCGACGAGCGCGGATTCGGGGTGCTGGCCATGGTCACCGCGATCGGTGGGGTGCTCGGCACGCTGAGCTATCCGTGGCTCACCGAGCGGGTGTCGTTGGCCGACATCATGCGCTACGGGCTGATCCTGGAGACCGGCACTCACCTCGTGCTCGCGCTCACCCGCAGCCCCGCAGTGGCGCTGGGCATCCTGTTCCTCTTCGGCATCCACATCGCCTATTGGGCGACGACCGCCTCGGCAATCCGCCAGCGGGCGGTGCCGGCCCAGCTGCAGGGCCGTGTCGGCAGCGTCTACACGATGGCGATGCTCGGCGGCATGGTCGGGGGGTCGATGATCGGCGGCACCCTGGCCGCCCAGTGGGGCATCACCGCGCCCTATTGGTTCGGTTTCGTCGGCAGCGCGGTGATCCTCGCCGGGCTGTGGCGCGAGCTGGGTTTCGTGGCCCACGCGGACGCCGCCCGGCTGGCCGATGCCGATGCCGACGGCGGGTCGGCTGAGCCGGCCTGACCCCCAGCTCACCTGCTCACCCGCTCACCCGTCAGCGCTCACCTGCCCGCCGGACGGCGGCCACGACGAAGGCGACTGCGGCGAGCAGGCCGGCACCGGCATACAGGGCGATGCTCGCGGCATGTTGGAAGGCGTCGAGCGCGGCGGCGACGGCCCGCGGGTCGGCTGCGGTGAGTGCGTCGGTCACCGAGGCGCGCGCCGGCTCCGGTATGCCGGGTGGCAGCGAGTCGCGGTACACCTGGGACAGCAGGGCACCGAGGGTCGCGACCCCGAGGGCGCCGCCGACCTCCTGGAAGGTGTCGTTGAGCGCGGAGCCGAGCCCGGTGCGCTCGGGGGGCAACGCCTCGATGAGCTCCAGAGCGATCGTCGTCATGCCCAGCCGCATGCCGACCACGAAGACGGCCATCCCGGCGACCGTCCACGGGGTGGAGCCCGGTCGGGCGCCCACGAGCACCATGCCGGCGGCCCCGAGCAGCAGTCCGACACTCATCGAGCGGGTGCCGCCGAGCACGGTGCCCAACCGGGTCAGCGGCGCGTTGGTGACGACCGCGACGGCGACAACGGGCAGGAACAGCAGCCCGGCACGCAACGGGCTGTTGCCCTGCACCACCTGGATGAGCAGGGTCGACACGAACATCACGCTGCTCAGCCCGACGAAGGCGACGCCCTCGGTGACGGCCGGCACGGCAAAGGCCTTGCTGCGCAATAGTCTGAGGTCGACGACGGGGTGGGGCACGCGCAGCTCGTGGGCGACGAACAGTGAGCCGAGCCCGATGGCGGCGGCGGCCGAGGCGAGCACCTTCGGCGAGTTCCAGCCGTCGATCGGCCCGCTCGTCAGCCCGAGCACGAGCGAGCCCATCGCGCCGGTCGACAGGGCTGCGCCGAACAGGTCGGCCGGCTCGGCCGTGGGCTTGGCCGACTCGTGCAGCCGCGCGAGCACGACGGGGATCGTCACAGCGGCCACCGGCACGTTGAGCAGGAAGAGCCACTGCCACCCGACGTGCTCGAGCAACAGACCGCCGACGAGCGGGCCGACGACGAAGCCCAGCATCGAGACGGTCATGAACAGCCCTATCGCGGTGGGACGTTCGTCGCCAGTGAAGGAGACGTAGAGCAACGACAAGGCTGCCGGCATGACGAAGGCCGCGCCGATGCCGGTGATCGCGCGGGCGACGGCCAGCCACCCGGCGTCGGCGACGACCAGCACGCTCAGCGAGCCGAGCGCCATGACGAGCAGGCCGGCAACCAGCCCGCGTCGCCGCCCCACCCGGTCGGCGAGGTTGCCCGCGGTGAGCAGCAGCCCGCCGAAGGTGACGCTGTAGGCGGTGACCACCCACTGCAGCTGCGCGGTGTCGGCGTGCAACGCCGCGGCGATGGTCGGCAGGCCGACATTGAGCACGCTGTTGTCGAGCATGATGACGAGCACGGACAGCAGCAGCGCGGCCATCGTCCAGCGCTGGGCGCCACGGGTGGCGAGATCCGGGTTCTTCGCGGTCATGGTCAGCGGCCTTTGTCGAACGGTGTTTGAGACTCGAACACTGTACGACTATCAAACATCGTTCGGCAAGCCACTAGACTCCCCGTATGCCGCGCACCGACCTCACCGTCGCGAGGATCGTTGCCGTCGCGTGCGAGATCCTCGATGCCGAGGGGCCCGAAGGGCTCACCTTGCGCCGACTGGCCCGCGAGCTCGGGGTCGGGGTGGCCTCGCTCTACTGGTATGTCAGCGACAAGGACGACCTGCTCGCCAAGTGCGCCGAGCAGGTGGCGCGCGAGCTGCCCATCATTGCAGCGCAAGGAGATTGGCTCGACGCCCTGCGACAGCAGTTCGTCCTTGCCTACGAGACCGCGGAGCGCCACCCGTGGTTCCTGCTCGTGCAGAGCCACCACCGCACCTCAGCGATGGTCATGCTCGGCAGCACCATCCATGCCCTCTCGGAGGCCGGCCTGAGCGATGCCGACGTCTTCGACGCGACCTCGACGCTCTTCCTGCACCTCTCCTCGATGGTGCAGGTGCTCGCCGAGACCCGGTATGCCGCCGTCGCCCGCACCCGGGAGGAGGTGCTCGACGACTCGGTCCGTGGCCTGCTCGAGCAGGTGGCGAGCGCACCGGCGGTGCAACGCTACGTGCGGCGGCTGCGCACGCACACCGAGCGCGTCCAGTACGAAGGTGGGCTCGACCTCATCCTGGCCGGTATCCAGGCCCGGCGCGGGGGCGAAGGTCGTTCTGGCCGTGGGGTTGCCGAGCCGAGGACGGGTCGGCGGCCCGCCAAGCGGAGCGGCACGCGGGCGGACCGAGGATGAACCCGTCGACGCGCCCCGGCCCGAAAGAGCCGGTCGAGCCGGTCGAGCCGGAGCACAGCACCGGGTCCACCGTCGCGATGGTCGGGGTCGGCCCGTATGCCGGGCCGCCGCCGGCCGGTGACCACTGGGATCCGGTGCTGCTCGCCGAGGGCGATCGACGCAATGTGCTCGACCGGTACCGCTACTGGCGGCACGAGGCGATCATCGCCGACCTGGACACCCACCGGCAGCCCCTGCACGTGGCGATCGAGAACTGGGGCCACGACTTCAACATCGGCTCGGTGGTGCGCACCGCGAACGCCTTCAACGCCACCGGCTTCCACATCGTCGGCAAGCGTCGTTGGAATCGGCGCGGCGCCATGGTCACCGACCGCTATCTGCACGAGCACCATCACCCGAGTGCCGAGTCTCTGGCGGCCTGGGCGGCGGCGCAGGGGGAGCGCGGCATACCGGTCATCGGGGTGGACAACCTGCCCGGCAGCGAGCCGATCGAGACCACGCCGCTACCGCGGGAGTGTGTGCTCGTCTTCGGGCAGGAAGGACCGGGCCTCACCGCAGAGCTGCTCGCCGCCTGCGATGCCCTGGTGCACATCACCCAGTTCGGCTCGACCCGCTCGCTCAACGCCGGCGCCGCGGCCGCGATCGCACTGCACACCTGGGCGCTGCAGCACGTGCACGGCTGGCAGCCGGGGCCCTCGCCTGGACACCCCCCCGCCGACGCGCCCTAGCTCGCTCGGCGCAGCAGCCCGCGGATCACGAGCACTAGCCCGGCGGACACCCCGGACAGCGCGGCGAGCGCGACGAACCCTGCGGCGAGAGCAGGTAGCAGAGCCCCGAGGCCCGAGCAGGCCAGCCACGCGGCGGCGAGCACGAGCAGCCAGCGGGTCGGCTGGTCGGTCCGTGGGGTCGACTCCCAGGCCGACTCTGCGGTGGCCGATTCCCGCCGGGCCGAGCGCGGGGCGCGAGCGGCGCCCGCCACGGCAGCCGCGAGCGCGGCATACAGGCACCAGACGAGCGCGTGCGGCAGCAGCGTGCGGGGCAGCGAATCGGCCCGCACCGTCGGGGTCATCACGAGATAGAGCACGTCCAGGGCGGCGGCCGCCCACGCCAGCCCGCGCCCCTGTGGCAGCAGCGCGCGCAGCCCGGCCGGCCCGCCGCGACGACGGGCCAACAGGGCCACCAGGCCGATCGGGCCCACGCCGGCCAGCAGACTGAGCAGGGCCAGTCCCGGTGTGCCGCCGGCCGCGCTCTGATAGAGCCCGCACCCCACGCCCAGCAGCGCCGGCGGCAGCCACCACCGGCGACGCAGCCGCCGGGTCCAGCCGGGCAGCCCGTTGGTGACCTCGGCGACCGGGCCAGCGGTGCCGAGCACCCGCTCGGCGACCGCCAGCGGCACGACGAATGACATCAACGGATGCCAGAAGAGCACCAGCACAGCGGTCTGCGCGATCGCCAATCCACCTGCCCGCCAGGGCAGCTCGACCGTCGACCAGGTCGGGTCCCAGATCACCTTGGTGAGGTATGCCTCGTAGAGACCCAAGACACCACCGAGGGCCCACAGCAACGGCAGGCTCACCGGTCGGCGCAGCCGGAACGCCAGGGCGGCCAGCACGACGGTGTGCAGACCGTAGAGCGGCAGCACGACGAGCAGCCCCCAAGGGGTGACCAGGGCCAGCGGCGCCGACATGCTCGGCACCTCGGCGAAGACGGCGCTGGCCAGACACAGCACGAGCAGCGACAGCCGGCGCCGATCGCCACGGGGGTTGCCCACGCGCGGGTGCAGCGGGCTGGTGGGCTCGGCCATCCCGCGAGTATGCCGCTCGATCCGGATCCTGGGCGGACCTGCCGCTGCCTTACGGTCGGCTTACGAGCGGGCCGGTTCGGTTGACCGGGTGCATCGCCGGCCCCATGGTGGAGACCGGCCCGCACCTCCGGCGCGGGCGATCCCACCGCGGAGCGAGGTGACCTGTGCCATGGCCGACCTGGTCGTCGACGGCGGGGACCGCTCCTGCGGGGAGTTGCTGTTGGTGCTGCACCGGCAGATCCGCGGTTTGCCGGCCGGCGCCGTCGTCGAGCTCGTCGCGCATGACCCGATCGCCCCGATCGACCTGCCGGTGTGGTGTCACCTGACCGGCCACCGCTACCTCGGCACGGTGCCGGGGCGGCCGGTGCACCACCTCATCGAGATCTCGGCCGACCCGGCGCCCGTCCGCGCCGACCGGCCCTGGCACCGCGAGCCGGTGGCCGCCATGCCGACCAACCCCTCTGACCCGCAGCACTGATCACGAAAGGCACCCGCCCATGAGCATCCTCGTCAGCATCGCGTCCAGCCACGACAACCCCGACCGCTGCACGGTCGGCTTCGTCGTGGCCGCGGCCTCGGCCGCCTCCGGGCAGCAGACGACCGTCTTCCTCTCGGCCGACGGCGCTTGGGTCGGCAAGCAAGGCGAAGCGGAGAAGATCCACGAGGAGGGCTTCGCCCCGTTGGCCGACCTGGTCGCCGGCTTCGTCGAGGCCGGCGGCGAGATCCTCGTGTGCACCCCGTGCGCGAAGAAGCGCGGCATCACCGACGCCGACCTCGTGCCCGGTGCGACGATCGCCGGTGGCGCTGCGGTGGTGGCCCTGCTCGCGGCCGGCGCGACCTCGATCAGCTACTGAACCAAGGCCTCTGGACAATGCTCGTCGACCTGGCGACTCTCGAACGGCTGGCCGCCGACCGGCTGGACGGCGGCGGGATGGACTGCGGCAGTGGGCTGCTGCTGCTACTGAGCCGCCGGATGCGCAGTCTGGAGCCCGGCGCCGGACTGCTCGTGCGCACCGAGGACGCCTCGGTGCCGGCCGACCTGGCCGACTGGTCCCGGCTGGCCGGGCACCGGATCGGGGGGCAGAGCGACCGGGACGAAGACGGCGCCTGGCACGTGTTGGTGCACCGCGGCATACCGGCGGAGCCGCCCGAGAGCGCCACTGGCGCTGGGGAGGTCGCCCAAGCGGAGCCCAGTTTCACGGCAGGAGAAGCCACTCCACTCGGGCATCGACTGTGGCTCTACACCAACTTCCACTGCAACCTGGCCTGCGCCTATTGCTGCGCCGAGTCGTCGCCCGCCGCGCCCGCCCAGCTGCTGCCGGTGACGACCGCGCGCGCGGTGCTCGCCGAGCTCGCCGCGCTCGGCGGACAGGAGGTCTACCTCACCGGGGGAGAGCCCTTCCTGCACGCCGAGATCGGTGAACTCATCGCTGCCGCAGCCGCCGTCGCCCCGACGACGATCCTCAGCAATGCAATGGTCTGGCAGCGCGGCGGCCGCAGGGCCGCCCTCGAGGCCATGGACCGTGACCGGGTGCGCTTGCAGATCAGCCTCGACTCGGCCGAACCGGCGCGGCACGATGCGATCCGCGGTGCCGGCGCGCACGCACGCGCGGTCGAGGGCATCCGCACGGCCCTCGGGCTCGGCTTCCGGGTGCGCATCGCGGCCACCTGGTATGCCGACGAGCCCGGCGACGAGGCCGCCTGGACCCGGCTGCTCGACGAGTGGGGCATTCCCGCCGCCGACCGACTGATCCGGCCGGTCGCCCGTCAGGGGTATGCCGCGACCTCGGAACGAGCCGGGGAGCAGGTCACCGTGGACGCCCTGGCGCCCGAGCCCACCGTCACCGCCTCCGGCGTCTGGTGGCACCCGGTCGCGGTCACCGACCCGGCCATGCAGGTGGCCGACCGGTCCACCCCGTTGGCTGCCGCCTTCGACGTCATCCGCGACACCGTCGCGGTCCAGGACGCCGCCCGCACCGAAGGTCGCCGACACGTATTCCGTTGCGCCTGAAGCACTGCCCCGGACTGTGGCACGGGAATCGTTGCAGCGGAACCATACCCAGGAGAGCAGCCATGACCCAGACGACCAGCCCGACCGCCCCGTCGCCGGCCTACCCGAATGCCCTGGCCCCGGACCGCGCGGCCCGCTGGGTCACCCTCGTGCTGCGCCTCGCCGTCGCCTACCTGTGGTTCAACAACCTCGAATGGAAGGTGCCGCCGGACTTCGGTCAGGCCGACCGGTCCGGGTTGTGGATCTTCACCCACGGGGCGATCGAGCATCCCGTGCTGCCGGCCTACTCCGCGCTCGTCGAGTCGCTCATCATCCCCCATTTCGTGCCCTTCGCTTGGGGTGTCTTCCTCGCCGAGATCGCGCTCACCGTCTTCCTCGCGCTCGGCCTGTTCACCCGTGGGTGGGCCCTCATCGGGGCCGCCCAGTCGTTCGTCATCTTCCTCACGGTCGGCGCGCAACCGCACGAGTGGCGCTGGTCCTACTTCCTCATGATCATCGCCCACCTCGCGCTGTTCGCTCTGGCCGCAGGCCGATTCGCCGGGCTCGACGCCTGGCTGCGCCGGCGCGCCCGCGGGCTGCAGCGTCGACCCGGCGGCGTGCTGCGGCTGCTGCTGCTCGGCACGTGAGCGCCGGGCCGTTGACCGACGAGGCGCCGGCCGTGGTCGCCTCCGCTCGGCCCGCGACCCGTCGGCACGACCGGGTCGTCATGGCCATCGCGGCGGTGCCGATCGCGGCATACCTGTTCGTCGCGCTCCGACGCCTCGGCTACCCCTACGAGCTGGAGTGGATGGAAGGCGGCTCACTGGAATGGATCCGGGGCTGGGCCGACGGAGGCGCCCCGCTCTACGGCCCGCCCTCACTGGAGCGCACGCCGTGGGCCTATCCACCGCTCTACCCCGCCCTGAGCGCCGCGGTCGCCCAGCTCACCGGCTGGGGCTTGCTGCCGCTGCGGCTGGTGTCGCTGCTCGCCTCGCTCGTCGCGTTGGGACTGTTGGTGGCGCTCGGGCGCCGACTGGCCGGCGGCTGGGTTGCCGGGGTCACCGCCGCCGGCGTCTATGCGGCCACCTATCTGCCCTCCGGGCTCTGGTTCGATACCGGGCGCGTCGACTCGCTGCTCGTCGCGCTGCTGCTGGCCGCGATCTGGACGGCCCTGCGCGCCAACGGGATCGGCGGTGGAATCGCTCTCGGGGTGCTGCTCACCCTGGCCGCCGCGACGAAGCAGAACGCACTGATCATGGCGGCCCCACTGCTGCTCGGGCTGCTGCTGACCCGCCGCCGAGCCGGGATCGCCGCGACGGCGACGCACGTGCTGCTGCTTCTCGGCGGCGTCGCGCTGGCCCAGGCCTGGACCGACGGGTGGTTCGGCGACTACGTCATCGGCCTGCTGCTCGGCCACCCGATCGTCGCGCACCAGGTGGTGACCTTCTGGCTCGTCGACCTCGGCGCCCTGCTCGCCCCGACGATGCTGCTGCTCGTCGTCGCCGCCCGGCGCCAGGGCGTGGGTCGTACCGCCATCGCGATGGTTCGCTCGCGCGGATGGGCGTCCGGGCACCCGGACGCCGTGCTCGTCGGGCTCGCCGTCGCGGGCCTGCTCGGGGCCGGGTGGGTGGGCCGGCTGCACTCCGGCGGAGCGGCGAACGTGCTCATGCCCGCGTATGCCGCGTATGCCCTCCTCGCAGGCCTCGCCGTCGCCGCCCTGTCCCGGCCGGCGCCCACGCCACACGCCGAGCGGACGGCCCGCCAGGTCGTGGTGCTCGCGTTGACCGCCCAGGTCGCCGTGTCGGTGCCCTTCTTCGGGGCGGCCCTGCCGTCGGGCGCCGACCGCGTGGCCGGGCAGGAGGTGGTCGCGGCGATCGCCCGACTGCCCGGCCGGGTGCTGCTGCTGGATCATCCGCACTACCTCACCCTCGCCGGCCAGGCCCCGAACGCCCACCTCGTCGCGGTCGGCGACCTGCTGCGCGGCCCGGACTCACGGGCCCGCGCGGCCCTCGTGGCCTCGATCCCGGCGACCCTGCGGCACATCGACGTCGTGCTGTTGGACCGCGCCGACGACGAGGCGATCCTCGGCCCGGAGCTGACCCGGGACTTCGCCCGGGTCGACACCCCGGGCACAGCGCAAGCCGGGGTCTTCTGGCCGGTCGGCGGCGTCGACGGACGGCCCAGCATCGTCTGGGTGCGCCGCGGTGTCGTCCTCGACCCCGCAACGATCACGGCCTTGGTGGCCCCCCGATGAGCGGCGCCGACCTCGTCGTCGACGTCGTGCTGCCGGCCCGCAACGAGGCCGCCGCACTGCCGGGCGTGCTCGCCGCGCTCCCGGCCGGCTGCCGGGCCATCGTCGTGGACAACGGCTCCACCGACGGCACCGGCGAGCTGGCCCGCCGGCTCGGCGCGAGCGTGGTCACCGAGCCCCGCCCAGGCTTCGGATCAGCCTGTTACGCAGGGCTGCTCGCCGCCGAGGCCGACCTCGTCGGCTTCCTGGACGCCGACGGCAGTTTCGACCCGGCCGACCTCGTCCCGCTGGCGAGGCTCGTCGCCGAGGGGCAGGCGCAGCTGGCCCTCGGTGCGCGGCAGGCCCGCCGCGGTGCCTGGCCGTGGCACGCCCGGGTCGCCAATCGCGTTCTTGTGCAACTCATCCGGCAGCGCAGCGGGCTGCGGCTGCACGACCTCGGGCCGATGCGGGTGGCTCGGCGCGCCGACCTGGTCGACCTGCGACTGCAGGATCGGCGCTCCGGGTGGCCGCTGGAGATGGTGCTGCGCGCCCACGCCGCCGGCTGGCGAATCGTCGAGCGGCCGGTCGACTACCGGCCCAGGATCGGCCGCTCCAAGGTCACCGGCACGGTCCGCGGCACCCTCACCGCGATCACCGACATGAGCCGGATCCTGCGATGACGCTCGCTGTCGACGGCACCCCAGCCAGGACCGTGTTGGTGCTGGCCAAGGCGCCGGTGCCGGGTCGGGTCAAGACCCGACTGTGCCCGCCGCTGACGCCGGCCGAGGCGGCCCGGCTCGCCGAGGCGGCCCTGGCCGACACCCTCGACGCGGTGCTGGCCTGCGCCGCCGACCGCCGGGTGCTCGTGCTCGACGGGGCGCCCGGGCCGTGGCTGCCCCGCGGGATCGAGGTCGTGCCGCAACACGGCGCCGGCCTGGCCGAGCGGTTGGCCAGGGCGTGGGCCGGGCCGCTGGGCGCCGCGACCCTGCAGATCGGGATGGACACCCCCCAGGTGTCGCCGACGCTGCTCGACCTCGGGTTCGCGTTGCTCGAAGCCCCCGGCGCCGACGCGGTGCTCGGCCTCGCACGCGACGGCGGCTGGTGGGCGATCGGGATGCGCCGAGCAGACCCGCAGGTCTTCGACGGGGTGCCGATGAGCGACCCGAACACCGGCACCGCACAGCTGGCGGCACTGACCCGGCGCGGGCATCGGGTGCGGCTGCTGCCGCTGCTGCGCGACGTCGACACCGCGGCCGACCTGCAGCCGGTCGCCGCCGAGTGCCCGCCGACAGGTCGATTCGTCAGCATCGCAACGGAATTGGGGGTCGCGGCATGCACGTCCTCGTGACCGGCGGCGCCGGCTTCATCGGCTCGCACATCGTCGACCAGCTCGTCGCGGCCGGTCACGACGTGCGGGTCGTCGACGCGCTGTCGCCGTCGGCGCACCGGGCCCGACCCGACTATCTCAACCCGGCCGCGGCATACACGATCGCGGACCTGAGCGACCCCGGGGTGTCGGCCGCCGCGGTCGCCGGTGTCGACGCCGTCTGCCACCAGGCCAGCCGGGTCGGGCTCGGGGTCGACTTCGCCGACCTGCCGGGCTATGTCGCCGACAACGACGTGGCCACCGCGGCGCTGCTGGCCGCGCTGCACGCCAGCCGGTTCACCGGCCGGCTCGTGCTGGCCTCCAGCATGGTCGTCTACGGCGAGGGTGGCTACCGCTGCGCCGACCACGGCCGGGTGCGCCCCGGGCCGCGCCGGATCGCCGACCTCGACGCGGGGCGGTTCGAGCCACCGTGCCCCCGGTGCGCGGAGCCGCTTGAGCCGGTCGAGGTCGACGAGGACGACCCGCTCGACCCCCGCAATGTCTACGCAGCGACGAAGGTGCACCAGGAGCACCTGTGTCAGGCGTTCGCCCGGGACAGCGGCGCCGAGCTCGTGCGGCTGCGCTACCACAACGTCTACGGGGCCCGGATGCCGCGCGACACCCCCTACGCCGGGGTCGCGAGCATCTTCCGCAGCGCGTATGCCGCGGGGCGGCCCCCGCAGGTCTTCGAGGACGGCGCCCAGCGCCGCGACTTCGTGCACGTCACCGACGTCGCGGCGGCGAACGTGCTGGCCCTCACCGTGACCGCCCCGGTGGCCGGCGCCTACAACATCGCCTCCGGCCGGCCGTGCACGCTGCTGGAGATGGCGTGGGCCCTGCACGGTACCCACGCGGCGCCGCCGCTGGAGCCGGTCGTCACCGGCGCCTATCGGCGCGGCGACGTCAGGCACATCGTCGCCTCGCCCCGCCGGGCCAAGCAGGTGCTGGGCTTCCGAGCCCGCGTCGCGCCGGCCGACGGGCTACGCCGATTCGTCCGGGAACCATTGCGGGACGGTTGACCACAGCGGGTGGCCGAGATCGCCTGCCGGCTCGCCGCCTGGGCGCGGCCCCGGTTCAGAAGGAGGTGTGCCGGGTGCGCCGGGACAACTCGGTGACCTGCACCCGGCCGTCAGGCAGCTCGATGAGGGAGAACAACCGCCGGTCAGCCAGGAACGCCCAGTCGATGACGTCGACCCCGTCGACGACGGCGGGCTTTCCGGCACACACCTGCTCGAAGTTCAGGCCCCGCTCGTCACAGTAGGCGCGGGCCGCCTGGACGAAGGATGGCTCCTGCGCGCGGGCCTCCCGCTGACGCTCGGAGAGGTTCGGGATGCGGGCCGAGCGGACCGCGGCATACCGGGGCAGGTCGGCATCGTCGAGGACGACGAGCTCGGGCCGGCCGCGCAGCCAGTGCGCATTGGCCTGCTCGAGCGCGCTCGCCACGCCCGCCCGGAACTCACTGTCCAGCGCCCGCAGCGGCCCCAGCACATGGAAGCCCTGCTCATCGACGTAGCCCCGCACGAACGCGTCGAGTTCGTCGGGGCTCAGCGCGGTCGCCGCCGCGACGAAACGCCCCCAGATGTCGCGCGCCGGTGCGACGGCCAGGTGCTCGATGCCCTGCTGGACCAGCGTCATGATCCGGGCGGCGTTGACTCCCAACGAATTAGCCAGGAACTGTGAGTGCCCGCCGGTGAGCACCTGGGAGACGTAGTAGTCGAGGTAGTAGTGCACGAGAGGGCGGTCGCCCACTTCGTCGGCGGTGAGCAGACCCTGGAAAAGGCTGTTGACGACATCGATGAGCGAGTGCACCGTTGCGGTCGGTTCGCGGCTTCGGTATGCCGCGCGCCCCACCACCGGCACGCCATCGGGCACGTCGTGTACCATGCTCACTCCGGCCCGTACGTGGTGAAACCGCGACGCAATCGGCGGACCCGGCCGCTGGAGCCGCTGCCGGCCGGATGCCCCCCGCCGGGACCGCCGCCCCACGGCCCACGACCCGGATCGGGGTGCGGTTCGCCGCCGAGCACCGCCCGAGTGAAACGCTCGCTGTCGCCGAGCATCTCCTGCACCGCTGCGTCGAGGACGTCGTCGCCCACCGGCACCCCGGCGTCGGCGGCGATGAGCACGCTGCGGCGGGTCAGCTCCTTGAAGAAGCTCGCAGTGACGCCGCCGCAGCGCACTGCGGCGTCGTCGAGGGCCTCGGCGGAGAAGGGCAGGCCTGCGGCATACAGGTCCAGGAGCCGGCGGCGGATCGGCGCGTCCGGCAGGGGGATCTCGACAGCGAGGTCGATCCGGCCGGGGCGTTGCGACAGGGCGGTCTCCAGCAGGTCGGCCCGGTTGGTCGTGAGCACGAAGGCGACGTCGGCCTCGCTGGCCAGCCCGTCCATCGCGTCCAGGAGGGTGAACAGCAGCGGCTGCGGCCCGACGTGCATGGTGCGATGCTCGGCGATGAGGTCGACGTCCTCCATGACGACGATCGCGGGGGCCAGGGCGTGGGCCAGCTCGGTGGCGGCGGCGACCAGCGCGAGAGCGTTGCCGGCCAGCAGCACGGTCGTCACCTCGGGCAGTTGCCCGGCGAGGTAGCGCACGGTGTGGGTCTTGCCGGTGCCGGGTGGGCCATAGAGCAGCAGGCCACGCTTGAGGTGCTGGTGGGCGGCCTGCAGCGCGGCTCGGTGCCGGGCGGTGCCGACGACGTGGCGGGAGATCCGCTCCAGCAGGCCCTCGGGCAGGATCACCTCGTCGGCGCCGAGGGTGGGGCGTTCGAGGAAGGCGATGCCGCCGGTGCTCGGGCCGAAGGTCTCGTCCGTGAGCCCGAAGCTGAGCAGCTGCCCCTTGAAGACGCTGCGTTCGACCATGAGCCGGCGTACGTCGGCCAGCAGCGGCTCGCTCACCTGGGGGGCGGCCAGCACCTCCACGGCGCACTGTTGCCCGAAGCGCGGCTCGGCGCGGCGCTGCAGCACGGCGACCGGCGACCCGGCATACCGGAACAGGTGCACGCCCATCGCGATCGCCTCGCGGGAGGAGGCCGGGCCGGTCTCCACCCGCGTGCGGTCGACCGGGCCGACCGGGATGAACCGCATCGGCAGCCGCTGCAGCAGGTCGCCGAAGGTCATGTGGTGACGCTGGTCGCCGCCGCCGATACCGATGACCCGACCACCGCCCTGCTGCTGTACGACCACGTCCATGGCGATGTCGAGGTTGACGAACTGGTGGCCCGGCACGTCGAGGCGGACCACCGGCTTCCCGACGCCGTCCTGGCCC
>WBZP01004593.1_pt1 | contig 14350 bp, 8 predicted proteins | sample 5204301 | NCBI WGS metagenome assembly WBZP01 (sample SAMN12412401, study PRJNA552823) | activated sludge metagenome | isolation source: activated sludge from nitrification reactor of wastewater treatment plant... | place: USA: Pennsylvania | collected 2017 | reverse complement strand
CTCGGGGGTGAAGGACGGCCCGACGGCGTCGAGCACCCGGCTCCAGATCGTCGCTGCGGCCCGACCGTTGAGCTGCTGGTAGGCGATCGAGTTGGCCAGGGCCTCGAAGCGGGCGTCGGCCCGCGGGCCCCGGGCCAGGCGCGGAGCGCCGTGGCGATCGTGCAGCACCGCCATCACCGGGTCCCGCTCAGCCAACCGCGCCGCCGCAGCGTTCCACGCAGGGCGGGTGGCCGGGCTCGGCATCAGGGCCTGCGGGAGCGGGAGGTGCCGATCACCGCCCCATCCTGCCAGCATGTCGGCCGTGGAGCTGAACGTCGCTGTGATCACCGAGGCGATCGCCGCCGCCCATCCCGACCGCGACGGCCTGGTGTTCAGGGACCGACGCCTGAGCTGGGCCGACGTCGCTGACCGCACCCGCCGACTGGCCCGCGTGCTGCTCGACTCCGGCATCGGGCTCCGCTCCGAGTTCGGATCCGGTCCGCGCTGGGAGTCGGTGCACGACCACGTCGCCCTGTACCTCCACAACGGCAACGAGTACCTCGAGGGGATGCTCGGAGCATGGAAGGCGCGGGCGGCTTCGTTCAACGTCAACTACCGCTACGTCGCCGATGAGCTGCGCTACCTGCTCGACGACGCCTCGGCTCGGGCGGTGATCGTCCACGAGTGCTTCGCTCCGACCTTGGCCTCGGTGTTGGACTCGCTGGCCGAACGACCGGCGCTGATCCTGCAGGTCGCCGACGGCAGCGGTCACCCGCTCGTCCCCGGCGCCGTCGACTACGACGCGGCGCTCGCCGCGGTCGGTCCGTCCACATCGCCGGTCGAGCTTCCCGACGATGTGGTCGCCGGCTGGTCCGGAGACGACCTGTACCTCTGTTACACGGGCGGTACCACCGGCATGCCCAAGGGGGCGATGTGGCGTCAGGAGGACTTCCTGATCGCTGCGCTCGGCGTCCGGCGCCGGGACGGCACCGACTTCGAGGACGTCGAGGAGATCGTCGACGCCGCAGCGTCTGGTCGGCTCCGGGCCCTGCCGGCCCCTCCCTTGATGCACGGCGCCGCGCACTGGAACGCCCTGTCGTGCTGGATCGCCGGTGGGACCGTCATCATCCAGGACCATCCCGAGCACCTCGATCCCGACGACCTGCTGCGAACGGTCGAGCGCCACCGTGCGACGTCGCTGCTGGTGGTCGGCGACCCGGTGGCGCGACCGTTGGCCGATGCCCTGGCCGCGGCCCGCGCCGACGGTCGGACCCACGACCTGTCGTCGCTGCGGCACCTCCTGTCGGGTGGTGCGGTCCTGTCGCCCGCGCTCAAGGCCGAGCTGGTGGAGCTGGTCCCGGGGCTCACGGTCGTCGACGTGCTGGGCTCCACCGAGTCGGGTCGCCAGGGGGTCTCCAACGTCCGCGCCGGGAATGCTCCGTCCCCGGGGTTCGTGCCGTCGAGCACGTCGGTGGTCCTCGACGAGAACCGGATCGCCCGGTTGGCGCCGGGTGATTCGGCGATCGGTTGGCTGGCCCAGTCCGGTCGGGTCCCCCTCGGCTACCTGAACGACGAGGAGAAGACCGCAGCGACGTTCCCCGAGGTCGACGGGGTCCGCTACGCGGTGGCGGGCGACCGGGCCCGCCTCCGGGCCGACGGCACCATCGAGCTGCACGGCCGCGACTCTGTGTGCATCAACACCGGTGGGGAGAAGGTCTTCGCCGAAGAGGTCGAGACCGCGCTGAAGACCCACCCCGACGTGTTCGACGCGGTGGTGTGCGGCCGTCCGTCGCAGCGCTGGGGTGAGGAGGTCGTGGCGCTGGTGCAGATGCGCTCCGGCTCCGAGGCCGACGACGAGATGCTGCGGGCTGCGGCCGGCGAGCACCTGGCCCGCTACAAGCTGCCCAAGGAGATCATCCGGCTCGACCGACTGGTGCGCTCGCCGTCGGGCAAGGCCGACTACCGGTGGGCCCGGGCGGTGGCGGCCGACCCGCCCCGGGCGGAGGGCTCGGCCCCCTGAACCAGGGTCCTGATCCGGTCCGGCCTTGCGGATCCCCTGTGATCCCCTATGGGAGTGGGGTTGCACACAGGTGGGCCACAGCGGGGACACAGGCGGTGCACGGGAAGATCACACGGTTCGCGGTCTATCGATCCACAGGGCCGCCTTCGTAGCGTGAGCTCATGACCTCGCTGCTCACCGATCCGGACCGCTCCCGCACCCGGGAGGTCACCTTCGACGTCACGCTGCGCGACGGAACCGTGCAGCGAGTCGACGGGGCCGACGCCTACGAGCCCGAGCGGTCGATGACGACCTTCTTCCGCACCGACGGCCGGCCGACGGTCGACTGCTGGAGCGTGAGGATGGCCAGCTTCCGCACCGACGAGATCCTGGCGATCCGCCGCCTCGAGGACGTGGAGGTCGGCGCCGAGCCCGCGCTGCGCATCGTGTGACGCCCGGCGCATCGCGGGTGCAGTCGCGACGCGGCATCGTCTGATGCCCGGGCTCAGGCCCAGAGCTCGTCGACCAGGGCCTGGTCCCACTCGAGGAGCCAGCACTCGAGCAGCTCGCCGGCCTCGACCCGGTAGCGCAGGACCCGGTCGAGCACCTCGGAGCGACCGTCGCGGGTCAGCCGCTCCTGCACGACCAGGGCGCCTCCGGAGTCCGACACCAGGACGTCGACGATCGCCACGAGCTCCCGCGGCGCCAGCACCGACACCTCGGCCATGGTGGCCAGAGCCGCGTCCCGACCGGAGTGGGTGCCGGCGAACCGGCTCGTCCCGCCGTAGTGCAGCGTGAAGTCGTCGCCGTAGCAGCCGACGAGGGTGTCGAGGTCGCCGTCGGTCCAGGCGGTCGCGTACCTCCTCAGCACCGTGCCCGGGTGGTCCTCGGCGCCGTCACGGCTCCGCACCGCGTCCCGGTGGGCGGTGACGTCGACATCGGAGCGGACCTCGGCCTCCGACGCCGGGGCGCCGTCGAGGAGGGCCGACGGCCGGACCGGTCGGGCCAGCAGCTCGCCGGTGCAGTTCGGGCACACCCCGCCCAGCACGTCGTCCGCGCAGCGGGCGCAGAAGGTGCATTCGAAGGTGCAGATGCGGGCGTCGAGCGCGTCGGCCGGCAGCAGGTGGCCGCAGCGCTCGCAGGAGGGGCGGAGCTCCAGCATCCTGCCATCGTCACCGTGCCGCTCGACCGCGTCAACCGACCCCGTCCGGCGGCGTGCATGTTCGGGCTCGCCAGGGGTTGGCGGCTACGTTTGGGGAATGTGCGGGCCGTGCCGGATCCCGCCGCCTCCCGTCCCCGCCGCTCTCCAGGACCCCGACGATCTCCCATGACTGACGCACCCGCCCAGGACGACTCCCCCACCCCGGACGACTCCCCCGACGTCGTCGTCATCGGTGCGGGCCCGGCCGGACTGACCGCCGCCTACCAGCTGTCCAAGGACGGCGTGGCCGCCACCGTCCTCGAGGCCGACGACATCGTCGGCGGGATCAGCCGCACCGCGGAACGCGACGGGTGGCGCTTCGACATCGGCGGTCACCGGTTCTTCACCAAGGTCGCCCCGGTCGAGGCCGTCTGGCACGAGATCCTCAGCGACGACGAGTTCCTCAAGCGCCCCCGCCTCAGCCGCATCTACTACCAGGGCAAGTACTACGACTACCCGATCAAGCCGCTCAACGCCCTGCGCAACCTCGGCTTCATCGAGGCCGTCCGCTGCACCCTGTCGTACCTCTGGGCCAAGGTGCGGCCGCCCAAGGACCAGAGCACCCTCGAGGGCTACGTCGTCGCCGACTACGGCCGCCGGCTCTACGAGCACTTCTTCCGGACCTACAACATCAAGCTCTGGAACGTCGACCCCAAGTACCTCTCCAGCGACTTCGGTGCCCAGCGCATCAAGGGAATGTCGCTGTGGAGCGCGGTGTGGGAGCCGATCCGGACCCGGCTGTTCGGCAGCCGCGCCGACCGCGCCAAGCAGGTCACCAGCTTGATCGAGGAGTTCCAGTACCCCAAGTACGGCCCCGGGATGATGTGGGAGCGCTGCGCCGAGATCGTCACCGAGCGAGGCGCCGAGCTCCACATGGAGACCACCGTCACCACCGTCCGGCGGGACCCGGACGCCAAGCGGGCCACCGCGGTGGTCGCCCGGGCCGCCGACGGCTCGACCGTCGAGCACGCCGCCGACGAGGTCATCTCGACCATGCCCTTCTCGCACCTGTTGAAGGCCATGGACCCGCCGCCGCCCGCCGAGGTCGTCGCCGCAGCCGACCAGCTGCGCTTCCGGGACTTCCTCACCATCGCGCTGGTCGTCCCGGTCGAGTACGGCTTCCCCGACAACTGGATCTACATCCACGCCCCCGAGGTGCAGGTCGGCCGCATCCAGAACTTCGGCCAGTGGTCGCCGTACCTGGTCAAGGACGGGCGCACGTGCCTGGGCCTCGAGTACTTCGTGTTCGAGGGCGAGGGCCTGTGGTCCAAGCCCGACGACGAGCTCGTCGCCCTCGGCACCCAGGAGCTCGCCGCGCTGGGCCTGGTCGACCCGAGCCGGGTCGAGACCGGCTACGTGGTTCGCATGCCCAAGGCGTACCCGGTCTACGACGAGGACTACAAGGCAAACGTCGCGGTGCTGCGCCGCTGGCTCGAGGCCAACGTCCCCAACGTGCATCCCGTCGGGCGCAACGGCATGCACAAGTACAACAACCAGGACCACTCGATGCTCACCGCCATGTTGACCGTCGAGAACATCCTCGGGCGGGGCGACCACGACATCTGGTCGGTCAACGTCGAGGAGGAGTACCACGAGGAGGGCTCCGGGGTGGACACCGCCCCGGCCTCGGCCACCGCGACGGCCGGCACCGGCCGCGACGCCCCGGTCGTCCCCAGCAGCGCCCCGCGGGTGAACTGAGCCCCGTCGGGGTTTCTCGTACGCGCAGAACGACAAGGTGTGTCGGTGAGGACCCCTATATCGGGGTGCGGCCGAGGGCGACGAGCTGCGGGCCGAGCCACCCGCCGATCGTCGGGGCGAACTCGTCGGTGAAGTGCAACCCGTCGGGTCGACGCACCCGATCCTGGTCCGGCGGCTGCTGGGCGTACCAGCCCTGGAGGTCGACCACCGTCGCCACCCCCGGGCGGGCGGCCGCGGCCTGGCGCAGCAGCTCGTTGAGACGGTCGACCCGGGCCGGATCCGACTCGGGCAGGTTCGTGAACCCCTGGTCGAGGCCGGCCTGGAAGTGCGGGTAGGTCAGCAGCACGACCTCGGCACCGGACGCACCGAGCACGTCGATCGCCGACACCAGCTCCTTGAGGATGTAGGCGTCGACCTCGGGCTGGCCGATGTGGCGCCAGCGGTCATCGCCCGGGAACCGGCGGTCGACCACCTCCCAGATGCCGGTGGCCAGCACGATCACGTCGGGCCGCTGACCCTGCAGCAGCCCCGGGAACACCGTCGCCCAGTCGCAGTCCGCCGCGAACGCCGCGATGTCGCGGCGGAACCGGAAGCTGCCGCCGCGGGCGATCGGGCACCCCAGCCGTGCGCCGTTCAGCACCTCGAGGTCGGAGCGCCCCTTGGACCACCGCTCCAGGCCGTAGCCGATCCCGTGCGCGACCGAGTCGCCGACCACCAACGTGTCGACCGCCCGGCCGGCCGGGACGGTCCGCCGCGGGGTCGGCGGAGGCGCCGGCGGGAGCTCCCCCGCGGTCGACAGCGCGGAGAGCGGAGCCGGCGCGGCGACGCCGGTCTGCAGGTCCCGGATGCGGGGCGCGATCCAGCGTGACAGCCGCGTGGCACCGTCGGGGCTGAGACCGATCCCATCGGTGCGCCACCGCGGGTCGAGGGCACCGCCGGGCCAGGTCGCCATCTCGGCATCCGCGTCGAGGAAGGTCACGCCGGCCGAGGAGGCCGCCGACCTCAGCACCGAGTTCCATGCCGCCCGCCGGGCGTCGTCGTTCTCGGCGTGACCGGCCGCAGGGACACCGGCGGCGGCCTCCTGGCCCTCGGCGACGAGCATCGCCGCCTGCGTCGGATCGGCGGGCAGCGTGGTCGGGACCGGTGCCGGATCGGGCGCCGTGCTGCGGACCGGAGGTGTCGACAGGACGACGACCTGCGTGCCGGTCGCCGCCAGGTCGCCGAGCAGGTCCGCCACGTCGGCTCGCAGGAAGTCGTCGATCTCCGGTGATCCGGGCGCCGCCCACGGCGTCGTGGGCGACAGCCGCCGGTCCGCCAGGTCGCGGGTCCCGGCCATGACCACCACGACGTCGGGGCGGGTGGCGGCGACCTGGTCGATCCACCCCTGGCGGGCCGCCGCGCAGCGGTCGACGTCGCGCTCCACGGCGCCGTCGGCCCGACGCACCCACCCGCCGACCGCCAGGCCGCACCCGGCGTTCGCCACCACCGTCCCGTCCATCGGCGACCGACCCCCCACCGCGAGGTGCCCGTCGAGCGAGGCCGCGAACTGGTCGCCGATCACCGTCACCGTCAGCGGTCGGGGCGGAGCCGTCGTCGGGGTGGCCGCCGCGGCCTGCTGCAGGCTGGTCGGGGCGGGGAGGTCCATCGTGACGAGGCCGGTGGTGACCAGCAGCACCAGCACCGCGGCGGGGGCGACGACACGCGCCCGTCGGGCCGGCAGCAGGCCGCCGACCCGGACCGGCTGCTCCAGGAAGCGGAACATCAGGACCGACGCCGTCAGCGTCACCGCCATGCGCAGCGCGAACAGCGCTCCGTCGGACCACCCCACCCGCTCGGGCGTGAGCCACAGGAAGATCGGCCAGTGCAGCAGGTACACGCCGTAGGAGATCCGTCCGAGCTCGACCAGGGGTCGCACGGCCAGCACCCGGGTCACGAGACCGCCCTGCAGGGCCCCCAGGATCAGGCCGACCGTGCAGGCCGCGACCACGAGGAACCCGACGGGGTACATCCAGGTGGATCGCACGGTGGCCACGTTCCAGAAGACGACCGAGACCGCGAGACCGACGACGGCCAGCGCATCGGCGATCCCCCGCGCCCAGGCCGCCCGGAGCCTGATCCGTCGGAGCAGGGCGCAGGCGAGCAGCGCCCCCGCCAACAGCTCGAACATCCGGCTGAAGGTGCTGAAGTACGCCGCGTCGAGGTTGGAACGGGCCAGGTAGCCGTTGAGGGCGGCCGAGCCGACGAGACCGACCGAGCACACGGCGACCACCGACCGGACCGACCGTCCGCCGCGGCGTCGCTCCAGCGCCAGCAGGCCGGCGATGACCAGCGGCAGCAGCACGTAGAACTGCTGCTCGACCGCCAGGCTCCAGAAGTGCTCGAGCGGTGACGGCGCCTGGAAGGCCGCCCCGTAGCTGCGGCCCTGGGCGATGAAGTGCCAGTTGATGATCTCGGCCAGGGCGAACGGCACGTCGCCGCGCAGGTCCCGCAGCTGGTCGGTGTTCCAGACGCCGACCAGCCCCATGGCCACGACGATGCCGATCGTCGCCCACGACGCCGGCAGCAGCCGACGGAACCGCCGGACCCAGAAGCCGCGCAGGTCCACCGAGTCGCGCCGCACCCCCTCGCGCAGCAGCAGCGACGTGATGAGGAAGCCCGAGAGCGTGAAGAAGAGGGAGACGCCGAGGAACCCACCGGTCGCCCAGCCGAAACGGGCGTGGTACACGAGCACGGCGGCGACCGCGATGGCCCGGAGCCCGTCGAGGGCAGGATGGTGACCCAGCGGCGCGACCCCGCCTGCTGCCGAACCCGCTGGCTCCGAGCCGGGGGTGGATCCGTTGCGGCCCCCTCGGGCCGGTCGGACGACCCGCACCTGGTCGGAGGCGGACTCGTCGGGCAACGTCTCCCAGTGCCAACGGCCCGCCCCGTCGTCGGACCGCGTCGGTCGCGCGGCCCGCCGACCGCCGGAGGTCACGGGGTCAGCCCCGGTCAGGAGTCCCGGTCGGCCTGATCAGCGACTCGGCGTAGCGGCCGGGAGGAGTGGCCCGGAGCCGACCGGTCAGGCCGGGGAGCCGCAGCGCGAGGCCCCACCACGTCACCCGGAGCTCGGTCTCGACCATGGTGCGGACCACGGCCATCTTGGAGGCTCCCGCCACCCGGTCGATGAACGTGATCGGGACCTCGACGATGTCGACGCCGACGTCGGACAGGCGGAACGCCGTCTCGATCTGGAACAGGTAGCCGTTGGCGGTGGTGCCGTCGATGTCGATCTTCTCCAGCACCGGCGCCCGATAGGCGCGGAACGCCGTGGTCGCGTCGCGCATCTTCAGGCGCAGCATGGCTCGGGCGTAGCCGTTGCCCCAGCCGGAGAGCTGGCGGCGGAACCAGGTCCAGTCCGCCGCGCCACCCGGCACGTAGCGGGATCCGACCGCCACGTCGGCGCCGTCGCGGACCCGACCGATCAGCTGCGGCAGCACCTCGGGATCGTGGGAGAAGTCGGCGTCCATCTGGGCGACGACGTCGGCCCCGGAGTCGAGCGCGTGGCGGAACCCGTGGCGGTACGCGGCGCCGAGCCCCGCCTTGCCGGCCCGGTGGATGACCTCGATCCCGCCGAGCTCGGCGGCGACGCGCTCGGCGATCCGGCCCGTGCCGTCGGGGCTGTTGTCGTCGACGATCAGCACCGACACCTCGGGCGCCACCCGGTGCAGCTCCCTCAGCAGGCGCTCGATGTTGTCCCCCTCCTGGTAGGTGGGGATCACGACGACGGTCTTCACGGGCCCAGACTCTACCGGCCCGGTGACCCGGCCCTCCGGCACCCACACCTCCGGCCCCGGCACACGTGCGGGCCGCTCCACTGCCCCCGGCGCGAAGGTGACCGTCGGTAGTCTGTGCCGTCGTGTCGGCAAGCATCCCGGTCTCCGATCCCCCGCCCGTGGTCCGACGACGCCGTCGGGGTGACGCGGACGAGCTGATCTCGACCCGAACCGATCGGCGCGAGCTGATGCTGCGGATCGCCATCGTCGTCGTCGCCGCGGCGCCGGCCCTGGCGGCCACCCTCTCGGTGATCGGCATCCACTGGGTCCCCGGTGGAGACCAGGCCATCGAGGTCCTGCGCATCTCCGACGTCGGAGGACCGCACACCCCGCTGGTGGGCCCCTGGTCGCGGTGGGGTTGGGCGCATCCCGGACCAGCGCTGTTCTGGCTGGTCGCCCCCACCCAGCACCTGTTCGGCAACGACGGGGTGCTGCTGGCCTGCGGTCTGCTGAGCACGGCCAGCGCGGCGGGCATCGCTGCGGTGGCCATCCGGCGTGGCGGCACCGTCCTCGGAGCGATCACCGCGCTCGGCGTGGTCGGGTTCCTGGGTGGGATGGGTCTGAGCACCGCTGTCGATCCGTGGAACCCGTACGTGGCGCTGCTGCCGTTCCTGCTGTTCGTGCTGCTGGTGTGGAGCGTGGTCTGCGACGACCTGGTGATGGCGCCGGTGGCCGCGGTGGTCGGGTCGTTCTGCGTTCAGGCCCACGTCGGCTTCCTGCCGTTGGTGGGGGGTCTGTCCGCTCTGGCGTTCGTGGCCGTCGCGGTCCGCCACCTCCGTGCCCACCGGGCTGCGCCCGAGGGCGGGACCCGCCCGGACACCGGATCCGGCGGGGTGCTCGCCGCGGTCCGTCGGCACCGACTGCTGAGCACGTTCCTGGCCACCGTCGTCGCCGGCGGGCTCATGTGGCTCGCGCCGCTGTGGGACCAGCTGTTCGGCAGCGGGAACCTCTCGGCGTTGCTGAGCTACGCACGATCCCCCGAGTCCGACACGGCGGGGTGGTCCAAGGCGTTCGGCATCATGAGCGGCCAGCTGCGCCTGCCCGCCCCGTGGATGGGCGCGAACGAGGCCAGCGCCGCCGGACTGACGCTGACCGCCGGTTGGGCGTGGGGTGTCGGCGCGGTGCTCCTGCTGGTCGTCGCCGCCGTGGTGGCGGTCCGTCGACGCCATGTCGACGTCGCCATCCTCGACGGGATCGCCGTGGTCGCGATCGGCCTCGCCGTGCTGTCGACCGCCCGGATGACCGGGTTCGTCGCCCCGTACATGACCCAGTGGTGGTGGATCGTCTCCTTCGTCGCCCTACTGGCGCTGGTGTGGACCGTGGTCTCGCTGCTCGACCTCGCCGACGCCCGCTCCCTCGCCGTCGGGGCGCTGGGGGTGGCGGTCGTCGTCGGCGGGTTCGTCGTCGTCCGGGACGTACCGGTCGATCCCCCGGTCCCGACCCTGTCGCGGGCGCTGTCCGAGCTGGTCGGACCGACCGCGGCGGCCCTCGACCGCGACCACCGCTACGTCGTGCACACCGTCGACGAGCGCAACTGGGGCGGAGCGGGCCCCGGCCTGCAGCTCGCGCTGGAGCAGCTGGGCTACCACGTGTTCGTCGGACCCACCGATCTGACCGACATCCAGTACGGAGCGCGGCGGGTCCTCGAGCCGGCGGCCGGCGACGGGGTGATCACCATCGTCGGGCTGGATTCGATGGGCAACGGCTGGGTGCCGCCCGATGGCGCCCGCGAACTCGCCCGCTATGACCCGCTGAGCCCGGCCGAGCGCCGCGAGTTCGACGAGTCCCAGGCGTCGATGCACGAACGGATGAGTGCCGCCCTCGGCTCCGAGGCCCCCGAGGGCGTGCTCTCGATGGACTCGCTCCACCATGCGATGCTGGCGCGGGCCTCGGGTGTCTCCCAGGCCGAGATCGACCGCATGAAGGAGCTCCAGGCTCCCGGGTCGGGTTTCGCGGTGTTCCTGTCTCCCCCGGCCTGACCGGACAGCCTCATTCAGCGACAGCGCCGCTCAACGACAGCGCTCGAGCAGCCGGAACGTCCCGGCGTCGGTCACCGGGCAGTAATGCTCCGCCACCACCCGGTTGGCCGCGTCGCTGCCATGACCCGCGCTGTCGTTCGGTTCGGTCCACCCGCTCCAGGCGTCGGAGAGGATCAGCCAGTCGTTGCGTTCCAGCTCGTCGGCCAACCCCGAGTCGTCCGCGTCGGCGATGCCGGGGTCCATCTCGATGTAGCGGGTGCCGGGAACCAGGTCGGGGAACAGGTAGTAGAAGAACGAGTCGCTGTAGTTGGTGCGCGACAGGTCGACGGGCCCGACGATCAGCGAGTCGCCCGGCTCGGCCCGCTCCCGGAGGCTGTCGACCACCGCCTGGGCGTCCGCGGCCGCCTCCGCGCTGCCGTAGTAGAAGGTGCGCCCGTCGTTGGTGATCGGGAAGCCGAAGCGGTTGCGCCCCGCGCTCTGGCCGACCAGGTCGACGTAGGTGCGCAGCGGGTAGAACGGGATCACCGCTACCAGCACGACCGCGACCGTGCCGATGCCCAGGGCGACGCCCGCGGCCGACGGCCAGCCGGGCCGCACCGAGGCGACGAGCGACGCGATCGCCGGGATCGCCAGGGCGAAGGTGATGCCGGTCACCCACGACAGGTGGGCGGTGTCGGGGCGTTGCACCGCCTGCTGGAGCAGCGCGGCGGAGAACAACGCGGGGGCCCACAGGGCGATCGCCCGCACCGAGCCCGGTTCGCGGCGCCGCAGCCGCCAGGCCGCGAACACGACGAGGGCGATGCTCACCGGGATGAGCGCGAACCACAGGAAGATCTGCTGGGACAGCGCGGGCATCGGGAACGGCCACCCGCTGGTGCGGAGGACGCCGGCTCGTTGCAGGAAGCCGTCGACCTCGCCCCACGACGGTGGAACGGGAAGGGATCGGCCCCCTCGGAGCTGGAACACCGGCTCGAGGAACATCCCCCGGAACGAGTCGCCCACCCCGGAGATCAGGACGTGGGGGACGTACAGCGCCAGGGCGCCGAGGGTCCCCCACAGCAGCGGTCGACGTCGCTGCGGTGGCAGGTCGAACCAGAGCGCGGCCAGGCCCAGTCCGACGGCGAGCACCAGGTCGGGGCGGTACAGCAGCGCGATGCCGCTCATCACGCCGGCCAGCGGCACCAGCCAGTGGCGGTCGGTGGACCCGCCGCGGTACCGGCGGGCCGCCGTCGTGCCTGCGACCAGGCCCCAGATGCCGAACGCCAGCGCTCCGTTCCACGCCATCGCCGACAGCCCGAGCGGACCGATGAGCACCAGCACCGACACGACCGCCGAGGAGGTGGCGACGACCCGTCCGAACGGGCGCAGCAGGACGAACAGGCCGTAGGCGACCGCCGCGTGCTGCAGCAGCCCGACCGAGCGCTCGACGGTCAGGCTGACCCCGAGCACCTTGTACACCGCGGCGAGCACCCACAGCGATCCCGGGCCGTAGAGGTGCAGGAAGTCGCGGTGAGGCCAGGACCCGTTCAGGATCTGCTCCGGGAAGGCCAGCATGAAGCCCTCCTCCATCGGAGGACCCTGGTAGCGCATCAGTCCCGCCACCGGCAGCGCCAGGACCAGGGTGACCACGGCCAGACCGAGCGCGTCGGTTCGCCCCCAACGCAGGTCGGTCGTCACCTCCGGGGTGGCGATCCCGTCGGGCGCCTCGGCCTCGCTGTCCACGCCCGGCACCGGCTGAGTCTCGCGCGGCCGGTGCCGTCGGTCCGACATCGACCGGAGCCCGGCCCACCGGGACCGGAGGCTGCGACTGGTGACGCTCAGCAGTCGTCGAGCGACGCGGTGAGCTCGGCCCAGGCCGGATCGGCCCGGTGGGCCAGCTCCACGTACTCGGCGACGTCGCCGTCGCGGGTCGACACGCCGTCGAGGGCGCCCGCCATCACCAGATCGGCGAACCGTCCGTCGGCGAGCAGCGCGGTCACCCCGTCGCTGAGGTCGAGCTGCGGCCCGCCGTGCGCTGCGGCATCCGAGGCGACCCGCGATGGCGTCGGGTCCGGGTAGCGGCGAGCCAGGATCGACCGGAGCGTCGCCAGGCGACGCAGCTCGGAACGGGTCAGGGGGCTCGGAGCGGCCAGGAGCGGGCCGCCTCCGGTGGTGTCGGCGGGCTCGTCGCCCAGCTGCAGGTCGCAGGCCTTCCGCAGCGGTCGGGGCCGGTCGGTCATCGATGCGACGTCCCACTCGTCGTCGGTGCCGACGCCGTTGGTGATGCCGCGACGGTCGAGCTCGGCGGTGACTGCGGGGGCGACGAACCACCCGGCGACGAACCCCGAGGCCCTGACGTTCAGTCGGTCGGGCAGTCGATCAGCGGCGGCGATGTCCGCGACGACCTGACCGGCCCGGACGCGTGTGGCGGGATCCAGGCCGACGTAGCCACGGGGAACCGACAGCACCCAGACCGCGGTGACGAGCACCGGGACCCACCACGCTCCGGCCAGGCGTGACGGCCGGCGCGCCCACCACGCGGCGGCCACGCCGAAGGTCAGACACGACGCCAGCGGCCACAGCGGACGGGTGTAGGCGGTGGGGATCAGGCCGTCGGTGGCCGGGGCCCGGCTGGCGAGCAGCGTCCACACCCCGAAGGCGGAGCCGAACGCGACGATCCAACTGCGGCTCCAGTGGTCGCGGGGGGCGACCCAACCGCTCAGCACCACGACGACCACCGCAACGCCGACGATCAGCCACTCGACCGCGGTGGCCGAGCGGGGCAACCACATCGAGTCAACGGTCCCGTGGGCCGGACCGAGAGCGGCGGCCGCCGCGACGATCGGCACCCCCGCACCGGGCTCCCCACCGCCGGCCATCGCACGGGTGAGCAGCCACGGGTTGTGGCTTCCGGCGACGAGGTCGACCAGCGGGGGGATCCACAGCAGGGCGGCCAGACCGACGAGCCACGGCACCCGGGCCCGGGTCGCCCGGACCTCGGGGCGCCTCCACGTGCGGACCGCGACGACCGCCGCCACCCCGGCGACGAGCGGCAGGTAGCCGGCGTGCAGCTGGGCGACAACCGAGGCGGCGACGACCAGTGCCCACCAGCCGACCCGACGGCCGTTCCACACCGCGACCGCCGCGGCCAGCAGCACGGCCAGCCACGGGAGTGCGGCGTACGGGTTCCACGGGTCGGCCAGCATCTCGGAGCTGATCGTGAACAGTCCGACGACCGCGGCGACCTGCACCCCCACCGCGGCGAGCGTCGAGGACCGCGGCAACGACCGCACCAGCACCCCGAGCCAGCCGAGGGCCGCTGCGCCGGCGGCCGCGGAGCCCACGACGATCCCCCGGAACCCGGCGAGGGTCCAGAACGGGGCGAGCCAGTAGAACTGCAGCGGGCCGGGGTGGTGGGTGGCGACCGCTCCCCGCCCGATCGTCGAGGGCATGCCGACCAGCGGCCACCTCCCGGCACCGACGTCGGCCACCCGCTGGGTCAACCACGCCGTGTCGCCGACGGTGACCGGGAACCGCCACGACGCGGCCAACGACACCGCGGCGGCGACGAGGGGCACGACGACCAGCACAGCCGCCGGGAGGCGGTCGGTGACCGGCGCGGGAACGTCCGGGTCGATCGTCGTCGAGTCGCTGGCCACTGCGCGCCGGACACTACTCGGGCGGTTCCCGCCCACCGGTAGCA
>WBZP01003580.1_pt1 | contig 14350 bp, 11 predicted proteins | sample 5204301 | NCBI WGS metagenome assembly WBZP01 (sample SAMN12412401, study PRJNA552823) | activated sludge metagenome | isolation source: activated sludge from nitrification reactor of wastewater treatment plant... | place: USA: Pennsylvania | collected 2017 | reverse complement strand
ACACGATATGCTAGCTGCTGGCGAAACGAAGGGTCGGCGCTAGCGGGTGAGACTGTCGAGACGCCGAAGCAACACGTCGCGCCCCTCGGGGCATCAAGCTACAGGAGACTTAGACCCAATGAAACTGATTACCGCGGTCATCAAGCCGTTCAAACTGGACGATGTTCGGGAAGCACTCTCGGAGGTGGGCGCGCAGGGGATCACCGTCACCGAGGTCAAGGGCTTCGGTCGCCAGAAGGGGCACACCGAGTTGTATCGGGGCGCGGAGTATGTGGTGGATTTCCTGCCGAAGATCAAGATCGAGGTTGGCGTTAGCGATGATCTGGCGGAGCGGGTCATCGAAGCGATCACCCGCGCCGCCAATACCGGCAAGGTCGGCGACGGCAAGATTTTCGTGTACGACCTGGAAGGCGCCATCCGCGTCCGTACCGGCCAGTCCGGACCGGAGGCGCTGTAACCAACGAGTTTCGATAGTTCAACCGTGCGTGCGAAAACCGAAAACCTTGGGGAACTCCACATGATGAGTAGAATAATGCAAGCGGTAACAAAGCAAGCGGTAACAAAGAGTGGGCTGCTGTGGTTGCTGGCGGGATTGGCGCCGACGCTGGCGGTGGCCGAGGAAGCAGCGACACCGACTCTGAATTCCGGGGACACCGCCTGGATGTTGACCTCCACCGCCCTGGTGCTGTTCATGACCATTCCCGGCCTGTCGCTGTTTTACGCGGGCATGGTGCGCGCCAAGAACGTATTGTCGGTGATGATGCAGTGTTTCGCCATCACCGCATTGATGACCGTGCTGTGGACGATCTATGGCTACAGCCTGGCCTTCGACACCACCGGCATGACCAAGGAAGCGGTCAATCTCTACACCTTTGTCGGTGGTTTGGGTAAGGCGTTTCTGAATGGGGTTACCCGCGAAAGCCTGACCTTGACCATCCCGGAAACGGTGTTTATGACCTACCAGATGACCTTTGCCATTATCACCCCGGCGTTGATCGTCGGCGCCTTCGCCGAGCGGATGAAGTTCTCCGCCCTGCTGCTCTTCATGACCCTCTGGTTTACCATCGTTTACGCTCCCATCGCTCACATGGTCTGGAGCGGCAATGGCGCGTTGATGTGGGATTGGGGCGTGCTGGACTTCGCCGGTGGCACCGTGGTGCATATCAATGCCGGTATTGCCGGTCTGGTCGCCTGCTTGGTGCTAGGCAAGCGCCGGGGTTATCCGACCACCGCCATGCCACCGCACAACCTGAATTTCACCATCATGGGCGCGGCAATGCTGTGGGTCGGCTGGTTCGGGTTCAACGCCGGCAGTGCAGTAGCGGCTGATGCCAACGCGGGCATGGCGATGGCGGTCACCCAGATTGCGACCGCCATGGCGGCGCTAAGCTGGATGTTCGCGGAGTGGCTGACCCATGGTAAACCCAGCGTGCTGGGCATCGCCTCCGGCGCGGTCGCCGGTCTGGTGGCGATTACTCCAGCCGCCGGCACCGCCGGACCGATGGGGGCGTTACTGATTGGTTTGGTGGCCGGCGTGATCTGCTTCCTGGCCTCCACCAAACTCAAGCGGGCGCTGGGTTATGATGACTCGCTCGACGTGTTTGGCGTCCACTGCATCGGCGGTATTCTCGGTGCAATCCTGACGGGCCTGTGCGTCGATGTCAGCCTGGGTGGTAAAGGTCTGGCCGAGGGCATGACCATCGGCAGCCAGTTGTGGATTCAAGTCAAGGGCGTGCTGTTCACCGTGGTGTACTCCGGCATTCTGAGCTTTGTGCTTCTAAAGATCGTGGATGTCGTGATCGGGTTGCGGGTCAAGGAAGAGCAGGAAACCGAAGGTCTGGATCTGGCTCTGCACGACGAGCGTGGTTACAGCCTGTAACGGTCGCTGGCGGGCATCGGAAGGCGTGGGAGTCCGATGTCCGCCTAAAATCGCGCGATGTTACGGATTTCGGTTATATTCCCACATGTTTTTGAGTCAGGCGAACGCGAGAGGGTATTTATGAAACTGGTCGCTGCAATCATCAAACCGTTCAAGCTGGACGATGTGCGGGAGGCACTGTCGGGGATCGGCGTACAGGGCATCACCGTAACCGAGGTCAAGGGTTTCGGTCGCCAAAAGGGGCATACCGAGCTCTATCGCGGCGCCGAGTACGTGGTGGACTTTCTGCCGAAAGTCAAGTTGGAAATCGCCGTGGATGACAGTCTGGTGGACAAGGTGGTGGAAGCGATCCGTTCCACCGCCAACACCGGCAAGATCGGCGACGGCAAGATCTTCATCTACGATCTGGAGCGCGCGATCCGGATTCGCACTGGCGAAATCGGTTCCAGCGCGTTGTAACCGCGCCGTGAGGCGCATGGAAAGGGCGGAGCCACCGATGGCTCCGCCCTTTGTCGTTGATCCGTCCGTCACGGCTTGATGCCGTACTTCCGATAGATTTGCCGCAGTTCGTCCTTGGCGGCGCGAATTTCCCGGGCGCGGCTGCCAGGGCTGCCGAAGGTCGAGGACGACAGCCGCCGGATGTCGCTGTTGAGATTGTCGATCCGGGCGCGGTCCTCGTAGCCGATATAGACCGGCTCCCGGGATTCGCCACGTCTCTTCCGGGGTGCGGGACGGTCGAGTTGGTTGACCGGAACGCCCCGGCTGGTGGCCCGGAGTTCGCGCAGTTGCCGGGTGGCCCGCTGTAAACCCTGGACGTTATCCACGCCGCCGGCCGGGGTGGGTTGCGACCGGATGTCGAGCGTTTGCGCCGCTTGCCCTTCGTCCGGCGGTCTGCTGTCGTAGTGAACCTGGCCGTTGGCGTCGGTCCACTTGTAGACCTGGGCCTGCGCCGTCGGACCGAGCATCAGAGCCATGACGAGATAGAGAACAGGGCGCATGATGGATCTCCTGATTAGGGGATGCGCGTGTTTTCCGAATTCCGAATCGAGCGCGGCGCCACCGGCGCGTATCCGTCAACATGGCCAGCGCCCGCTACTGGTTCGACTGATGCCAGCCGCGTCCCGATGGTCGCTCACCGCAACGAAGCCGCGCGCCCGCAGCAGCGCCGGCACCGCTTCACCCTGATCGTAGCCGTGTTCCAGCAGCAGCCAGCCACCCGGACGCAGATAATCGGGTGCTTGAGTAATGATAGCGCGCAGGGCGTTCAATCCATCCGCGCCGCTTACCAGTGCCGCCGGTGGTTCAAACCGCAACTCATCGGATTGCCAGCGGGGATCGGCAGTGGCGACATACGGAGGATTAGCGGCGATCAAGTCGAACCGTTCGTTTCCCAGCGGCGCGCACCAGTTGCCCTCGCGGAATTCAATGTTGGCGATGTTCAACCGCCGGGCATTACGCCGGGCGATGGTCAACGCCGCCAGACTTTGATCGGTGGCGACGATCCGCGCCATGGGCCGTTCCACCGCCAACGCCAGGGCAATCGCGCCACTGCCAGTCCCGAGATCGACCATTGTTAGCGGCCGGTCCGTCGGCAACTGTTCCAGCGCCAGTTCCACCAGCAATTCGGTTTCCGGGCGAGGAATCAAGGTGTCCGGGGTAACTTCCAGTTCCAGCGACCAGAACTCCCGCCGACCGAGCAGATAAGCCACCGGCTCGCCATTCAGCCGCCGCTCCAGCCAGGCGGCGAAGCGGGCGGCCTGTTCAATCTCCAGCACCCGCTCCGGCCAGGCGTGTAAATAGCTGCGTGGCCGATCCAGCGCCGCCGCCAACAATAATTCAGCGTCCAGTCGCGGAGTCTCGCTGACTGCGGTCAAGCGCCGGGCGGCATGGGCAAGCAGTTCGCGGAGGGTGGCGGCGCTCACTCGGCCAGCGCCGCCAACTGGTCAGCCTGATACTCCTGAATCAGCGGCTCGATAATGGGATCGAGATTCCCGGCCAGAATGTCGCCGAGTTTGTAGAGCGTGAGGTTGATGCGGTGGTCGGTGACCCGCCCCTGCGGAAAGTTGTAGGTACGGATGCGCTCGGAGCGGTCGCCGCTGCCCACCAGCAGCCGGCGGGCCTGGGCCTGGGCGCTCTGCTGCTTTTCCCGCTCCCCCGCCAACAGTTTCGCCTGTAGCAGGGACATCGCCCGCGAACGGTTCTTGTGCTGGGAGCGCTCGTCCTGACACTCCACCACGATGCCGCTGGGCAAATGGGTAATGCGGATGGCCGAATCGGTCTTGTTGACATGCTGGCCGCCCGCCCCGGAAGCGCGGTAGGTGTCGATGCGCAAATCACCGGGATTGATCTCGACCTGCTCGACCTCGGCCAACTCCGGCAGAATTGCCACGGTGGCGGCGGAAGTATGGATGCGGCCCTGGGCCTCGGTGACCGGCACCCGCTGCACCCGGTGCGCCCCAGACTCGAATTTCAGCCGCGAATAGGCCCCCTGACCGATGATGCGGGTGATCGCTTCCTTGTAGCCGCCGTGCTCGCCGGGACTTTCGCTGAGGATCTCCCATTGCCAGCCGCGTAGTTCGGCATAGCGGCCGTACATCCGCAGCAAATCGCCGGCAAACAGCGCCGCCTCGTCGCCACCGGTGCCGGCGCGGATTTCCAGGAACACGTTGCCGGCGTCGTGCGGGTCGCGCGGCAGCAGCAGCAGTTGCAGCGTCCGCTCCTGTTGGGCGCGACGCGCCTCGGCCTCCAGCCATTCATCCTGCGCCAGCGTGCGTAAATCGGGGTCGCTGTCGCTGGCCATATCGCGGGCTGCATCCAGATCGTCCAGCACCCGGCGATAGGCCCAAAACCCGCCGGCCACCGGTTCCAGTTGGGCGTATTCCATTGACAGGGCGCGGAAGCGGTCGTTATCGCCGATGATTTCGGCCGTGGCCAGCAACGCGCCGACTTCTTCATGCCGGGCCGCCAACTGCTCCAACTTGGCCAGCATGGATGGATTCATCGGTGGGGATTTCCGTCGCGGTCCAGACGGTACAGCGTGGTGATCAGATTCAGCATATCGGCGTCGCCTTGAGCGGCGGCTTCGCGCAGGCCGGCGCAGGGGGGATGAATGAGCTTGTTGGTCAGCAGGTTGGCGAGGAGGTCCAGCACCTCGGACGGATCCTTGCCCTGGGCCAGTTGGCGCCGGGCGCGGGCCAGGGCCTCGTCGCGGACGGCCTCGGCCCGTTGGCGCAGGGCAAGGATCCGTCCGACGCTGTCCTGGGCGCGCAGCCAGCCCATGAAATGCTCGACCTGATGGTCAATAATCTCTTCGGCCTGTTCGGCGGCGGCCTCCCGGGAACGCAGGTTCTCCTGGATGATGTCCTTGAGATCGTCCACCGTGTACAAATAGACATCGTCCAGATCGGCGACCGCCGGGTCAATGTCGTGCGGCACCGCCAGGTCCACCATGAACATCGGCCGGCGGCGACGTTGTTTCAGGCACTGACGGACCCGCGCCACATCCAATATCAGGCCGGGGCTGGCCGTGGACGAAATGACGATGTCGGCCTCGCCCAGATGGGCGGGGATTTCGTCCAGGGCGATGGCGTAGCCGTCGAATGGCGCGACCAGGGCGTGCGCCCGCTCCAGGGTGCGGTTGGCGACCACCAGCCGGCCGACGCCATTTTCGTGCAGGTGACGGGCGACCAGTTCGATGGTGTCGCCGGCGCCGATCAGCAGCGCGGCGCGCTTGGGCAGGTCGGCGAAAATCTGCTTGGCGAGACCCACCGCCGCGAACGCCACCGACACCGGGCTGGCGCCGATGCGGGTGTCGGTGCGCACCTGTTTGGCCACCGCGAAGGTATGCTGAAACAACCGTTCCAGCCGGGCGCCCAGGGTTCCGGCGCCGTTGGCGGCCTGATAGGCGGCTTTCACCTGGCCGAGAATCTGCGGCTCGCCCAGTATTAGCGAATCCAGCCCGGAAGCAACCCGCAGAATATGGCGTACCGCCTGCTGGTCGGTATGTCGATACAGGTAGGGCTGTAAATCCGCCGTCCGCAACAAGTGATAATCGCCCAGCCATTCCACCACTCGGCCGCCGTCCCGGTCTTTCAAGTTGCAATAAAGCTCGGTGCGATTACAGGTCGACAGGATGGCCGCTTCATGGGCGCCGCCATGGTCGAGCAAATCCCGCAGGGCGTTACCCACCCGGTCGGGCGCGAACGCCACCCGTTCGCGAACGCCGACGGGAGCGGTTCGGTGATTGAGGCCAAGAGCCAGAAGGGGCATGGAGCACGGTCGGATGAAGCCGAAAAATTAAGACGATTCTGCGGGATAGAAGGGGCGAATGGCAAGGTCATACCACCGTTGGATTATACTGTGAACGAGCGATGATGCCACGGCCGCGAACGGTCGCGTCGCGAGATGAAAATCGGCGTTCCGTTTTCGCTCTCACTCCGTTTCGGGCGGCCTGCCCGGCTGCCGAACCACAACGCGCTCTGGTGATGAACAGACTTTTAAAAGTATTGGGTTTCAGCGGCCTGCTATTGAGCGGCTGCGCCACCGTGGTCGACGCGCAGGCGCCGGACACATCGGAATACCCGATCCGACCGGCCATGCAGCCCAGCCTCCGCGCCGAGCTGATCTATCAGGTGCTGGCGGCGGAACTGGCCGGCAAGCGCGACCAGTTGAATGTGGCGCTGGATTATTACCGCAAGGTGGCCGTCGTCAGCGACGATCCCCAGGTGGCCGAGCGGGCGGCGATGCTGGCGCTGCTGATGAAGGACAACGCCGCCGCCCTGGATCTGACGCGGCGCTGGCGCGCCCTGGCGCCGACCAGCGACCCATCCCGTCAGGCGCTGGCGCTGGCGCTGCTGCGCAACGGCCAGATAGATGAGGCCGCCAGTCATCTGGAAGCGGTGCGGCAGGCCGCCAGCGGGAAGGATAAGCAGCAGGGTTTCGCCACCTTGGCTTCACTGCTGAGTCAGGTGGATGACAAACAGGCGGCTCTGCGGGTGATGCGGCAGTTTGGCGACCGCCATCCGCGTTCGGTTTTCGCCCAGTACTACCTGGCGATGCTGGCCGCCGCCGCCGGTGACCGCGCGTTGGCGCTGACCAGCTTGGAGCGGGCGCTGGCTCAAGATCCCAAACTGGTTCTGGCCCATCTGTTGCGTACCCGCCTGCTGATGGATCAGGGCGACCGCGATGCGGCGCTGGCGGGGCTGGCCAAGGCGGTCGCCGTTTTGCCGCGCGACCGCAACCTGCGGATGAACTACGCCCGCCTGCTAGTGGACGCTGGGCAACTGGACAAGGCGCGTCGCGAGTTTGCCACCCTGCTCAACCAGAATCCAAAAGATACCGACTCCGTGTACGCGCTGGGAGTGCTGGCGACCGAAACCCGCCAGTTCGACCTGGCCGAGAGCTACTTCCTGGATTTGATCAAGCGCAAGGTCCGGCTGGCGGATGCCTATTTCGAGTTGGGCCGGATCGCGGAACAGCGCGGCGACTACGCCAAGGCCAACGAGTGGTACGGGCGGGTGTCCGGCGAGGAGCGTTACTTGACGGCCCAGTTGCGCAAGGGCGTCATGCTGGCCAAGGCGGGCGAGACCGCCGCGTTCGCCCAGCATTTCGATGCCTTGCGTCGCGACCAGCCGCAAAACAGCATCACCCTGTATCAGGCCGAGGCCGAGGCGCTGCGCGAAGCCGAACGCTATCAGGAGGCTTTCGATACCCTGGAGCGGGGGCTGGCGTTGCATTCCAACGACAAGGATTTGCTCTACGCGCGGGCGCTGGTGGCCGAGAAGCTCGGCCGGCTGGACGTGCTGGAACGGGATCTGCGCGCCATTCTCGCCGCCGATCCCAAGAATGGGCAGGCGCTCAATGCCTTGGGTTACACCTTGGCTGATCGCACCGACCGTTATCAGGAAGCGCTGGGCTACATCGAGCAGGCGCTGGCGCTGTTGCCCGACGATGCCGCCGTGCTCGACAGCATGGGCTGGGTACAGTACCGGCTGGGCGATCACGCCAAGGCGCTGGAGTATTTGCGCCGGGCCTATCAGGCTAATCCCGATGCCGAAATCGCCGCGCACCTGGTTGAGGTGTTGTTGGCAAGCGGCCAGCGCGAGGAGGCCAAAAAGATCTGGCGGGAGGCATTGAAGAAAAACCCGGATAGCTCCCACCTGCTCAAACTCAAGGAAAAGTTGGGTGGCGAGTAGCACCGCCGACCTTTGGGCGTTGAGCTATCACCTGTGCGGTTGCACCCTGCTGGGCGCGACCCCGCAGGAACCACTGGGCGCGCTGCCGTTGCCGATCCGGCTTGCCGTGCTAGACAGCGCCGCCAGGCAAGCCCCTGAACATTTCAAATGTGCGTTCTATCCGCCTACCCAGCTTAATGTTGCAGAAAGCGGCCAACATGCTACCTACCGCTACTGGCGCACGAAACCGGATGAGTTGCTGGAGCGGTTGAAAACTCTCGATGTTGAACGGACCCCGGAATTTTCTTCGCCCGACGCCTATTTCCAGCACTACCGACTGGAACACGACGAGAGCGATGAGAATGATGAGCACTGGGCGGAGCGGCAATTTATCGAGCGGGTCTTTGTTCCACTGTGCGGCCTGGACGGGTTGCGCTATCTGAAACCGCAAGTGCCGTTTGCAGGATCGCGCCGCATAGACTTTGTGCTGGAGGGGGAACGGCGGTATGCACTGGAGATTGAAGGTAGAACCTATCACGATGGGGCGCATCTGCCCGACCGCGAGGAAGCCCGGCAACGGTTTAACCGCGAGAGAACCCGGCAACAGGAATTAACCATAGCCGGTTTTGAATACTTCCCAATGAGTTGGGATCAGGTTAAAGATGGAGAAGCCGAACCGGCGCTCCGTAGCCTTATTGAGCAGGACGCCCGGTTGCGGCCCTTGCTGGAACCCGCCGAGCCGTTAGATTTGCTGCATCTGGCCTGGCTGCTGGTCGTCTTGCCCCAACGTTATCCCAATGCGCAACGCACCGCCTTGGCTCTGCTGGCCCGTGCCAGCGAACGGAGCTTGGCGCGCCTCACCGTCGCCGAAATCGGCGGTGGAATGCCGATCCTGACCCTTGCGCTCATTGACACCCTCGGTCTGGTCGAGCGGGTCGCTGAATTTTACGGACTATCGATCACGCTGCCTGAACTCGACTTGTACCTGATCGCCCCCCGCAACCGGGAGGGACAGGAGCGACTCTTACACCGGGTGCTGCAATCCAACCTTGAACTCCAGACACGGCTTGATGTGCCGCACACGGTCATCCCTCTGACAATTGCCGATACGCTACCCGATGACTTTCCAGAAAATGCGCTGATAGTCGGGACAAACCGCAGCGATGCGATTAATGCCCGCACTTTCGACAGCCTGGTTGGTTATGGACAACGCTTTACCGCTCACTGGCAACGGTTCCCGGATCGTCCACCCGCCCCGGCTGGTCTGGAACAACGTGTTCTTGACTATTTTGCCCGGCGCTACTTCCAGATTCCTGAACTCAAGCCACAGCAGATCGAACTATTGCAACGCACCCTGTGTGGTCAAGACGCCATCGGCATCTTGCCGACAGGCTTTGGTAAATCACTGGTGTTTCAGCTTTATGCGCTGCTCAGTCCCCGTGTGACGCTGGTGATCAGTCCCCTCAAGGCGCTGATTCAGGATCAGGTTGGGGCATTACGTCGGTTAGGCTGGACTTGTGTAGATTCGATTCTCAGCACCGACACAACGGAACAGCGCCACCGACGACTGGCTGATCTATTCCACAGTTCACGCTACCGGCTGTTCTATATCGCGCCGGAACGATTGCAGATCAAGACGTTTTACGACGAACTCCGTGCTTCCTTGGGCGATACGCCTCTCGGCGCACTGGTGGTTGATGAAGCGCATTGCGTCTCGGAATGGGGCCACGATTTCCGCCCGGCTTATCTGCAAATTCCCCGGTTACGACGATTGCTAGAGGATCAGGCCCAGCGGCGAGTGCCTTTGATCGCTCTGACCGCGACGGCTTCTCCACTCGTCAAAGCCGACATGCTGGATACCTTGCAGCTTGCGCCGGACTGCTTGATCCAGAACGCCAGCAGCGACCGGCGCAATCTCAGTCTTTCGGTGCATCCGGTTCCCGCCCAACTGGGGGCAAAAAGCCAAGCCTTAGCGCAGTTACTGACCGACGATCTGCCTCGCGCCCTCGGTCAGCCCTATGGATTTGATCTCTTTGAGCAGGAATCCGATGACCGCTACCCGGATGCCGGCATCGTGTTTGCCATCTACGCCGATCCGCACGGCAAGACCACCTTTGAAGAAGGTACTGCCCAAATTGCCGCCCGGTTGCGCGAGACCTTGGGCCTGACCACTGAGCAGGTGCAAACCCACGCCAGCCGGGTGCCCAAGGTCTGCCCGCACTGTGGCTCGCACGACTATTGGAAAACCCAGCCTAACGACTCGATGTTGACTTGCAGCAGTTGCCACCAGGTTTTCCCGCAACCCCGCAAGGTCGCCAACTGGGAAATCACCCTGCAACAGCGCCATGAAGACTTCAAGCAGGATCGGTTTCCGTTGCTGGTTGCCACCAAGGGCTTTGGCATGGGCATCGACAAGCGCAATGTCTCTTTTGTCGTGCATCACGCCTTTGCCAGCGGGCTGGAAGGCTACTACCAGGAAGCGGGTCGGGCCGGTCGCGCCAAGCAACGCGCTCATGTTGCCTTGTTGTATATCCCGCCGACTGAAGCCTGCATCCGCGACACCATCGCCCAGGGTGAAATGCCGCGTTGCATCACCGACTCGGAAAGCTTCAAATTTCGTAAGTGTCCCCGCCCCTACAATTTGAAATTCCTATGCGATTTCAGCCATCAAGCCCGCTTTATTCAGGACAGCTATCCGGGGGTTGAAACGGACTGTGAAACGACCTATGCCGTTTATCAGCGGCTCAAGGCGGGTCAGCCGCTCGCCAGTCAGGACGGTTACACTCCGCCCACTCCCGGAGACGATGGTGCGAATGATGCCCCCGGTACCGACCGGAAACAGACCGTCTACCAATTAGCGATGTATCGCCTGCAACAACTGGGCATCGTGCGCGGGTATACCCTCCAATACTCCGGCCTAACGAATTGGCGGTTTGAAGTGGAATTTGAGGCGGACTGGCAACCCCAAACCCTGCTGGAACAGGTCAGACGCTTTTTGGAGCGTAGCCGCCGCCCTGAAGCCGATGATGCCACCGAACCCATGCAAGTTTTAAGCGAATTGATCGCACCATGTGGTTCCCCACCTTGGCCGGATGAACACCGCCGCCCGGAAATCGCCCTGCTCAAGAAAGCTATAGGTACTTTGCTCCGGCGGGTTTATTCACGGGTTCGCACCATGCGCCTGCAAATGTTGCGCGATCAACTGGATTACGCACGGGCCGCCGAGAATACCTGCCGACGGGTGACGCTGCTCAATCTTTTCAACAAGGACAAAGTAGCCGTAGATCAGTACAAGTGCGGATTCTGCGATGTCTGTGTGCCCGATCTGAATTTTCAACAGGACTTAGCTACCGATGCGGTGGGCAGCATCGAACTTGAAGAACTGGTCAAGCAACTGAATGACACACTTGCGGCAGCGAGACCTGATCCTGCGGAACTGCACAACTTGATTCAACAAGTTCAGAAATATGGTGTGGTGCTGGGAATGCTGGCCCGAACGACCCAACATCTGGAAGGCGACCCCGATTCGCTACCCGCGCTGTATCTGGCCGGGGCGCTGTCATGGCAAATTCCCGCCCGGAAAAATCAAGCCCTGAGCTACTTTCGCACCGGATTCAAGGAAGGTCGCCAGCAGGGCCTCGCACTGGATACCTTGCTGGGGCTGTTTTATCACGACGGTGCTGAAATTGATGCCGAGGAAGCGGTGCGCTGGCTGAACGATCTTGCCCCGCGTAAAAGTGATCCCGGCACACTCTTGAACTGGGTACAGACATGGGAGCCGCTGCTGGGTAGCGATTCTCCCGCCTATCGCGCCCTGTATGGCATCGCCAAGGTGCGTGCCCTGTACCGCCTGAGCGGGCCCACTTCAGCAGTTGAAAACCTTGGCCATCGGGTGGCAAATTCCGCCGACCGGGACGCCCCACCAGCATCCCGCGCCCCTCCCTTCCCTGAAGAAGCGATCCTCCCGATGAATTTGGAATCGTTCGAGAAAGAAATCGCTCGGTTGGAAACCCAACTCCAAGATGCCATTACCGCGCTGCGGGTGCTAAAGGACATTCAAGCGACCTTCCAGGACATGCAGCCGCGTTATGAACGCCTCAAGTACCTCACAGACGAAGCTGCCCGATTACCCGAACATTATGCAGAACAATTCGCGTCCGCCCGCAAACAGGCCGAAGCTCGATTAATACAACTTGAAGAACAGCTAAACCAACAGCAGAACCGTTGGGAAATCGCTCTCACACAGCATCAGCAGATTCATAACGAATGGCAGCAGCGAACGGACCAGTCGCTAACCCACTTGCAACAGCACCTTGAAATCCAGCAGGCTGCGCTGGACGCTTTGGTAACGCAACAACAACAGATCCAGTCTGCGCTTGAGGAATCAATCACGCAGGTAAGAACAGAACTACAAGATTCGGTTATCACGCTTGATGAACGAGCCACGTTGGCCAACGCCAAGCTCAAAACATTCATGGAAAAAGCGTTACAAGACCAAGCCCAAAAACTCCGGGAGGAATTTACCCGACAATTCCGCTGGGCGTTGCTCACCGGTTTTATTGGCTGGGCGATCGCTTTGGGAACCTTGGCAGTGGTGCGGCTATGACGCCCTTTGAATCCAATTGGCTAAAGATCATCCTTGCCCTAACGCTACTCTCCGGTTGCGCAACTCCCCCTTCCCTCTCTCCAGAGGCCGCAACCGCTTGGGCCGTCCGGCAAAGCCGGCTGGCGCGGTTAACCACCTGGCAGGCGGATGGTCGAATTGGTGTCGTCAGTGGTCAGGACGGCTGGCACGCCAGCTTCCAATGGGCGCAACAAGGCCCCAGCTATCACATTGATTTGATTGGCCCGCTCGGTCAAGGCCGGGTGATTGTTGAAAGTGATGGGTCGCAGGTGCGCATTCAGACGCAGGACGGCCAGAACTGGACGGCCCCGGATGCCGACGCCCTGCTGGAACAAAACCTCGGCGTGCGCCTGCCGGTGAGCGGTCTGCGCTACTGGGCGCGCGGTCTACCTGAACCCGGTTCAACGCCCGTGCTACAAACCGATGCTAACGGTCGCCTGACCCGGCTGGAACAGAATGGCTGGGTCATCGAGTATCCCGCCTACGCGCCGACCTCCATTCTCAACCTCGATCTGCCCGAGCGCATCGTCGCCCGGCGGCGGGACCTCAGCGTCAAGCTGGTGATCGAGCAATGGACGCTATAGCAGTATCAACCTCACCCACAACCCCTCTCCCGCAGGCGGGCGAGGGGAGTGAAGAGTTATCCGCTGCTTGGCCCGCCCCGGCCAAGCTCAACCTCATGCTGCGCATTGTCGGCCGGCGCGCGGACGGCTACCACCTGCTACAAACGGTGTTTCAGTTTCTGGATCGTGGCGACTGGCTGTGGTTCGAGCCGCGCGACGACGGCCTGATCGAGCGGGTGGGCGAAGTCGCCGGTGTGCCGATGGACGCCGATTTGACGGTGCGCGCCGCCCGCCTGCTGCAACAGGCCGCCGACGTTCGCCAGGGCGCGACGATCCGCATCGCCAAGCAACTGCCGATGGGTGGCGGCTTGGGCGGCGGCAGTTCCGACGCCGCCACGACCCTCGTTGCGTTGAATCATCTGTGGCGAACCGGGCTGACCTTGGCGGAATTGGCCGAACTCGGCCTGATCCTGGGCGCGGATGTGCCGGTGTTCGTCCACGGGCGGGCAGCCTGGGCCGAGGGCGTGGGCGAACAATTGAAGCCGATGGACTTGGACGAACCCTGGTTCGTGGTGCTCGCCCCGGCCTGTCACATCGCCACCGGCACGGTGTTCAATGACCCGGATTTGACAAGAAATTCCCCGCCCATCACAATAACCGACTTCGTGACGGGCGCGGGTGGCAACGATTGCGAGGCGGTGGTTTACCGCCGCTATCCGGAAGTGGCCGCCGCCGCACGCTGGCTGGCGCAGTATGGCCAGGCGCGCTTGACGGGCACCGGTTCGTGCGTATTCGCCGCTTTCCCGGAGGCATCCAGTGCTGAACGGGTGCTGGCCCAGCGGCCTTTCGGTTGGACCGGGTTCGTCGCACAAGGTCGTAACCGTTCGCCATTGCATGAACATCTGGCGCGGCAATCAACCGCTTCCGTCTAAACACCTCCAAGTTTCTTGGGCCGTCGCCAAGCGGTAAGGCACCGGATTTTGGATCCGGCATTCCCAGGTTCGAATCCTGGCGGCCCAGCCATCTTACCCAGGCAGAGCAGATCGACAGTGGGGGAACAGGTTGTGTACGAAGGTCGAATGATGGTGTTCGCGGGCAATTCCCATCCGCG
>WBZP01004592.1_pt1 | contig 14352 bp, 17 predicted proteins | sample 5204301 | NCBI WGS metagenome assembly WBZP01 (sample SAMN12412401, study PRJNA552823) | activated sludge metagenome | isolation source: activated sludge from nitrification reactor of wastewater treatment plant... | place: USA: Pennsylvania | collected 2017 | reverse complement strand
CCCCCGCAAATCGCTCGGCTTTCGAACGCCCAACGAGGTCTTTCACGCGCTGGCGAAACGGCGCTGAGGTTATGCACTGGGAAGTTGAATCTGCGAGTTGCATTCATAGTTCCAGGGGCAATTAGGCCTTTCCTGAACTAACGCCCTCATGTTGGCAAACAACGTGTCACAAGCCTACGGTGGTGGGAAGCCTGTGTGTTGAAAGAAGGATCGGGCTCTCTACCCTGTCGAATTCGGGCTCCCCCGACGACTATAGTGTGACCAGTGACTCTAGCCTTCCCTAACTCAAAGGAGGATCGCCATGGCGACGAAGAAGAAAACGCAAAAACCAAAGACTCGAAAGACTTCAGCCAGTATCGTGTGGTTCGAAGTTCCTGCTGATGATCCGGACCGGGCCCAGAAATTCTACAAATCAATGTTCGGCTGGAACTTTGCCAAGCTGCCCGCTGCCATCAACGACTACTGGCATATTGATACGGGAGGTCCAGATGCGTCACCGGATGGTGGCATGATGCCACGCATGCACCCGCAGCAGCCGATCACAAACTACGTCAGTGTGCCATCGGTTACCAGAGCAGCGGCGAAGGTTGAGAAACTCGGCGGAACGGTCTGTAAGCCCAAGACGCCCGTTCCAGGGATGGGCTACTTCGCCATTTGCTTGGATACAGAGGGCAATACGTTTGCCCTCTGGGAGATGAACGAACCTGCCAAGTAACTGACGACACGGCGTTACCTTATTATTCGGATAGCCCCCTGGAGGACAGGATGAAATACCTTTGCCTTGTCTATCTTGAAGAAAAGATCTTGAATGCCTTCTCTGCCCACGAACGACGAGCCATTTCTGACGAAGCGATGGCCTATTGTGACAAGTTACAGAAAGCCGGCCAGTTGCTGGCTGCCTCTCCCCTACATCCCGTAGAAACCGCCACCACCGTGCGAGTCCGGGGAGGCAAGACCTCGACTACTGATGGACCGTTCGCCGAGACGAAGGAACAGTTGGGTGGGTTTCTCATGCTTGATGTTCCGGACCTGAACGACGCCATTCGCATTGCGGCGCAGTTTCCAGCTGCCAAGTTCGGCAGTATAGAGGTTCGCCCCATGAAAGAACTAGGCTGCGCAGACTGAGAGGCCATGAGTCAACATCCCGCATCAGCTACGCGTGAGCAGATCGATGACCTCTACCGCGTTGAGTCACGCCAGGTCCTGGCGACGTTGATCCGTCTGTTGGGCGATTTCGATGTGGCTGAAGAGGCGCTCCATGAAGCCTTCGCAGCTGCGATGGAACAGTGGCCACGTGAGGGGATACCAACGAATCCCCGCGCCTGGTTGGTTTCCACCGGCCGCTTCAAGGCGATCGATGGGATGAGACGGCGAGCTCGGCATGATGCGTTTCTGAACGAACTCACCAAACAGATCGAGAGCACCACCTGTGATTTGTCGGAACAGGAAGATGAACACATCGAAGATGACCGTCTCCGTCTGATCTTTACCTGTTGTCATCCAGCGCTAGCTGAAGAAGCGCAACTTGCGATGACACTGCGGGAGATCTGCGGTCTCACCACCGAAGAGATCGCGCATGCGTTTCTCACCAAGCCGGCGACGATTGCACAGCGGATCGTCCGTGCCAAGGCAAAGATCCGTGATGCACGCATTCCCTATGAGGTGCCTCCACCATCAGAGTTGCCGGAGCGCATTGAGACGGTCCTTCGCGTGGTGTATTTGCTGTTCAATGAAGGGTATTCCGCCTCATTCGGCACATCGCTCACCAGAGCGGAGCTCTCCGATGAAGCCATTAGACTTGGCCGTCTTTTGCTACAACTGTTGCCGGAGCCTGACGTCATCGGCCTCCTGGCCTTGATGCTCTTGCACGAATCCCGAAGACCGGCACGCACGTCTGCCACCGGCGATCTTGTCCTCTTGGAGCAACAAGACCGCTCACTTTGGAATCGGGCACAGATCAGCGAAGGCATCGCATTAGTAGAACGAGCTCTGTCCATGAAATGCGTCGGACCCTATACACTCCAAGCCGCCATCGCTGCCGTCCATGCGGAAGCATCCAGCTCAGGGGAAACAGATTGGGCGCAAATCATCGCACTCTATGATCTTCTCTTGCGAGTCGAACCGTCGCCGATTGTCCAACTCAACCGAGCGGTCGCAGTGGCCATGCGTGATGGACCAGCAAAAGGCTTAGAGTTGGTCGATAGCCTGCTAGAATTCGGCGCGTTAGCCCAGTATCACTTGGCCCATGCCACGCGAGCCGACTTCTGCCGAAGACTCGGTAAGAACGCGGATGCTCAGGCCTCATACCAACGTGCGCTGGCCCTCGCAAAACAAGAACCTGAACGACGGTTTCTGAAAAATCGGATGACTGAGTTGGACTAGAGTGAGAGGCAAACCTCACCCAACAAACGATGCCTTTTTCATAGACCATTGGAAGCCATCTCATGAAATATCTATTACTCGTTCACCACAATGAAAAGGCCTTCGACAAGATTCCGGAGGAGAAACGAAGGGAGATGTTGGCGGAGTCGATCCAGCTCTGCCAACAGCTCGATGCCAAGGGGCAATAGGTCCATGCCTCCCCGCTGCAGCCGGAAGCGACGGGAACCATCGTTCGAGTGCAAGACGGCAAGACGATCGTGACCGATGGGCCGTTCCTGGAAACCAAGGAACAGTTGGCAGGCTACTTCTTGGTCGATGCGAAGGATCGAGCGGAGGCCATTAGCATCGCCAAACGAGTGCCAGGCGCCAGGATTGGAACAGTCGAAATCAGGCCCGTGCGAGAAATCAGTGGGTTATCGGGTGAATAGCTTGCGACAAGACGGATGTCGATTTGGGGCCTGTCGGTTCGACTATTAGGTGAGCCATCATCTTCACCCAGGAGTCAGGCTTGTCCAAGCTCACAGCCTTTTCAGAACAAGGAGAACAGACAATGGAGACCAACACTATTCGCCTACATCGTGTCTTTCGCGCGACGCCAGAACGCATCTACCGTGCGTTTCTTGATGCAGATGCGATGACGAAATGGCTGCCACCAAATGGATTTACGGGGAAAGTGCATCATCTGGATGCGAAGGTCGGGGGAACGTTCAGAATGTCGTTCACGAACTTTACGACCGGCAAGAGCCACTCATTCGGCGGCAGGTACCTTGAGCTCGTGCCGCATCAGCGACTTCGTTACACCGACGCGTTCGATGACCCGAACCTCCCTGGTGAGATGCACGTGACGGTGACTCTCACACAGGTGTCGTGTGGAACGGACGTAAACATTGCGCAAGAACATGTGCCTGCCGTCATTCCAACCGAAGCATGCTACCTCGGCTGGCAAGAATCGTTGATCCTACTGGGGAAACTCGTCGAAGCTGAGATTCCCGAGTAACTCGGCAGATGCGCGAGGTCTATTGCCATAACAAAGGATGTGATAGTTGTGAGGCACTTTGCAGCTCCAGACGGCCACATCTGGGAAGTCGTCCTGATGGATCCTGCCCAGGTGCAGAAGCGGTTGCATCGTTCCCCCTGAATGAGAATCGACTTCTCGTGGAGCGAACTGGATGAACAGGAAACAAGCGATACCAAAAACAGTCGACGACTATCTCGCCGGATTTCCTCATGCCATTCACGCTTCACTTCGAAAGATACGGGCGACCATCAAGCGGGCAGCACCTGACGCCAAAGAAACGATCAGCTATTGGATTCCAACGTTCACACTAAACGGTGTCTTGATCTACTTCGCTGGATTCAACGCACACATCGGTCTTTACCCAATGACGGCAACCCTTCGTCGCCAATTCCCAAAAGAGCTCTCTGAATATCTCAGCGGCAAAGCCACCGCAAAGTTTCCGCTGGATCAACCCATCCCCTACACCTTGATCGAGCAGATCGTGAGGTTTCGGGTAAAAGAGAACGTGGTGGAAGCGAACAGAATGAACATGGCTCGTGCTCAAAAGAAGGGAAGACGATATGGGCAAGAAGACCATTGCAAAAAATACAATCTGTCTGTGGTATGACAAAGATGCGGAAGATGCCGCACAGTTCTATGCAGCAACCTTTCCCAACAGCGCCGTGGGCAGGATCTACCACGCTCCGAGCGATAACCCCTCCACCAAGGCGGGCGAGGTGATCATGGTGGAATTCGCGATCGCCGGTATCCCTTGTATCGGTCTCAATGGCGGTTCCGCCTTCAAGCATAATGAAGCCTTCTCGTTTCAGATTGCGACCGATGACCAGGAGGAGACCGACCGCTACTGGAACGCCATCGTCGGCAATGGCGGACAGGAGAGTGAGTGCGGCTGGTGCAAGGATAAGTGGGGCGTCTCCTGGCAGATCACGCCACGCGTATTGATGGAGGCGATGGCTGCCGGCGGCAATGAGGCCAAACGCGCGTTCGATGTCATGATGACCATGCAGAAGATCGACATCGCCACCATCGAGGCAGCTCGGCGAGGCTGACGCACACATTGAACTGAACACCTGATATCAGATCAGGTCACCCGATACATTATGTAACCAACCACAAGGAGGCCGCCATGCGTGTCTTATTTTTTATCGTTACTACATTGTGTATTGCGTTGATGGTTTCCCCTGCCCTGGCCAAGGACAAGAAGCACGACAAGCCGATGGACAAAGAGGCGATGATGGAACTCTGGAAGCAACTCGGGACACCCGGCGAACCGCACAAGCTATTCGCCACACTGGCCGGGAGTTGGATCACCACTACCAAGGAGTGGATGGAACCGGACAAGCCACCCATGGAATCCACCGGGACCGCTGACATGAAGATGTTGCTGGACGGACGATTCCTCTACCAAGAATTCAACGGGCAGATGATGGGCCAACCGTTCAACGGCATCGGCATCGACTCCTACGACAACATGCGCAAAAGATATGTGACGGCTTGGATGGATTCGATGGGCACCGGCATTTTCCTCATGGAGGGAACCGCCAGTTCTGACGGGAGAACCATCACATTGCGTGGCTCCCATCCTGAACCAGGTGGAGGCAAGATGACGCATCGCGCCGTCTGGAAGATTATCAGTGCTGACAACCAGACCTTTGATATGTACGGTGCACACCATGGCCAGAAGGAAATGAAGATGATGGAGATCACCTATACGAGAAAACAATAGGAACAGGTGACGAGTTCTAAATCCCAGGACTCGTAGCGACCTTCGGTTCGTTGACCACGGAACGGCTGCCGTATGGGCATCCACTAGCAGGCTGTTGCAAAGCCTGCGGGCCACTCTGCTCCCGTTGGAGACTTTGAATGCTGTGCCTTTTCAGCTTGGTGAAAATGTTTATCAACACACCGATAGCAAACGCAACGTTGAGGTTTATTCACTCACAAGGAGATGACCGTGCACATACTCTCGTTCATGCTGACATCACTCTGCATCCTGCTCACCGTCTCACCGGTCCTGGCCAAGGACATGAAAGAACAAAAACCGATGGATCCCCTCGCCATGATGGAGCTCTGGAAACAGGCCGCCATGCCTGGAGAGCCACATAAACTGTTTGCGACATTGGTTGGCAGTTGGACCACCACGACAAAGGAATGGATGGAACCGGGCAAGCCACCGATGGAGTCGACCGGAACGGCAGAATCAAACATGATGATGGAGGGACGATTTCTCCACCAGGAATTCCACGGCCAAATGATGGGCCAACCATTCACCGGCATGAGCATCGACGCCTACGACAACATTCGAAAGAAATACATAACGGTCTGGGTAGATACGAGAGGGACCGGCGTCTTCATCATGGAAGGGACCGGGAGCGTCGATGGGAAGACCATTACCCTGAGAGGCTCACATGCAGAACCGGGTGGAGGCACGATGACCCATCGCGCCATCTGGACCATCATTGACACCGACCATCAACTGGTTGAGATGTACCGCTCACATCACGGCCGGAAAGAAACAAAGATGATGGAGATCACCTATACGCGAAAACAATAGGCGCCAATTGCGAATAGAGGCTGACACAACCCTGTTTTGAGTCAATCGACGGGCTTTGCACGAACAAGAAATTTGAGTGTTCAATCATCCCTTCGCTCGTCCCGAGGCTTTCGAAGCCTATGGTGAGTTTCTCAAACTGGATGAACAAAGGGGGTTCTTGCAACCTGCTGATAGGCCAGATGCAGTTGAGATGGAGTTCTGGTACCGGGTTACGCGGCCCGGTCGCGCACCCCCTTGATTTGGCGTTCGGCTTCCAACCAATGCTCCAGATCATTCCCTTCCTGGAACCCACTTCGCTCATAGAGAACATAGGCCAGTTCCGCAATTTGCTGATGGAGATGGTCCTGCTCTTCCGCCTGAGTTTCTACCCTTCCACTGGCAGGAGCCACAGAAAATAACTCCCGTTGAGTAGCCCGGCGCGAGCTGACCGTTTTCCCCACCTTGGCAACCGAAACACGGGGCTCATTGTGGCTTGCTTCTTTCTGTTCACCGCTCGTCCGACGCGCCATAATCTCCCTCCACGTATAACGTCTTCCACCTCTTGTTCTCAGCAGAGTCTCATTCACATTGTACCCAGATCAGTCAACGATACAACTTTCTTCGGAGATTTCAGACTCCTGTCCGTTGCAGCTCAAACAGCAGTCTGATCCCCAACTGTATGGGGTGAGGCGTTCCATCACGTTGTATCACTATAGAACAGTCTGCAATTTTGTGGGTAGCATCACAGGAATTGATGTGGTAGCGTGAAATTCATCCACATAACCAGCCCGCAGTACTCACGATGGTTCGTGACGAAACCGTCGAGACGCGGCACGAGACGGGCACGCAGAGCCTTAAGGAATCGAGGCATACTTGAAACAGTATGTCGAGGTTCCGAGATGCGAGCCTGCCCGCCTGGTCATACAACACCTTGGACCAGGCTTGTCGCAGTGGCGTATCGGCGGTTGGAGTAGAAGCACTCATGAATAATGCGGGCTAAGTCTGGAACTGATCGCCCGCCTGCACGTATCTGACTCGCGACCTTTTCCAGTCTATTCACCACCCACTTCTCACAGGAGGGACCCTATGAGACGTCCATATGTTGTTCCGTCACTCTGCGGTTGGTGCACAATCCTCTTTCTGACAGCGGCCTGTGCCTCAGCAGGCGACGTCAAGAAAGGTGGTTCGCCGATGACCGTGTCGAACGGGAAACAAGTCACTCTCGAATACACCCTGAAACTCGATGATCAGTCGGTCGTCGATACCAATGTCGGGGGAGAGCCGATAAAAGTCATGCAAGGCAAGCATGAAATCGTGCCCGGTCTGGAAAAGGCACTGGAAGGTATGGCGCCCGGAGAGAAGAAGAAGGTGACCGTTCCGCCGACAGAGGCCTACGGAACGGTCGATCCGAAAGCGTTTCAGGAAGTCGACAGGAAGATGGTGCCGACCGACGCCCAAAAAGTTGGAGCGCAGCTGGAAGGCAAGACGTCCGATGGTCGCACCGTCTATCCTCGTATCTCCGAAGTGAAGAACGAGACCGTCGTGCTCGACTTCAACCATCCCCTGGCCGGTAAGACCTTGCACTTCGACGTCAAAGTGCTGGACGTGGCGCAAGCCGTAACGAAGTAGCTTTCTTCGTCTGGTGCGGGGCGGTGCTCACCCCGCACCAGGAAGCCGGGTTTGCCCCTCTACACTGGTCCCAGTTACCCAGGTGCTCACGCCGGACCTATTTCGCATGGCTTGCAGCCACTCAACCTCGCTCACCCGAGATCCGGCAGCTTGGCAATGTACTGACTGGTATGGGCCGCAAGCTTTTGCTTCACTTGGTCTCGGATGCTGGTGAGCACCTCGTCATTAATCGTCACCTTGCCCGCGCACTTCTCCAACTGCACCCCGTCCTTCCGAATTTTAAAGAAGAGGATCTGCGTCAACGTCGACTCGGCCTTCAAGCTGAACGCCATCATCGACACCATGAATTGGTCGTTGTCGCCCTGTTCTGCCAAGGCAATCTGGAAGTGTCCCGTATTGGCGTACTTGGTCTCGCGGTCGAAAATGGTCATCCAGGGTTTGCTATCGTCAATGGCTTTCAGCGCTTCGAGCGTCGACATCACGATTGCAAGTGCCCCTGGCGTGCCTCCGAAAAAGGCCCCGGCAACTTTGAGGATCGCTTCATGCGCTTCCAGACCATTCGCTTCTTCCGTGTATGAGGAGAAACTGTGGTCCTGAATGACCCATCCGATATTCTTCAGCACGTCGAAATAGGCTTGGTACCATTGGGTGACGTTCGTCCGATCCGGCACTTGCTTACTGGCCACCAACTGGGCAAGCAGGCTCGAATTGACGATATCTTGCCGCCGTTCGGTCGATACGCCTTTCACAAACGATACGACATCCGATGCCACAACCATGGTCTGGGTCTTCTGCGCGTTAAAATCGATGAGCTCTCGACTGCCGTCAACGGCCCCACGAGTCGGGGACGGCAACTTCGCGGCATTGATGAATTCACGAGCGGATTGAGGGGTCACGTTCTTCTTCATCTGACATTCTCCTTGATGGCTCGACTCATGTACGAGGTCTGTGGGCGCCTATGTTAGGCATGACTCCCACGATCTACCGTCTCTTTGTGTTCATCACGACAATGTCGGTCGCCTCTTGCCTGCTTTCCCTTTTCGACCTGTTGACTGAGGCCCTACTCTCTTGCGAGTGGACTTCTTTCTCTCGAACTGTTTCGCCGCCGGTGTCGCTCGCCGCAGCCGTCTGGATGATCTTGTCGAGGCTTCTTTAGCTTGATTTGCTGAAGATCCTACAGCCTGATCAGGCGGTTGCAACTGTCTTAGGATCTGATCGAGTGACTCTACGGCCGATGCGACTAGCTTACGATCGGAATGAGGCAATTTCTTCAGCATCTCTCGGATAAATCTCATTTGCGTCAGGGCCGAGTTCTGCTCGTTCTGACTTGCCGAGGATTCCGCAAATGCCGATCGGTAGGCCAGCACGAGGTGTTCTTGCTCCTGGGACAGCACATGGCGCACAAGGGCTCTGATCAGCGCGACATCCGCCACGGTTACAGCATCCCAAGTGATCCGATCCGCGCAGAAACGTTGCTGCGCGAAGCCCTCGCACGCGGCGAGCAACGGCTCGAGCTCGTCTCCTATCTTCTTTCCGATGAGGGCCTCAAGCACCAGCGCATTCAGGATCGGATATGGGTCGGCTGCTCCCTCCTGCCGTTGTCTCCCGGCTGCTTCGTGATAATAGGCGGCCGCCTGTTCCAAACAGGATCTGGCTCGGACGGGATCAGGCTCCAGCTGCGCCAGCTTTTTATACGCGCTCCCCATGATGCTCAACCGTTCTGACGTCTTCGCGATCGCAAGGAGATGCTCGCCTCGGTTGAGGGCGTCTTCGATCATGGCCGAATCACCCGCGCGCGCGCCACAACGCACTGCGAGGTTGATCCATTGCTCGATTGAACGCAGCGGAGCAGGATTTGCCGGATCTTCACTCTCAACCGCCTGCTTATAATGCTCGACCGCTTCCTTGAACAAGCCACATTCAGCATAGGCCGCGCCGAGCCGCTCCTGCACCTTTCCCTGACTCAGCCAGTCCGCCGCGCACTTCTTCTCGATCCGACTCAGGGCGTCTCGTGCTCTGGCTTCATCCGCTTGGTTGAGGTGTGCGGAGAGACCGTCAAGTTCAATCAGCACCTCCTCTGCCGCGACTGTCTCATCCTCATCGTCGGAATGGCCACGGCCCTCGCTGCTGGTGAGACAAAAATCAGGATCGCCATAGGCTTGGTAGGCTCCGCAGGTATTGGAAGACGGAAATTTCTTCCACGTGTTGGCCCGGGCTTCCTTCAGAGCCCGACCGAACGGCTGACCAGCGAGCAGGTCCCGGTAGAACGATTCCGCAAAACACAGCGCCGGCTCATCCTCGACCGGCCACCCTGCCGCCACAACCGCCCGTACGCCTTTTCGGATCAACTCACCCGCGATGCTGGCAGCCAACTTGTTCGCCGCCAACGTATTTGGGGCGGTACGATCGATCTGTCCCAAGTAGCAACAATTCAAGAACACCAATTCCGGGATCGGATCGAGCTGCGCGATTTCTGCCGCGGTGAGAAAGATCCCGCCGCTAAGGACGACGCCGGACTTGGTCCCCGTCGTTTCTGCGTCCCCTTCGTGATAATACCCGTGACCAGCAATATGGATGATGCGATAGGGTTGGGCCAAGAGTTGATTCAAGACTTCCTCGGCCCTCAGACGAGTCGGCGTATATTCTGTTCGATAGTCGGCTTGTTCCAGCAGCTCGGCCACACGTTTAGCCTCCGCCTTGGCACCAGGCAGATCACGATAATTGAGTGGGGTTTGAGGATTTCCAACGACCAAGGCGCTGCGGGAGGTGGTGTCTCGCGGATGGTTGTCGTAGCCGACCGTTTGCAGCTGTCGAATCATCCCCATTCGGACACAGAGAGGCTGCTTTTGCTGCGGAGACTGCTCCGCATCGCTTATCAGTTCCCAGGGATAGTTGGCCGTGACATGGTCGAGAATGAAGACGACGTTTTCGAGGCTGCGGAGACTTTCTTTCAGGTCCAGCGGGATCAAGAGTTCGAACAGTGTCTTCGCGATGTCCTGACGAAAGGTCTGGGTGGTGATCGAGCGTTGAATCAGTTGTTCGATCAGGTCTGACTGATTCTCCTGCAGCATCGCTTCGGCTCTCGCTCGATCCGACAGGGCCAGAAAGCGAAGCTTGTGTGGACGGGGCGCCGTCGGCTCGCAATCTCGCAAAGCCAGGTCGAGCAGGGCGCGATAGACCTTCGGATCATTGCTTTGATCATCCTGTAGCACGGTGCGGAGGCGGTCCCTCAGCACGGCAGGCAGACTCATCGGAGGTGGAGGTGGCGCGTCCTGAACTGCAGAGATGGTCCAGCGACGCCAGTAGTCTTTCGAGCCGGGCGGAACCAGTCTGGTCTGACCGCCCTTGCCTTTCTTCAAGCGGGGTTCGATCCGAATGGCTGCCTGTAGTTCGCGTGCACTCCGCTTTTTGACGCGATGCGCCGCCTTGGCTGCTTCGACCGCGACATCCAGCAACCGCTCGATAAACTGGACATGGACCACCCGTGGCAGCCTAGGGCCTTGTGCCTCCGCGGAGCGCTGTGCGAGGGCGCGATTTGCCAAGACCACCCCCCGTACAATAGCATTGACCGAATCCTCCACCGCGATGTTCGCCGATGTATTCGACCCGATCAACAGGCTATTGATTGTGAGCCCTTCCGATTCCTTCGCGGAATCCACTGAACCGCGGCACTGATAAACGTGCAGGCAATACTCCGTCACCCCCTGCGAGATGGCTTGCGTGAGCAATGACGGGGTCAACTCACCCCATTTGCCGAGTCCGATGACAATCGCCCCATGTTGGACACCCAATATTTTTTGGATTTCACTGGACGGAGCGAGGGCGACGGCGGCAGTCCCATTTCGTCCGGGGTAGCGCCCCAGGTGGTAGCGTTGGGATAACGCGCCCTGAACCATGTTGTCCACGACACGCTCTGCCCCTGCAATCGTGTCGCCCTCGTAATGGCCGAGTAAGATGGGATGGTTGGTGTGATTGAGATCCCCATGCAACACGGAAACTTGGAGTGTCGACTGGGTCTGTACCGACTTCATCGTTGTCCTCCACTCAAGACATGCAGGCACGACACACAGACCGGTGCACCACCGTCCTCACACAACACTGCGGACATGCCGAGATGGCGCACCGGACGTGATATCGTCGTCTCTATTCCTTCAACTCAGAAACTGGCGATCGAAGGAAGTCTTCTGCCCTTCAAGTTGGGGCACCTGGTCGTAGTCATTCTGCTTCAGTTTTGCAACGGTCCGCTGGTGCAGCTCTCGGTAGGTCAGCTTGCCGTTGGCTTCTTTGATCGACTCCACCAAGTAATACGTCAGGGCCCCGTTATAAATCCCACCGATATCCGCATCGGCGGAAGTTTGGGTGGACCGACAGCCCGTGATCAGCAGTTCCTGAATATCGGCATCCACGATATCGCTTTTCCGGCTCCGCCCACTGGAGGCCTTCTTCAGTTTTCTTTGAACCACTCCACGTAATTTCCGGCCGGACTCGGTCGCCATAAGATCGAGCGGGCACGGCAGAAACCGCTCTCGCACGGGAGCATCCGGCGGGAGGATGGCACGCGTGATCGTCCCTGAGTGGCAACAGTCCATAATGACGATGAGGCTCACACCTTTGCGAAGTCTATTGAAGGTCTTCCTGAGCCAGTCATCCCGCAGGGTATCCTTCCAATCCAAGTCCGTCGGACAGAGAATCTCATCCCTGTGATCCGCTTCGTCTCCATTGTCATCCGGCACATTCGAACCATGGCCAGAATAGTGAAGCAGTAAGGTATCGCCTTTCTTCCCACCGACAATCAGCTTTTGAATCGCCGCCTGCATGGCCTTCTTCGTTGCCTTCAGGTCGGTGAGGGTCGTGATGTCCTTGTCGGCAAAGCCATAATAGGTTTTCAACGCCCCGCTCAGGTTTTTCACGTCATTGACGCACCCATTCAGATCCGACCCTGGGACTTGATACTTGTTGATTCCGATGAGTACCGCTCGCTTTGCCATAATCCCTCCCGTGTGTGTTGTGGTGAACCGACTACACCATCGCTGCAATCTTCCCCGCCAGTTCGACCGCCTTGGCCGCCCTGAGGATCACGGTCTTGACCGACTCCAAGCCCTCGATGGCCTTCTCAATGGAGTCGGACGCTTGTTGTATCCCTTCGAGCGCCGCCTCATATTGAGTGGTCGACTCCGTAATCCGACGGTCAATCAAGCGTTCAGCTTGTTCCGAAAGCGCGCTGTGCTGGTCCCCCAATTGCTCGAGTTGCTGAGGATCCTTTGTCTTGCGCATGAGCTTGAGCAACTGATCAAGCACCCCCATCAGTTCAGGCACGATCGATGAGGATCGTTCAGTCCCTCGAGTCAGGACTCGTGCTTTCGAACGGCGTACTTTCCTTGTTCGTGTAGTAGTGCGGCGAGTCTTGGCCTTTCTCGATTTTGTGACGGCTTTTGTGGTGACTTTCCTGGGTTTCTTCCTTTGGGTCGGCATGACCAACTCCTCCTTGCGATATCGGTCAATTAGTGGCGGAGTAATCCGTAGATCGACTTAAACTCCCGAACCTTCTTGGCAAACTGTTGCACGTTTTCCACATTGAAGTCGGAAGCGTTCACGACCTGCAATAGGTTCTGTTGGGCCTCGGCGACCCCTGACGCCAGGCCAATGAGTTCTGACGAGACGACATCGAACCGGGTCGAATTTTCTGCTGCCATGGCTTGTGCCTTGAACACAAGATACTTGGATGCAAGATCCTGTGGAGAAACCGGGCCTCCAACCTTAAGTGCATGGCTCTCCAACTTCGACGCGGCCAACTTGTAGCCGGCACTCCATCCCGACCCGTTCGGATCAAGATCCTCCTTCAGAAGATTCACGACCGATTCGATCGGCTGGTTCGCCGTCTCAACAACCTGACGAACTGCATGCGCGCGTTTGTGCTCCACATAGAGTCCTCCCACCGCAGCGACCGCTTTCCCGATCCCTTCTGCCTGTTCGTCCGATAACGAGACGCCCTTTACATGTCCGAGATTCGATACGAACTTGTCACTGGCTTCCAGCAACTCCCCATCCGGCACGGCGCCGATCAACTTGCGGAGCAATGCGGCATAATCTTCAAGCGCTTGGAGCGCCGTCAATCTGGCTTGAACTCGCTCACGCGTTAAGAGTCGATCTAACTCCGCGAGTTGAACCTTGTCGTCGCCAAGCTCGAATCGGAAAAGGTTCATCTCGATCACATCTTGGCGGTTCTTTTGAAATTCGGTTTGCGCACCCGTGGAAAACTCCTGCGTCGCGGCAGAAAAGCTGTCGATCGCCGCCTTTTGTTTGACCGTGAGGCCGCAGCCGGACACTGTCACGGCCAGAAGTAGGCCCAGGATCAGCTGCCGGCCAATCTTCCATCTCACTTGTCCCATCTTTCCCTCCTTGTCTCCAACTCACCTATGCGATTTGTCAGAATATGGACAACGATTCGGGTCGCCTGACTGTGGTGGAGCAAACACCTTGCCACTTCATCTGCGGAAAAGGCCGCTCACGATGTCCCACCTAGGACACACTACAGGAGGGGATAATACAGCATTCCCACACTCCCCGGGAGTCTCAAGGGAACAAAATTTAGTTCAATTCGGATGGTGTGAACAAATGAGGGTGGAGAATCGAAAAGGATACACCCCTGTATCGAAATGGGTACAAGTGATCCTTAGCGGGCTAGAGGATTTTCTATTTAATCTTGCATGACATAGGGTATTCTGTCCTCGCTTATTAAGGAGGGGGCAGACATGGCGGCCTATTCACAAGATTTACGGGATCGTGTGCT
>WBZP01004589.1_pt1 | contig 14361 bp, 13 predicted proteins | sample 5204301 | NCBI WGS metagenome assembly WBZP01 (sample SAMN12412401, study PRJNA552823) | activated sludge metagenome | isolation source: activated sludge from nitrification reactor of wastewater treatment plant... | place: USA: Pennsylvania | collected 2017 | reverse complement strand
TCCAGTAACACCGCGCCAATGACCGCCTCCAGCGCATCGGCCAGGATCGAGGGGCGCTGGGCGCCTCCGGCGCGCAGTTCGGCTTCGGACAGGCGCAGCGCTTCGGGCAGGCCGAGCGCAACCGCAGCGCGGTGCAGGCTGTCCTCGCGCACCAGGTGGGCCCGCACGCGCGTCAGGTCGCCCTCGTCGCTGGTGGCATGGCGGTCGTACAGCAGGCTCGACACCGCCAGGTTGAGCACGGCGTCGCCCAGGAACTCGAGCCGCTCGTTGTGCGCGACGCCGACGCTGCGGTGGGTCAGCGCGAGCTCGAGCAGCGCCGGGTCGGCGAACCGGTAACCGAGGCGGTGCTGCAGGGCGCCCAGGCCGGGAGCGGATCGCGCCTCCATGACCGGTGCGCGACTAGCGCGAGCGACCCTCGTACTTGATGAGGATGAACACCGGCCCGTAGATCGGTATCTCCTTCTCGTAGGCGAAGCCGACCACCACCTTGTCGTTCTCCTTGGTGATCTTCAGGTCCTTGCCCGAGACCGCGGTGATCGAGTACTCGACATCCTTCTGGCGGTCGAATGCCTGGCGTGCCTCGGCCACGGTCGACGGGTTCATCTTCGCGATCTGCTCGACCGTGCGCTGGATCGTCAGGTACTCGTTGACGGTGGGCAGCGTACGCACCAGCAGGTAGGCAACGAAGCCGATCGCCATGGCCCAGAACAGCAGCCCGAACAGGGTGATGCCGCGCGGCGGGCGCCGGAACGCGGAGGTTCTGCGATGCAAAGTGATCAAGTCAGCCTGCCTCCGTGGCGGCGGGCCGCGCCGGCGCCGTCAGTGGAACGACCCGATGCGGCCCAGGTTGCCGAAGTTCATCCAGACGAAGAATGCCTTGCCGACCAGATTGTCGTCCGGCACGAACCCCCAGAAGCGCGAATCGAGCGAATTGTCACGGTTGTCGCCCATCACGAAGTAGTGGCCGGCCGGCACCTTGCAGGTCAGCCCTTCGGGAACGTAACGGCAATTCTGCGCGAACGGAAACGTCTTGGGGTCGGGGCCGTAGTAGCCGAGGCGCCTGGGGTCGACGCGGATCCGGTGCTCGACGTTGCCGAGCTTCTCGGTGAACAGCGGCGCGTAACTCAGGCTCTCGTCGTCGTAGTGCTCGCCCTGGGCGACGGTCTCGACCGGCTGGCCGTTGATGACCAGCCTCTGGTTCAGGAAGGCCACCTCGTCGCCCGGCAGGCCGACGACGCGCTTGATGTAGTCCTGGCGCGGATCGACCGGGAAGCGGAAGACGACGACGTCGCCGCGCGCCACCTCGTGGTTGTCGGCGATCTTCTTGTTGATCACCGGCAGCCGGACGCCGTAGTGGTACTTGTTCACCAGGATCAGGTCGCCGACGGTGAGCGTCGGCACCATCGAGCCGGACGGGATCTTGAACGGCTCGAACAGGAACGAGCGCAGCAGGAACACGGCCAGGATCACCGGGAACAGCCCCGCCGTCCAGTCGAGCCACCAGGGTTGCATCAGCAGCCTGTGCCTGGCCGCGGCGATGTCGCCGTCGACCTGCTCGATGCCCATCTTCGCCAGTTCGGCGCGGCGCGCGAGCTGCTGCTGCTCGAGCGCGGCAGCTGCCGCCTCGCGTGCGGGCTTGAAGATGAATCGCTCTGCCAGCCAGTAACCGAAGGTCACGACCGTCAGCACGAAGAGCAGCAGCGAGAAGTTGCCCGTCCAGAAGCCGAGGAACCAGCCGCCGAGATAGATGACGAGTGCGCCGTACAGGACGCCGGTGAGCGAGCTCATGCGGAGATGTTCTTCAGTCTTCCACTTGGAGGATGGCGAGGAACGCCTCCTGCGGCACCTCGACGGTGCCGATCTGCTTCATGCGCTTCTTGCCGGCCTTCTGCTTCTCGAGCAGCTTGCGCTTGCGCGTGATGTCGCCGCCATAGCATTTTGCCAGCACGTTCTTGCGCAGCGCCTTGACGTCCTCGCGCGCGATGATCTGGGCGCCGATCGAGGCCTGGATCGCCACGTCGTACATCTGGCGCGGGATCAGCTTGCGCATCTTGGCCGCGACAGCGCGGCCGCGCAGCTGGCTCTGCGCGCGGTGCAGGATCATCGCCAGCGGGTCGACGCGCTCGCCGTTGATCAGGATGTCGACCTTGACGACGTCGGCGGCGCGGTATTCCTTGAACTCGTAGTCCATGCTCGCATAGCCGCGGCTCACTGACTTCAGCTTGTCGAAGAAGTCGAGCACGATCTCGGCCAGTGGCAGCTCGTAGCTCAGGTGGACCTGCTTGCCGTGGTAGGCCATGTTGAGCTGGACGCCTCGCTTCTGGTTGCACAGAGTCATCACCGGCCCGACGCAGTCCTGCGGCATGTAGAGCTGCACGGTGACGATGGGCTCCCGGATCTCGCGAATGCGGGCGATGTCGGGCATCCGGCTCGGGTTCTCGACCAGCTCGACCGTTCCGTCGCCGAGCTCGACCTCGTAGACGACCGAGGGCGCCGTGGTCACCAGGTCCTGGTCGAACTCGCGCTCCAGCCGCTCCTGCACGATCTCCATATGCAGCAGGCCCAGGAAGCCGCAGCGGAAGCCGAAGCCGAGCGCCTGACTCACCTCCGGCTCGTAGCGCAGGCTGCTGTCGTTGAGCTTGAGCTTCTCGAGCGCATCGCGCAGCGAGTCGTACTCGCTCGCCTCGGTCGGGTAGAGCCCCGCGAAGACCTGCGGCTTGATCTCCTTGAAGCCGGGCAGCGGCTCGCTGGCCGGGCCGGCGTTGTTGGGCAGCTTCTTCTCCAGGGTGATGGTGTCGCCTACCTTGGCGGCCTGGAGCTCCTTGATGCCGGCGATCAGGAACCCGACCTCGCCGGCCTCGAGCTCGTCGCGCGGCACGCTCCTGGGCGTGAAGACGCCGATCTGCTCGAGCGTGTAGACCGCGTGAGTCGCCATCAGCCGGATCCTGTCGCCCTTCTTCAGGACGCCGTCGACCACCCGCGACAGCATCACGACTCCGACGTAGTTGTCGAACCAGCTGTCGATGATCATCGCCCGCGGCGGTCCGTCCGGGTTGCCCCGCGGGTGCGGCATGCGGTGCACCACCGCCTCGAGCACGTCTTCGACGCCCTCGCCGGTCTTTGCCGAGCAGGGGACGGCGTCACTCGCGTCGATGCCGATCCCCTCCTCGACCTCGCGCCTGGCGTTTTCGGGGTCGGCCTGCGGCAGGTCCATCTTGTTGAGCACCGGCACAACCTCGACGCCGAGGTCGAGCGCGGTATAGCAGTTGGCCACGGTCTGCGCCTCGACGCCCTGGCTCGCGTCGACCACCAGCAGCGCGCCCTCGCAAGCCGAAAGCGAACGGCTGACCTCGTAGCTGAAGTCGACGTGGCCCGGGGTGTCGATCAGGTTGAGCTGATAGGTCTGGCCGTCGCGGGCCGTGTAGCTCAACGCCGCGGTCTGCGCCTTGATCGTGATGCCGCGCTCGCGTTCGATGTCCATCGAGTCGAGCACCTGCGCCTCCATCTCGCGCTCGGTGAGCCCGCCGCAGCGCTGGATGATCCGATCGGCCAGCGTGCTCTTGCCGTGATCGATGTGGGCAATGATGGAGAAGTTGCGGATGTGGTTCACGGCAAGCGGGAAGGGCCGGAGCCAAAGCGGCGCAGCCGCTTCAGCGAAAGCTCACATCGCGCAGCGATGTGAAGGCGCGCAGCGCCGTGCTGGAGCTAAAAAAAAGGCGCGTCGAATAGGTTGACGCGCCTTCCAACAGAACGTTTGGCAACTGCTTGTTGGGCGCCCATTCTAACCAAAAGGACTGGCCGAGAACCCGCGCCGTTGCTTGATTTCCGGTCGTTGCGAGGATCAGACAGGACAAACTTGTCAACAACTTATCCACACGTCGGACGTCCGGATTTCACATCCGACCTGAGGCCTGACCTGCGAGCCGACCCGAGGCCCGTTAGGCCCCGACGGGGCCCTAAAGTCGCCAGACAAGAAGGGTATTCTAGACGGCCTCATGCATAATTCCGGGTGGCAGGATCCGAAGTGAAAGTTCACTAACCTTCTTCCAGCCGACTCACTGCCGGCAAGCGCGGAACCCGCGTCGAACCCGAGCAATCGACTCGGGAATTCGATTCCAAGATGCGAAAAAACCCGGCTCGACAGTCAACTTGCACGGACCCGGCGGCTCACCGCGCCGGGCGGATCACCAAGTAGTTGACCCACTCGCCGCGGCGCACGAGCACGCTGACGGCCCGGGACTTCTCCACGCGTGCGGCAACCGAGGCGAACTGCCGCGCGTCCGCGATCTCGGTGTTGTCGATCGACAGGATCACATCACCCTCGCGCAGTCCGGCGCGCGCCGCCACGCCCTCCACGGCGTCGACCTTGACGCCGCCCTTCACGCGCAGTTCCTTGCGCTGCGCCTCGCTCAGGTCGGACACGGTCACGCCGAGCGCGGTCTTCGCGGTCGGCGGCGCGCTGCCGGGCGCGTCGGCCGAGGCGCGGCGCGCCTGGCGCTCGGGCTCGAACTCCGCGACCGTCACCGCAAGGTCACGCGTGGCGCCGCGCCGGAACACCTGCAGCGTCGACTTCGACCCGGGCCGGGTGCCGCCGATGATCCGCGGCAGGTCGCCCGACTTGTCGACCGCCTTGCCGTCGACCTTCAGGATGATGTCACCCGCCTCGACGCCGGCCTTGTCCGCGGGGCCGTCCTTCTCGACGCCCTGCACGAGCGCCCCGCGCGGCGCGCCGAGGCCGATCGACTCGGCCACGTCCTTCGTCACCGGCGCGATCGTCACCCCGATGCGGCCCCGGATCACGCGGCCCACCGTGCGCAGCTGCTCGGCCACGCGCATCGCTTCGTCGATCGGGATCGCGAAGCTGATGCCCATGAAGCCGCCCGAGCGGCTGTAGATCTGCGAGTTGATGCCGACCACCTCGCCGCGCAGGTTGATCAAGGGGCCGCCCGAGTTGCCGGGGTTGATCGCGACGTCGGTCTGGATGAACGGCAGGTAGTCGCCGGTGTCGCGCTGCTTGGCGCTGACGATGCCCGCGGTGACTGTGTTCTCGAGCCCGAACGGCGAGCCGATCGCCACCACCCACTGCCCGACCTTGAGCTGGCCGACATCGCCGATCTTCACCGCCGGCAGCCCGGCGGCGTCGACCTTGACCACCGCCACGTCGGTGCGGCGGTCGGTGCCGACGATGCGCGCCTTCAGCTCGCGCTTGTCGGTGAAGGTGACGATCACTTCTTCCGCCCCGTCGACGACATGGGCGTTCGTCATGATCAAGCCGTCGGCACTGACGATGAAGCCCGAGCCGACGCCGCGCTGCATCGGTTCGTCTTCACTGCCACGCGGGCCGCCACGCGGTCCGGGCCGCTGCGGCAGCGGGATGCCGAAGCGGCGGAAGAACTCCTCGATGTTCGGATCGACCTCTCCCGTGCCAGCCCCGCCACGCGCGCGCTCGGTGGTGCGGATGTTCACGACCGAGGGGCTCAAGCGCTCGGCGAGCTCGCTGAAGTCGGGCAGCGCGACGGTCTGCGCGCGCACGGCCACCGGGGCGAGCCAGCCCGGCACGACAAGCAGCACGGCGACGATCAAGGTCAGGCGACGGGTCCAGGCGCGCAGGCCGGACAAGGCATGTGGGTTCATGGTTCGTGTGAAGGTGACGGATTGGCATGCCGCGCTGGCGGCGCGAGGATCGTGAGTGGCGGGTAACAGGGACGGGGCGTCTCAGCGGCGGCGTTCCAGCGCATCGACGAACCGGTTCAACGTTTCGGCCGGCACGTCGCCGACCGCCGTGACCCAGTGTTCGCCCTGGCGACGCGCGTAGGTCGTAGTGGCTCCGATACGGGCCTCGGCAACGGCGCGCGAGCGCTCGGGCAGGTACGGCTCGATGAAGAGCGAGACATGGGTCAGCCCGTCGGTGAACACGGCCTGCAGCACCGGCACCTGTTCGCGGTCCGGCTCGATCGTGCGCACGACGCAGCCGGCGAGCGCGAAGCCCGGTACCGCCTGGCGCAGCACCCAGCCCTCGGCCCCGAGCGCGGTGCGGCGCTGCGCGGGACGCAGCACACGCCAGCCGTCGGACGCGGCGGACTTCGAATCGGCCGGAAGGTCGACGCCGCGCATCGCCTTCGTGACCTTCTCGGGCTGCGGCCGCACGCCGATGTCGATCACGCTGAACGCGCTCGACTCGAGCGGCTGCCCCCCGGGGCCGAGCACGTCGTAGCGCAGCATGAGGCCGGTCGCCAGATCGGCCCACACGCGCTGCGCGTAGCGCAACGCGTCACGCGGCTCGAGCAGGAACACCGCCGCGTCGCGCCCGGCCACGCGGCCCGTGCCCTCGCGGCGCAGTTCATAGTGCTCGAGCGCGCCCGGATCGACGCGCAGCGGCGCAATCGGCCAGGCAGCAAGCGCCTCGCGCCGCTCGACCAAGGCCACACGGGACTGCGGCCACAGCGTGCGCACCTCGCCGTTGTGGCGGAAGATGCGCTGCAGCCGCCCGTCCTGCGTCTCGACCTGTTCGTAGGCCTGGTCGCCGACGCGGTAGTGCCACACGCGCGTGCTCGAGATCGCACCGCCGGCGCTCAACACCATCGTGCCCTCGTAGTTCCCATGGCTCGCGGCCTGACGCATGCGCTCCAGCCAGGCACGCGCATCCGCCTCGCCGGCCGCGTGAACCCAGAGGGGCACCACCGCCGAAACAACCGCGATCCACGGCGCCCAACGCCGCGCCCGGCGGAATGCGCTCACCTCGCGGCACCCGAGGCCAATGACCGCGCGGCCGGCGTGGGCACCACGCCGCCCGAACCCTGGCCGCGCGACCCGCCGGGTGCACCTGCCGTCGCGGGTGGGCCGGGCGCCACGATCATGTCGACGCTGCGCAGCGCACCGCCCGGCAGCGCAGCCGGCATGGCGCCGCGCGCCGCCTGATGTGCACGCAGGTAGGCATCGAGGTCCGGATTGCGCAACAGCCCACCGGAGAGGACGAGCCGCTGCTCGTATGGCGGCGCGACGGCCGCGCGGTTCTCGCTGACCGCCGGCGCCGTTGCGAGCACGGCCGGCCGATCGGGAGCGGCCACGGCCAGCGACGGCGCAGCGACCGGCGGCGCGTTCGCCGATGGCCGCTGCAGCAGGACGAGGACCCCGGACACGGCCACGAACCCGGCCGCGACCGCCGCCGGCGCGCGCCATCCCAGGCGAACCCGCGCCGCGGCCACGTCACGCACCGGGGGCGGTGCCAGCAGGACCGGTTCGCGCGCCAGCCGCTCGCGAAGGCCGTCCAGGAACAAGGCATCGTGGCCAGGGCGGCTCGCGAGTTCGTCGGAGCGCAGCACGTCTCCGATCAGGTGATACGCATGCCAGCGCGCACGTGCCTCGGGGTCGTCGCGCCAAAGTGCGCAGCCGGCGTCGAGCGCCTGCGCGTCGCCATCGGCCAGCCGCGACACGAACCGGTGCGGGTGATCGCCGCCTGGATCAGGAAGCTCGGAATTCATCTTGCATCGTTGTTCTGGTGGGAAACGGCGTTGCTGCCGGGCGACGCTACCAGCGCACGCCCCCGCGCGTATCCAGCAGCGGCCGCAGCCGTGCGGCAATCGCCTCGCGCGCCCGGAAGATGCGTGAACGCACGGTACCGATGGGGCAGTTCATGACGTCCGCGATCTCTTCATAGCTGAGACCCTCGATCTCGCGCAGCGTGATGGCCTGGCGCAGGTCCTCCGACAGGGCCTGGACGGCGGCGTTCACGGCGGCGGCAATCTCCTTCGTCGCAAGGAGCGCCTCAGGCGTCTCGCCATGCGTTAGTTCGCTGCGGCCGCGCGAAGTTTCATCGGCGTCGTCGCCCGCGGCGAGCATAGCCTCCGAGACCAGCGGATCGCGCCGCAGTTCGACCAGCGCCTTCTTGGCGGTGTTGACGGCGATCCGATAGAGCCAGGTGTAGAAGGCGCTGTCGCCGCGGAACCGGGGCAGCGCGCGGTATGCGCGGATGAAGCTCTCCTGCGCCACGTCCTGCACCTGGTCGGCGTCGCGCATCATGCGGCCCACCAGGCGCTCGACGCGCCGCTGGTACTTGACCACGAGCATCTCGAAGGCACGCGTGTCACCCCGCTGAGCGCGCTCCACCAGAAGGGCGTCGGGGTCGCCCTCGATCATGGCGAGGGGCGCTCCGGCGCATTGCGCGCCGGAGCCGGTTCCGGTTCCAGGGGCAGCGACCGGTCGACGCCGGCATGCAGCGCGGCGCGCAGCAGCGGCATCGCGGCTCCTGCATCGGCCTCGGCCACCGCGATCCAGCGCGGCCGGCCACCGCGACCCGGGTGCAGGCGCAGCAGCAGCCAGTGCTGCAGGTCGATCATCACCTCGAGGCGCCCGGCGACGCCGTCGGCATGCCAGTGTTCGCCGTCCCATCCGAGCTCGACCGGACGGCTGTGGCGAACCGCCCGCCAAGCCAGCCATCCGGCGAGCACGGTCGCGATCATCGCGCCCCCCTCGGGTTCGAGTTCCGCATGCGCCAGCAGCCAGGCGACGAAGACACCGGCCGTCAGCGCCGGCAGCGCGACGTTCAGTGCGTGCCAGCGGGCGCCGCCGCCGGCGCGCACGCTGACCGGCGGCGCCCCGCGCATCGGGGCTCAGAGCCTGTGAGTAATTCCGGCGCGCCCGAGCGGGCGCCCCAAATGGTGCCAATCGAGGCGCAAAGCGCAGCCGTAGCTCGTGCTACGGCGAGCATTTGCAACGACGAGTGGCGCCGCTTGGGGCGGACGAGCGGGCGTGTCGGGCTTGCTCACAGGCTCTCAGACCCGCCGGAACACCAGCGTCCCGTTGGTGCCGCCGAAGCCGAAGTTGTTCTTGACCGCGATGTCGATCCGCATCGACCGCGCCTCGTTGGCGCAGTAGTCGAGGTCGCACTCCGGGTCGGGGTTTCGCAGGTTGATGGTCGGCGGCGCCACCTGGTGGTGCACTGCGAGCGCGGTGAACACCGATTCGATCCCTCCGGCACCACCGAGCAGGTGGCCGGTCATCGACTTGGTGGAGCTGATCACCATCCGGCGCGCCTGCTCGCCGAACGCCAGCTTGATGGCGTTGGTCTCGTTGACATCGCCCAGCGGCGTGCTCGTGCCGTGGGCGTTCAGATACTGCACCTCGGATGCATTCACCCCGGCGTTGCGCAGCGCCGCCCGCATCGCGCGCTTGGGGCCGTCGACGTTCGGCGCCGTCATGTGGAAGGCGTCGGCACCCATGCCGAAGCCGGCGAGCTCGGCGTAGATCCTCGCGCCGCGCCTGCGCGCATGCTCGTACTCCTCGAGCACCATCACGCCGGCACCCTCGCCGAGCACGAAGCCGTCGCGCTCCTTGTCCCAGGGGCGCGAGGCGGTCGCCGGGTCGTCGTTGCGGGTCGAGAGCGCCCGCGCCGCCGCGAAGCCGCCCACGCCGAGCGGCGAGACCGCCGCCTCGGCGCCACCGGCCACCATCACGTCGACATCGCCGTGCTCGACCAGTCTCCCGGCCTCGCCGATGCAGTGCAGCCCGGTCGTGCAGGCGGTGGCGATCGCGAGGTTGGGGCCGGTGAAGCCATACCTGATCGACAGGTGCCCCGAGATCATGTTGATGATCGATGCCGGGACGAAGAAGGGCGAGATCCGGCGCGGGCCGCGCTCGACGTAGTCCTTGTGGGTCGCCTCGATCAGCGGCAGGCCACCGATACCCGAGCCCACCATGCAGCCGATGCGCTCGGCCTGCGTCTCGTCCAGCGCTGCACCGGTGGGCAGCCCGGCGTCCTGCACGGCCTGGATCGAGGCCGCCATGCCGTACTGGATGAAGGTGTCCATGTGCCGGGCCTCCTTGCCCGGCAGGTAGGACTCGACGTCGAAGCCCTTGACCTCGCCGGCGAAGCGGCAGGCGAAGGCCGAGGCGTCGAACTTCGTGATGCCCGTGATCCCCGAGCGGCCGGTGACGGCTTGCGACCACGCCTCGGCCACGGTGTTGCCGATCGGGCAGACGATGCCCAGTCCGGTGACGGCGACGCGACGACGACTCAAGGTGGGCTCCCCGGCTTCGGCTCGGTTGCGCTTCGCTCGCGGCCGTCCGGCCGGACGCGCGCGCGAGGCGCTCGGGCCTCAGGGCTTCTGGTGCGCGACCGCGTAGTCGATCGCCAGCTGGACGGTGGTGATCTTCTCCGCCTCCTCGTCGGGAATCTCGATGCCGAACTCGTCCTCGAGCGCCATCACGAGTTCCACCGTGTCGAGCGAGTCGGCGCCGAGGTCGGCGACGAAGGCCTTCTCGTTGGTCACGTCGGCCTCGGGCACGCCGAGCTGCTCGGCAATGATCTTCTTGACTCGTGCTTCGATATCGCTCATGAACTCCTCCGGAAATGGATCTGGAAACCGCAGCGGCGGGATTCTACCGGCCGGGGACGGGCGGACCCCGGCGCCGCCCAGGGCGCCGTCAGGCCATGTACATGCCGCCGTTGACGTGCAGTTCGACGCCCGTCACGTAGCCCGCGAGCGGCGAGGCGAGGAAGGCCACCGCATGCGCGACTTCCTCGGCGCGGCCGAGCCGGCCGAGCGGAATCTGTGCCAGCAGCGCCGTCTTCTGCGCCTCGGGCAGCTCGGCCGTCATGTCGGTGGCGATGAAGCCCGGCGCAACGCAGTTGACGGTGACGTTGCGGCTTCCCAGCTCGCGCGCCAGCGCCCGCGTCAGACCGGCCACGCCCGCCTTGGCGGCGGCGTAGTTGGCCTGGCCCGCGTTGCCGCTCGCCCCCACCACCGAGGTGATGTTGACGATGCGGCCGTGGCGCTGCTTCAGCATCGGGCGCAGCGCCGCGCGGCTGAGGCGGAACACCGCCTTCAGGTTGGTCTCGAGCACGGCGTCCCAGTCCTCGTCCTTCATGCGCATCGCGAGCTGGTCGCGCGTGATGCCGGCGTTGTTGACGAGCACATGCAGGCCGCCCAGCTCCTTGACGATGGCGTCGACGGCGGCATCGCAGGCGGGCGCGTCGTTGACCTCCAGCACGATGCCGCGGCAGCCCGGGTGGGCCGCCAGCGCCTCGCCGATGCCGGCGGCACCGGCCTCGCGAGTGGCGGTGCCGACGACCACGAAGCCGTCGGCCGCGAGCCGCAGCGCGATGGCGCGGCCGATGCCGCGCGAAGCGCCCGTGACGAGCGCGACCTGGCTTGGTGCCGCAGCGGCCGTCACTGCAGCATCCCCTTCGCGTCGGCCAGGCTCGAGCGATCGTGCATCGCGACGGCGGCGATGTCGTGATCGATGCGCCGGGCCAGTGCCGTCAGCACCTTGCCGGGCCCGCACTCGAAGACATGCCCGATCCCGCGTGCGCGCAGGGCCTGCACCACCTCGACCCAGCGCACCGGGCCGAAGGCCTGGCGGTAGAGTGCGTCGCGGATCGCGTCGGGCTCGTGCACCGCCTCGACGTCGATGTTGTTGACGACCGGCAGACGCGGCGGCGCGAGCACCACCGCGGCGAGCCGCGCGCGCAGCTCCTCGGCCGCCGGCGCCATCAGTGCGCAGTGGAACGGCGCCGACACCGGCAGCGGCACCGTGCGCTTCGCGCCCGCCGCCTGCAGCCGCTCGCAGGCAAGCTCCACCGCAGCCTTGCTGCCGGCGATCACGGTCTGCTTCGGGTCGTTGTAGTTGGCGGGCGAGACCACCTCGCCGGTCTCGGCCGCCACCGCGTCGCAGGCCGCGTGCACGGACTCGGCGCCGAGACCGAGGATCGCCGCCATCGCGCCCGCGCCCACCGGCACCGCACGCTGCATCGCCTCGGCACGAAAGCGCACCAGCGGCAGCGCCTCGGCGAGCGTCAGCGCGCCGGCGGCCACCAGCGCGCTGTACTCGCCCAGCGAGTGCCCCGCCACCGCCGCCGGCTCGGGCCCGCCCTCGGCACGCCAGGCCTCGAGGCACGCGATGGCCGCGGCCAGCATCACCGGCTGGGTGTTGGCGGTCAGGTCGAGCGCCTCTTTCGGGCCCTCGCGGATCAGGCGCGCGATGTCCTCGCCGAGCGCCGCCGAGGCCTCGTCGAGCACGCGCCGCACGGCCGGGTGGTCGCCCCAGGGGTCGAGCATGCCGACCGACTGCGAGCCCTGGCCGGGGAAGACGAATGCGAATGCAGGCATCGGAGGAACTCCGTGATGGTCCGTGAAGGTCCGTGGTGTTCTGGTGGCGGTTCGGGGTCGTTCTTGTGCTCAGTACTCGAGCAGGACGGCACCCCAGGTGAAGCCACCGCCCACGCCCTCGAGCATCACGGTGTCGCCGCGCTTGACGCGCCCGTCGCGCACCGCGACGTCGAGTGCGAGCGGCACCGACGCAGCCGAGGTGTTGCCATGCTCGCCGACGGTGACGACGACCTTGTCCATGTCCAGCCCGAGCCTGCGCGCCGTGCCCTGCATGATGCGGAGGTTGGCCTGGTGCGGGATCAGCCAGTCGAGGTCGCCCGCGCTGCGGCCGGCCTTCTCGAGCACCGCGCGCGCGGCGCCATCGAGCAAGCCGACCGCGAGCTTGAACACGGCAGGCCCGTCCATCCGCAGCAGCGGCTCGCCCAGCACATGTCCACCGGCCACCGTGCCCGGCGTGCAGAGGATGCCGACGTGGCGCCCGTCGGCGTGCAGTTCGGTGGCGAGAAGGCCCGGCGCGTCGCTCGCCTCGACCACCACCGCGCCGGCGCCGTCGCCGAACAGCACGCAGGTCGTGCGGTCGTCGAAGTCGAGGATGCGGGAGAACACCTCGGCCCCCACGACCAGCGCACAGCGCGCGCTGCCGGCGCGGACCATCGAATCGACCACGGCGAGCGCGTAGACGAAGCCCGAGCACACCGCCTGCAGGTCGAAGGCCGCGCAGCCGTGCACGCCGAGCTTGGCCTGCAGGATGCACGCGGTCGACGGGAACACCATGTCCGGCGTCGAGGTCGCGACGACGACCAGGTCGACGTCCTCGGCGCGGCGGCCCGCCGCCTCGAGCGCGCGGCGCGCGGCGTGCAGGGCCAGGTCGCTCGCGCTCACGCCCTCGTCGGCGAAGTGGCGCGCCCGGATGCCGGTGCGCTCGACGATCCAGCGGTCGCTCGTCTCGACGCCGCGCGCGGCCAGCATCGCCACCAGCGCGTCGTTGGCAACGCGGCGCGGCGGCAGCCAGCTGCCGGTGCCGGTGATGCGGGAGTGGCGCGGGGTCAACGCGGGGCTCTTCAGGCCGCCCGCGCCGGCGCCGCGGCCTCGCCCGCCGGCAGTGCCGCGAGCGTAGCCTCGATGCGGTCGTGCACGCGGTCGAGCAGCCGGTTGCGCGCGGCATCATACGCGCGCGCCAGCGCCATCTCGAAGGCGTACGCGTCGGCCGAACCGTGGCTCTTGAACACGAGCCCCCGCAGTCCGAGCAGCGCCGCGCCGTTGTAGCGGCGCGGGTCGATCCGCGCCTTGAAGTGCCCGAGGACCGGCAACGCGGCGATCCCGGCGAGCCGGGCGACGAGGTTGCGCGAGAACTCCTGGCGGATGAACTCGGCGAGCATCGACGCCAGCCCTTCGCTGGTCTTGAGCAGCACGTTGCCGACGAAACCGTCGCAGACGACGATGTCGACCGTGCCCTTGTAGATGTCGTTGCCCTCGACGTTGCCGTGGAACCGGATCTGGCCTGCGGCGTCCGCGGCGCGCAGCAGTTCGGCGGCGCGCTTGATCGTCTCGCTGCCCTTGATCGCCTCCTCGCCGATGTTGAGCAGGCCCACCGTCGGCTCCTCGCGCCCCTCGACGGCGGCCACCAGCGCGCCGCCCATCACCGCGAACTGGAGCAGGTGCTCGGGCGTGCAGTCGACGTTCGCACCCAGGTCGAGCACGGTCGTGTAGCGGTCCTCGCGGTTCGGCATCACGGTGGCGATCGCCGGGCGGTCGATGCCCTCGACCGTCTTGAGCAGGTAGCGCGCCAGCGCCATCAGCGCACCGGTGTTGCCGGCCGAGACGCAGGCATCGGCAACGCCACGCGGGTCGTGGCCATCGGCGCCGGGCCCCTGGCCGTCGGGCTTGAGCTGCGCGATCGCGACGCGCATCGACGAGTCGCGCTTCCTGCGCAATGCCACCTCCACCGGGTCGTCCATCGTCACGACCTCGGTGGCGAGGACGGCTCGGCAGCGCGGCCAGCCGGCCGCACCGGCCAGTGCACCGGCGGTGCCGACCAGCAGCAGCTCGGCCTCGGGGTGCTTGTCGAGGAACGTGCGGCAGGCCGGCAGCGTCACCGCCGAGCCGTGGTCGCCGCCCATGCAGTCGACGGCGATGCGAACGCGCTCGAGCGGGGCGAGCAGAGGAAGGGCAGTCACGGCCGGATCGGGCTTCTGCGCCGGCAGCGTCGTACGGGGCGGCGTCCACCACCCGGCGTGTCGCCGCGGCACAGCTG
>WBZP01003147.1_pt1 | contig 14364 bp, 9 predicted proteins | sample 5204301 | NCBI WGS metagenome assembly WBZP01 (sample SAMN12412401, study PRJNA552823) | activated sludge metagenome | isolation source: activated sludge from nitrification reactor of wastewater treatment plant... | place: USA: Pennsylvania | collected 2017 | reverse complement strand
GCCGGAGAACCCGTTGATCACCTCGAATCCCTGCAGGTTCATCAGGTCTGCGGCCTCTTCCTCGGAGTTGGCCTGGAATTGATACTTGCGGTAGTAGTCCTTTTCGTCCGGCGTCAGTTCCATGGGGAACGGCACGAGCGGGCGGGTGATCCAGCGCTGGTTGACGGTAGCGACGAGCATGACCGGGTCGCCGGAGAGCCAGCGGATCATCTCCGCGGCGCGGCTGATCTTGTCCCATGCCTGCATCAGGTGGGGTGCACCTTCCGTGCCGGCGAAATGTTCCGCTGTGCGCTGGATGTTCTGCATGCGGCCGATCATGGTCGTGGCCGGGTTCGCGCGGAACTGTTTCACGAGTTCGAAGTACTCCGGCACGTTCGCTTCGTCGATCATGAACGTGCGGTTGGTCTTCGCGTCGGCCCAGGCATCCTGCAACTGTTCGGCGACACGGAAGACATGCGGGATGCCGAGCACGGGGCCTACGCCGTTGTCATAAAAGTTGTAGCCGATGATGCGGGAGGGAACGGATTCGTCGCGGGTCCGGAAGTTGAGCGCCTGTCCCGGTTTCAGGAGCGGGATCACCGAATTCACTTCGGCCGCCGAGATGAGTCCGGCGCCATAGTTCATCGACACTTCGGCCTGCAGGCCGGCATCATTGGCGCCTTCCTGGATGGTCGACATGAAGCCGATGACACGGTCGGCATACGACCGCTTCTCGCACCACGCCGGGCCGTTCAGGCCGGGGTAGAGGCTGACGCTCCAGCAGATGCCACCGCCGGAATCGTTGGTCAACAAGGAGAACACCTCGATCGGCGCCTGGCGGCACAACTCCGCCACGGCCTTCCGGTACATCGCGAGCACTTCCGGCTGGTCGATGCAGGGAGCGTAGTAGGTATGGCGTGCGCGCCGCGGATGTTCGCACCGCGGGCCGCGCCAGTTCGGGTGGGCCTGATACACCGCTTCGGGGAGCCACGCCGGCTCCTTGCCGAAGAACGCCGCCTTCAGGCCATACTCTTTCAGGATCGCACAGCGTTCCTTCACGATCTGCAGGTTCTTCTTCGCATAGTCCGCGGGCAGAAAGGGCTTCAGTTCGTCCGGCACCACGACCTTGAAGAGCGATGTGACGAGCATACCCCAATTGGGATAGGGATCGTTCATGTCCAGTTCCCACTGCCAGCGGCTCTTCGGCAGATCGCTGATCGACACATGGGTTGCTCCCAGTTCGGCTGCCTGCTTCGCCAATTGGCGGAATTCTTCGATCGTGCTGGTGGGGCAGGTGAAGATCACCTTTTGCTTTGCATCCATTCGTACGACTCCTTGATCATGGGTTTCTGCGGCGACGGAAAGCGGTACGAGCATACTGAGAACGATCATCGACAGAGCGGTCATTGCAGTTCTTGCTGGCGCGGGGTGCGCCGGCGGGTGTGGGTTTCGGGGATCGGATCGCATGAAAGAACCGGGGACTGATGATGGCGAATCACTTTGGACGGAGCAAGATACTGGGAATGGGGGAGAAAGGCAAAGCATGGCCCGAAAAACCCCACTAATGCAACGATGCGGTTGCGAGGAGGTGATGCGGGTCACACATGCACGCCGAATAGGCAAACTTTACCATTAGTTCATGTATTTTTTTCACGGGGACGGAACAAATTCGTGTCGGGGGGCGTTCGGCTAGGTACAACGATATACACGCTTCTGCGTTCGTGTTGGATCCTGGTTCAGCGCACGATGGATCGTGCGCGTTCCAGGTCGATGGCATTCTACCTGAAAAGCCCTGAATTCCGAGTCCGGGGGGCCTGCGGGAGGTCGATGCCGTCGTCATGGCTGGGTCTGTTCTTTCAAAGCTGCAACGACCGAATTGCCCATCCGGGGCAGAGGGCGCAAGATCGCGTCTTCGGCCAGCGGGTGCATCCCATCCCGTCTGTTTCTGATCATGTCCCTGGAGGCGCAGTCCGGTATGTCCCGAAGTTCGATCTCCCCTTGTAGTGTCCCCCTTCAGTTGTCCTGCGACCCATCGCAGACCTCCATACCGGCTTCCCGGTCTGACGATCCATTTCCAGTCCTGTGTCCTTTCTGTGTCCCTGATGTCCATCATCGGGTGGCGGAGGCCTGTGCCCGATGAGCCAGAGCGTACCATTGGTTCCTTCGGGGATCGCATTCCTCGATGAGGCATGGGGCGGGGTGTATAAAGGAGGATCGTACATCATCGTCGGTCCGCGCAAATCCGGACGCACGTCGCTGGGGTTGCAATTCGCGGAGCAGGCCGGCGATGGCGGGTGCATCTATTTCACCACATCCCGACCACGAAAACTCTTGATCCAATCCACGGCGCTCGATCTGGAGCTGGAACGTCGTCTGCAGGACGGATCGATCACGGTCGTGCGCATCGCACCGCCGTTGCCGGTCCATGCCGAGCGTGGTGCCGGTTGCGAGATCGCCGAGCGTCTTGCCGAGATCGAGCAGCATGTGCTTGCGACGCGTCCGGCACGCGTGGTGTTCGATGAGCTCACGCCGTTCGCCGGCACGGATGGGGCCAGTGTCCTTCCCCAGATGTTCTCCCGTCTCGTCGAGACGTTCGAAGAAGAAGGCGTGACGAGCATGTTCATCCTCGGTGAGCCAGCCGCTGCACCCGAGCGCGTGGTCACCGAAGAGCTGGTGCGCGAATCCACTGCCTCGATCTATCTGCAGCGCACGGTCGCCGCAGGTGCATCCGACAGACCCGGGGGGCGGATGCTCATCATCCCGAACGTCGGGCATGCCGAGGGGCAATTCGTGGCCCGGTACTTCGTGGAATCGCGCCGTCCGTTGCAGATCGAACCGCGCGATGCCTGGAGCCGCATGCCGCTCCGTGAAGAGTGGGGTGACGATCACGGACGGACCCTGCTCCCCGATGCGTCATCGCATGTCGTACACGAGCCGGGGATCCCCGCGGAACACGGGGGAGCCCGTCCATGACGCGTGCCATCCATTCGTTGATCGTTGCTACACTGCTGATCCTTTCTGTGTCCCACGCCGCAGCACAGACCGACATGGTCTCGTTGAAGCGCGAAGCGGCGAAGAACATGTCCGCCGGACGGTACGGCGAGGCCATCACGTTGCTCGACCGCTACCTGCAAAGCAGGCCTGCCGATGCCGATGCCTATCGCCTGCGTGCGCGCTGTTATCAGAGCAGGAGCCGGCCGGAGAACGCCGTCGAAGATCTCCGCCGGGCACTCGCGCTCGAACCCACCAACGCGGACACCAAAGCGGAATTAGACCGTCTGATCGCCGGGTTGCGCGCGAGCGTGGAGACGCGGATCGACGGGTACAAACGCGAACTCGCGCGGAACCCGAACGCGGCGGACCCCTATCTCCAGATGGCCCGCGCATACCGCACCATCAACGACCTACCGGCGGCAGAGCAGGCGTATGACGAGTACTTCCGTCGAGCCGATGCATCACCGTCCGAGGTGCTGCGCTATTGCGAACTCCTCGCCGCGACGAATCACCTGCAGAAGGGCGAGACGCTGTTGCAGCAGTATGCGGGGAAGTATCCGCAGAACGCGGAGTTGCAGAGCCGTCTCGGGTACTTCCAGCTCTGGCAGGCGCGCTATGGCGCCGCGCAGCGCTCGTTCCAGAAGGCGCTCACGCTTTCTCCGGGCCTCGATGACGCACGTCAGGGTATGAACGCCGTGCGTGCGAAGGAAGCAGCTGCAAGCCGTGCCGAACAAAGCACGGTGGAGCTGCGCACCGCACCCACGGCCGATACGCCGATCGATCGGCTGCAGCGCGCCCTCCAGAAGGATCCCCGTGATGAAGAGGTCCGGTTCGCACTGGTCCAGGCGTTCGTGAAGGTCGAACGATATCAGGAAGGGCTCCAGCAACTCGATACACTCGGGATACTCCTGGCGGACAGCGTCCGGATCGCCGATACCCGCAGCACGCTGAAGGCTGCGCGGCAGCGTACCTATCGCGCGCGGATCGCGGCGGATATGGACGTGCTCAAAGCGAAGCCGGAGGACCCCGCGACCCTGCTCCGCATCGCCCGTGCATATGGCGACATCGAAGAGTATGCGGAGGCCATGTCCATGCTGGACCGGTACCTTGCCGGGCGTTCGGATTCGGCGTCGCTCGATGTGCGGTATCAGTATGCACAGTACGCGGCATGGGGAAAGGATTTCGATGCCGCGCAGAAGACGCTGGACGGCCTGCTCCGTATAGCGCCGGGCAACGACGAGTACCAGCTTCTCTACGGGCAGGTCACGGTGTGGGGCGTGCGGGACCTGGACCAGGGTATCCGGTATCTGAATAATGTGCTCCGGCGTTCGCCGGGGAACACGCAGGCACGTCTCACGATGTCGTCGGCGCTGGCCCTGAAGAAGCGTTTTCCCGAGGCGCGTCAGCATCTCGACCGTGTCCGCGCCACCGAACCGGAGAGCAGGCAGCTTGCCGCGGCGCAGGCATTCTATGATGAGGCCGTCCGGGCAGAGGCCGAACGTGCGGACTTCGCGCTCCTGGAATCCGCGCGCGAGTTGACGGCTGCGGGCGATTGCCCGGGCGCCGTACGCAGGTACGAGGAATATCTCGGCCGGGTGTCGAACCCCGGGACGTTCGCGCTGATGGAATATGCCGATGCACAGTCGTGTGCGAAGAACCACGCGAAGGCGATCCAGATCTACGACGAGATCCTCGATCAGGAATACGATCGTGATGTTGCCGTGCTACGCGCGAAGAACATCCTCTGGAGCGGTGACTCCCTCGGGGCGCTGGCGGCGTTCACCAAGCTGCGCAACGAGGACCCGGAGGACGTAACGGTGAACCTCTTCCTCGGTCAGTCGTTGCAGGCGCTTGGCAGGACGGAAGAAGCGGGCAAGGTGTATCAGGCGTTGCTGGACAAACCGGTGACCGGTGAAGAGCGGAAGCAGGTGCTTGCACAGATGGCGTACATGCCGCGCACGGGATTCTCCGGGGCGCTCGCCTCTTTCCCGACACGTATCGCCGTGTCGCCACAGATCGCCCACTATTCCGACAATCAGGAATTCTCGATCGCCACTGTGGGTGGACAGGTCGAGGTGGGCGTTGCGCGGCCGCTCGCCGTCGGGTTTCAATATGCACGGAGCTTCGTCCGCTCCGGGTTGACCGACCGGATCTTCAACAGTGCGAAGGGGCAGCTGTTCGTGCATCTGTCGGACCGGTTGAGCGCCAGCGCTGGCGTGGGCGGTTTGTCGACACCCGGAAAGAAGCGGCGTCTCGTTGGTGACCTGTCGATGGTGTACGACAATCCGGGCGTGGTGCGGATCGGCGGATACGCTGAAGCATCCGATGCCGCGGTGCTGTTGTACACGCCGTATCTGATCGACCTGCACTATGAGGCGCGTGTGTACCGCGTCACGGGCCTGTACATCTCGCCGTCGCGCTGGCGCGTTCAGGGGTACTACAAGATCTTCAATGTGTCCGATGGGAACCAGGGGCTGGAGTTGCAGGTCCGGCTCGGCAGGTCCTTCCTGGACGAGCTCTCGGGCGGCTATGAATACATGTACACGGACTGGCGCGAGCAACCGCCCTACGTCCCGTTCACGCAACACAACCGTCAGATCTACTATGCTCCACAGAGCCTCGAAGCGCACTATCTCTGGGCGGAGTGGCAGCCGCAGACGGACCGCTCCGTGACGGCGGTGTTCTCCGCGAAGGTGGGTTATCTTCCGGCGTTCCGTTCGTCCGTGCGCGAATTCGTCGCGGATGTGCAGCACCATCTCACGCCCGTCATCGGGATCAGCGGCGTCCTGTCCATCGGCAACACGTACCGGTACGACGGCAGCTACAGTTACGTATCGGTCGGCGCGTCATTGTACTGGACGGTTCTGTAATGGATCATCGAACCAGCGAACACGCGGAAAACAAGGAAGGTATGGAGCCAACAGGGACGCTTCTCAAGACACGTATGCGCTTCAAGAACACCACCCACCGTGGAGGGGTGTTCAACCGGGGAGCGGGATTGAAGCGGCTGATCGTGCTTTCCGGTGTTCTCTCCGCCATCCTTGGCGGGATCATCCTGTACACGTTGCCGCAGACGGTCCTGTCGGTAGGCGGCCTGGTCGAGACCGCATCCATTGCGGCGCTCGCGATCTTCCTCTTCATCCTGCTTCTACGCTATTTCAGCGTGCTCGGATCAGCGTTCCTGTTCGTGGCACGGGACACGGTGGATGAGAACCAGAAGTTCGCGCCCTTCGTCTCGATCATCATCCCCGCGTACAATGAGGCGAAGCTGCTGCAGTATTCCGTGGAGTCGTTGCTGACCATGGATTATGAGAGGTACGAGATCATCGTCGTGAACGACGGGTCCACCGATGGGACCGCGGAGGTGGGGCAGTCGCTCGTGGGGTACCATCGGGGGAAGTATGGCCCGGTGCGGGTGAGCCTGATCAACAAACCCAATGGCGGGAAGGCCTCGGCACTGAATGCCGGGATCCAGTACTCCGCCGCGGAGTTCGTCCTGTGCATGGACGGCGATTCGCATCTCTCGGTGGATACGCTCAAGACCACGGTCCGCCACTTCATCGACCCGCATGTGGGGGCCGTGGCGGGGAATGTGAAGGTGCTCAACCGCCGGACCCTGCTGGCAAAGCTGCAGGCGCTGGAGTATGTGGAAGGGTTGAACATGATCCGGAGCTCGCAGAGCGTGCTGGGGATGGTCAACATCATCCCGGGCCCGCTCGGCGTCTTCCGGAAGGCCGCGGTGCATGCCGCCGGGTGGTATTCCGGCGACACGTTCGCCGAGGACGCCGACCTGACGCTGAACCTGCGTTTCGCGGGGTGGAAGATCGTGTATGAGCCACGGGCGATCGCGTACACCGAGGCCCCCGAGACCATGCATCAATTGTTGAAGCAGCGGTACCGGTGGACGCGCGGGATCCTGCAGTCGCTCCGCAAGCACCGTGTGCACATGCTCAACCCCACGTTGAAGTTCACGGATACGCTCGTGCTCTGGTCGCTCTTCTATGAGGCGATCATCTGGCCCACCATGAACATCTTTGCCAACGCGTTCTTCATCATCGTGGCGCTGGTATTCGGCTTGTCGAGCACCTTCGCCCTGTGGTGGGCAGCCATCGCGTTGCTCGACCTCATGACCGCGCTGTACTGCGTGGCCGTCGACCGTGAGGAACTGCGTCTGGTCTTCTACGCCATCATCTACAGGATCGTCTTCATTCTCTTCGTGGACATCACGAAGGCTGCGGCGACGGTAGAGGAGTTCCTGGGGATCGAAATGACGTGGGGGAAGCTCGACCGTATCGGACTCGAATCACAGTAATCACCATTCAGAAGGTCTTCCATGGAATTGATCCCGGTCTTTTCACTGATCGTTCTTGTCGCGACATTCGGCACATTCATCATGGCCATCGGGGCCTACGTGATGTTCCGGTTCAGGGAGCGGCGCGGCCGCAACGCGGGGCCGAAGATGGCCCCGGCATTCGAAGCGGACGTCATCGCGCCCGAACCGGTGGACATCCCGCAGCCGGCGCCGGCGGTGCGTGGTGCGGCCCGCCGCGCGTACTCGCCGGATGACACGCTCGCGCAATACACGCCGGAAGGGTACGTGCCGGTGAACGACCGGGGTGCCGAGGAGCGCCGGAAGTGGCGATAACGATCCCGCAAAAACATCAGGCGCATCCTCTCCTCTTCGGTGTCACGGGACTTGCGATCATCGCGGCCGCGATCTGGATCTTCCTGCTCATTGTGAAGAGCGTGTACGGGCGGTACGAGATCGCCGAGATCCTGCCCACGAAGGCGAACCTCGACGCGGCGTTCAGCACGCCGGTGGTGGGGATCGTGGAGTCGCGGAATGCCGATCTCCTCACGACGCAGGCGGACATTCTGTTCCACGAGAACATCAGGGGGTGGCAGCATCTGCTCGAAGCGATGGAGATCCGGTACGAGACCGTCCATGACAGCGATCTCGCGTCGAAGGACCTCTCCGGGTACAGCGTGCTGGTGATGCCCAACGTGAAGGCGTTGAGTGACACGCAGATGGTGCATCTGAAGAAGTATCTCAATGACGGCGGCAGCATCTATGCCACGGGGGGCATCGGCTCGTTCACGGAGAAGGGCGACTGGCGGGGATGGAATTTCCTGAGCGAGGTCTTCGGCCTACAATACACCAAGGACATCACGCCGGACCAGGCGACACGTCTGCACAGCCTGCGCGGGGGGTTGCCCATCACCGGCGGAATACCGACAGGATTCTCGCTCAACATCGCCACCTGGGACCATCCGATGGCGTGCGAGGTGCTCGAGCGCCGGACCACGCAGGCGAGCACGTGGTACAACTTCACCACTGACTCGGGCCTCGTGCGTGACGCGGTGCAGAAGACCGCGGGGATCGCGTACGGCCGGTATGGCAAGGGGCGCTTCGTATGGATGGGTTTCGATCTGAACTCGGTGATCGGCGACCAGAAGGACTACATCGCCTTCGACATCCTGTGCAGACGTTCCATCGAATGGTTGATGCGCACGCCGACGGTGCAGGTGCGCGATTGGCCCGCGCCGTACACGGCGGCGGCGAGTTTGCTGGTCTCCTGCGAAGGGAAGTTCGAGAACGTGCCTGCGCTCGAGGCGGTGATGCGGTCCGAGCGGTTGCCGTTGACCTTCTTCGTCGCGCCGGGTTCTGACCGGTCGTACTGGCCGCCGCCATCGTTGCTGCGGCCGCCCGCGCGTGCCGCGATGCTGGTGGACGCGGAACAGGACAGCGCGCGCTTCGCCGAGAGCCTTGGTGGGACGCGGCCCGGGACCCCGGTGGCCCATGCGATCTTTGCGAACGATGGTGGTGATCAGGAATCCCGGTCGCATTTTCTGGGAGCTCTTCCGGCGGGTGGGCGGTACAATGAGATGAGTTTGCACGGCCTGATGGCCAACGGGTTCACGTACGTTGCCGGTGATTCGATGACGGACCGTGCCGTGCCCGAGACCATCATCCGCGGGAAGCAGGCGCTGGTCGCGTTCGCCAAGACCGCACGGGGTGATGAGGAAGTGATGCAGCGCTTCGGCTTGCGCGATACCGCGTTCCAGTTGTACACCTATAAAGAGGACATCGACCGCGTCCTGTTCCTGGGCGGGATGTACATGCTTCTCCTGCACTCCGATCTGCAGTGCCGGCCGGAATACGTCACGGTGATCGGCGACGTTGCGCGGTATCTCCGGAGCAACAACGTGTTGATCGCCTCTCCCGAAGAGCTGGCGCACTGGTGGGTGGCGAAGAACGCGCTGGAAGTGAGCTGCAAGGTACGCAGCAAGCGCCGTCTTGCCATCCAGATCTCCAACCCCTCGGCGGAGTCGATCGCGAACGCGGTGGTACAGGTGAACATCAACAAACGGGTGACCGACGTGAAGCTCACGTCGGACATCATCGGCACCAGGATACCGCCCTTCCGGTTCGTGCCTGAACTGCAGGAGGTGGAGATCACGTTGCCGTACCTTGAACGGGGCGCATCATTATCGTTGTATCTGGATTACGAGAGAGAGACCGATTGAGCATGCAGGTGAAGAGAGCGATGATCCGTGTGCGCGTCATGATGTCCGCCGGGCTGCTTCTGGGGCTGGCGCTGCTGGCGGGAACGGGATGTCTGGACAAGGCGCCGGTGGAGCCGCTCACGGCGACCGTGGCGCCCATCAGCATCTCGTGGCCGCAGAGCGGGGCGTCCGTGATGACGGGACCCCGTGAGGTCAAGTACGATTTCCCGGCACTGAAGGCCACGCAGACCTTCGCCCTGTTCGTGAATGATTCCCTGCTGGATACCTTCCCGGTGGGAACGGACGGCGCGAAGCCGCACATCCTGTGGAAGGTGGACACCAGCCTCACCGGTGCGATCGTGCACCTGCAGCTTCGCGCGTACGACCAGGACAGCAATGTCGCGACGAGCGATCTGATCAGCGGGTTGCGGATCGTACCGCCGTCCACGCCGCCGGCAGCACCGCGTCACCTGTTCGTCTGGAAACTGACGGAGACCGCCGTGAATCTGACGTGGGAGGACTCCTCCAGCGATGAGGCCGCGTACGAGCTCTGGCGCGGCACCGAGACCGGTCCGCTGACAAAGATCCAGACGCTGCGGCCCAATTCCATCAGCACCAATGATACAGGGCTCGTGCGGGGGACGCTCTACCGGTACCGGGTACGGAGCGTGAACCCATATGGCTATGGTGAATCCAACGAGGTCACATTCGGATCGGGATTCCCGGTGCTGAATGCTCCGACCAACGTCACGTTGATCCCGCGCGGGACGCGGAGGATCGAGATCCAGTGGACGGACAACACGAATGGTGAGCTCGGGTATGTGATCCAGCGGCGCATCGCCACCGGTACGGTGTACAGTCAGATCGCCCTCGTGGGTCCGGATGTGCAGAGCTATCTCGACACCACCGGGCTGAGTGGTGGGAGCGCGTTCACGTACCGGATCGCGGCGCGGGGCCAATTCGGGCAGTCGGATTGGTCGCGTGAGGAGACCGCCACCACGTTGTACCAGGATGTGCCGCCGCCCAGTAATCTCATCGCCGTCTATGAAACGGCGACCGGTGCGGTGAAGCTCGCATGGAAGGACAACACGGTGTTCGAGGTGCAGACGCGCATCGAACGTCGGACGAACCCGACCGGGTTGTATGCAGAGATCGGGCGGACGGGTGTTGATGTGATCACCTACCGGGACACCACGGCGCTCCGCGGGGTCACGTACACCTACCGGGTGCGCGTGTTCGCGCTGGGCGACTACTTCACCGAGTATTCGAACGAGTTCAGCATCACCCTGCCTGCGTTGACGGGATCGGTCGTTGCACCGGAGGCGTGGCGTAAGGATGAGGAGGTGCGTTGACATGAACAGGCGCGCATCCAGTATACGCAGGATCTTTCTGACGATCCCCGTGCTCCTGGGATGCCTCGGACAGCTCTCGGTGGCCCAGTACGGGTGTCCGCAGGAGGTCTGCAATGGGGGGGATTGCTGGTGTGCGAGCAGGTTGACGCCGGGGGCATTCCCGCATGATCAGGTGCCGCAGTTCATCGTGGTCACGTTCGATGACGGGATCAACGTGTTCAGCGAGAGCCTGATACAGCCGGTGATCGGTGGCCTGGTCAATCCGGATGGCGCTCCGGCGCCGGTCACGTACTATGTGACGAAGGTGAACACCACGCCCGCCGTTGCGCGGGCGCGATATCTGGCCGGCAACGAGCTGGCGAACCACACCTCGACGCACACCACCGGGAACGAGACGACGCTCGAGGTGTGGCGGCGCGAGTTGAGCGAGACGAATCAGTTCCTCGTCAATCAGGTCGGGATGCCATCGGACCAGATCGCGGGATTCCGCGCGCCGTACCTGATGACGAACGAAGCGATGTGGCGGGTGTTGCAGGAGGAGCGGTTCACGTACGATGCATCGTTGACGGAATTCCTGCGGGTGCCACGGCTGGTCTCGGCCTCCACGGATTCACTGGCCTGGCCTCACACACTGGACAACGGATCGGGGCTCGCGTGTCTGACGAACCATTGTCCGGACACCCCGTTGCCGGGGATGTGGAGCATGCCTTTGTGGACGTGGTACGACAGTGCGGGGGTGCAGTACGGTGCGATGGACCCGGCGGTGGGGTACGATTCGATCTTTGCTGCCATCCTGCAGTACAACTTCCAGCAGCGGTACACGGGGAACCGGTGTCCGCTGGGGATCTGCATGCACGCGGGCCAGCTCGGTGTGCCCGGGCGGCAGCAGGTGTTGCGTGCGTTCCTCGAAGAGAAATTGAAGCAGCCGGATGTGTGGATGATCACGGCGCGCGGTCTGGTGGAGTGGATGCGGTCGCCGGTGCCGGTGAGCGGCTTGGCGGAGTGGTTCCAGCAGGGGCGACACCGGGGCATCGGGAGGATGGCTGCCGCGCCTCCGCCGGCACCGGTGCTGGTTTCGCCGTCGCGTGACACTGCGGTGGCCCTCGCACGGGTACCGTTGAACTGGGAAGTGTTGTTGAGCGCGTCGGCGTACCAGGTGCAGGTCTCGCCGGTGCCAGACGTGTCGGTGGCGATGATCGACACGTTGCTGACGCAGGGTACGATCCTGGACGTGAGCGGTCTTGCATCCGGTGTGCCGGTCTACTGGAGAGTACGTGCGGTGAATACCGCGGGACCGGGCGCGTGGTCCGAAGTGCGGCGGTTCACCACCGTTGGATCGACGGGAGTGGCGGAGGAGCGGCGTGAGCCGGGGGCCTACCGGTTGGAGCAGAGTTATCCGAACCCGTTCAATCCATCGACCACCATTGCATTCACCCTGCCGGCCGGGGTGCATGCGACATTGCGCGTGTACAATGCGCTGGGCATGGAGGTCGCGACGCTCGTCGATGCGGCGTTGCCGGCGGGGACGCATGAGGCGGTGTGGAACGCATCGCATCATGCCAGTGGTGTGTATGTCTATCAACTTCAGGCGGGCAGTTTCCGGGCGATGCGGCGGATGCTGTTGCTCAAATGATCACACGGAGCCATCACATGAAGCGGTCGTTGCACGAACAGATGCAGGGTACGTTCATCCTCATGAGCCTTCTTTCGTTGTTGGCCGGTCCGCGTGCGGTTGGTGGACAAACGGCATTGCCCCCGCGGGTGATCGTGGGGTACTGGCACAATTTCAACAACGGATCGTCGTACATCCCGTTATCGTCGGTGCCGGCGGCGTATGACGTCATCGATGTCTCCTTTGCGGTGCCGACCGCGTACCTGGGAGCGACGATGACCTTTACGCCGGACCCGGGGTTGTATCCGAACGCGCAGAGCTTCATCAGTGATGTGACCACGTTGCAGGCGAAGGGGAAGAAGGTCCTGATCTCCATCGGTGGCGCGAACGGCCCGGTGCAGGTCAAGTCGGCGACGGATGTGCAGAGCTTCGTCGCGTCGATGAAATCCATCATCACCACGTACGGATTCGACGGCATCGACATCGACCTGGAGGGTGCGTCGTTGTCGTTGCAGCAGGGCGACACGGATTTTCAGGCGCCCAACACGCCGGGGATCGTGTACTTCATCACCGCGATCCAGCAGTTGTTGTTGCAATTCCCGGGCGGGTTGATGTTGACGATGGCGCCGGAGACGGCGTTCGTGCAGGGGGGTGCGGGTGCGTACGCGGGTGTTTTCGGGGCGTACCTGCCGGTGATCCATGCATTGCGGAACCAGTTGACGTTCATCCATGTGCAGCATTACAATTCGGGATCGATGTTCGGGCGGGATGGCGAGATCTATCAGCCGGGGACGGCGGATTTCCATGTGGCGATGGCTGATGCCTTGATCGCGGGGTTCAAGGTGCGGAGCACCTCGACGACGACGTTCCCGGGGTTGCCAGCGGAGAAGGTGTTGGTGGGGGTACCCGCGTCGGCGGATGCGGCCGGCAGCGGGTATACGTCGGATGCGACGTTGCAGGATGCGTTGACGTATCTGTACACCGGCAAGGGGTATGGCGGGCGGTACACGCTGGCGAATGCGAAGGGGTATCCCACCTTCCGCGGGGTGATGACGTGGTCCATCAACTGGGACGTGTATCATGCGCAGACGTGGTCGAAGGCGCAGCGGTCGTTCCTTGACAACGTCGTATCGTCGGTGGGAGGGGAGGTGGATGGTGTCGTTGGGCGGAAGGCCGTCTTGGAGCAGAACTTCCCGAATCCGTTCAATCCGGGGACATCGATCCGGTACATGGTGCCGACGGAGGGGAGGGTCTCGTTGAGGGTGTATGACACGTTGGGGAGGGATGTCGCGACATTGGTGGATGGCGTTGAGGGGGCGGGCATGCACGATGTGTGGTTTGACGGTCGGGGGTATGCGTCGGGGGTCTATTTTTACACGTTGCGTGTGGGGGATGTTGCAGAGACGAAAATGCTGCATTTAATGAAGTAACAGCGGTGCCGTGCCAAGGCACGGCATCCCCTTCTTCTTGACAAGTCTTTTTTGCCTCCCTATATTGGGATATTGGGCACCGGGGCATGCATCCGGTGAACGAGCGATCTCATCATCCCGGGGGGGACCTACCTTACCACCATCCCGAACCTCCTACGGTTCATCGAGCGGGCTACGGACAGCCAGGCCGCCCTTCGTCAGGACGTGCGTATAGATCATCGTCGTCCGGACATTGGTATGGCCGAGCAGTTCCTGGACCGTGCGGATATCGTATCCTTGTTCGAGGAGTCTGGTCGCGAACGAGTGTCGAAAGGTGTGGCAACTTCCGTTCTTTGTGATCCCTGATCTGAGGACCGCGGTCTTGACGGCGCGTTGAAGGACGCTTTCGTCGCAATGGTGGCGACGTTCGGTATTGGAGAGCGGATCGAGCCAGCGGCGTGATGCGGGGAAGAGGAACTGCCAGGCGAGTTCTTTCGGCGCGTTGGGCGGC
>WBZP01004588.1_pt1 | contig 14365 bp, 15 predicted proteins | sample 5204301 | NCBI WGS metagenome assembly WBZP01 (sample SAMN12412401, study PRJNA552823) | activated sludge metagenome | isolation source: activated sludge from nitrification reactor of wastewater treatment plant... | place: USA: Pennsylvania | collected 2017 | reverse complement strand
CTGGGGGAGATGGCGACGCAGAACCTCGTATGCCGCGTGGCCCGGGTCAATGAGGTCGAAGTGATCGGCGCCGGGCACCTCGACCATGGTGCAGGGCTCATCGAAGCGCCGGTTCGCGGCATACGCAGCCGTCATCGCGGGCGGCACATCGGCGTCCGCAGGACCAAAGATGACCGTGGTCGGCGTGGTCAGCCGCTGCGTGTCCGGGTCCGCCTCGGCCCAGAAATCTGGGTCCTGCTCCGGAAGGCAGCCCATGAGCTCCTGGGCGGCGCCCCGGGAGAGCCCGCGAGCGTGCACCTCCGCGAGGGGCACAGCGGGCGCGAGGGCCACCACCTGGGACACCTCGGGTGCGCGCCCTGACGAGGCCAACCAGAGGGCCAGGTGCCCACCCGCTGAATGGCCGACCACCGCCAGACGATCAGGGAGACCCTGGTCGTCCCTTACTGCATCGACCCGGGCTGCTACCGCCTGACCCATTCCCGGCCAGCCGCCACTCGGCATACCCACGCGAGGGAACTCAATATTGGCGACATGGAAGCCGTCGAGTGCGAGCGCGGAGGCGAGGGGTTCGAGGTGGTGGCGGTCGTACCGAGCACGCCAGAAGCCGCCATGCACCAGGACCACGGTCGTCCCGATGGGCGCTGGCGGCACCCACACGTCGTAGAGCTCGCACTCCTGCGGCCCTAGGCGAACTGTGCGATCGATGGGACGTGCAGTGCGCGAAAAGGCGGGATGCTCATCGCTCACGCGGCCCAGCGTATCGGCGGCCCGCCGGGCTAGGCTGGCGCGCATGACCACCTGGGAGTACCTCACCGCCCCCGTCATGGTGCACAACACCAAGGCGATTCTGGACACCTTTGGCGCCGATGGCTGGGAGTTGGTGCAGATCGTCACCATGCCCGACACCGGCGCGCTGGTGGCCTACTTCAAACGCCCCAAGGCCTGAGCGGAGAGTGCCATGAGTGTTGTGGAGGAGCGCCTGGCTGAGCTGGGCCTGACCGTGCCTGAGGTTGTGCCGCCGGTTGCGGCATACACCCCGGCCGTGGTCGACGGCTCCCGTGTGTATGTCTCGGGCCAGCTGCCGATGCGTGCCGGCGCCCTCGTTGCCACTGGACAGGTCGGTGAGGGCGATGGGCTGGTCGAGTCGGCGCTCGCTAAGGACGCTGCTCAGCAGTGCGCCCTCAATGCCATTGCGGCGATCAAGTCCGTCGTGGGGGATCTGGATCGGGTCGCCAGGATCGTCAAGGTCGTGGGATTCGTGGCCTCCGATCCCGGTTTCACCGGGCAGCCCTTCGTGGTCAATGGAGCCAGTGAACTCTTCGGTCATGCCTTCGCGGAGAAGGGGATTCACGCCCGATCCGCCGTCGGTGTGGTCGCCCTTCCGTTGGGCGCCTCGGTCGAAGTCGAGGTCATCGCGCACCTCGAAGACTGAGTTAACGCCGCTATGTCGCGCGACTTCCGACTCGTGGGCGATCCAGCGCGGATCGCTGCGCTGAGGCAGTGGCTTGATGCGGGCGCGCTCGATCGGGGTGTCGAGCCACGTTCTGCAGCAACGGTTTTGGTGCTCAGACAGGCGCCCGATGGCGTTGAGGTGGTCACCCTTAAACGGGCCGCCACCATGGCCTTCGCGCCCTCCATGCATGCCTTCCCCGGCGGCTCGGTGGATGAGCGGGACAGCGGAGTGGAGCTCGCGGACGACATCGTTCAGCGGGCCGCCGTCGCAATGCGGGTTTCCGCGGAGGTGGCGCGGCGCCATCTTGCCGCCGCGCTGCGCGAAGTCACTGAGGAGACCGGGATCGTGCTCCGTCCCGAGGACCTGCGAGTCCGGGGCCGCTGGCTGACCCCCGTGTTCGACCGCCGCCGCTATGACACCTGGATCCTGGCGGCAATGATGCCTCCCGGCGAGATGCTGCAGCACCTCACCAGCGAGGCGGTCTCGATGCAATGGAGTCGGCCGCGGGACATCCTGGATGCCTTTGAGCGCGACGAGTTGGTCATGTTGCCCCCGACGATGTACGCGCTGGAGCAGCTGGCCTCGGCGTCCAGCCTGGAGGACTATCTCGCCATGCCTGCCGACCCGCGTGTGGTGATGCCCCGGCTGTTCGATGAGGGTGGGGTTCTGGGTTTGCGAGTGGACCTGTGAACGCGTGGACCGGAGGGCAAATCACTCCTCGTGCTCGCTGCGTATTGGCACCCAACCCCGGGCCGATGACGCTGGATGGGACCAACACCTGGATCCTTGTAGAGCCCGGGGCTACCGCAGCGGTGGTACTCGATCCTGGGCCATTGGATTCAGCCCACCTCGACCGAGTGCGTCGGACCGTGGAGGAGCAGGGGGCCCGAGTCGCGCTGATCGTGCTCACCCACGGCCATCTCGATCACAGCGAGGGTGCCCCAGCGCTAGCTGAGCTCACCGGTGCGCCGGTACGGGCCGTTGGTGGCGGAGAGGGTGGCCTCGCCGACGGTGACCTGATCCGCCTGCAAGGTTTGGAGGTCCGGGTGGTGGCCACCCCGGGTCATACGAGCGACTCGATCTCGTTCGCGCTGCCAGCCGACCATGCGCTCCTCACTGGCGACATGGTGCTTGGTCGCGGCACGACGGTGGTGGCGCACCCCGATGGTGAGCTTGCGGCATACCTGGACTCGCTCGAGCGGATCCGGATGCTGACCGGCAATGGTGAGGTTGTCAGGATTCTGCCTGGACACGGTCCTGTGGTGGATGATGCGGCCGCGATGGTTTCCTTCTATCAGCGACACCGCGGGGAGCGACTGGAGCAGGTTCGGCAGGCGTTGGCCGACGGCGCGCTGGGCGAGGACGACCCCGTCGAAGGGGTGCTCACCCGCGTGTATGCCGATGTGCCCCAATCGGTCTGGCCGGCGGCGCGGCTGTCGATCCGCGCCCAGCTGAGCTATCTCGGGGTCAGCGCGCCCGACGCTTGAGGCGCTCGACGTCAAGCAAGAGCACTGCGCGTGCCTCCAGCTTGAGCCAGCCGCGGGTCGCGAAGTCGGCCAGGGCTTTGTTGACCGTCTCTCGAGAGGCGCCGACGAGTTGCGCCAACTCCTCCTGGGTGAGGTCGTGGCTGACCATGACCCCGCTGTCGACCGGGCGGCCGAACCGATCCGACAAGTCGAGCAAAGCCTTGGCGACCCGTCCGGGCACATCCGTAAACACCAGGTCTGCCAAGGACTCATTGGTGCGGCGCAATCTGCGGGCCAAAGCCGCCAAGAGCGTCTGCGCGACACGGGGATTCGCTGAGAGGAACTCGCCGAGTTGCTCGTGACCGATGGAGAGGACCTGGGTCTCGGCCACGGCGGTCGCGGTGGCCGTGCGGGGGCCGGGATCGAAGAGTGAGAGCTCGCCGAACATCTCGCCGGGCCCGAGGATGGCCAGCAGGTTCTCCCGCCCATCGGTGGAGGTGCGACCCAACTTGATCTTGCCCTCGCCGATCACGTAGAGCCGGTCGCCTTGGTCGCCCTCGTGGAAGAGGACATCGCTGCGTTCCATGTGCTGACGGGACATGGAGGCCAATAACGCGGCGGCCGTCTCATCGTCGAGGGACGCGAACAGGGGTGCCTTGCGCACGACATCGTGATCCACGGCTGTCAGTCTGCCATGTGGGACGGGTGCGAGAACGCCATCAGCCATTGTCCGGGGGGCGCAATAGGCTGGCCGGCGTGACCCCCGCTGCCTCGACCGTGCCGCCAGCGCCCGTTGCTGGCGAGTCGTCGCTGGCGCTGACCCGGCGAGCGCGCCGGATGTTCCGACTCCTCGAGCAGCGGTACCCGTATGCGCACTGTGAGTTGGACTTTGCCTCCCCGCTTCAGCTGCTGGTGGCGACCGTTCTCTCCGCTCAGACCACTGATGTCATGGTCAACCGGGTGACGCCGACGCTCTTCGAGCGGTGGCCAACGGCGGCCGACTTGGCGGGTGCGGACCGCGAAGAGATGGAAGCCGTGCTGAAGCCGACCGGCTTCTTCCGGGCCAAGACTGACTCGGTACTCCGGCTGTCGGCTGACCTGGTGGAGCGCTTCCACGGCGAGGTTCCCGGCCGGATGGCCGATTTGGTCACCTTGCCCGGCGTGGGGCGCAAGACGGCGAATGTGGTGCTCGGCAACGCCTTTGGCGTCCCCGGGATCACCGTGGATACCCACTTCGGTCGCCTGGTGCGCCGTTTTGGGTGGACTGCCGAGACCGATCCCGTCAAGGTCGAGCACGCGGTCGGTGCCCTGATTCCACGCCGTGACTGGACCATGCTCAGCCATGTGGTGATCTTCCACGGTCGCCGGACCTGCCATGCCCGCCGACCCGCTTGCGGAGCGTGTCCGGTCGCCAGATTGTGCCCTTCCTTCGGGGAAGGTGAGATCGATCGCGACAAGGCGCTGACGATGCTGACCTACGAGCTCGCGCCCGGGGCTGCTGCGCCCACACCCCCGCCAGGACCGCTGTCGTGAGCACTGACGCGCTGTCGGGGGTGCCAGCCTGGTGCTCGGCGGCCATCCATCGAGTCGAGCAGGATGGCCACGAGTGGTTCACCGACTTTGCGCCGCCCCCCGGCACCGACCGGCGGGCCGCCGTGCTCATGCTTTTCGGCCCGGACCCTGCGGGCGGGGAGCAGGTGGTGCTCACCGAGCGCTCCCACTCGCTGCGAGCCCACCCCGGGCAGGTCTCCTTTCCCGGTGGCCGGGTGGACGATAGCGATGAGCACACCGTGGCTGCGGCCTTGCGCGAGGCGGAGGAGGAGGTGGGTGTGGATCCGAGCACGGTCTCGGTCGTGCACGCGTTCCCCGAGTTGTACCTCTCGCCCAGTCGCAATGCGGTCACCCCTGTGTTGGGTTGGTGGGCTGCGCCGGTGCGACTCGAAGCGGTTTCGCGCACCGAGGTCGAGCGGGTGGTCCAGGTTCCGGTGCGCGATCTCCTCGACCCGGCCAATCGCTTCACCGCGGTGTTCGGCCCGTATCGCGGCCCGGGTTTCGAGGTCGACGACCTGTTCGTCTGGGGCTTTACGGCGACCTTGCTCTCCGTGCTCTTCGAGCTGGGCGGCATCGCCAGGCCCTGGGACGTGGAGCGAGAACGGCCGCTGCCCGATCGGGTGATGTCTCCCTGGATGCGAGGTCTGGACGGCGAGGGATGACCGCCACCGTCGTCGACGTAATCCTGCTGATCATCATTGGCACGAATGCCGCATCGGGCTGGCGTCAGGGCGCCGCCACTGCGGCCCTGTCCCTGATGGGAATGCTGGCCGGGCTGTCAGCGGCCTGGTGGATTCTGCCGCCCCTGGTGGACCGGGCCGCGTGGGCCGAATCGCAGCCCGCTGTCCGCAGCGTGGTCCTGGTGCTCGCTCTGGGCGGGAGCGCCATCCTCGGGCAAGTGCTGGGCGACGCCTTGGGCCGGTATCTCAGCCCTCGGCCAGATGGCAGGCGTGGCGCCCTGAGCGCCTTGGGTGGTGCGCTCGTGATGGGTGGCGCCGCAACCCTGATGTCCTGGGTGGTCGCCTCGATGCTCGCCATGGGTACCTCGAGTCTGCTGCGCGAGGCCGTGACGAGTTCGCGGGTGCTCGCCGGGTTTGAGGCGATGCTGCCGGAAGCAGGTGTTGACCGAGCGCGCATCGCTCTTGGTGGCCTCGTGGATCGTGGATTGCCCCGGATCATCGAGAATCTCGGCGGCAACCGCGAAGTGGCGGCTCCCGACCCCGCACTGGCGCGGCGCAGCGGCATTCGCTCGGCCGCTGCGAGCATCGTGGAGGTGTCCGGCGCAACGCCCTCCTGCGGGCGCGGCGCTGTCGGTTCGGGGTGGGTCTTTGGGCCGGAACGGGTGGTCACGAATGCCCACGTCGTGGCGGGGATGACGGCGCCTACGGTGAGGGTGCAAGGCCGTGGAAGCGAGCTTGCCGCGCGGGTGGTGATCTTCGACCCGGTGCGGGATCTGGCGGTGCTCAAGGTCCCCGGCCTCACGGCGGACTCCTTGTCACTCGGCAGCGCCCTGTCTGGAGGCGACGCCGCCGTGATCGCCGGCTTCCCCGGTGGGGGTCGATACACGGTCACACCAGTGCGCGTGCGGCAAGTGATCACCACGCCACAGGAGGACATCTACGGTGCGGCAACGTCCACCCAGCGGGAGATATACAGCCTGCGGGCGTCCATTCGCCAAGGGAACTCCGGAGGACCGCTCGTGAACGCCGACGGCGAGGCTGTGGGCATCGTCTTCGCTAGCTCACTCAGCTATGCCGACACGGGATATGCCCTCACGCTCGCGGAGATGACACCCGTCCTGCAACGCGGCCGCAGCGCGACCGCCGCGGTGTCGACCGGACGGTGTGCCTGACATCGCGACTTGGCCACCTTGGGCTACCGCATGGGGAGGAAGTCGGTATGGTCGTGCCATGGCAGCCGACACCCAAGGACCTGAGCGGACTATCGGTCAGCTCGTCGCGGATGCGACACACGACCTCGAAGGCATCGTCAAGAGCAATATCGCTCTGGCCAAGGCCGAGATGTCCACCGGGGCCAAGTTCATGGGCAAGGGTGCCGGCCTGCTTGGTGCCGCGGCCTTCATGGCCCTGATGGGTCTGATCTTCCTGCTGCATACGCTGGCTAACGTGCTGGCGTTGTGGCTGCCGGTGTGGGCGGGCTACGCCATCGTCATGGGCGTGCTCTTCCTCGTGGCGGGCATTCTGGCCATGGTCGGCAAGAAGGCCCTGGCGAGCGCTAAGCCGGTGCCAGAGAAGGCCATTGCCGAGGTTCAGCAGACCCTGAAGGTGATCAAGCCCTAACGGCTTCGTCGCTGTCGGCGCCCTCGAGTTCCTCGATCCGTCGATAGGCGGCATTCCGGCGGATCAGCACCATCGAGGCCAGCAGGGCCGCGAGCAGCGATCCCACAAGAATCGCTACTTTGACGTGATCGTCGCGAGCGCTGCCCACTCCGAAGGCGAGTTCACCGACCAGTAGCGAGACCGTGAAACCGACCCCGGTGAGCAGTGAGACGCCCAGGATGTCTCCCCAGGTGAGGTCTTCGCTGAGTTCGGCGTGGGTGAATCTGCCACCAGCCAGGTGGCTGAGAGCACGCCCACGAGTTTGCCGACGACCAGTCCCGCGACCACGCCGATCGCCACCGGGTCGCTGTATGCCGCCCGCAGGCCGCCCCCGGCGACGCTAACCCCGGCGGCGAAGAAGGCGAAGAGCGGGACGGCCACGCCTGCGGAGAGTGGCCTGACGATGTGCTCGAAGTGGTGGGCGACATCGGTCTTGCGGGAGAGCGTGCTGACCTCGGGGACCGAGGCTCGTGGGCGAACGGGGACCACGAGCCCGAGGAGGACGCCGGCGACGGTGGCGTGAACGCCGGAAGCATGCACCAGTGCCCAGGTGGCGAAGGCGAGCGGAAGCAGGAGCCACCAATAGGTGATCCGTCGTTGCACCAGTGCGGCAAAGATCCCGAGCGGGATGGCCGCCAGCAGCAGCGGCGTCCAGGTGAGCGTCGAGGTGTAGAAGACCGCGATGATGATGATCGCGATGAGGTCATCGACGACCGCCAGGGTGAGCAAGAAGGAGCGCAGCGCCGACGGCAGGTGGGTGCCGATCACAGCGAGCACGGCCAGGGCAAAGGCGATATCCGTTGCGGTGGGGATGGCCCATCCGCGCAGGTCGTTGGCGCCTTCGGTTGCTCCGGTTGCCCCGCGGGCGAGCGTCACCACGCCTACGAACACCAGTGCCGGTAGGACGACGCCCCCGAGCGCTGCGACGACGGGGACCGCGGCCTTGCGTGCGGAGGTGAGCTCGCCCACCAGGAACTCGCGCTTGAGTTCGAGCCCAGCAACGAAGAAGAAGATCGCGAGCATGCCATCGGCGGCCCAATGGCCGAGGGTGAGGCGCAGGTGACCCCAGTCCGGGCCGACCTTGGCGTCACGTAGGGCGAAGTAGGAATCAGACCATGGGGAGTTGGCCCAGATGAGCGCCGCGGCAGCGGCGAGCAGGAGCAGGCCCCCGCCGATGGTCTCGGTCCGCAGAGCGTCTTTGATGAACTGCGCTTCGGCCCAACTGGGGCGAGGGAAGAGCCTGCTTGGGGCCGGAGGCGGCGTTGGTGTGTTCATGGTGTCCCGTCTGCTGAAGGCGACCGGTGGCATACGGCCCTTGCCCGGGTGGGAGCCAGGGGTCGTCGGCATACCAGTGCCGACCAGACTTCCCGGCTCTCCATGAACCCCGCAGTCTACCGGGGCCACGGTTCGAACTAGCGAGGCCGCAGGGCCTACTACCGGGGGCGCAGGGCGAACTACCTGGGCCACAGCGAGAAGTCGGCGGCTCGACGGCCCTCGGTAATGAGGAGCAGCAACCAGCCCTGCAGGAGTTCGCGGTCCTCCGGCGGGATGTGCTCGAACCAGAGGTCGATCAGGTCGGCGCACTGGGACTTGGTGCGCTCGGCCTGCGCTCGGCCATCTGGAGTCGCGGTGACGTGGCTGACTCGACCATCACGCCAAGAACCTTGCCTGGTGACCAGGCCAGCTCTCTCGAGTCGCCGAGCGCGGCGGGAGATGGTGGCCTCGCTCTCCCCGAGGAAGGTCGCCAGGCTTACCTGAGGGCAGGGCTTTTCGGCGATCCGGACCAACGCCAGGGTGTCACCGAGGAGGTGTGAGCGCCGGTCGGGGGGTTGCGCCATAGACAGGAGGACGGACTCAGCGACGGCAATCCATGCCCGGTGTAGCAGCGCGACGAGGTGCCACGGTTCGCGCGCCGAGGGCTCGTCCCACCACTGCCAAGCGGGGCCGGCGTCGAGGCGATCCTGAACTTGGCGCGCAAGGCTGTCACTGGGGCGGCCCAACTCGCGTTTGGGCGGCTTCATCCGGGGGCGATCCGAGGCTGACTGGTCGGCGGGTTGCAGGGCGTCCGCACTCGGTTGGCGATCGCGCGAAGAGGTGGACATGGCCGAAATCCTGGGCCCAGATTCCCAACCCCGGGAACTTTATCCACAGCTGGGCGGCTGAACATCCAGCCGACTCGGCACCCTGCCTTCCACGTCCCTCACACGCGAAAGTAACTCCTCTCGAGCGCAAGGAAATTTGGTGCATCCCGGTCTGTCCCCTTGCGGGTGCAAGGAGTTACTTTCGCGTGTGAGGAGTCCGGACGGGGTGGTGCGCGATCTGTTGGGTCAGCGCCCGCGGCACGGCGCGGCACAGCACGCACGGCACGTCAGCGCCCGCGGCACGGCGCGGCACAGCACGAATGGCACGTCACCAACCGCCGCACGGACCCAACGCCGCACGGCCCCAACGGCGGCCGCGCCGAGCCGCGGCGCGGCCGGGCGCGCCCAGCCGCGCCGAATCAGTCCTTGGACAGACCCTTGGAGATCAGCTCCATCACCGAGGAGTCCGCCAGCGTGGTCGCGTCGCCGATGTCCCGGCCCTCGGCCACGTCTCGCAGCAGGCGCCGCATGATCTTGCCCGAGCGCGTCTTGGGCAGCTCCGGCACGATCATGATCGAGCGAGGCTTCGCAATCGGACCGATGACCGCACCGACGTGATTGCGCAGATCCAGGATCGTCGCGGCCTCATCGGCCGAAGCGGCCTCGACCGCCTCCGCCCGCAAAATGACAAAGGCCACCACCGCCTGGCCCGTGGTCTCGTCCGCCGCGCCAACGACAGCGGCCTCGGCCACCGACGGATGCGACACCAATGCCGACTCGATCTCGGCGGTCGAGAGCCGGTGCCCCGAGACATTCATGACGTCGTCGACCCGGCCGAGAAGCCAGATATTGCCCTTGGCGTCGTACTTCGCGCCATCGCCAGCGAAGTAGTACTCCGGGCCGAAGCGCGACCAATATGTGTCGCGGTACCTCTCCGGATCGCCCCAGATACCCCGCAACATCGCCGGCCACGGCTTGGTGAGCACCAGGTAGCCCACCTTCTCGGGCTCCGTGAACGGCTGGCCCTCATCGTCCAGGATTTCCGCCGAGACACCCGGGATGGGCCGCTGCGCCGAACCCGGCTCGAGAGTGGTGACGCCCGGCAGCGGCGAGATCATGATGGCGCCGGTCTCGGTCTGCCACCAGGTGTCCACGATCGGCGCCCGGTCGCTGCCGATGTACTTGCGGTACCACAACCACGCCTCGGGGTTGATCGGCTCGCCCACCGACCCGAGCACGCGGATCGAGGACAGGTCATACCGCTGGGGAATGTCATGCCCCCACTTCATAAACGTTCGGATCGCCGTTGGCGCCGTGTAGAAGATGTTGACCTTGTACCGCTCGATGACCTCCCACCAACGGCCCTGGTGCGGCGTGTCCGGGGTGCCTTCATAGAGCACCTGCGTCACACCATTGGCCAGCGGCCCGTAGGCGATGTACGAGTGCCCGGTCACCCAGCCCACATCCGCCGTGCACCAGTAGACATCCTCACCCGGGTGCACATCGTGCACGACGGCATTGGTGTATGCCGCCTGAGTGAGGTAGCCGCCGGTGGTGTGGAAGATGCCCTTCGGCTTTCCGGTCGTGCCCGAGGTGTAGAGGATGAACAGCGGGTGCTCACTGTCGTGGGCCTCCCAGGTGTGCGTCTCGCTTTGGTGGTCGATGACATCGCTCCACCAGACGTCTCGGCCCTCGGTCCAGGACACCTCTATCCCCGTGCGCTTGTAGACCAGCACCTTCTCGACGGTGTTGTCGGCGTGCTCGAGGGCTTCATCGACCGCAGCCTTCAGCGGCGTGGGCTTGCCGCGCCGGAACTGTCCATCCGTGGTCACCGCGAGCTTGGCTCCGGCGTCTTGGATGCGCGTATGCAGTGCCTCGGCCGAGAAGCCACCGAACACCAGCGAATGGGGCGCACCCAGCCTGGCGCACGCCAGCATCGTGAACACCGTCTCCGGGATCATCGGCATGTAGATCATGACCGTGTCACCCTTGCCGACGCCCAGTTCGGTCAGGCCATTGGCGACCTTGCACACTTCGCGTTGCAGATCGGCATACGTGATGGTCCGGGTGTCCCCGAGATCGCCCTCGAAGTGCATGGCAACTCGGTCGCCATTGCCAGCCTCGACGTGTCGGTCGACGCAGTTGTAGGCGACATTGAGTTCGCCCCCGACGAACCACTTCGCGAAGGGCGCATTGCTCCAGTCCAGGACCTGGTCAAAGTCCTTGGCCCAGGTGACATAGCGGCGGGCTTGCTCCGCCCAGAAGCCTTCGTAGTCGTCGGCCGCCGCGGCATACATCTCCGCCTTGCCATTCGCGCTGGCGGTCAGCTCGGGGCTGGGCGAGAGGTCCATTTCAGCGATGTGGCTGGACAGGCTGTCGTCGGTCACGGGCGTGCTCCTCGTCGGTGAGTGCGTTGGACGTGGCACTAGCCAACCCTGTGCCCCGGTGGTGGGGCAATAACCGACCCTTCCGGATGCCGTCCGGCGGGCTGCGTCATGCGACGAGCGGCACGCTCACGCGGCCTCAGCGACCGCCTTCAGCTGCGCCAGCCCCTTGTCGAAGTCCGCGGCCAGCCGGGCTTCCATCTTGAGCAACCGGAAGATGAGCTTGTTGAACGCACTCTGCGGGCCGGTCATGGTCCAGACGACATCGGTCCCGGCGGCCGTGGGCGTGACGTCGATCCGCACGTGGTTGCGCGCGGGGAAGGGCTTGGTGAAGGTCAGGTCGATGTCCACGCCGTCAGCGCCGGACTTGGCCATGTCCATGGTGCCGGCGCCGGCCTTGCGATTTCCCGACCAGGTGTAGGACGAACCGGCGCCGCGCTCCGGCCCGGTGTACGTACGCTGAAGGTCGGGGTCCAGGCCCTCCCACGGTGACCACTGCACCCACTCGCGGAAGTCCTCGATGAAGGACAACACCCGCTCAGGTGAGGCATTGACGGAGGTGCGGCGTGCGATCGAAAAGGTGGTGGCCATCCGGTGAGGGTAGCGCGCCCCAGGACGGGCCGACAAAGGCGCGGGCGGCATACCGAGTCTGGGGCTCGAGGTATGCCGCCCGCGCGGTCTGTGGGTGGCGGGTGGCTCGCACGCGAGCCACCCGCCACCGTGGCAGGGGTCAGTGGTTCAGCGCCTCGGCGACACCATGACCGGTAAGGGAGCGGACCTCCATCTCGGCGTACTTCTCGGCGTTGTGCTCCTTGGACAACGTGGAACCCAACCAGCCGAGGAAGAAGGCCAGCGGAATGGAGACCAATCCGGGGTTGTCCAGCGGGAACCAGTGGAAGTCCACGGTGGCGTCGGTGATCATCGAGGGCGACAGGCCGGTCTTGGGGTCGGCCGGCTTGCCGGAGACGACCGGGCTGAAGATGATCAGGCCGATCGAGGTGATGAGACCGCCGTAGATCGACCACAGGGCACCCTTGGTGTTGAAGCCCTTCCAGAACAGCGAGTACAGGATCGTCGGCAGGTTCGCCGAGGCCGCGACCGCGAAGGCGAGGGCCACGAGGAACGCGATGTTCTGGCTCTTGGCGAGCATGCCACCGAGGATGGCGACGGCGCCGATCGCGATGGCCGCGATACGGGCCATCTTGACCTCCTGGTCCTGCGAGGACTGGCCCTTCTTGATGACCTCCTTGTAGATGTCATGCGCGAAGGTCGCCGAGGCGGTGATCGTCAGGCCGGCAACGACCGCGAGGATGGTCGCGAAGGCGATGCCGGAGACGATGCCGAGCAGCGGGCTGCCACCGAGCTCGAAGGCGAGCAGCGGAGCAGCCGAGTTCTGCTTGCCGGGAGCACCATTGATCTTGTCGGGGCCAACCAGGGCGGCAGCGCCGAAGCCAACGACGAGGGTCAGTAGGTAGAACCCACCGATCAGCCAGATGGCCCACTCGACGGACTTGCGGGCCTCCTTGCTGGTGGGCACCGTGTAGAACCGCTGCAGGACGTGCGGCAGACCGGCGGTGCCGAGAACCAGGGCCATCGACAGCGAAATGAAGTCGATCTTGGTCGTCGTGGTCTTGCCGTACTGAACGCCATATTCAATGAGCCGCTCGGCGCCCTTGGCCGTGGCCGGGACCGAAGACTTCGAGGTTGTCTCGATCGCTCCGCCGAACAGGTTGCTGAGCGAGAAGCCGAACTTAGCGAGCACCCAGATGGTCATGATCGCCGTGGCGGTGATGAGCAGGATCGCCTTGATGATCTGGACCCAGGTGGTGCCCTTCATGCCGCCGATCAGGACGTAGGCGACCATGACGGCGCCCACACCTGCGATGACGAGATTCTGGGCAAACTCGCCAGACACACCGAGGAGCAGCGAGACCAGACCGCCAGCGCCGGCCATCTGGGCCAGCAGGTAGAACAACGACACGCAGAGCACCGACACCGAGGTGGCGATACGCACGGGGCGCTGCTGGAGGCGGTAGGAGAGCACGTCAGCCATGGTGAACCGGCCGGTGTTGCGCATGAGCTCGGCAACGAGCAGCAGCGCGACGAGCCAGGCCACAAGGAAGCCGATGGAGTACAGGAAGCCGTCCAGACCGCGCAGCGCAATGGCGCCCGCGATACCGAGGAAGGAGGCGGCCGACAGGTAGTCACCCGCGATGGCGATGCCGTTCTGGCGACCGGAGAAGGCGCCAGCTGCGGTGTAGTACTGCTCAGCAGTCTTCTTGCCAGCGGCCACCTTGATGACGATGGCAAGGGTGATCACCACGAAGCCGACAAAGATGCCGATGTTCAGGGTGGAGTTGCCGACCGCGGTGGCGGCGGGGAAAAGGGCCGTCATGTCAGTGCTCCTTCACGCCGTCGAGCCGAGCGCCCAGGGCGTCTGCCTCGGGGTCGAACTCGCGGCTCATCCACTTCGAGTACATGAACGTGATCGCGAAGGTGGTCACGAACTGCAAGAAGCCGAAGATCAGGCCAACCGTCACCTTGCCGAACGCCACGGTATTCATGAAGCCGGGGGCGAAGATCGACAGCAGGACGTAAAGGAAGTACCAAGCGAGGAAGAACGCCGTCATGGGGAAGACGTAATTGCGGAACTTCTTGCGCAGCGCCTGGAACTCCGGGGTGGACTGCAGGGCGACGTAGGGGTCGCTTCCGCTGGTGCGAGCGTCGGTGCTCACGGTCACCTCCAGTGATCGATAGCCCGGGCCGAGCGCCGGGTCGTGACTAGGGTGAAGGTGTGCCTATGCCGTGCGCACCCCTTTGTTGGGGGCGGCTCGGCGGAAGGGCGGCTGGCTTCGGTGTGTGGCGGGTCACACTGCGCTGAACGGCGCGCGCCCTGCGCCAGGCGGTCTTATCCCCTACGAGTCGCGCCTGTGAACCCGAGGGGCCGGACTGCCATGATGGCCATGTGCGTGCACTGCGAAAGGTGACGGCCGGGCCAGGGCTTGAGCTGGTGGACATCCCGGAACCGACCTGCGGCGAGAAGGATGTCAAGATCCGGGTGTTGCGTGCGGGCCTGTGCGGCACCGACCTG
>WBZP01000428.1_pt3 | contig 14366 bp, 15 predicted proteins | sample 5204301 | NCBI WGS metagenome assembly WBZP01 (sample SAMN12412401, study PRJNA552823) | activated sludge metagenome | isolation source: activated sludge from nitrification reactor of wastewater treatment plant... | place: USA: Pennsylvania | collected 2017 | reverse complement strand
GGTTTGGTTTTTGGTATTCTTGGTGCAAAACTTTTCGACAACCTGGAACATTGGGATGAATTTATAAAAGATCCTGTAGGGCATATTTTTTCTGCCAGCGGGCTTACTTTTTATGGCGGATTGATTGCTGCTGCCATCGCCATCTGCTGGTATGGTGCCAGGAAAGGAATAAAAGTGAAACATCTTGTAGATGCAGCCGCACCGGCTCTCATGATCGCTTATGCCATCGGCCGCATCGGTTGCCAGGTTTCAGGCGATGGCGACTGGGGAATTTATAACAGCGCCTATATCAGTAATGAGGCCGGAAACGTTCAAATAGCTGCTCCCGGCCAGTTTAAGATGCAACTGGAAAAAAACAAGGCATATTTTTTAGAAGGAAAAGTTGCCGACACTGCAGGAAGGATGATATATGTAACCGACAGGGTTTACCCATCCCTGGATGAAGTTCCCCAAAAATCATTCAAAGGCCCTTCCTTTTTACCAGCCTGGTTTTTTGCTTATGCTTACCCGCAAAATGTAAATAAGGATGGTATCCTTATGCCCGGTATCACCGAAGAACATAACCGCGTACTCCCTTTACCGGTATTCCCAACACCGTTGTATGAAACCATACTATGCAGCATCATTTTCCTCATTCTCTGGTTTATCCGGAAATCTATATCCACACCGCTTGTTATGTTCGGCATATACCTGTTGCTGAATGGCATAGAACGCTTCCTGATTGAATTGATCAGGGTGAATAAACTTTATCCGGTATTTGGTTTCAACCTGTCGCAGGCAGAAATGATTGCCCTTCTATTGTCTTTGTCGGGAATAATACTTATCGCTTTTGCCAGGAAGTCAAAACCCGACTGATTGATTTCCTCAATAGATAATATGTACTCCTATCAACCTGTATAAATTTATCTATATATAAACGGTTGATATACTGCATTTAATTTACAATAATTTCAGTACAGACTTTAATATTACATAAACTTTCCCGCAGCCAAAAACCGGTTCACTACTCTGATACTGGTAATTCATGTTTGAATTCCCCATCCTTTTTTAAGTTGATAAATTGATGCTATTTACCAATTATCAATTTATTCAACCGTCCATGCTTAAACATTGTACTATGCAATGCTTAGTACTTACTTTTGCGAAGTAGTATTTAAAGTATTGCTACATATCAAAATTAACTTCCCGGCCAGCCACCGGGGTAAAAATTAAAAAGTATAGTCATGAAAAAAATTCTTAATCTGCTGGTTATCATGAGCTCAGCCATTGGCTCATTCGCCCAGTTGCCGGGAAAAATTACCGGAAGCATCAAAGATGGCGGAAACCAGAAAGTGATAGATGCCGCCAGCATATCATTATTACGTGCTGCCGATTCCTCTCTGGTGAAAATTTCGGTTGTGGATAAAGACGGTAATTTTTCCTTTGAAAATGTAAAAGAAGGGAACTACCTCCTGATGGCTTCTTCAACAGGGCATGCAAAAACATATAGCGGCTTGTTACAGGTTACTGCATCAGCCAATACCATTTCGGCCGGCGTATTGCAACTGGTTGCCGAAAACAAGAACCTGAAAGAAGTGGTGATCAACAGTAAAAAACCGTTTATTGAAAGGAAACTCGACAAAACCATCGTTAACGTGGAAGCTTCCATAACCAATACCGGCAATACAGCGCTGGAAGTACTGGAGAAAGCACCGGGCGTTACAGTTGATAAAGATGGCAACATCAGCCTCAAAGGAAAGCAGGGTGTTATTGTGCTGATTGATGGAAGGCCCAGTTACCTGGGCGCTGCTGACCTGGCCAATATGCTGAAGAACATGACTGCCTCCCAATTAGATCAAATTGAAATCATGACAAACCCGCCCGCCAGGTACGATGCAGCAGGAAATTCAGGCGTAATCAATATCAAAACTAAAAAGAATAAGCAGTTTGGATATAATGGAAATATCAGTACCGGTTATACGCAGGGAAGGTATGCCAGGTTTAATGAAGCAGTATCTTTCAATTACAGGAATAAAAAAATAAACCTGTTCAGCAATTTAAGTCATAACCGCCACCACAAAGGAGAAAACCTGTACATACTCCGCAACTTCAGGGATGCAAACACCAAAAACATCAAGTCTGTATTCGACCAGGAATCGAATATGGAGAACCAAAGCCATTATGTATATGGTAAAGCAGGGCTTGATTACAACGTTACCAAAAAAACTACCGTAGGCGTAGTTATTAACGGCTACTATAACCCGAGCACCTGGGAAAGTATTACCAACACATCTATCTACGATCCCAACATGGTATTGACCAATAAGACGAAAGCTATAACCAGCAATAAAGAGGAATGGAAGAATTTCAGCAGCAATGTAAATTTCCGTACCGTGCTGGATTCTGCTGGTCAGGAGCTTACCGGCGACCTGGATTACTTACAGTACCGGTCTACGAGCGAAATGCCCATTACGAGTTTATATTTCAACAATCAGGGTAACATGACAGGCGCACCTGAATTGCTGCTGGGCACATTACCGACGAAAATAAATATTTACAGCGGTAAATTCGATTATACGTTACCGTTGAAACATGGGGCTAAGCTGGAAGCAGGCATCAAATCCAGTTTTGTAAATACGGATAACGACGCCAGCTACGACAGCCTGTTTACAAACCATAAAGTGCTTGACAGCGCCCGGAGCAACCATTTCATCTATGAAGAAAACATCAATGCAGCCTATGTAAACTATAGCCGCCCATTGGGTAAAAAATGGAGTGCACAATTAGGCCTGAGGCTGGAAAACACGAACGCAAAAGGAAACTCTGAAGGATTCTCCTACAATACCGTTTTCAATACTTTTGAACCTTCAACAAGCAGGTTCAGCAGGAATTACACACAACTGTTCCCAACAGCCTATATTCAATACAATGCCAGCGATAATCACCAGTGGGTACTTAATTATGGACGCAGGCTGGAAAGACCCGACTACGAAGACATGAACCCGTTTGTGCATTTCCTGGACAGGTACACGTTTGAACAGGGTAACCCCAACCTGAGCCCGCAGTTCGCCCATAACATCGAGTTATCCCATACGTTCAAAGGTTTCCTCAACAGCACCCTTAACTATACCAGCACAAACAACATCATACAGCAGGTGATAGAACAGAACGACCAGAGCAACGAAACCTTCATCAAGAAAGCCAATATAGCCAGGCTGAACCAGGTAGGCCTTGCCGTTAGTGCACAAAAGGAACTGAACAAATGGTGGAGCGGAAGTGTTTATGCCAATGTGTTCCACAATCGTTTCAGCGGAACAGTTAACAACGAACCCATTGCGCTCAACCTTACATCTTTCATGGTTCAGGTACAGCAGCAATTCAAATTCGGAAAAGGATGGGCAGCAGAATTAAGCGGTTTCTATCGTACAAAAGGCCTGGAAGGTGTTATCTACATTAAGAAGATCGTACAGGTAAACGCAGGTATCAGCAAGCAGGTGCTGAAGAACAAAGGCAGTATCAGGCTGAACGCCCGTGATATATTCGCCGGCTCGGTATTTAAGGGATACAGCAAATATGGTACCGTAGACGCCCAGTTTAAAGATGTAAATGATAACCGTGCCGTTAGCATCAGCTTTTCTTACCGTTTCAGCAAAGGCAAACTGAAAGCCGGTGCCGTTAAAAGAGCAGGTGGCGCCTCCGATGAACAAAACAGGGTGAAAGGAAATAATTAAACGTCCCTCATAAAACCGTATAAAAACCTGTGGCGTTTTGCCATAGGTTTTTTACTTTTGAACAAACATCAGCTCATGGCTTCATTTGACATGGTCAGCAAGGTTGACCTCCAAACACTCGATAACGCAATCAACGTAGTGCATAAGGAAATAACCAACCGGTTCGATTTTAAAGGATCGCATGTGGTTATTGAATTGAACAAAAAGGATTTTAAAGTGAACCTGGAGGCAGACAGTGACATGAAGATCCAGCAGATCATCGATGTAATGATCAGCCGTAGCATGAAACAGGGCCTGGCGGCTGAAGTGTACGACCTCAGTAAAGAACCATACCAAAGTGGTAAAGTATCCAAAAAGGAAATCCCTGTACGTAATGGCATCAAGCAGGAAGACGCCAAAAAAATTGTGAAACTGATAAAAGATGGCGGGTATAAGGTTCAGGCTGCCATCATGGACGATATTGTGCGGGTAACCGGTAAGAAAATTGACGACCTGCAGGAAATCATCCAGGCAAGCAAAAACTGGAACCTCGGCATCGCCCTGCAATATGTTAATATGAAAAGCTGATTGCCGGGTTACTGTTTGCACCGCGGAGTTGAAATTTCCACACCCAAAATCCTTTTTTCAAGGTAAAAACAGTCAAATTTCAGTAAACAATATCCGTTTTATACTGTTTTTATGTAAAATTGGCTTACATTTGCACATTCAAATTAATAATACGGCAAAATCCGTATGCAAAACAGATAAAATTATGAAAGAAGGTATTCACCCAACAACTTACAAAAAAGTGGTTTTCAAGGACATGAGTAATGGATATACATTCCTGAGCCGTTCCACTGCGCACAGTTCCGAAACAATCCTTTGGGAAGATGGCCAGGAGTACCCGGTTATCAAACTGGAGATTTCCAATACATCGCATCCTTTCTACACCGGTAAAAATGTGCTGGTTGATACTGCAGGACGTATTGATAAGTTTAAAAAACGTTACGAAAAGAAGGTCAAATAATTGGTTACAGGTAATGCCTGTGCCAGACATTTGTTTTTCATGGCTATACTTTGAAGTCCCTCCGGTTTTCCGGGGGGATTTTTATTAACTATAAACACCCCAAAAGGCTGGTTTCCAAACTTCAACATTTTGAATTATTTTAGCCGGATGAATATCATCCTTGATGACAGCCATGTCAGGCAAAACCTGTACCCGTTTACCCGTACCCGGCATACAGCAGATATCAGGATCGGCATCCTCAGCATCAGGGAAAAATGGGAAAAACTGATCGGGTCAAAAATCTCAACATTTAATACAGGTAAAGATGATAATATAAAGATTATCAATGCCAATTTTATACCGACATTTTCAAATTTCAACACCATTCTTGCTTATGAAAACCAGTCCGATGATGATGAAATCAACATCAAAATCATCAATTACCCCTGGCAAATATTCCAGCTGAACGATTGGGCCTTACGGCAGGATTTTGAACTCATTACCAAAAACAGGAAGAGCAAGCCGCTGAGTGATACCAATAAAGTGATCATGCCCGAAATGGTTTTTATTGAACCGGGCGCTGTTGTTGAACACAGCATATTAAATGCATCTGCTGGCCCCATTTATATTGGAAAGAATGCCGTTGTAATGGAAGGTAATATGATACGCGGCCCGTTTGCCCTTTGCGAAGGCGCCGTTTTAAAAATGGGCAGCAAAATTTATGGCGCCACAACCATTGGTCCTTATTCAGTTGCCGGCGGTGAAATAAAAAATTCGGTCATATTTGGATACAGCAACAAAGCACATGACGGTTACCTGGGCGACAGTGTGATCGGCGAATGGTGTAACCTGGGCGCCGGAACCAGCAACAGCAATGTAAAAAATAATGCCGGTGAAGTGAAATACCAGCTGGAAACCAATGACGATCTTATTGCAGCGGGCAATAAAGCCGGGCTGCTGATGGGCGATTACAGCAGGGCTGCCATCAACACCTCTTTTAACACAGGAACCGTTGTTGGCGTTTGTTGCAATATATTTGGCAGGGAAATGCCGGGCAAATATATCCCTGATTTTTCATGGGGAAATGAACGGTATGATTTTGAAAAGGCATTAGCTGACATAACAAACTGGAAGAAAATGAAAGCTGCTGAATTGTCTGATATTGAAAAAAAATTTTTACAAGATCTGTATATAGCAAACCATTAAACTTTTTATATGCGCAAACAAATAGCTGCCGCTAACTGGAAAATGAACCTGAGCCTGCAACAGGGCCTTCAACTGATGGATGAACTGCTCGCTTCAGACCATACATTGGCCAATAACCAACTGGCCATTTTTGCCGTACCATTCCCATACCTTATTCCCATCCGTGAAAAACTGGCCGGAAAAGAAAGGGCCTTGGTAGCCGCTCAAAACTGTTCTGATAAGAACAACGGCGCTTTTACCGGCGAAGTGAGCGCAGAGATGCTTAAAAACATTGATATACCGTATGTGATTATCGGCCACAGCGAACGCAGGGAATACAACCACGAAAACAACAGCATCCTTTCCGAAAAAATAAACCGTGCTTTGGAAAATGGGGTGAAACCGATCTTCTGTTGCGGCGAACCGTTATCAGTACGCGAAGCCGGGAATCAGAATATTTATGTTGAAACGCAATTGAAAGAAAGCCTGTTTCACCTGGATAAAGCACAAATGCAGCATTTCATTATCGCTTACGAACCAATCTGGGCCATCGGCACGGGTAAAACCGCCAGCAGCGACCAGGCACAGGAAATGCATGCGCATATCAGGAGCGTGATTGCCGGCAAATATGGTAACGATACGGCTGACACTGTTTCCATCCTGTACGGGGGAAGCGTAAAAGCAGCCAATGCTTCTGACATATTCAGCAAACCGGATGTTGACGGCGGCTTGGTAGGAGGGGCAAGCCTTATTGCCGCAGAATTCAATGCCATCATCAACGGGCTAAAGAAATAGGAGCCTGAACCTGCATCCAGTTAATGCCCGGTTTACATGATACATATTGCAACCATCCTGAAACATAATGTGATCGGCAAACTGCTGAACCACCTGGCTGTTTTTTTTATCAATGTACTTATCGTAAGGTTACTGGGCGCTTCCATCAGCGGAACCTATTTCAACGAATTATATGTACTCAACTTCATTGTTTTTATTTTCAGTGCCGGGCTCGATTATGCAGCGATAGCCGTGCTTTCACGAAAACCCGACATGCTGCAGGCAGTCAACAGGCTGCTAATCGGCATTATATTTGCTTTTGCAGCCGTCCTTTTCCTTGTAAACATGTTCTCATCAAGCCTTTGGAACAGTTACTTCAACCAGCCTTTTATTGCCATTTTCCTGTTCAGCACCGGTAACCTGTTGCTGATTTTTTTCCAGGGGGTATTATCTGCTTTAAAAAAATTCAACCAGCAGAATATCATCCTGGGTGCCTGCAACCTGGTATTCCTGGCATACCTTTTCTTTTTCTTTGCAGAAGGAGAACCGGGAAACCTGGAAAAAATCGCCCTGTCTTATTCTGTACTGCTTTTTGCTGAAGGCTTACTGATGTTTTTGTTCAGTTTGCAAAACAAAAGGGCGGGCAGGGCAGCAATTAAGCTGGATGCCTTTTTTCGTTCAGGCGTATATGTTATGATTTCATCTCTGGTTTACTTTGCATTCCTGCGGGTTGACAATTTTTTTGTGGAACGGTACGACTCCGGCAGTATGCTGGGAAACTACATACAATGCGGAAAAATAGGGCAGTACTTCCTGTATTTCTCTTCGGTGATCAGTTCAACGTTGCTCCCTTTCATTTCTACAGAAACAGTAGGCGCTTCGTATGATGAATGGAAAAAGATGATGAAACCGTATATCCTGCTCATTTGCCTGGCAGCGATTGGAATAGCGGCCACCGGCCATTTTCTTTTTCCCGCCATTTTTGGAAAGGATTTCGGTGATATGTACCCGCTGATGCTTATCCTGTTGCCGGGCTTTGTCTGCCTGGGCGTACTCACCCTGCTGAATGCGGTTTATATCGGTAAAGGGAATATCCGTATGATTTTTACCGGCGATATGATAGGCCTGGTACTGGTACTGCTGTTTGATTCCCTCTTTGTTCCAACATATGGCGCCACAGCTGCCGCTATCATAAGTTCTGTTTCATATTGCATGGTATTCCTATTTTTGCTCAATAGTTTTAAAAAGCAATTCTCCCTGCCGGCCAAAGGAGCACCCGTAATACAGTTATGATGCAACATGCATATTTATACCGACTGTTTCGCCATTCAAAACCGGCTTTCATTTTTGTAGTTTGTTTCATCCTTTTTTATGCAGCCACCATCAGCAAGAAGATGGACATGATCTTTTTCCCTTACAATAACATGTATGCCATTGATTTTTCAGCCAATGCCGGCAGCAGCACGTATGCGATTAAGATCAATGGCAACCCGGTAAAAATTACCGGCAACCTTTACTGGAAAAAAGATATGCTGGAAACATCATTGAACGGGTACTGCCGGTACTTAAAACATAACAGGAAAGTGTTCCTGCACGATTACATCCCTTACAAGTTTAAAAATGAACAGTTGCAGCATCGGCTGATTGACAAATTAACACCAGGCGAAAAACAGGCTTACCAATGGCCCAAATGGTTTGCAAATGCTGCAGGATATATGCTGAAACCCGGCGATGAAATTGAATTCATGGAATACCGGTTTAACCTGGCGGACGGGCAGGCGGCCATGCTCGATTCAGCCGCTATTTATAAAACAACTTTCAGGTAATGCTTACCGGTAGTTTACATACAGCTCAAATAAACAGGCTCAGGATGATTTTTACCATCGTGCTGCTTGAATACCTCATGTTTGTATTTTCCGGTGTTAGCTTTTCTTTCCTGCACGGCAACACATTCTACAGCCTGGAAGCAGATCCGGCTACATGGCTTTTTTACCTGGCAAACTTACCGCAATGGATAACCGCAAACCAATGGGCGGGCATATTGCTTGATACTGTGATTATCTCATTGATACTGCTTTTCATACGAAATCCTTATGAAAACCTGATAGCATTATGGCTGTTCCTGCTGCTCCTGCTGTACTATGTAACTCTGATGGGGCACCTGGTACATCATAATTTCCAGTTTGGTTTCTGCCTGGTTTTCATACCATTCATTTTCCGGAAAGAAACCAACAGGCTATTTGCATTTGAAGCGGCCCGGTATTTCCTGTTATTCTTTTATGTATCTGCCGCCTGGTGGAAGCTGTATTATCACTCATTGTCTGATATCAGCCATTTCAGCCACCTCGCCAGCAGCCAGTTTACCCCTTATTACCTGGAAGCAAATACAGGTGTACGCACGGCTTTCAACCTGTACCTCGTAAGCCATCCCTGGTTTGGCTGGTCGCTTTTTGTTGCATCGGTTCTGCTGGAATTGGTGATAGCCGTTGGTTTTTTCACTAAGCGCTTCGATAAATGGATTGCCATACTCATATTAATTTTCCATTTCTCCAACTGGTTCATGATGGACATTGCTCCGCTGGGCCAAATAGCATTCGTATGCCTCCTGTTTATAAGCAAAAATCTTTCCTTAAACAATAAACAGGTCATTTAACGGCAGCCTGGTCTTTCAGGTTGATAACCAGCCTGGCATTTTTCTGTTCCGATGATGAAATGAATACTTCGTAGCGTTTCTTGCCGGCAGTTATAACCATCAGGGAAGTATTTGGCGGGATGGAACCCAGGTTTTCGGCTACCATCGTAAGCTCATGATGCGGATTTGCTGCATCTACCCGTACCTGTAAGGTTACCGGCTTTTCAGATAATCCGGCTTTTGATACAACAAGCTTGTTATTATGGAAAATGCTAACCGTATCACCATCTATCTGCCCGTTGTCGTATAACTCAATGGTTAATGTAGCAGGATCTGTTTCAATGGTCTTTATCACCGGGTTCTCGCGGGTAAGGATAACCTGTGGCAGTGGAATATCGGAAGGTTTATTCCTTTGTGGTACTGTTACAACCTGTTTCTTTTCTTCAACCGGTATCTGCTTTACCTCCACAGTGCTCTTTTTCAACTGAACCGGTTCCCGTTCCTTCACTGCCGGCGTTTCGGGAAGTATAACCTTTTTCGGTACAGGTTTTTCTTCCTCTTTCTTATCTGCCCTTGCAACCGGCGGCTGTTCAGGATAACATTCCCTGAAAGTAATATCATCCATGGCAAAATCATTCCCACAACCTCCATCCGACAGGTTTTCCATTTTTAAAATTAGTTTCTGTCCGTCATCCGGCGTTGTGAAAAAAGCAAAGTATTTTCTCCAGCTGGGATTGGCACTGGAAACAACCTGGCCGGTTTTAAATGAAGCCAGCTTCTTCCCGGCAGGTGTTAGCAATGTGATTTGGATATTCGGTGGTAATGGCGGGCAGGGCCTGTTCACTTTAACCAGGTTGATCAGCCAGGCGGCAAATTCATAACGGGTATTTTTTTTAAATCCTTCAAGGGATATCAAAAAGAAAGCCGAGGCAGAATTAGCAGCATTCACAAGGAACATTTTACCGCCGTTATCACCGGGCGTATGATCTTCTTTCAGTGTGATCCAGTCATCATTAAAACAATTGGCTGTTTGGGATGAATAGGAATAAAACCCATCGTCCGGACAATTACTAAATGCCCGTTTGTAGTTCCTGAGTGTTCCCAGGCTGAATTCCTGCCGGGTTTGGGCATTACCAAAATCTATCCTGAATAATGTGTCCCTGAAAACACAATTTCCTGGCTGCGCCAAAACCTGTTGAGCAGAAATGACTATTATCAAACCTATGATTTGCGCAAGGAAAAACTTCATATGATAATGCTGTTTTCGGTTACCGGTTAACGTAAATACCATAAGTAAGTTAGCGGTATAAAAGGAAATTACCGTATGTATTCAAAAAATTTGCATATATTTATACCATTGGTTCGTAATGGGTACAAGTGGTACAGTTACAGCCGGTTTATCTCTGTGGCCTTGTGATTTGTTCGCCTTTAGGAAGGCGGGAAGGTTCAACAAATTAACTGTTTCAAAAAAATATTAATCCATACCCTTTTATAATAAGCGGTTATCTGTTTAAGGATAATTGCGGATTATATTTTTTAAGATAATACCAAAACATGAGAAAACTAATTTGGATGGCTGCTACGGTTATCATGGCGATTTCCATTCCAGCCATGTCGCAGAATGTGGGTATTGGCACCAGTACCCCGGGTGAAAAACTGGAAGTAAAGGGGAATATAAAAGTTACCGGTAACATAAACCTTAACGGAAATACCGGAACAGAAGGGCAGGTGTTAACTTCAAAGGGCAACAACCCGCCAACCTGGGAAAATCCCAAAATCAGTTCCCCGGATATTCCGGCCGGGCAACTATATGCAGAATCTTCATCTGAACTTTTTTCCGGTGATATCATACTGAAAAGCAATGCGGTATCAGATAAATGGTACGACGGGGTTGGGCTGGTAAGTTTCAGGGATACCCTGTTCGTTTTCGGCGGCTGGTATTTCAGTGCACCTACCGGTGCCGTATATACGAATGTAATCCGTTATTCTGCAGATGACGGCACTACCTGGCCGGTTTACAACGCAGTGCTGCCATTTTACGGTCATGCATTTGTCTATTTCAAAGCCCCAAACGGATGGCTCTATATCATTGGCGGAGACAATAATAACCAGGCCTCCCTGCAAACAGTATGGCGTACCAAAGATATGCGTACTTTCCAGGTGATGACCACAACAGCAGGATGGGGAACACGTTCCCTGATGGGTGGATGGGCAGATGAGGAATCGAATATCTATATCGCCGGCGGCCAGCAAACAACTTCCGTTGAAACAGGCCCGAATGATATCTGGAAATCTGCTGATGGCGGTGCTACCTGGACTCGTATAGCCAATAACATCAGCGTAAACGGAGAATATTTCCTGGGTCAAAACATCTGTAACCAGGTAAAACTGTTCAATAAGCGGGTATACGTAATCGGTGGTGGTATTTCTGCTGCAAACCCATACGACAGCTATTCGAAAAAGGTGTTTTCTGCATCCATAAGCGATTTGGGAAACTGGAGAAGGGAGAATGACCTGCCCTATACAAACGGCAGGCGTTACATAAGTACCGAAGTATGGGATGGCAAACTCTGGGCATGGAGTGGCCACAATGCAACAGAAGGGAATGTACGAACAGTCTGTTATATGGATAATTCCGGCAACTGGCACAATTTCAAATACACGTATACAGATAATAACCCTGCCAGTGAAACCACCACCACACATGCAGCCGGAATCACGGTACATAAGGACATGCTGTACCGGGTGCTGGGAAACCTGAATAATGATGCATATGCGTTGAAAAGAAGCGCCCTCATGGCTAACATATCGGTAAGGGATACCCTAAAAACAAGGAACTTGTTCGTATCCAGCCTGGAAGGTTCTGGCAACAGGCTTGCATACGCCACTGAACAGGGTGAAATAAAATCAGGCAGCCTGCTTGAATCGGATATTTTGACCACGTCTTATGATTTTTCACAAAAAGCGGTTTCCAACCAGCTGGCTTCGGCGCAGCAAGCCAATTTCTGGATCACCGGCCGCGGTTTATTCGGCGGCGGCACCAACCAGGGAAAAACACTTCAGGTGAACGGTGAAACCTTCCTGGGCGGACTAACGGGTATTGGTACCAGCAGCCCGGCAACTTACCTGGCAGGCATCCCGGGAATGGCCGTATACAGCCCGGTTTCATCAGGCATTTCAATAGCAAACAGCAATAAATACTGGTTAACCTGGATCCAGAATAATGATCTCCATTTTTTTGAAGGCGGTGCTTCTCAAAACAGGCTGATCATAAAATCGGGTGGTGTGGTTAATATACCCAACCTGGCCGGAACCGGCATACGGATGGTTGTGGCTGATGCCTCCGGTAACCTGTCGGCTCAGCCAATAACACAGGATGCTTCTGCCATAACCGGCAGCAACCTGGGTAATGCAACCTATGGTGTATATAAGCAGAAAAGCGGCAATGAACTGCAGTTCAGATCGCTAACCACCGTTTCTGACAATGGCATTGAACTGGTTTCCAACAACAATGATATAACGGTAAAGAATAACGCCTATGCAGCTTATGGCAAAGTAGAAGTATATACCGGTGATGCCACACCGAATGTTATCATAAAGACCATTACTCCTGCTGATAATTCAGCCGGTACCTTTGAGGTTGATATGGCCGGTATCGCTTCAAACATGGATGCTATTACGGGGAAAAAACATGTACGCTACAGGAAAACGGGCGGGAACATTACACTTGGTTCTATCACGAATATCGTTCCTACTACGGCTGATAACAGCCTGGCTACAGCCAACTGGACGATTACGGCTGCTTCAGGAAAGCTGGAAATTAAGGTAACCGGTGTTGCAAACGCTACCATCAAGTGGAAACCGGTATTTAAGCTGAATGAAGTTTATTGATTTATGACCGGGAAACAGCCCGGATGTATTGCTAACACAAAAGCGTATGCGCTGTATAAGACTGGGCTTCGCTACCTGTAGGCTTTCCTGTCCCTGTTCCAGCTCATTGTTCCTTTGAACCGCTTCCAGCCGCTTTCCCTTTCCACAATACTTTTAAAATTACCGTTATAAGCCTTTTGAAAGTCGATTACGGGATCTGTCATGAGCGGAAGCATCGCTTTCAGGCTGTCAAATACGATTGGCAGGATACCGATTTGCCTGCTGATACGGAGTTTTGCATAACTGTTTAACTGCTTTGCCTGGAAAGGGTCTGTAGCGAGGGCAATGGTTTTAAATCCGATTTTCTTTGACTTGTGATATCCATAATAAATATTCTCCGTACTGTGTTCGGCCAGGGTTTCTGTATAAATATTTTCTTTGGGTATGCCGATTGCAGCTGCATACATAGCCATCACTTCCCCTTCATAATATGGCGAATAAACAGAAGAGCCGGAATACATCACATTTTTAGCGATGCCTTTATCAAAAAGGAATTTAGACCAGTATACCCTGGCTTTCATTACACTGTCCCATTTACCATCATATAATGGTATACCGGGCACTACAATGATATCATAGCTTTTGTCGGAAGCATTTTCAAGCAACCGTTGTGTACTGCGGGGCGAATAATAGCAGGAAGCAATACTGGCAAGCATTACAGCGGTTAATACATATATTCTGGCAAGTCTGTTTCGCATTTTTTTCTGTCAAACTGAACTATCTGTATCCGGATAACAGAAATATAAGCAAAAAGTTCATTCAATAATAAACATTATCAATAGAAAGCCGGGCACCTTACCTTATTGGCAGAACTGTTGTAGCTATTGCGGAAAGCCCGGTAAGACAGGGTAACTTCCACACCGCCCCTGTATTGGGAAGCCGTTTTCAGTTTGCTGGTATTAATATCATACGTGATCCCGATACTTGATTTATAATAATCAATTTTTACCACCGGCATCATGGCGTCTTTCCAGCGGTAAAAAAGCCCGGCGGAAATATTCACTTTTTCACCTGCTTCATTTTCCGACAGGTTATAACTATAGAATAAACCTCCCTGTCCCTGCCTGGCGCCTCCCTGCATAAAATAATCGCCATACACGATAACCTGGTTACCATTTCCAACCTGCGCCGACAACCCCGCATTGATTAC
>WBZP01004587.1_pt1 | contig 14367 bp, 26 predicted proteins | sample 5204301 | NCBI WGS metagenome assembly WBZP01 (sample SAMN12412401, study PRJNA552823) | activated sludge metagenome | isolation source: activated sludge from nitrification reactor of wastewater treatment plant... | place: USA: Pennsylvania | collected 2017 | reverse complement strand
CCTCGGCGACCGCATCGGCACGGAGCTCTTCGAAGCCGGCCAGATGGTCGACGTGACCGCGACCTCCAAGGGACGCGGTTACCAGGGTGGTGTCCGCCGCCACAACTTCAGCGGCGGCCCCAAGACTCACGGCCAGAGCGACCGCCATCGCGCGCCCGGATCGATTGGCTCCGGGACCACTCCCGGCCGCGTCTACAAGGGCACCCGCATGGCGGGCCACATGGGCGCCGAGCGAGTGACCGTGCGAAACCTGGAAGTGGTCTCCAAGAACGATGAGCGCAACGTGATCTTCGTTGCCGGTTCAGTGCCCGGCGCTCCCGGTGGGCTGGTCCGCATCCGCAAGGCAAAGAAGGTATCGAAATGAAGCTGACTGTGTTCGATACCGCCGGCAAGGAGCTGCGCCAGATCGAGGCCGCCGACGAGGTGTTCGGGATCGAACCGAACCGCTCGGTGCTTCACCAGGCGTATGTAGCCCAGATGGCCAACCGCCGTTCCGGCAACGCCTACACCAAGAGCCGCGGCGATGTCGCCGGTTCGACCGTGAAGATCCGCAAACAGAAGGGCCTCGGGCGTTCGCGCCAGGGCTCGATTCGCGCCTCGCACCATGTTGGCGGTGGCGTGGCCTTCGGGCCCAAGCCGCACAGCTTCGCCAAGGACCTGCCGCGCACCATGAAGCGGCTCGCCCTCCGCTCCGCGCTCTCCAGCCACGCCGGCAACGGCTCGCTGATGGTGGTCGAAGGGCTCAACGCCCCCGACGGGAAGACGCGGACGTTCCAGAACGTGCTCAACGCCCTCGGCGTCGAGCGTCGCGCGCTGGTGGTCAGCGGCGCTTTCGTGCCGGAGCTGACCCGCGCGGCCCGCAACATCGATGACGTGAAGGCCCTCCCGGCCGCGAACCTCAACGTGGTTGACCTCATCAACGCCCACAGGCTCGTGATGTCGGAAGACGCCGTGCGCGCCTGTGAGGCGCTCTGGGGCGGGGCGAACGTGAAGCCGCAACGCGGCCGGGCGAAGGAGGCCGCCGTCTAATGCCGAAGGAACTCCATCCCTACGCCGTCCTCCTGCGGCCCATCATCACCGAAAAGACGACGGTGCTCACCGGCGCCGATAAGTACGTCTTCGAAGTTGACCTCCGCGCGAACAAGAACCAGATCCGGGAAGCCGTCCAGGTCGCGTTCAACGTCCGCGTGCAGGAAGTCAACACGATGGTGATGAAGGGCAAGCCGAAGCGCTTCGGCCGCAAAGTCACCAACCGCCCGGACTGGAAGAAGGCCATCGTGACCCTCGTCCCCGGCGACAAGATCGAACTCTTCGAGGGGATTTAGGCCATGCCGATCAAGCAGTACAAGCCAACGTCCCCGGGCCGCCGCAACGCGAGTTCGCAGACGTACGGCGAAATCACGAAGAAGAAGCCGGAAAAGAGCCTGACCGAGTCCCTGCGCGGGAAGAGCGGTGGCCGCAACAACCAGGGCCGCATCACCGTCCGCTCACGCGGCGGCGGCGCCCGCAGGCTCTACCGCATCATCGACTGGAAGCGGAACAAGCCCGGCGTGCCCGGCAAGGTTGTTTCAATCGAGTACGACCCGAACCGCACGGCGCGCATCGCGCTCATCCAGTACGCGGACGGCGAAAAGCGCTACATCCTCGCCCCGAACGGCCTGGCCGTGGGGGCGGTGATCAGCAGCGGCCCGCAGGCTGACGTGCGCGTCGGCAACTCGCTCCCGCTGGCTTCGATGCCGACCGGTACGCAGGTGCACAACATCGAGCTCACTCCCGGCCGCGGCGGCCAGATGGTCCGCAGCGCGGGCGTCAGCGCGCAGTTGATGGCGAAGGAAGGCGATTACGCCCTCCTCCGCCTGCCGAGTGGCGAAATGCGCCGCGTTCGCATCGAATGCGCCGCCACTATCGGCCAGGTGAGCAACGTCGAGCACTCGCTCGTGAAGCTCGGCAAGGCCGGGCGCACGCGCCATCGCGGCCGCCGGCCTGAAGTGCGCGGCGCCGTGATGAACCCTCGCGACCATCCCCACGGTGGTGGCGAAGGCCGCGCCCCGGTGGGTATGCCGGGACCGAAGACACCCTGGGGCAAGCCGACGCTCGGCTACCGCACCCGCAACAACAAGCGCACGGACAAGCTCATCGTCCGCCGCCGGACCTAGGAGTAGGACATGTCACGCTCTATCAAGAAGGGCCCGTACATCCATCCTTCGCTCGAAAAGAAGGTCATGGCGATGCGGAACGCGAGCAACCGCACGGTCATCAAGACCTGGTCGCGCGCTTCGACCATCCTTCCCGAGATGATCGGCCTCACCATCGCCGTCCACGATGGACGGCGCCATGTGCCGGTGTTTTGCACCGAAAACATGGTGGGCCACAAGCTCGGCGAATTCGCCCTCACCCGCACCTTCCGCGGGCACGTGGCGAAGAGCGACAAGCAGAGCAAGGTGAGGCGCTGACCGTGGAAGTTCGTGCCAGTTGCCAGAACATGGGCGCTTCGCCGCGCAAGGTTCGCCTCATCCTCGACCGCCTGCCCGGCCTCTCCGTGGACCAGGCGCTCGCGCTCCTGCGCTACGTGCAGTCGCCGCATGCCCGGACCGTCTCGAAGGTCGTGCTCTCCGCCGCTTCGAATGCGGAAAACAACTTCGACCTGGATGTGGACGCGATGGTCATCAAGCGCGCATTCGCCGATGACGGCCCAACGCAGCGCCGCTTTCGCCCGCGTTCGCGCGGCCGCGTGAGCCCGATCCTGAAGCGTTCGAGCCACATCACCATCATCCTCGACGAGCGGGAGGCCTAAATGGGACAGAAAGTACATCCGCACGGCTTCCGCCTTGGCTACATCTACGACTGGGAATCGAAGTGGTTCGCGGAGCGTGATTACACGCTGAGGCTCCACCAGGACCTGGACCTCCGGGCCTTCGTCCTGCGCGAGCTCCCGGACGCGTCGATCAGCCGGGTCGAGATCGACCGGAACGCGAACCTGGTCACCGTCACCATCCACACCGCCAAGCCGGGCATCGTCATCGGCCGCGGCGGCGCCAAGGTGGAAGAGCTCCGCAACTCGCTCGAGCGCTTCACCGGCGGCCGGGTGCGCGTGAACATCCAGGAGATCCGGACGCCGGAGCTGGACGCCTACCTGGTGGCCCGCTCCGTGGCTGACCAGTTGGAGCGCCGCGTGGCCTTCCGCCGCGCCATCAAGCAGTCGGTCCAGCGGACGATGCAGCGTGGCGCCCAGGGGTGCCGCGTGGCCATCGCCGGCCGTCTCGGTGGTTCCGAAATGTCCCGCCGCGAAGATGAGACGCAGGGCCGCGTGCCCCGTCACACCCTGCGCGCCGACATTGATTACGGACTTGCCGAGGCTCACACCACCTTCGGCCGCATCGGCGTGAAGGTCTGGATCTACAAGGGCGAAATCATCCCCGAGCGCGGCCTGCCCGCGATCGAGGTGGAAGAGCCCGAGCCGGCCCCGGTCGCTCCCGCCCCGCGCGCCGAGAGCGAGGGCCCGGCCCACACCGCGATTTCGATGGAGCAGCAGGCGGCCGCTCGCAGCGACGGAGGGAGTAACTAATGCTTCAGCCGCGACGCGTTAAGCACCGCAAGCAGCACCGGGGGCGCCGTTCTGGCGCGGCCGGCGCCGGCAACTACATCGCCTTCGGCGAGTTTGGCCTGCAGGCCCAGGGCGCTGCCTGGATCGACTCTCGCCACATCGAGAGCGCCCGCCGCGCCATGACTCACGAAATGAAGCGCGGTGGCAAGGTCTGGATCCGCATCTTCCCGGACAAGCCGGTGACCGCGAAGCCGGCCGAAACCCGCATGGGTTCCGGTAAGGGCGCGCCCGACAAGTGGGTGGCCGTGGTGAAGCCGGACCGGATCATGTTCGAAATCGCCGGTGTGCCGGAAGACGTGGCCCGCGAAGCCCTGCGCCTCGCCGCCCACAAACTCCCGGTGCCCACCAAGATCGTCCAGCGCGAGGAGGCCGTCATCTAATGGCACGCCAGACCGCGGAGTCACTCCGCAAAATGGACCCCTCCAAGCTGGACCACGAGATCAACGAGGCCTACCGCGCGCTCTTCACGCTGCGGTTCCAGCACGCCAGCCGCCAGCTCACGAATTACCGCGAGCTGCGCAACGCGAAGCGCAAGATCGCGCGGCTGCGCACCATCAAGCGCGAGCGCCAGCTCGAAGCCATCCTGGGTGAGGAGTAGTCATGGGTACCCAACGAGTCATCCAGGGGACCGTGGTTTCGGACAAGATGCAGAAGACCGTCGTCGTTTCGGTCGAACGCAAGAAGAAGCACCGCCTCTACCACAAGGTCGTGACCGTCACCGAGCGCTACAAGGCGCACGACGACCAGGACAGTTGCAAGCTCGGCGACATCGTGCGCATCGAAGAGTGCCGCCCCATGTCCCGTGACAAGCGCTGGCGCGTGATCGAAATCCTGACCCGCGGCGATGTCGCGGATGTCGCGCCCGAGACCATCGGTCGTGACCTGGAGAAGGAAACGCAGGTCGCCCCGAAGTCGGAGGTGCAGGCGTGATCCAGCAGGAGACCCGGCTGAAGGTGGCCGACAACTCCGGCGCGCGTTCGCTGCTCTGCATCCGCGTGCTCGGAGGCAGCCGTCGCCGCTATGCCCGCCCCGGCGACATCATCGTCGCCAGCGTGAAAGTGGCGCAGCCGAACTCGAACGTGAAGAAGGGTGACGTGGTCAAGGCCGTCGTCGTCCGCGTGACCAAGGAATACGGCCGGCCGGACGGTTCGTACATCCGCTTCGACGAGAACGCCGCAGTGCTCCTGGCCAACGACGGCGAGAACCCGCGCGGGACGCGCATCTTCGGGCCGGTCGCTCGCGAACTGCGCGACCGGAACTTCATGAAGATCGTCTCGCTCGCCCCGGAGGTGCTGTAGTGCCCGCCAGGATCAAGAGAGGCGACAAGGTCGTCGTGCTGTCCGGCAAGGACCGGGGCAAGCGCGGCACCGTGCGCGCCATCGACAACAAGGACAACCGTGTGCTGGTTGAGGGCGTGAACATCATCAAGCGCCACCAGCGCGCCCGGCAGCAAGGCCAGGCCTCGCAGATCATCGAACGCGAAGCGCCGATCCACATGAGCAAGGTCATGTTGATCGACCCGAACAACGACCAGCCGACACGCGTGGGCTTCCGCCGCCGCGAAGACGGCTCGATGGTCCGCGTCGGCAAGCGCAGCGGGGAGGACATCGAGTAATGCCGCCGCGATTGAAAGAACGCTACCAGAAGGAAGTCAGCGGGGCCCTGAAGGAGCAGTACCAGTACGGCAACGTGATGCAGATCCCGCGCATCACGAAGATCAATGTGAACATCGGCCTCGGCGAAGCCCTGACCGATGCGAACGCGCTCGACAAGGCCGCTGACGAAGTGACCGCGATTACCGGCCAAAAGCCGGTCATCACCCGGGCGAAGCGCTCCATCGCGAACTTCCGTCTGCGCGAGGGCAACCCGATTGGTGTTGCCACCACTCTCCGCGGCGACCGCATGTGGGAGTTTCTTGACCGCCTGGTGAGCGCGGCGTTGCCCCGCATCCGCGACTTTCAGGGCCTGAACCCCAACGCCTTCGATGGCCGCGGGAACTACAGCCTGGGCCTGCGCGAGCAGTTGATCTTCCCGGAGATCGAATACGACCGCGTGGACAAGGTGCGCGGCATGCAGGTCACGATTGTGACGACCGCCAAGACCGACGAAGAGGGCCGGAAGCTCCTTGAGCTGATGGGCCTGCCGTTCAGGAAGAACTGAGGAGGCTCGCTCAATGGCATCAAAGGGCATTGTCCTGCGGGATCAGCGCCGCCGGGAGCTCAACGCCAAGTACGCCGCGAAGCGTCAGGCGCTCAAGGAAGAGCTTCGCCACTCCTGGGAGAACCCCCAGGAAGTCATGCGGATCCAGGGGGAGCTGATGAAGCTGCCGCTGAACTCCAGCCCAACGCGGATCCACAACCGCGACTACGTCACAGGGCGGCCGAAAGCGTACATCCGCAAGTTCGGCCTCTCCCGCATCACGTTCCGCGAGCTTGCCCACAAGGGCATGCTGCCGGGAGTTACGAAATCCAGCTGGTAAGTGCGAAAGCAAACTGCTAGAGGGGAAGAGCTATGAGTGTCAGTGACCCAATCGCCGATATGTTGACGCGGATCCGGAACGCCACCGCGGCGCGCCACGATTCCGTGCTCATGCCGGCTTCGAAGATCAAGGTCGCCATCGCCGGCGTGCTCAAGGATGAAGGCTTCATCAAGGACTTCTCCGTCGCCACCGAAGAAGGCAAAGTCCAGCCCAACCTGAAGGTTGACCTGAGCTATGGCGGCCGCAAGACGCCCGTGCTCAACGGCCTCCAGCGCGTGAGCAAGCCGGGGCTCCGGGTTTACGTCCAGCGCCGGGAAATCCCGCGCGTCTACGGCGGCCTGGGTATCGCCATCCTTTCGACGCCCAAGGGCGTCATGTCGGGGCAGGAGGCCCGCCGCAACGAAGTTGGCGGCGAGGTCATCTGCTACGTGTGGTAGGAGGAACGAGATGTCGCGCATCGGCCGCCAACCCGTAACCGTCCCCGCCAACGTCACCCTCACCGTCGGCGACGATAACTTCGTCTCCGTGAAGGGCCCGAAGGGCGAGCTCTCCCGCCAGTTCCCCGCCACCATCGCGCTCACCCGCGATGAAGGCGTGGTCAACGTCACCCGCCCGAACGACGAGGGCAAGCAGCGTTCGCTGCACGGCCTCTCCCGCACGCTCCTGAGCAACATGGTCGTGGGCGTCACTGACGGCTTCACCAAGGTGCTCGAAGTGCAGGGCGTCGGCTATCGCGCGCAAATGCAGGGCTCCAGCCTCCAGCTCGCGCTCGGCTTTTCGCATCCCGTCGTGGTCGCCCCGCCGGCCGGCATCTCCTTCGTTGTCGAAGGCCCCCGCGTAAGCATCCAGGGCATCGACAAAGAACTGGTGGGCCAGGTCGCGGCCAACATCCGCAAGCTGCGTCCGCCCGAGCCGTACAAGGGCAAGGGCATCCGCTATTCCGGCGAACGTGTGCGCCGCAAGGCCGGCAAGGCCGGGAAGGTAGGCAAGTAATGGCAAAGGCAACGTCTGTCCTGGCCCGAACACGCCGCCACGCCCGCGTGCGCAAGTCCGTCTCCGGCACGCCGGCGCGGCCGCGGCTCAACGTCTTCCGCAGCTCGCAGCACATTTACGCGCAGGTCATCGATGACCTCGCGGGCCACACCCTCGCCGCCGCCAGCGACGCCGATCAGGCGCTCGCCGGCGAACTCAAGGGCAAGAGCAAGAGCGAACGCGCCGCCATCGTCGGCAAGACGATTGCCGAACGCGCGAAGGCGAACGGCGTTGAGCTCGTGGTCTTCGACCGCGGCGGATACAAGTACCACGGCCGCGTGCAGGCGCTGGCCGATGCCGCGCGCGAAGCGGGATTGGGGTTCTAAATGGCTGACAACCGAGACCGGGAACCACGCGAACGGCGTGACCGCGACAACCGCCGCGACGAGGGTGGCGATGAGCTGACCGAAAAGGTCATCTACATCAACCGCGTCGCCAAGGTGGTCAAGGGTGGCCGCCGCTTCAGCTTCAGCGCGCTCGTCGTCGTCGGCGATGGCCAGGGCAGCGTCGGCGTTGGCCTGGGCAAGGCGAACGAAGTGCCTGAGGCGATCCGTAAGGGTTCCAGCCAGGCGCGGCGCGGCATGATCAAGATCCCGATGAAGGGCGGCACCATCGCCCATCCGGTCTGGAACCGCTTCTCCGCCGCCAAGGTGATGATGAAGCCCGCCAGCCACGGTACGGGCGTCATCGCCGGGGGCGCGGTGCGCGCCATCATGGAAGCGGCCGGCGTCACGGACGTGCTGGCCAAGACCTTCGGCAGCCGCAACCCGGTGAACGTCTCCCGCGCCACGATCGAGGGCCTCTCCTCGCTCCAGGACCCCACCGGGGCCCGCGAGCGGCGGTTGGCCATCGCCCGGGGTGAGTCGTGATGGCTACCTTCCAGGTGAAGTGGCGCAAGAGCGCCATCGGCTACAACCAGGACCAGAAGGACACCATCCGCAGGCTCGGACTGCGCCGTCTGAACCAGTCCGTTACGCTCGAAGACACCCCGGCGCATCGCGGCATGGTGCACAAGGTGGCGCACCTTGTTGATATCGTGGAAGGTGAAGCGAAATGAGTATCGGTGCGCAGGAGCTTCGCCCTTCGCGAGGCGCCACCCATTCCAAGAAGCGCGTCGGCCGCGGCAATGGCTCCGGCCAGGGCACCTACGCCGGCAAGGGCCTGAAAGGCCAGAAGCAGCGTTCCGGCAAGAACCTGCCGTATGACGCGTTCGAAGGCGGCCAGTTCCCACAGTCCCGCAAGTTCCATGTGCTCCGCGGTTTCAACAACAAGTGGCGCGTGGAATTCCAGCCGGTCAACCTGGCCGCGCTCGATCGGTTCGAAGCCGGCGCCACCGTCACTCCGGAGACCCTCCGCGCCGCCGGCGTGCTCCGCAATCTGAACAGCCCGGTCAAGGTCCTCGGCAACGGCGGCCTGACCAGGAAGCTCAACGTCACCGCCCACCGCTTCAGCGAGTCCGCTCGTTCGAAGATCGAGGCGGCCGGCGGCACCTGCACCGTCATCGAAGCGGCTGAAGAGACGAAGGAAAGCTAATGACCGCACAGCCCGCCCAGCGGCCCCGCCTCTTGCAGGCAATGGTCGACGCCTTCCGCCAGGAAGACGTACGGCAGAAGCTGCTGTTCACGCTGGCCATGCTCGTCATCTTCCGCTTCGTTGCCCACGTGCCGATCCCGAACGTGGACCGCAACGCGCTCAAGCAGGCGTTCGAAGGCAACGCCCTGCTGGACTTCCTCAGCATCTTCTCCGGCGGCGCGCTCCAGAACCTGAGCGTGGCCGCGCTTGGCGTCTACCCGTATATCACGGCGTCGATCATCATCCAGATCCTGACACCGCTGATCCCATCGTGGCGGGCGCTCTCGGAAGAAGGCGAACAGGGCCGGCGCCGGCTGCAGGTGATCACCCACTGGATCGCGGTGCCCATGGCGTTCGTCCAGGGCTACGGCCAGATCGTCTTCATCAACAGCCAGAGTGGCGGCGACGTGGTCCAGAACTTCGGCATCTTCGACCACCCGATGGGCACACTGGCAACCCTGCTGACGCTCTCCGCCGGCACGATGTTCCTCGTCTGGCTCGGTGAGCTGATCACGGAGAACGGCATCGGCAACGGTGTGTCGGTCATCATCTTCGGCGGCATCGTCGCGCGCCTGCCCAGCCTCATCCCGAACATCACCACGCAGTCGATCATCGCGACCGCGGGCTTCGTTGGCTTCGCCATCGGCCTCATCTTCCTGGTGGTCTACTTCCAGGAGGCCCAGCGGAAGGTCCCGGTGCAGTACGCCCGGTCCGCCTTCAGAGGCGGCCGTATGTACCGCCAGCAGGGGCAGAGCCATATCCCGTTGCGCGTGAACATGGCCGGCATGATCCCGCTGATCTTCGCCTACTCGATCATGATCCTGCCGCCAATCATCGCTTCGTACTTCACCGGTACGTCCGGTTGGGTCGGGTCAGTGGCGCAGTTCTTCGTGGACCAGTTCCAGAGCGGACGAGGCGGCGGAGGCACGGGTTTGTACTGGTTCATCCTCTTCGTGATGGTGGTGGGCTTCACCTTCTTCTACACGATGGTGCAGTACCAGCAGCAGCAGATCGCGAAGAACCTGCAGCGCCAGGGCGCCTTCATCCCTGGCATCCGGCCCGGCGCCCCGACCGAGGCCTACCTGATCCGGGTTGTCACGCGCATCACCTGGGCAGGGGCGTTCTTCCTCGGCTTCGTCGCCATCCTGCCGTTCTTCATCGGCCTGCTGACTGACGTCCGGGCGCTGACCATCTCGACCACCGGCTTCCTGATCGTGGTCGCGGTCGTCCTCGACACCATGAAACAGCTCGAAGCGCAGCTGCTGATGCGCAACTACGAAGGGTTTATTCGCTAACGTGTACATCGTTCTGCTTGGACCACCGGGCGCCGGCAAAGGCACGCAGGCGCAACGCATCGCGACCGCCACGAAGCTCGTCCACATCTCGACGGGCGACATGTTCCGCGAGAACGTGAAGAACGAGACGCCGCTGGGCAAGCTCGCCAACGCGTACATGGCGAAGGGTGAGCTCGTCCCGGACGAAGTCACCATCAAGATGCTGCTGGAGCGCATCTCCCGTGACGACGCGAAGGCGGGCGCGATGTTCGACGGCTTCCCTCGCAACGTGGTCCAGGCGGAAGCGCTCGACGCCGCCCTCAAGACGGAGAACGCGAAGGTCGACTTCGCCCTCCTCATCTCCGTGCGTGACGAGGAACTCGTGGCGCGACTGGGTGGACGCTGGATCTGCCGCAATTGCGGCAAGCTCTACCACGAGCGCAACGACCCGCCGAAGGCTGCGGGCGTCTGCGACAACTGCGGCGGCGAGCTGTACCAGCGCGAAGACGACCGCCCCGAAGTGGTCCAGTCGCGCCTGGAGAAGCAGAAGCCTCCGGCGGCGCTCATCGAGCACTACCGCACGGCCGGCGTGCTGAAGGAAATCGACGGCGAGCAATCGCTGGACGCGGTAACGGCCGCGTTGCTGGAGGCCATCCGCTAGGCATGGCGATCAAGCTCAAGTCCCAGGACGAACTTGCCATCATGCGCGAGGCCGGGAGGATCGTGGCGAACACGCTCACCCAGCTGCGCGACATGATTAAGCCCGGTCTCAACCTCATGGAGATCGAGAAGTTCGTGCGCGACGAGTTCAAGCGGGTTGGCGCGAAAGAGACGTTCCTCCATTACGCGCCGGGCGACAAGAAGCCCTACCCCTCGAACATCTGCGTGAGCGTGAACGAGCAGCTCGTCCACGGCATCCCGAAGAACCGGGAGCTGAAGGAAGGCGACCTCGTCACGCTGGACCTGGGCGCTACGTTCAACGGCTACGTCGGTGATTCCGCCATCACCGTGCCCGTCGGCAAGGTCAACCCGATCGCTGAAAAGCTGCTCGAAGTGACCGAAGCCGCCCTCTGGGAAGGCATCAAGGCGGCGAAGCCCGGCAAGCATCTGAACGATGTGCGCGGGGCGATTGAAGACACCATCAAGGCGAGCGGCTTCTCCATCGTGAAGGGATACGGTGGCCATGGCGTGGGACGTGATATGCACGAAGACCCCCACGTCGAGAACTTCCGCCAGCGGTTCAAGGGGCCCGAGCTCCTTCCTGGCCTGGTGCTCGCGCTCGAGCCGATGGTCAACGCTGGCGGGCCAGACGTGTTCGAAGGCCCGGATGGCTGGACGGTAAGCACGAAAGATGGTAGCTTATGCTGTCATTTCGAGCATACGATAGCTATTCGCGCGGGAGGTGAGGCTGAAGTCCTCACGCTCCCGTAAACCCATCTCTGCGAAAACGAGGGTGTATGGCAAAGAAGGAGACGATTGAAGTGGAAGGAAAGGTCACGGAGCCGCTGCCGAACGACATGTTCAAAGTGCAGCTGGCCGATGGCCACGAAGTCCTCGCCCACCTGGGGCGCGACATCCGGGTCCACTTCGTCAAGCTCCTTCCTGGAGACCGCGTCCTGGTTGAGCTTTCGCCCTATGACCTCGGTCGCGGGCGAATCACATACCGCTTCAAGTAGGGCGTCCGTCGCCGCCGTCACAGGAGAACGATGAAAGTTCGAGCATCAGTCAAGCCACGTTGCGACAAGTGCAAGGTCATCCGCCGGCACGGACGCGTCATGGTCATTTGCGAAAATCCAAAGCATAAGCAGCGGCAGGGGTAGCCCGATGGCACGTATCTCCGGCGTCGACATTCCGAACGACAAGCGCGTCGAAATCGCGCTGACGTATATCTATGGCATCGGGCCCACCCGCTCGAGGGCCATCCTCGCGGAGACCGGCATCAACCCGGATACCCGCGCGCGTGAACTGACGGACGACGATGTCCTTCGCATCCGCGATTACATCGACAAGCACTACACCGTTGAAGGCGACCTGCGCCGCGAAGTTCGCCAGAACATCGCCCGCCTGATCGAAATCAACTGTTACCGCGGGCAGCGCCACCGCCGGAACCTCCCGGTCCACGGCCAGCGCACCCGCACCAACGCCCGGCAGAAGCGCGGCGCGCGCAAGACCGTGGCCGGCAAGAAGCGCGCAGGAAAGAAGTAGGAGTAGGCCCACATGGCAGATGCAAAACGCGGAGCCGCCGACAAGACTCGCCGCCTGAAGCGGCGCGAGCGCAAGTCCATCCCTCGCGGGCGGGCCTACATCAAGTCCACCTTCAACAACACGCTGGTCACGCTCACGGACCCGAACGGGAACGTGATCTCCTGGGCCAGCTCCGGCGGTTCCGGCTTCAAGGGCTCCCGCAAGGGCACCCCGTTCGCCGCGCAGTTGGCGAGCGAGAACGCCGCCCGCCGCGCGATGGAGCACGGCCTCCAGTCCGTCGAAGTGTATGTCCGTGGCGCGGGCAGCGGCCGCGAGGCGGCCATCCGCTCGCTCCAGGCCGCCGGCCTCAACGTGACGGCGATCCGCGATGTCACCCCCATCCCCCACAACGGCTGCCGCGCTCCCAAGCGGCGCCGGGTCTAGGAGCCACCTGAGTCAATGGCACGTTACACCGGCCCCGTCTGCCGTCTCTGCCGCCGTCACGGCGAAAAGCTCTTTCTCAAGGGCGATCGCTGCTTCACGCCCAAGTGCAGCTTTGACCGCCGCCCGAACCCGCCCGGCCCGCGCCCCGCGCGCCGCCGCAAAGTCTCGGACCGCGGCCTCCAGCTGCGCGAAAAGCAGCGCGCCCGCGTGTTCTACGGCGTGCTCGAAAAGCAGTTCGTGCGCTACTACAAGGAAGCGATCCGTGGCACCGGGGTCTCCGGTGAGAACCTCGTGCGCCTGCTCGAGACGCGCCTCGACAACATCGTCTACCGCGTCGGCTTCGCTGATTCGCGCAGCCAGGCACGCCAGATCGTCCGCCACGGCCTCATCTCCGTGAACGGCCGCAAGCTGGATGTGCCCTCGGCGCACCTCAAGGTTGGCGACGCCATCGCTTTCACGCCGCGGGGCATCCGCAGCGAGTACTACAAGATCGTCCAGGAGACGATGAAGTCCAAGAACCCCCCGACCTGGCTCTCGCTGGACCTGGCCAATATGTCCGGGAAGGTGACCGCGCCGCCAATCGTCGCCCACGGCGAAACGCACCAGTTCAACGAAAACGTCATCATCGAGTACTACTCGCGCTAACCCGGCACGAGTACCTGCGAGAGTAGAGGACCCCGAAAATCATGATGGATTCCCTGGAGTTGATCGGCCAGGCGACGGAAAGCGTCGTCCCGCAGCTCACCGTTGAAGAAGAGACGGAGAAGTACGCTCGTCTCATCGCCGAGCCGCTGGAGTCTGGCTACGGCATTACCCTTGGCAACGCACTCCGCCGCGTCCTCCTCAGCTCGCTGGAAGGTGCGGCGATCACGTCAGTGCGCATCGAACAGGTGCAGCACGAGTTCTCGACGATCCCCGGCCTCCAGGAGGACACCACCGAGTTCCTCCTCAACGCCAAGGAAATTCGCCTCCGCGCCCTGAGCAACCGCTCCGGCACGCTCTCCCTGGACGTCGAGGGCCCGGCCGTGGTCACCGCCGCGGACCTCCAGGTCCCGGCCGACTTCGAAGTCGTGAACCCGGACCTCCACCTCGCGACTATCGACACGCCGAAGGCGCGCCTCAACGTCGAGTTCCACGCGGAGCTCGGCAAGGGCTACGTGCCCGCCGGCTCGGTCGAAGGCCTGCCGATCGGTGTCATCCCGGTCGATGCCATCTTCACGCCGGTGCGCAAGGTGAACTACCGCGTCGAAAAGACCCGTGTCGGCCAGTCCACCAACTACGACCGCCTCATCCTGGAAGTCTGGACCGACGGCACCGTCGGCCCGGTCGACGCGGTCGGACAGAGCGCTGACATCCTGATGGACCAGTTCTCGCTCTTCAGCCAGATGGGCCGCCCCGAATACACGATGACCAGCTACAGCGGCGGCGTCATCGGCGGCGCGCCGTCCGTTGGCGGGCTGCTCATGCCGCCAGACCGCTATAACACGCCGATCGAGGACCTGGCCCTTTCCGTCCGGGCTTACAACTGCCTCAAGCGCAGTGGCCTGATGACGGTTGGCCAGGTGCTCGAGAAGACCGAGGATGAGCTGCTCGCGCTGCGAAACTTCGGCCGCAAGTCCTATGACGAACTGCGCGACCGCCTGATCGAGCTCGGCTACGTCGATGGCACGGCCGAAGGCCTCGTGCCGATCGTCGATTCTCCGGCGGCGAAAGCCGGCGGCATGCCCAGTGGCCGAGGCCCGGCCCCGATGGGCGGCCGTCCGCTGGCGCGCCCAGCC